>Ga0209314_10001250_pt1 | contig 11380 bp, 10 predicted proteins | sample I19B2metaG_FD_184146 | JGI IMG/M metagenome (GOLD analysis project Ga0209314, IMG submission 184146) | Lake sediment bacterial and archeal communities from Gulf of Boni, Indonesia to study Microbial Dark Matter (Phase II) - ​I19B2 metaG... | ecosystem: Environmental > Aquatic > Freshwater >...
CAGCGCGGCAACATCTCCGCTCCTCTCCGGATGGCGAGGCACCATAACAAGCAGGGCTCTCGCCCCGGAATTTAGCAGGGCGGCAAAGGCATCCAGCACCCCACCCTCCTCCCCCTGGTGGGTGCTCCCTGCTGTAAAGATGAAGAGCCCATCGGGTATGGCAAAGCGCCTCCTTATGGCTGCGAGCTCAGCCTCTGCAAAGGTGATGCAGGGTATGTCGAACTTGAGATTCCTGGTGACCGCCACCTTCTTCTCCTCCCCCCCCATGGCCAGGATACGATCTGCATCCTCAGCGCTCTGCATGCAGCAGGCGGCAAGGTCTCCCAGAACAGAGGAGAAGAAAGAGCGCATCCTGCGGTAACGCCTGAAGGAGCGGTCAGAGATCCTGCCGTTGACGATCATCGCCGGAATTCCCTGCCTGCGGGCCGCTCTGAGGAAATTGGGCCAGAGTTCGGTCTCGACAATCACCACCAGGCGGGGATTCACTGTACGGAGGAGGCGATTAACGGCAAAAGGGTAGTCGAAGGGGAAGTAGATCGCCAGATCGACATCGCCCAGGGAGGCGGCAACGCTCCGGCCGGTCTCGGTCATATTGGAGAGGATGATCGGCGTTTCGGGATAGCGCCTCTTCAGCTCGGCCAGAAGCGGCTTGACCGCAATGGTCTCCCCGACCGAAACGGCATGGACCCATATGGGCCTCTTGCCGCCGAGGATCTGCAACTCCCTGCCGGAGAGGAATCCGAACCTGGGGAGCAGTGCGGCCGGTCTCCCCCTGCTGACAGAGCGGTAGAGGTGATAGGCCACAATCAGCGGCAGGGCGAGCAATATGAGGAGGTTATAAACAGTGTACATTCCGTCTCACTTCTTACTTCTTACCATCTCGTCAGCCCTGGCATTCAGATCCTTAAGGGCTGTTTCCAGGCGAAGCCGGAACAGCTCCATATCCTCCCCCTTTTCGTAGCGGAGCGGTTCGCCGATATAGAGAACCACCCTGGCAAAGGGGTATGGAACCATGAAACTGTCCCAACTGGTTGCCCTGAAAGCTGAAGATGCGCTGAAGGTTATGGGTATCACCGCCTTGCCGGTTAACCTGGCAAGCTCCGCCACCCCCGGTTTGAGGCTTTCGGCAGGCCCCTTCGGCCCATCGGGAGTTATCCCCAGATGCATGTCACTCTTCAGCAACTGGAGCATCTCCCGCATCGCCCCATAACCGCCCCTGCGGGAAGAGCCGCGCACCAGTCCGAAACCGAAGCGCTTCATCACATTGGCGATGATTTCGCCATCACGGTGGCTGCTGATGAGGACATTCATGCACTCCCCGGGGTAGGCGAAGGGCATGAACAGCATCCTGCCGTGCCAGAAGGGGGAGATGAACCCTTCACCGCGATCGATGAACCCCTGGAATATCTCGGCTCCCACACGGGTGACACGCATGGTGCGGAACAGGAGGCAGATGAAGGAGTGGATCAAAAATGCGCCGAGGCTGCCGGTAAGATAAGCCGACAGTCTTTTCCTGTAATGTTTCAATAATTTCATGTGAACTGCATGGAGTGGAGCTTGCTGTACACGCCGTCTCTGGCAAGCAGCTCTGCGTGGGTGCCGCTCTCCGCGATTCTACCCCCCTCCAAGACCACGATCCTGTCGGCATGGAGAATCGTGGAGAGGCGGTGGGCGATGACGAAGGTCGTCCTGTTGACCATCAGGTTGTTGAGTGCCCCCTGCACCATCTGCTCACTCTCGGTATCAAGTGCGCTGGTGGCCTCGTCCAGAATCAGGATCGGCGCATCCTTCAAGATTGCCCTGGCGATGCAGAGCCTCTGCCTCTGGCCGCCGGATAGACGCACCCCCCTGTCACCGATATTAGTCTCATACCCCTCGGGCATCTCCATGATGAAGTCATGGGCATAGGCGGCCCGGGCAGCTGCCTCCACCTCCCCATCGGTGGCATCGGTCTTGCCGTATCGTATATTGTTGGCAATTGTGTCGTTAAAAAGGATAGTCTCCTGGTCCACCAGGGCCACCTGGCGAAGGAGATCCTGCAACCTCATCCTGCGCACATCGATGCCGTCGATGAGTATCGCGCCGCCAGTCACATCATAGAACCTGGTGATTAGGGAGACCAGGGTGGTCTTCCCCCCGCCGGAAGGGCCGACGAGAGCAATGACCTCCCCTTTTCGGGCAGCAAGAGAGATATCCTCCAGTACCGGATCCTCGCCGTAGCTGAAGCATACCCTGTCGAAGGCGACCTCCCCCCTAGCCCTATCCATGGGAAGAGGATCACTCGGGTCAACCACCTCAGGCTGCTGGTCGATAACCTCGAATACCCGCTCGGCTGCTGCCATGGATCTCTGCAGGACGTTGTAGGCGCTGGTAAGCTTCTTCACCGGTGAGTAGACCAGGGCCATGGCGGTGATGAAGGAGAAGAACTCGCTGCTGGTCATCCTGCCGGCAATGACGCTGTTGCCGCCGATCCAGATCACCCCGGCCACGCCGAAGGAGGAGATTGTCTCCATGACCGGTGCCGAGGAGGCATCGTACTTTATTGTCTTGCGGACGAACTCGTAGAATTTCAGGTTCTGCGCCCTGAACTTCTCGATCTCCCGCCCCTCGAGACCGAACGCCTTTATCACCTTGATGCCGGAGAAGGTCTCCTGCAGGACGCTGGAGAGATCCCCCATCTTCTCCTGCCCCATCTTGGAGTAGCGTTTGATCCTCTTGCCGATCAGTTGGGCCGGGTAGACCGTTGCCGGGATAACCAGAAAGGAGATGATGGCCAGTTGCCAGTTGCGATAGAAAATGACGAAGAGGAGGGATATTGCCGAGAAACCGTCACGGAACAGGCCGGTGATCGTGTTGGCGACCCCCTCCTGCATCATGTTGACGTCATTCAGCACCCTGGACATGAGCACGCCGGTGGCGTGGCGGTTGTAAAAGCCGACGGAGAGCCCCATGCAGCGCTCGTAGATGGTGTTGCGGATTTTCTGTATGGCCAGCTGTCCGGCAGTCTTGACGAAGTAGTCGTTGATAAAACGACATGTACCCCTGACCACGAAGAGAAAAATTATGCCGAAAGGGAGCAGTGTCAGGATGAACAGCTGGTTATCGCTGAAGACCCGCTTCAGCAGCGGCTCGACCATATATGCAAAAGCGCCGTCCATCGCGCCGACACCGGCGGATCCGAGGGCAGCCAGGAGTATGCGTCTCCAGTAGCACTTGCTGAATGAAATCAGCCTCTTGAAAACCTCCATATTACCTCAATTCCCTTCAGCCATTAGTTTCATGGCGATGGCCGCCACCCTCGCCGGGGCTCCCGGCTGGCCGAGCCTGGCACGCACGCCGAGGAGCTTTTGCCTGACAGCCTCGTACAGCCTCGTGTCAGACAGCATCCTCTCCGTCTCGGCAAATATCCTCGCTGGCTCGGCCTCGTGCTGGATAAGCTCCGGCACCACCCTTTCGCCGGCAATGATATTGCAAATCCCCACATGGTCCACCTGCACCAGACGCTTGCCGATGGCATAGGTGAGCGGCGCAACCTTGTAGACGATCACCATCGGCACCCCGAAGAGGGCAATCTCCATGGTAACCGTACCGGAGGCGGCAATGATCAGGTCGCAGGTCTGAATCACGTCGTAACTCTTCCCCTCGACTACCGTAACATCCAGATCTGCTGAGCCAATGAATGAATCCAGAAGCCCCCTCTCCACTCCCGGAGCCTGGGGCAGTATAAACTGCAGGTCACCGAAGCGCTCCCTTAGACTCTCTGCAGCTTCCAGCATTACAGGCAGAAGGGAGACGATCTCCCGCCTGCGGCTCCCGGGGAATAGGCCGACGACCCTCCTGCCGGGATCGAGCCCGAAACTCTTTTGCGCTTCTCCCCTCGTCATGGTCGGAACAGCCATGTCAAGCAGCGGGTGGCCAACAAAGGTTACAGGCAGCCCTACCCCCTCGAATATGGGCACCTCGAAGGGGAGAATCACCGCCGCGTAATCCACCAGCCTGGCGATCTTTCGAGCCCGGCTCGAATGCCAAGCCCAGACCTGGGGGGTTATGTAGTAAAGAACCTTTACTCCGGCAGCTTTGGCCTTTGCCGCCAGGCGAAGGTTGAATCCCGGATAGTCTATCAGGATCAGCAGATCTGGGTTCCGCTCTTTCAGGAGCGACTCCATCAGGCGGAAGGCACGATAGATAACGCCGAAGTGGGCAACAACCTCCACTATCCCCATAACCGCCATCTCCCTGCTGTCAACCAGGGTATCCACACCAGCGTCCCGCATCGCCTGGCCGCCGATACCGAAAAAGCGCACCGACGAATCGAGCCGGTGCGCCTCTTCAACCAACTTTGCGCCGTACATGTCGCCGGAAGCCTCCCCGGCGATGATCATCACCTTTTTCGACAAGATGCTCCCCTTAAGGTCGGCAGTTTCCCGCTGCCTTAAACCTGGCGATGCTCTCCCTGACCTTCTCCTCTATGAGAAGGGCAGTTTCAAGGGCGTTCAGGCCATCTTCTCCCGGGACCACCACCGGAACGCCGTTGGCAACGGAATCGACGAATGCCTCGACCTCCGCCAAAATCTGGTCCCTCTGTGGCACGGATAGCTCCTGCACATCGACTGCCGGAACACCTGGCGCCGACTCCCCCTCCCCCCTGGTGGCGATGGTGGCCTGGCGGTTCTGGAAATCAACGGCTATGTAGGCATCCTCCTGGAAGATCTGCATCCTCCGCTCGCTCTTCAGGCTGACACGGCTAGCGGTGATATTGGCCACGCAGCCGCAGGCGAACTCGATGCGCGCGTTGGCGATATCCGGCTCGGCGCTGTGCACCACCGCGCCTGTGGCGCTGATGGCCGTGATTTCGGAGCCGACGAAGCGCCTGATGATGTCGATATCGTGGACCATCAAGTCGAGGACGACACTGACATCGGTACCTCGGGGCTTGAACGGGGCGACCCGCAGGGCCTCGATGAATCCGGGGCGCTGCAGACGGCCCGCAACAGCAGTGAATGCCGGGTTGAATCGCTCCAGGTGTCCCACCTGGAGAACGAGACCAGCGGAAGATGCAGTGGCAATCAGGTCCCTCGCCTCCTCTACCGTGGTGGTGATCGGCTTCTCCAGGAGGACATGGATGCCGCTCTTAAGGAAGAAGGAGGCCACTTCGTGGTGGAACCTGGTTGGAACTACGATGCTCACCAGATCGACCTTGCCGGCAAGCTCACGGTAATCGCCAAAGGCGACCGTACCGATCTCTGCCGCTATCTCGGCGACCCGGGCAGGATCACTGTCGGCAACCCCCACAAGTTCAACGTCCGCCAGGGAAGCATATTTCTGCGCGTGGAAGCGCCCTAGGTAGCCGACACCGACAACTGCTGCACGCAACTTGCTCATGGCCGCACGATCCCCCGCTTCGAACTCTCGATGAACTCGATGAAATGATCCCTCTGGGGGGACTGGCGCACAACATTCCTGATCCTCTCGATTGCATCCGGAAGCTTCAGCTTGGAGAACGCCAGGATCTTGTAGGCATTTTTCAGGTCGCGGATAATCTCATCGCTGAAGCCATTACGCTTCAGGCCGATGAGATTCAGGCCACGCAGGGATGCCTCGCGCTTGTCCTCGGAAACGGCTATGGTGTAGGGGAGGATGTCCTGGGCGACCATCGTACCGCCGCCGACCATGACGAATTCGCCGATTCGGGCAAACTGGTGCACGGCGCAGAGGCCGCCGAAGATCACGTTGTTTTCAACAGTCACATGACCTGCAAGGGTGGCGGAGTTGGCCATGACCACATTGCTCCCCACCCGGCAGTCGTGGGCAATATGGGAATAGGCCATCATCATGTTGTTGCTACCCACCACGGTCTTGCCTGTGCCGGTATGGGTGCCTAGGTGTATGGTGGTGAACTCGCGAATGATATTGTTGTCGCCGATCTCCAGGGTCGTCTCCTCCCCCTTGTACTTGAAATCCTGGGGGGGGGCGCCTATTGATGCCATGTGGTAGATCTGGTTGTTCTCGCCGATGGTTGTCCAGCCGTCGATAACCGTGTGGGAGCCTACTTTCGTCCCCTTGCCGATTTTAACGTTTGCGCCGATGACTGCATAAGGGCCGATAGTTACACCCTCGTCCAGCATGGCTCCGTGTTGGATTATTGCTGTTGAATGAATCATTGATAGCACCTTTACCTTTGTTTCTCCCTAAATGGCCTTGGGAGCGAATGTTGCCTTGAGATCAGCCTCTGTCGCCAGCTTGCCATCCACATAAGCCCTGCCGGTGAATGACCAGATACCCCGCCTGCAGCCAACCGCCTCCATTTCGATGCGCAGTTGGTCGCCAGGAACCACGGGGCGTCGGAATTTGGTATTTTCCACGGAGACGAAGTAGCAGACCTTGTCCTTGACATCATCTCCCATTGAAAGGCCGACAAGAATTCCTCCTGCCTGGGCCATCCCCTCGATGATCAGCACCCCGGGCATGACCGGGTGACCCGGGAAATGCCCCTCGAAAAATGGCTCGTTCATTGTGACGTTCTTGATGCAGGTGATCTTCTTCTCAGCCTCAAATTCGATCACCCGGTCCACCAGTAGAAAGGGGTACCTGTGGGGGAGTATCTTCATGATTTCGTTTATATCGATCTGCATGCTGCCTCCTTGTTAATGTAAACAAAGCTTGCCCGGAGCGTCTCCCTACTCCTCTTCGAGGAGGGCAAGACGCTTCTCCAGCTCGGCGATCTTCTTCCTCATCTCCGGCAGCCTGGGGAGGGTCATGGATGACTTGAGCCACTCCCTGTGGGGCATGATGGGGGTGCCGCTGTAGACACCCGGCTCCTTTATGCTGTTTGTGACCCCGGACTGGGCGCCGATCATCACGTTGTCACAGATGCTGATATGACCGGCGATCCCGGCCTGGCCTCCGAGGATGACGCTGTTCCCCATGGTGACGCTGCCGGCAATCCCCACCTGGGCGACGATGATGCAGTTCTCGCCGATGATGCAGTTGTGGGCGATCTGCGCCAGGTTATCTATCTTAGTCCCCCGGCCGATCACCGTGCGTTCCAGTGCCGCCCGGTCGATGGTCACATTGGCGCCAATCTCCACATCGTCCTCAACCACAACGATGCCGACCTGTGGCACCTTGACGTGCTTCCTGCCGTCCTGGACGTAACCGAAACCGTCGCTGCCAATCACCGCGCCGTTATGGATAATAACCCTGCTGCCGATGATACACCCCTCACGGATGCTCACGTTGGCATGCAGAGTCACGTCGTCGCCGATCGTGCAACCGGAGTAAACCACAGCGCCGGGATGAATTGTCACCCTAGAGCCAACCTTCACCCCGTCGCCTACATAGGCGCCGGGATAGACGGTTATCCCCTCGCCAAGCTGGGCGGAGAGGCTAACGTGTGCACCCTGCATTACCCCCTGAGGTGCTACGGCAGGCTGGTAGAAGAGCTGCAGCAGCCTGGCGAAGGCAATCTGCGGTTTGTCGGTCTCGATGACGTTCTTGCCGAATGCCTCTCCCCCGGGGGCCATGATGACCGCCGATGCCCCGCTCTGGCGCAGTTTGTCGGCATACTTGGGATTGGCAAGGAAGGTTATCTCCCCGGGGCGGGCATTTTCCAGGGAGCCGAGGCCGTGCACCACCGCCTCAGGATCTCCCAACAGGCGGGCACCCAGATATTCGGCAATCTCCCCCAGTCTCTTTTCCATTCTTGGCTCTCCCCTACTTCTTACCGCTCTTGCGAGTCGCATTGAACTGCTTGAGGAGGTCATCGGTCAGATCGACCTTTTCATCCATGTAGATCATCCCTTCGCTTTTCACGAAGATGTAGGCATAGCCGTTCTTCTTGCCGTAATCCTGCACGACTTTGACTATCTCCTCCACGATCCTGTTGGTGAACTCGTCATTCTTCGCCTGAAGGTCATCCTGGGCATCCTTCATGAAACGCTGGTACTCCTTCAGCTTCTGCTGGTAATCCTTCTCCTTGCCGATCCTGGCGCTCTCGGAGAGAAGGACGCTCTGCTTCTCCAGCTCCCCTTTTAGCTTCTTAAGCTCCTCTTCCTTGACGTTCTTCTCCGCCTCGTACTTGGCAGCCTTGACGGAGAGCTGCTCCTTGGCCTCCTTGCCGGCATCGGACATGAGCAGGATCTTCTGCATGTCCACGCTGCCGAGTTTTTCTGCGGCAAAAGCCGGTGTGGCAAGAGCTATTAAAAGTGGCAAGAGAAAAGCTGAGAATACCTTGTTCATTACATGGCCTCCTTGGTTCTATTAGAAGAAGCTACCTATGGAAAATTCCAGTTTGCCGCTCCGGTCTATGCCGGGGCGGGGATTGATGGGGATACCGTACTCCAGGCGCAGTGGGCCTACCGGGGAGAACCAGCGGATGCCGAAGCCGTAGCTGGAGAGAATCCCGGAGAAGGCATTCCCTAAGCCGTTGGCGGCATTGCCCGCATCGAGGAAGAGAACCCCTTTCAGCCCAGCCTCCTTGAGGAGGGGGATTGTCAGCTCGGCGTTGAGGACCGCCTCCGAATCGCCCCCCACGTAAGCGCGCTCCTTGCCGGTAGTGTTTCCGTTTTGGTTGTCGTCCTTGTTAGTCGAAACATAGGGGCTGACGGTCCTCCCCGAGAAGCCGCGCAGGGTGCTGATCCCCCCCAGGTAGAACTTCTCGTCGATGGGGATGATCTCCCCCATCTCCAGAATCTGGCCGATGGTGCCGTGGATCATGAAGACCGTACCGAAGGCGACCGGGGTAAAGAGCGAGCTCTGCCCAACGTAACGGAGAAACCTGTTGGTCCCCCCCAGGCCGGCAAACTCCACGGAGAGGGAGTTGACCATGCCGCTTGTCGGATCCATGCGATAGTCGGTGGTGTTGCTGGTTATGCTCATGGAAACCGCACTGGTCGTAGTATCGGCCGGTGAGACAAGGGATGGATAGAGCCTGCGGGTCTCAAGCAGGGCAAAGGACTCCTTGGTAATCTGCTTCTGCTCGTACTTGTAGAGGAGAAAGGCGCTCAGGGAGTCGCTGAACTGGTAGCCACCCTTGATATCGCCGCCGGTGGCCTTGCGGGTATAATCGACGAACTGCCGCTCTGTACGGTAGACGTCGCCGCCGAATGACCACTTTGTGTCGAGGAAATAGGGGTCTGTCAGGCCGACATTGTAGGTGCTGGACTTGCCGCCGATGGATGCCGAGGCGTTGGCCTTGAGCCCCAGCCCCATGAAGTTGGCCTGCTGCACCGATCCCTGGCCGACGAAACCGTCCAGGGAGCTGTAACCGCCGCCGATGCTGAAGGTGCCGGTGGCCTTCTCCTTAACCGCCACGTTCATTTTGAGCATGTTGTCGCTCTTCCCCTTGGCGGTGGAGATGTTGGCCTCCTCGAAAAAGCCCAGGTTCATGACGTTCTGCTTGCTCTTTTTCAGGGCTGTGGCGCTATACAGGTCACCTTCGGCCAGGCGGATCTCGCGGCGGATCACCTTGTCGCGGGTCTTGGCATTGCCGGATATGTTTATCCTGTCGATGTAGACCATCTCCCCCTTCTCCATGTCGAAGGAGATGTCCACCAGCTTCAGGTCATTTTGCAACTGGGTGAGCGGGGTGACATTGGCAAATGCATACCCCTTGTCGGCGTAGATATCCGTAAGGGTGAAGATATCCTGGCGCAGGTTCCCCCTGCTGAATATCTCCCCGCTTCTGCTCTTAACCTTGCCGGCAAGCTCATCCCTCTTTTCCAGCAGATCACCGCGGAATCCGACCTGACCTATCCGGTACTGGTCCCCCTCGATGAGCTGAATATCCACGTAAAGGGCCTTTGCATCAGGTGTTAGCCCGACCTTAGGTTCAGCGAACTTCACATTAATGTAGCCGTTGTTCATGTAGAATTCGGTGAGGAGGGCGATGTCGTTCTTGAGCATATCCTCCTTGTAGACCCCAGCACCTGTAAGCCAGGCCAGCCACCAGTCCTGGGTAGTCTCCATCATACCCTTCAGCTTGCCGGCCGTGAACGCCCGGTTCCCCTCGAAGCGAATCTCCCTGATGAGAATCTTGCTCCCCTCGGTGATGCGGAAGATAACCTTCAACTCGTGGGGGGAGATCTGCTCCCTGACCGTCTCGATCTCGGCCTGTGAATAACCCTCGTCAACGTAAAGTTTTTTGATTTTCTTGACGCTCTTGGCCAGATCCTTTGCCGAGACGATGGAGTTGATCTTCACCTCCACAGCCTCCTTAAGCTTGTCCTGGCTGATCGCCTTGTTACCCTCGAAAATGAGTTCACGAATGACCGGCTTTTCCGTCACGTGATAGGTGAGGATGAGATTGTCATCCTTCATGCTCTTCTCAACCTTGACGTCGGTGAAGTAGCCTAAGTTGTAGATCGCCTTCACATCCTCGTCCAGCTTGGCAGCGTAAAGGTTTTCGCCGGCCTTCGCCTTGATGACATTGAAGACGGCCGTATTCTCGATGCGCCGGTTGCCGCTGACGACCACTTCGGCGATCTTCTCCCCTTCAGCCAAGGCATTGACCGAAAGAAGCAGAGTCAGCAGCAGTGCTGTGGTGAATCTGTATAAGCAGGTCAATTCCCTATCCCCTGGTCCTGTATTTTTCCGTCCTGGAGGCGAATCTGCCTGGACATCATGGCTGCCAGCCGTTCGTTGTGGGTCACGACCAGCACGGTCAGACCCTTTTTATCGTGCAAATCGCTGAAAAGCTGGTGAATCCCCTCGCTTGTCTTCATATCCAGGTTGCCGGTAGGCTCGTCTGCGAGGAGCAGCCTTGGCCCCATAACCAGCGCCCTGGCTACCGCCACCCGCTGCTGCTCCCCCCCGGAGAGCTCGCCGGGCTTGTGGGAGAGGCGGTGGCTTAAACCCACCTCATCAAGAAGTGTCTCGGCCCTACCAATGGCCTCTCCCCTTGCCACCCCCCCTATGAGTGCCGGCATCATGACATTTTCCAAGGCAGAAAACTCGGGGAGGAGATGATGGAACTGGAAAACGAAGCCGATGGAGCTGTTGCGGAAGCTGGCAAGCTCCCTCTCGCTCTTCTGGAACAGCTCCTCCCCCTGGTAGCTGACCGTTCCCGATGTGGGGCGGTCCAGAGCGCCCATAATATGCATCAGGGTGCTCTTGCCGGCACCCGACGCCCCGAGGAGGGCGATGGTCTCCCTCTGGCTGATCTGGAAGGTTATCCCCTTGAGCACCTCCACTACCCTGTCTCCGCAGCGGTAGCTCTTGCAAAGATCTTTCACCTCCAACAGGAACTCACTCATAGCGGAGCGCCTCTGAAGGGAGCAGCCTGGATGCCTGCCACGAGGGGTAGAGGGTGGCGACAAAGGAGATGACAATTGCGGTCAGGGAGATGATGCACACATCCATGGGGACCACCTGGGATGGGAAC
>Ga0209314_10001251_pt1 | contig 11370 bp, 13 predicted proteins | sample I19B2metaG_FD_184146 | JGI IMG/M metagenome (GOLD analysis project Ga0209314, IMG submission 184146) | Lake sediment bacterial and archeal communities from Gulf of Boni, Indonesia to study Microbial Dark Matter (Phase II) - ​I19B2 metaG... | ecosystem: Environmental > Aquatic > Freshwater >...
AGGTTTCCATCGATTATTCAGAAGCTTTTGCAGTCGATCAAGATTATTAAAAATAAGGTCTGCCCTCTTGTAAGCGGTAAAACGACGGGCAAAACCGACAGTCAAAGCCAATGGATCAAGCATTGTCCCTCCAGCCACAACATTCATGAGACTCCCTTTATCCTCTACCCATCGCTGCCGAGCTCGCTCCCGAATAAAGTTAACCAGCTTCATCTTAAGCCAGTAATGGATCTGCCATAATTCCTGGTCAGGGATGTCGTCTACCAACTCCCAGACTACAGGATTATCGTGTTCTCCTAACCAGTTAGAATCTAAGTATTTATTGAAGAGGAGTTCTATCTTCGGTTCAACCCATGTCGGTACATGAGCTCCATTGGTAATGTAGTCAATTGGCACATCCTCTTCTTTCAAGCCAGGCCATAGGGACTGCCACATACTGCGTGTAACATAGCCGTGTTTTTTGCTAACACTGTTATGATATACAGACATCTTTAGCGAAAAAGCGGTCATATTAAATCCAGCTGTTGGTTCCTTTGGATGGATTCCCAGTTGGAGAAAGGTGTCACGGTCCATACCGAGGAATGGATAATAATGGCTAAAATATTTGTCCATGAGATGAAAGGGGAAGACATCATGCCCTTCCGGGACAGGGGTATGAGTGGTAAAGATTGAAGTAGCGCGAACATGCTCGGCAGCATCCTCAAAACTCATACCATCCTCTACCCGTTCCCTGATTCGTTCCAATAAGGCAAAGGCAGAATGTCCTTCGTTCAGGTGCAATACAGAATGCCTGATACCGAGGGCATTTAAAACTTCGCTGCCTCCTATACCGAGCACTATCTCCTGTCGCAGTCGCTGTTCAATATCTCCGATATAGAGATGGTAAGATATTGACCTGTTCCAGGGATCGTTCATGTCAATATCCGTATCCACCAGGTAGAGAGGTATGCGGCCTATCGCTACTTTCCACACAGCTACATAGATTGGTGGATCAATAAAAGGGACCTTGACCACAAGCTGTTCTCCTTTTTGATTGAGCACCCTTGTGATGGGAGCAGCGTCTCTATCAAGAATTTCGTCAACATTTTCCTGCCAGCCGTCTGTACGAATTTTCTGACGTAAATAACCTTCTGGATACATAAAGCCAACAGCCACCATAGGTACACCCAGATCACTGCACTCCTTGAGGTAATCACCAGCTAAAAAACCCAGTCCACCTGCATAAAAAGGAAGGGAATGATGCAGCCCATACTCTGCGGAAAAATAGGCAATCGGTAAAGATTCAGGATCAGCAATGTTTTCCGAAAACCAGCCTCCTTTTGTCATCATCTCCCTTTGAAATCTGGCAAGCACTGCATCATAGTGGTGTAAATATCCATGGTCTTTTGCAAAAGATTCCAGAACTTCTCCGGGGAGATCCTTTAACATCTTTACCGGATTATGCCCGCTCTCCTTCCATGCTATGCGGTCCAGCATTTTGAAGAGCATTCTTGCTGCTGGATGCCAGCTCCACCAGAGGTTGTATGCCAGCTCCACAAGTCCGGATATTCTATCTGGAATATCTGGAAACCCATCTTTTTTTAAGATAACCATTGTTTGTCCTTCCTCCTCAAACGTTACTCTTTAATCCATAAGACATCACTTTTATCTGGTTAAATGAAGTTATTTGCTTTAATAGTCATGATTACCATATACGCTTTTCAAATAACTTTCAAAGTTATCTCTGGGATCAGTTTTAGAAAATCGTCTTTTTGACAAAGCGCTGTTCCCGCCCTCAATGTTGTGGCAGTACCGGCAGCCATTGCGTAGATCAAGGCTTCTTTGAGACTCTTGCCCTTGATTAATCCATAGACAAAACCAGCTACTGCTGAATCTCCAGCGCCAATTGTATTTTTCACTTCTACCTCAGGAGAAGAAGCTAAATATTGCTCTTTATCTCCGATGAGAAGAATGCCCTTAGCTCCCATTGAGACGAGTGAGTACAATTCCTATCCCCTGTTCACGGATATCTCTGGCTGCATTGATAATTTCGTCTTTCCCTTTCAACTCCACACCCACCAAATGGCTCAATTCATATACATTGGGCTTAATGATATCAGGTAAGCCCTGAATGCCTACTTTGAGGGCATCTCCATCAGTATACAGTATAACCTTTGCCTCTTTGTTTTTGGCTATTTCAATGATTTTACGGTAGATTTCGGGATGGACTCCCACAAATCCGAGTGTCCTATTACTCATCCCTATAGTTGTCAATACCTTGGATACATCTATCCTTTTACCCCCTGCATACCTTTGCTCTTTTTCAATCCGGTTAGATTCATCAGGCTGTATCTTCTCAAGCCACAATGTCCGGTCTAAGGCAGGATTAAGAGTAATAGTGTAAACCATGTATTCTCCTGATGGATGAATATTTATTTAATACCAGAGACAACATTTTGTGGGTGACCACCAAAATATGCCTTTAAGTTCTCAGCACTGGTAATGAGAATTCGCTCCAGCGCCTCCCTTGTATTGAAGGCATTGTGTGGAGTAAGGATTGCGCGTTCGGAACGCATGATCGAAAAACTTTCCATTGCCTCTCTTAAAGTAATGGCTGGCAGATCATTGTGTTTGAGAAATTCTTCTTCTATCCAGATATCTTCTCCTTCAAAGGTGTCCAATGCTACTCCTCCCAATCTATCTTCACGAAGTGCTGCAGCGACAGCCTTAGTATCAACCACCTTCCCACGTGAAGTATTGATAAGTAAAGCTGTGGGTTTAAGGAGACGAAGTCTCTCTGCATTAATCAGGTGGTGAGTAGATGGAAGATATGGTACATGGAGGCTGATAACATCTGCCTGCTCCAATACCTCCTCCAGACTCATAAACTGTACTCCGTATTTTTCCTTCAAGGCAACATCTGACCTCACATCATAAGCAATTACCTTCATCCCGAATGCCCATCCAAGCCTCGCCATATGAGAACCGATACGACCAATGCCAACCAGACCGAGTGTCTTTCCTTTAATATCCATTCCCATAAGCCCGGTACGGCTAAAAAGTCCCCGCTCTATCCGATCAAATGTTGGTTTCAATTTACGGGCCAGGGCTATGATAAGACCAAATGCATATTCTGCAACAGTGTTATCACCGTAAGACGGTACATTAGATACCGAAATATTACGAGCCTTACAGGCATTTAGATCAATGTGATCAAAGCCTGTGGACATGGTAGCAATGACCTTTACCATCGGCAAATGGTCAAGCACCTCCTGAGTAATCGTAGATTGGATGAATATCCCTATTCCTCCCGCCTCTTTTGCAATACATGCAGTATGTTTATCGAGAGATTTTTGGTTAAACCTTAATTCAAAGGTTTTTTCTCCTGCAAATTCTTTTGACAATATAGCCTGTTCTTTTTCATCCACATTAAAGAAAGTTAGTGTCGTCATAAGAACCCTCACTTTATATTTCGTTCAAAATTTATTGTATCATCCTGTAAGTCATTTATAGCCACAGTTGTTTCTCCATCTATAAAATATTATGCCACTATGTTCCAATATCCGATAAAGACGGACTTTTATAAAATCATTCACAAGGAAAAATACTGGCGCATATCCCCAGACAAAGCCAGCGAGTTTCCATCCTATAGGACTCATGAAAACTCCGTATACAGCGATGAGTGTGCCTATCACTTGGGTTGCTTCAGTCGTAAAGAAGAGTGCAGCCGCAGGGAAAGGTCGCGTCCAGAACGAGTTCTCATTAGTTCGTGTCAGGTAAATTGTCATGTGACCGGCTACCGCCAGTTTCAGAAAGATGAGGGTCTGAATGGTCAGACGATCAAGGTGGAGTACCCTTTCACCTTCCAGAATAACAGGAAGCTGGCAAATACCCCGTCACACCGAGGAGCTGACCATTGGTATCCTCTACAGTAGACATCGTCCGTTTAGAGACCGGATCAAAAGGTTTAAACTCGATTGACTTGTACCTATCAAAAGCTTCAATCTTCCCGCCATCTTTTTTTACCTTGATGATAATGGCATCATCAATGGGATACTGATCCTCCTCCCGATATGCAAGCATTGCAAAGAGGAGTACATCATTTTCTTTGTATAATTCAAAGGGAATTATATCTCCAACAATAATCTTATTTTGCGTAATAGTACCAGTCTTATCCGAGCACAATATATCCATACCTGCCATCTCCTCAATGGCAACCAGTTTACTCACTATGGCTTCCTTTTTAGCAAGCGCCATAGCACCTACAGCCATAGTGACTGAAAGAACTGCTGGAAGAGCTGCTGGTATGGCAGCTACAGTCAGGATTAAAGCAAACTGGAGAGTTTCAAATAAACTTTCATGCCGGTAGAGTGCTACAAGAAAAATAACCGCAACCAATGCAAGGGCAAGGATAATCAGGTAGTCACCAATCTTAATTACAGCTTTCTGGAAATGACTACGGGTTTGTGCTTCCTCTACGAGTTTTGGCTGCCGATATGAACAGTAATGATCTTAATACCAGCACTCTTGAGGAGCATTCTTGTAGATCTTTTCCTGAAGTTTTCGAATCTCTTTTTCGAGTTTTGCGGTAGTTTCCGGAGTTGTCTTTGGATTACGAAGTGCCTCGGAGTATTCAAATCTCTTGTTGTAAAGTTCCTTCCTGAGTCCTGCATTTTCATCAAGGAATTTTTGACATGCCTCACTCTGACCATAGTAGCCAGGTCCCATCATCCCCGGGCCCATGCCGTAACCACCCATCATGCCAGGTCCCATGCCGTAGCCTCTACCATGCCACATATACTGTCCGCAGTAAGGACAATACCAACTTCCTTTGCCTCCACTCTTTAAGTCAAGGCCTTCTGGAGAAGTGATATATTGGTATAGTTCCCTTGCCTGTTCATCAGATATCTGTGCCTGGGAAAAGGCAAGCATAGAGCCTCGAGACCCGGCGGGCAGCTTGGGATTGCGTATATAGGCAAGAAAGGTATTAAAATCTGCCAATTTAAGGGAGCCTCTCAGGGGCAAGCTTGGGTTAATAACGTTACCACCATTTTGGTGGCAAACTCTGCAATTGGCATTATATATCTCGGCTCCTGAAGCCCCTTGAGAAGACTTTTCCTCCTGACCAGAACCCATCATGCCTTGACTCATCATACCTCCACCCATCATGCCAGAGCCTTGTGCATAGGCAATGGATACAATTGCAAAGACTGATACAAGAGATAATATTACTACTAACCTTTTCATCCTTCGCCTCCTTTCAATTTTTTGACTTTTCTAACATGTTATAAGTATAAAGCACGAAATACAAAGAAACATTCAGTATCAGTCTGATATTTTTGTAGGAATTTGACCTTTTAGATTGTCCGTATTTGTCTTACAAAAATGATGTATCAAATTAAAAATTGGCCGAAGGAGCAAACCAGATTGGACCCAGCAGTTAAACTCTTCATACACATTCCTATTGTCGGTAGAACATTCCACTCCCCAGTATCTCAAGCATCTCTTCGGTAATCTCTTCCTGTCTGATATATTTCTGCAATGAATCAAGGTCTGAGATTCGCCTCTTTAAGCTCTCTGCTGCGCCTTCCATGCTTCTCAGGCGGTACCAGTTTTCACTCCTCAGAGATTCTATAAAGCCCCTATAAAGGCTTATGTAGATAAATTCTTCGAGTACTTTATTGAAAATGACCTCAGGTTGAAGATATGTTAACGGTGAAATCTTTGCAGGTTTTGGATCACGCACTCGGGTGGTATCAGGAGGCAGAATCTGTTCAACTGAGATCTCAGCTTTGTTTGCTGAAATAGAAGTGAAGATAAATGACAGGTTATAGTACTCTTTCTCCTTATATATGTTCATGATTTTAGAAATAGTTTCCCGCAGTGCTTCCTCTATCCCGTTGACGCTTACTATTGACTCATTAAAATAGTCATAACTAAAGAGCCTTAATTCAAGAGAAGATTTCAACCTTTTTCCGATGACGAATAAGGTGTCCTTGCTCGTAATGGTATCCGAAACAACATCTGCTATTTTTTCATTATATGCTCCACAGAGACCCTGTGAAGATCCAAAGACTACAACGACTCTTTTTCCTCCTTGTTGTTCTGGTATCGAGCTTCTGGGATAATGTGTCATAACGTCAGACAGGGCAGAAAGGATATTTTTTTCATAGGCCCTTATGTTCAGATCGAGTTCTTCAGTCTTTCTGATAGTGACCCCTGCGTATGCCTTCATAGCACTGATGATATCTTCAATGGTAAAGAAGGCTTTTATTTTTTTCTCGATATCGAGTGAAGAAATCAATTTTTCCCCTCACTGTGAGTGATGAAGTCCTTGAGCTTTTCCATATCTTCTTTGTTGAGCCTTCCTTCTTGCATAATCCTTTTCATAATCTCAGGGAATGTATGTTTGGTCTGATCCAAAATTTCTTTATACACCTTTTCTACTGATGCAATATCAATGGCATCGAGTATCCCTGTTTCCGGGATAAGAAAGCTTACTACCTCTTCTTCAAGGGAAAAGGGATGAAAGCGAGGCTGCTTCAGTATCTCCCTCAGGCGCTCTCCGCGTTTGATGAGTTTTGCCGTTTCTTCTTCTACATGAGCACCGAATTTGGTAAACACTTCTACCTCCATGAATCTTGAATAATCTATCTTAAGCCTCTCAGCTACGGCCTTCATAGCTTCTACCTGTGCCTTTCCCCCAATCCTCGATACTGACCTGCCTACATCAACTGCAGGCCTTATGCCTTTATTGAACAGAGAGGTATCCAGATATATCTGTCCATCAGTTATGGAGATGAGGTTCGTGGGTATATAGGAGGATATTCTCCCTTGCTGTGTTTCGACAATAGGGAGAGCCGTAATAGAACCCCCTCCGTATTCCCGTTTGATATTTGCAGATCTTTCGAGGAGTCTCGAGTGAATGAAGAATATGTCTCCTGGATATGCCTCTCTTCCAGGGGCTCTCTTAAGGAGAAGACTCAATGAGCGGTAAGCCTCTGCATGCTTTGTTAAGTCGTCATAAACAATGAGGACATCTTTTCCCCTATCGAGGAAATATTCAGCAATAGCTGTTGCACTGTAAGGTGCGATGTACTGAAGTCCGAAGGAGGTCGAGGCGTCGGCAACCACAAATATCGTCCTCGAAAAATCACCGTATGTCTTTACCTCTTCAATGATCTTCAGGATACGTGACTTATTCAGTCCTATGGCAACATAAATAGATACAACATCAGAGTTTTTCTGGTTAATAACAGTATCAACAGCTATGGAGGTTTTTCCTGTAGAAGGATCGCCTATTAATAATTCCCTCTGTCCCCTGCCGATGGGAAACATGGAGTCAATAACCTTCAGCCCTGTATAAAGAGGTTCAGCTACAAAGTCCCTCTGGAGAAGAGAGGGTGCTTCTCTTTCAACAGGATACGATATTGTGTGCTCTGGTATAGACCTCCCATCCATGGGGATTCCTAATGCATCTACCACCCTACCCAAGAGACTGTCTCCTATATTTACAGAGGCAATCCGTTCTGTCTTAAAAGCCCGCTCTCCTGCCCTCGTTCCATTTTTCTCAGTAAGCAGTACTACCCCGATGCCATGAACGTCAAGGTCAAAGACTATTCCTTTATCTCCATTCTCGAACTCGATGAGCTCATAGAGTTTTGCATCTTTCAGTCCTGAAATATGTACTATCCCGTCTCCGACAGAAAGTACCTTTCCCTCTTCAGAGACAAGGGTAGAAAAACTGCTTTTTTCTACCTCTTCTCTCATCTTTTCGAAAAATCCAAAGAGTTCTCTTTCCATTTAAGCTGTCTCTTTGAGCCTCGATGTGAGGGAATTTATTTGGCCTAAGAGTGAAGAGTCATAGACCGTATCATTTACCTTGATTTTTAGACCCGCAATGAGGGTCTTATCAATTTTTGTATCGATAGTCACTTTTTTTGAAAGATGTGATTCCATGGCTTTTTGTAATTCTATCAATTCCTCTTCGTCGACTGGATATGCAGAAATGAGATCTACTGTTACAGATGCACTATCCTTAGCACTAATATTTGATATAATCCCTCCAAGGTCATATAAAAATCTTCTGTATATTCCCTTATGGAGTTCCTCATCAGAAATATCTTTCAAAAGATTCATGGCAAATACGGTGACGGTGTCAATGACCTTACCTTTTAATTCAGTCTCAAACCTCTTTTTTTCAGTTTCAAAGAGAGCCCTTTCCCTTTCGAGTATCTTTGCTGCTTCTTTTTCTGCTTCCATGAGTAATCTCTTCTTTTCCTCTTCTACTTCATTTTTCATATTTTCAGTCATACGAACCTGAAGTTCCTTAATTTTATTCATCTCTTCCTGGTGTTTTTCTTTCAGCTCCTGTGCCTCCTTCTTTGTTTTCTCAGCATCTTTGATGGTTTTCTCTATGAGGCCCCTCCGTTTTTCCATAATTTCCTTTATGGGTTTATAGAGAATCCTTTTGAGGATAAAGAGAAGGACAACAAAGTTTATAATCTGAAAGAGGAATGTCCAGATATCGAATTTCATTTCACTACATACCCTATGAGGGGGTTTGCAAAGAGAATAATCAGTGCAATAACAAATGCATATATGGCGATGGACTCTATCAATGCCATCCCGACAAAAAGGGTTCTCATAATCTGGGCAGATGCCTCAGGCTGTCGGGCTATGGAATCGAGGGCCCTTGTGAGAGCCTCGCCGAGAGCCCTTGCAGGTCCATATCCACCGATAGCTATAGCAAGGCTGGCAGCTATTATTGAAACAGAAACGATTATTGTTAAAGAATCCATTTTAGCCTCCTTTTTAGGGTTTCATTCTGATTCCTTCTGCTATAAAGACGAGGGTTAAAACACCAAATATATAAGCCTGTATCAATCCGATGACAATGTGTAGTAAATCGAACGGGATAGGTATGAGGAAGCCGAGTACCCCGAGCAGTATTACTGCAATCATCTCACCGCTTAACATATTTCCGAAAAGCCTTACTGCCAATGCAACTGTTCTGGTAAACTCCGCAATAAGGCGAAAGGGTAGTAATATCCATGTCGGCTCTTTATAGTGTAGGAGATATCCTTTAAATCCCTGAGTCGCTATGCCAAAGACATGGGTCATTGAATATGATATTACCGCAAAAGCAAAGGTTGTATTGAGGTCTGCAGTGGGAGTTTTGAGCCCTGGTAACAGACCAGTAAGGTTAGAGAATCCTATGAAAATCCATAATGTCCCTAACACCGGGATAACGAGCCACGGGTTAAGAGGCAGGACATCCTTTATTGTTTTTTCTATTGACTCAAAAACCGCCTCTAAAAACTCCTGGGAGATCGACGGTTTTATAGAAAGGTTCCTCGTCAAAAAGTAGCAGATTGTCGTTATAGCTGTCATGACAAACCAGGTGGTAGTGACCGTACTGGTAACATGAATCGGGCCGATCGAGAAAACTACTTCAGGGAAGAAACCAATGTTTCTCATTGCTTGCTTTTCCTCAGGTAAAAATACCAGAAATTATATATGCCGACAGCTATGCCAATAATAATGAATGTAATGGTCCATGAGATACCGCCCAATTTTTTGTCCAGATACCTTCCGAGGTATGCTCCAGCCACGATGGGAATTACAAAAAGCCAGCCTCCAACACCGATGAGAGAAGCGTAATGCCAGAAGGTCTTCTCTTTACGTGCCTTCATGAGTTCTTTTGCGGATTTTTCAATATCCTTGGAGAACGTTTTCTTTTCCATCAGAAACTTCTTGTAAATTCGATAGTCTTTTCCATGAATGACCTTTCTATGCCTTCGAGCATCTTGAGAAAAGCCCTCTCGGATATTTCCCTTTTCCTCATAGTATTTTCGATTATTTCTGCAAGTTTTTCTGCGTCTTCGCTTTCAAACACCTCCCTTGAGGTGATGGTTACAACTTCTCCCCTTACACTCAGGATTCCTCCATCAATGGCAAGAAAGGTTTCCCTGTCGTTTATGTCTGTGTAATAACAGAGGGAAGGCACAAGGACGGTTAAAAAATCTATATGTCCCTTCATGATACCAAAGAATCCTGTTTTATCCTTAAGCCTGAGTGATCTGATACCTCTTTCAAACGTCTTCGTTGGTGTTACGATATGCAATCTGAAGGATGCATTATTCATCTGATTTACCAATATCTCCTATCATAAAAAAGGCTTCCTCAGATATCTCATCCATCTTGCCTGAAAGGATCATCTTACATCCATCGAGGGTTTTTATGAGAGGTACATGTTTTCCCTTTCTGCCGGTGAATTCCTCTGTCAGAAAAAAGGGTTGCGTGAGAAACCTTTCGAGACGTCTTGCCCTCTGCACGATTAGTCTGTCAGAAGGAGAAAGCTCCTCTATTCCCAGCATGGCAATAATATCGAGAAGTTCTTTGTATCGTGAAAGATGCTCCCTGACTGTCTGAGAGATTTCATAATGTCGTTGTCCCACGTCCTCAGGGCTCAGAAACTTTGAGGTCGAAAGCAGGGGATCGATTGCTGGATACAATCCCCTTGCAGCTATTTCGCGGGAGAGAACAACTGTTGTATCAAGATGAGGGAAAACATTTGAAACTGCAGGGTCAGTTATGTCATCAGCAGGCACATATATGGCCTGTACTGAAGTAATAGAACCACTTTTTGTGGATACAAGCCTTTCTTCTACCTCTGCAAGCTCAGAAGAGAGTGTTGGCTGATAGCCGACCCTGGAGGAAAGCCTACCGAGGAGAACAGAAACCTCATTTCCTGCCTGAACAAAACGATAGATATTATCCGCTAAAAACAATACATCTCTTTTCATCTCATCCCTGAAGAATTCAGCGAGGGTAATTGCAGAAAGGGGTGTCCTGAACCTTATACCAGGGGATTCAGACATCTGGCCGAAGACGAGGATTGCGTTCTCTATGATGCCTCGTCTCTGCATCTCTCTCCAGAGTTCATGACCCTCCCTCATCCTTTCACCCACACCACAGAATATCGATATCCCTGAATAAATCTTCGCTATTGTGTAAATGAATTCCATAAGCAGTACCGTCTTTCCAACCCCTGCGCCTCCAAAAAGGCCTATTTTGCCTCCCTTTGGAAAAGGTGACAGGAGATCTATGATCTTTATGCCAGTTTCCAGAATTCCCGCTGCAGGGACCTGGTCTTCAAGGAGGGGAGGTGGTTTATGGATGGGTTTCATGATGTAATCTTTTAAAGGAGGTTTGTCGTCTATGGGTTCTCCAAAGATATTAAATACCCTTCCAAGACAATCCTTGCATATCGGGATGCGGAGAGGTCCGCCTAAAGACTTAACAATCATACCCCGTTTGAGTCCCTGCGTGAATCCAAGGGCGATGGACTTTACTGTTGTATGACTCGCATGGTCATGTACTTCAAGG
>Ga0209314_10001255_pt1 | contig 11333 bp, 12 predicted proteins | sample I19B2metaG_FD_184146 | JGI IMG/M metagenome (GOLD analysis project Ga0209314, IMG submission 184146) | Lake sediment bacterial and archeal communities from Gulf of Boni, Indonesia to study Microbial Dark Matter (Phase II) - ​I19B2 metaG... | ecosystem: Environmental > Aquatic > Freshwater >...
GCCAATCTGGGGTATGGAAGTCATTTCTTGCCGCAGGTGCGTTGGCATGTGATAGACGACCACATCCCATTTCTGCGATTAGGCGTTTCTGCAATCGACATCATAGACTTCGACTACGCACACTGGCATACGACTGCAGACACAGCCGACAAGGTGGGTCCCGAGAGTCTCGAACGAGTTGGCCGAACGCTACAGGTGTTTCTTGAGACACTGGAATAGGTCCCGCGTGCACTGGGTTAGTCGATTTTGTGTCCGCAATAGGGGCAGAATTCAATGTTGAATGGCAACGAGGAGAGACCGTTCCCACATTTCTGGCAGCGTCTACCGCCCTCGGATGCTAACTTGGGTTTTGTCGCGAGTCCTGAGATCAATAGCGATGCCCCGAGAATCAGGCCACACGCGAATAGTGCAAACGCGGGCAACCAGTACAACTCAAGTCTCCCCAACCAAACGGAGAGAAGTGCCGAAAAACCAATGACCATTACGCCGGCTTTGGCCATGCGGATTGGGAATTTGAGGGCTAGCCAAACTGCAACTATCACACTTCCTGGCAACAGGATGAATGGGATGAGCGACTCGAAAAGCAATCCTAGCCATGGCTCTATCGGGTCCATAAACCGGACAAGTCCTCCAATGGTAGCGGTGTAATAGAGTGCTCTTAAGAGTTTGGACCGCAGGGCGATAGCTTACCGCGTGATCTTGTCGGCAGCGGGGCGGCTATGGCTTGGAGTTGCAAGGGGGGCTTGGAGGTGGTTTGGGCTAATGCGGTCTGCTTACGCGTAGATGCCTGTCAGGGTGTTGGTTATGGGGCGTCTGCAGATGCACCACTCTGGGGAGGGTAGGTCCCATGGGCCGGATTGGTTTTTCGGTGAGGTGTGCTCCATCGGCTGTTCCGCTCTTTCTGTTCGAAAAATATCGAACTAGGTTAATAAACCCTTCTCTAACTTCACCCTCATCGACATAAGTAGAGTGTGTACGAACAAGACAAACTGCTCCTGAAATAGGCTTATTTGCATTACAGGCGCATAATGGAATGTGACCGTGATGACCTCCAAGATCCAACTGCCCGAATCCTGGCTGAAGAGGGTTAAGGCGGCAATTCACCGTCAGAGGCTCGCGATTCTTCTGACGCTAGCTGCATGCGAGTCGAAGACAAGGAGCAAATGCCTCTCGTTCTCCAGCCTACTCAAGGAGCTAGGATCAAGTGACGGAAAAGGCAAGTCGACCTTGGTCTATCACCTGAAGATTCTGGAAGGGGCCGGCCTCATAGAGGGTGATACAATGGAACAGCCAGAGAACCCTGGCAGCTACCGCGTCTACCGATTGACAGATGATGGAGCACGTTTCCTCCGCGACGTAATGAAGGTGGACGATCAGCAAGTGGAAGGCATTGAACCGACAGGATTAACGAGCAAATCGAAGCGATCATAGAAGAAGCATGGACGGGCCTCGGTGATACCTGAGCCAGTATCGCCGGGTCTCATTCTTGAGTGCGCCGCAGACAATCAAGCCGAGCTACGTTAGTGCGCTAAATCCTTGTTGCATACTATTCTGATTCTAGGCCTCGCCTGGAAGGAGTATGTCGTGCGGCTTGGCTTCCTCTATTCCTGCAGCGCTCATAACTGTGAACTCAGCCTTCTCCCATAGTTCCGAGATGTTTCTCGCGCCCGCGTATCCCATGGCTGCTCTGAGCCCATCCGCAAGCTCCTGAATCACCGTCGCCAGGTCACCTTTGTAGGGGACCCAGCCTTCCACACCCTCAGCTATGCCTTTCGCTGGGATGCTGTATCGGTCCATGGAGTATCGTTTGGCCATGGCCGAAGTGCTTCCCATTCCTCTGTACTGCTTGTAGTAGCGTCCTCCAATGGCTACAAGGTTTCCCGGCGCTTCCTTGCATCTCGCGAAGAGATTGCCGATCATGACTGTGGATGCGCCTGCGCCGAGCGCCACAGCTATGTCCCCTGGCCCTCTGATGCCTCCATCGGCAATGATCGGGATGTCGCTTCCATGCTTTCTTAGAGCGTCGGCAGCTTGGGCCGTGGCGAAGAGTGTCGGGGAGCCGGCCTTAGCAACCTCTGAAGTGGTGCAAATGGATCCTGATCCGATCCCCGCCCTTATTCCAGCAACCCGCTCAAGTTTCGTAAGAATATCCTCTGCGGCCCTGTACGTTCCGATGTTTCCCACAACAACGTCCGCGTGCACTTCTTTGAGGATATCTTTGGTTGATTTGAAGACATTCGCATTGTGGAAGTGCGCAACATCGATGACCAGTACGTCAATGTGTTGGTCAAGCTTCTTGGCTCTCTCCAAGTCAAAGGGTGAAACGGCCGCCCCGCAAAGCAACTTGCCCTCCTCATCTCGAGCTGCGTTTGGAAAGCGTCCTCTCAACATTATGTCTTTGAAAGTGATCAGCCCTCTCAGAGTTCCCTCATTGTCAACGATTGGCAGCTTCTCGATTCTGTTGGCATGAAGGAGGTTCTTTGCCTCTTCTAGAGTGGTGCCTTCCTTCGCTGTGACAAGTTTCTTCGTCATCATATCCTTGACCTTGAGTGTCCTGTGAGCGAATCTCACATCTCTCCCTGTCACGAGCCCCACAAGTTTGCCGCCTTCGACGACTGGTAGGCCGGAGATCTGATGTTTCTGCATCAGATCCATTGCGTCTCCAACCGTTTGGTTTGTGGAGAGTGTAATTACCTCTCGGATAATCAATGATTCAGCACGTTTCACCTGTGCCGCCATCTTCACCTGATCTTCAACCGAGCAGTTTCTGTGAAGTATTCCCAAGCCCCCGAGTCTGGCTAGAGCGATCGCCATTTCTGCTTCTGTAACAGTGTCCATCGGCGAAGAGATGAACGGCAGGTTCAACTTATGATTGACAGTTGCTTGCGTCGTAAGATCAATTTCTTTCGGTTCGACTTCAACCCAATTCGGAACCAGTATTACATCCCGAAAGGTTACGGCCAGGCTCGCATCCTTCAACTTCTGGCTGAACGTTCCCTTCATGGCCGAAGCCCCCCTACGTCTAAAGCTCCTAGTACCATCACAGGATTGCGATCCTTGTACATCTCATAGAGTTCCCTCTCTTCCTTCTGCACTCGCGACAGTTGGACAAGAAGATCAAGAGCCTTAAGGCAGGATCCACGGTTCTCAGTTAGGCTGTTCGCTAGTCTTGATGCGTCAAACTCAACCATTCAAAGCCACTTACACGTTATGGCATGGCCGAACTGATAAAAGACCTCTCAACATGAATGGAACAATGTCATATGCAAGTCAATGAGATTCTACGTTAACAGTCTAGCCTTTCGGTTCGCCAGCGATGAACCGCAAAAACAATGAACAAGGGAATCAACAGGCCGATCCAAAGCCAAGAAGTCAGATCAATCCCGAACACTAGAGCGTACCAAACTAGAAAGATGACCGAGCAGATCTCAATGGCAAGACAAACCGGATTCGAAACGTAATCTCTGAAATTATGCGGGAAGATGGCCACACCAAACCTCTTCCTGCTGAGGGGATAAAGCCAAGGGCGCCCCCTCACATCTGTCGAATCGCCAAGAAGATGCACTATTCCTCCAGTCAGAAATGAGATCGATGCTATTGGGCCTAGAAGAAGCAGAATGACGGCTCCCATAACAGGTGGCCAGATCGAATGGAAAATGCTCCCACAATGGTAGTCCTCATCGCTTAGCCCAACAATCGGAAGAATGGCGTCGAGCCCTGACAATGAGGTTCCAACCAGCAGATAGAAGAGATCAAGATCGCGAAGCAGTATCTTCACGAGGAATGCAAGCGCCAGATGTGCAGCAAGCATCTCCGTCATGCCTTGGAGTGAACCTGTAAGTGGCATCTCGATTGAAATAGCTTAGCTTCGTCTTGGTGAAATGCCATTGTCGTCTTCTGTTCGAGCGGGTCAGTCTGGAAGTGATTGCCTGGTTGCGAGAAGAGCTTTGTGTCGAAGGCGTGCATAACGCCTATTAGGGGAAGTAGCTCTAAATGCGGTTCAAGTGGTCGAAGTGATAGGTGAATCTGTTCCACCTCGATAGAAGCTTCCAGTTCTTCTTGTCTTCGACCTTTAGTTTGTGGAAGAGGTTTTCACGGTGTCTGTTGAGAGAGGAATAACTGTAAGGAAGAGTGAGGATTTCTCGGAATGGTACACCCAGATCATAATGAAAGCCGATCTATGTGACTACGCAGGGATCAAGGGCTTCATTGTCTTCAAGCCGTACTCGTATGAGATCTGGGAGAATATGAAGAACTTTCTTGACGGAAGATTGAGGGCTGTAGGGCATAGAAACGCATACTTTCCGGCGCTCATTCCAGAGAGCTATCTCAAGAAGGAGGCTGAACACTTCTCTGGATTTGTGCCTGAGGTTTTCTGGGTGACTCGGACCGGAGATAATGAGCTTGGTGAACCGCTCGCTATGAGGCCCACATCAGAAACCATTGTCTGTGACTCCTATTCGAAATGGGTGAAGAGCTGGCGAGACCTGCCGATCCTGATCAATCTATGGAACTCGGTCTTTAGAGCTGAAATCAAGGCCACGAAGCCCTTCCTTAGAACATCGGAATTCCTCTGGCAGGAAGGTCACACAGTTCATGCCACAAGCGAGGAGGCTGAGAAAGAAGTTCGAGACATATTGGAGTACTATAGGCAGCTTGTGGAGGAACAGATAGCAATCCCCGTCCTGTTGGGGAAAAAGACGGATGCTGAGAGGTTCGTTGGAGCGGTCTACACCCTAACAATGGAGGCCATGATGCCCGACGGAAAGGCATTGCAGATGGGCACTTCCCACTTCCTCGGCCAGAACTTCTCGAAGCCCTTCCAGATCAAATACCTCGGCAAAGATGAGAAGGATCACTATGTATGGCAGACAAGCTGGGGGGTCACAACGAGAATGATCGGAGCTATGATAATGATGCATGGCGACGACAAGGGGCTTATCGTGCCTCCACGAATAGCACCGATCCAAGTAGTCATCGTTCCTATCTACTACAAGAATGAGGATCGCGACACAGTCCTAGCAAAGGCGAAGGAGATAGCTGACCGTCTCAAGGCGGAGAATATCTTAGCCTTCCTTGATGATAGGACAGAGTACACACCGGGCTGGAAATTCAACGAGTGGGAGATGAAAGGAGTTCCGACAAGAATGGAGATAGGTCCTAGAGATGTGGCAGCGGATCAGGTCATAGTCTCTAGGAGAGACACAGGACAGAAACTCCCAGTCAAGATGACCCTCGTCCACCAAGAGATCAAGAGAATCTTGGAATCGGTCCAAGCTGATCTCTATCAACGGGCAAAGAAGCAACTGGAAGAGAGCATAAGAAGCGTGAAGTCGTATGAGGATTTCAAGCAGATCTTGGAGACGAAGGGCGGCTTCATAAGGGCCTGCTGGTGCGGTAGATCAGAATGCGAAGCCAAAATAAAAGGGGACACGGGGGCAACAATAAGAACTGTTCCCTTGCAGAGAGAAGAGCCGTTCGGCAAATGCGTGATGTGTGGCCGTGAGGCTAGAGAGGTCGTGTATTTCGCGAGAGCCTACTAGGACTCAAATGCGGCGTACATTCGATAGAAGCTCGTTGGCCCTCTCAGAGATCTTGCTAGCCTCGCGAATACAGCCAGGTCCGATATGCTCTATTTTGAGGGAGGCCGCCGCTGTGCCGAGGCAGGCCGACCATACCGCGTCACCTGAGCGAGAGAAATCCAAGAGAAAAGCGGCTGTGAAGACATCTCCTGCGCCGGTGGGATCGACAACCTTCTCAGGTCTGTAGGCAGGGATATGGAAGAAACCGCTTGGGAGAAGGAGATCGAGTCCCTCACATCCCCGTGTATGGATGCAGATAGACGGTCCCATTCCTTTCAGTCTTTTCAGAGCATTTGAGTCGCTGTCTCCGACCATTGCTCTCAGTTCGTCGGATGTTGCCTTCAGGATGCCTATCTTTTTCAACAGGGATCTGTCAAGCCACCGTCTCTCCGATATGACTCTGCTTCGTCCAACTTTTCGCAGGTATCCTTGCGGATCAAGGGACACGAACATGGATCGGTCTGCAAACCATCCAGCAACTGTCTCCGTGATCTCTCCGATGACTGGTGCAATGTGAAGACAATGAATTCGAATATTCTGCTTCAGATCTAGGGTTTCGAGGTTATCGCACCTGCCCAACAATCTCAGCCTCCTATGATCGTTTTTGTAGGTAATCTCGAACTTGGTCGTCGGAGCCTTAACTACCGTAAGGAATCTGATGTCGACTCCTTTTTGCCTAAGCCACCTTACTCTCCTCTGTCCAAAATCGGTTCCAACCTTGGACGTAATGAGTGGTCTTGCACCAAGAGAGATTGCCGTGAGCGAAGTGTGAACCGCTGGTCCTCCCGGGACCCAACCTGTCTTCCTGTACCGGCCTATCCCTATGCGATCGAGTGTGACATGACCAAGCGTGACTAGTCGCAGCATGCCACTTCATCTTCACGGTAGATTCATGTTTCTGGTTCATATGATAATCGTTGTCTGAGCTCGGAGCCGTGTGTTCATACCAGAGCCAACGGACGGCTGCCGAGATCGATGACGGGCTGTGTTTCAGGTATTATGGCTGACATGATCTCACAAGATAAAGCCATAATAGGGGCGAATCGAGATTGGACGGGGAGAAGGCAAAGTCAGATGGCAAAGAAAAGGAAGTCTAGAGGAAGGAGCAAAGGCGGAAAAGGAAGATCTGACCTAATTCAATGCTCCAACTGTGGGATGCAAGTCCCTAGGGACAAGGCGAAGAGGTCGACCCACTGGGTTTCTTTGGTGGATCCGTCCTTGGCTCGAGAACTCAGGGCGAAGGGTGCTTATATCGCTAGACAGAGGGTCGTCAAGTTTTACTGCGTGTCCTGTGCCGTGCATTTCGGAGTCTCCAAGGTCAGAGCGAGAGACGAGAGACGATTCTACTAGCCCTCTGGTGAAGCGCCAAGACCCACCTCTAATCATTTCCTAGAGGACCCTGACCCTGTGAATCCTAGCAGGTGGAGTAAACTCAATTCCAGTCTGCTCGGTTGAACGGGCCAGTCTCGCGGGGTCTGTAAGCAGCTCCTTTATCCCTTGAACATGTGCAGCGCCGACTAGGGTCAGGATGTTTGGTTCTACTATTCCGCCCCGGATGTACTGCTCCGTAATGAAGATGAGTCTAGCAGCCATCATTAGGTTTCGTTCTTGGATGAGAACTCGCCAGAGGGTCGGAAAGGCTCTGCACATGAGCTCGGTTCCGCCATTGAAGTGCGCCAGAGCTTCCTGCTTCAGTCCTTCTTCCCAAAGTCTGATTCCTTGTTGGTTGTATCTGGCGACGTAGGCCTCTATTCTCTGCCAAGCCACTACCTCCTCCAGTGTGGCTTGTGACTGTACTCGTCTGGCGATATCGTGTTCATCCATGTCTATGAGCCAAATGTCTGCCTCCTGATTTCCAAGCGCATCCACAGCCGCCACAAACTCACACTTGCGATTGCAGTTACCGAACCTTGGGCAGTCGAAGCATGTCCGCCTCAGGTGGTCAAATCTTCGCTTGTCCAGTTCAAGGCAGATGGCTTGAGGAGATGTCATGTTGACTGCTTGTGCGGCGTCTGCGATGCTTCTCTGGCTCCAGTGCGCTGTTCCCAGTAGCTTGATGTATCGAAGATAGTTGCGCATTTCTAACAATTCCCGCTAGGCAGAACAAGATCTCTGTCAAGTTCTGACGGATTCCAAGGCCGAAATGGCTGTGGGTCTTCTCCTGGCCAGAAATCTGGTACGAATGGCTCTCGCTGCAACGGTTCGCACCCATATAGTGAGGTTCGACATGCGACAATGCCTTGAGATCGATGTCGACGGCATCTCTCTTGTTTCATCATTTTCGGATTCGACCTTCTATTCCACTCTGATTCTTACCTTGGGTTGTCTCCTACGGACAAGATTCTGTTCGATCTGTTCCAGCTCAGACTTCAGAAACCGGTGATATGTCTGCACGGCTTGTTCATCATGAAGCATCTTCTCGTGCGGGATGCACATTCTCAACATGAACATGTGGCGGGGAGTTGGTTGGCTTGAGAATCGTCGAATCAACTCGTCCATGTCTGAGAATTGAGAGAGGTCATGTGAAAGGGCCTCAGCGAAACGAGACGTGATCTCCATGGCTTCAGAGAATCCCTTGAACGCTTTCTTCAACGCCTCTCGGCCCCTTGGTGTCAGCTCGAAGTTCATTCGCCCTCTCCCTCCTTCAGCGGCATCATGCCTCTCCACGAATCCTCTCTCCTCCAACTCTTTCAACGCGTTTGAGATTGTTCCTCGATGCGGTTGCCAAATGGTGCCGAATGGCCTCCTCAGATGCTCCTCGATATCCACGAGACAGAACGCTTCCTCTCTCAGCGCCGTGAGTATCGCGAATTGGATGGCACTGATGGGACGCCTCTCATTGGGCACTCTGAAACTCCACATTTTCGTGTCATCTAGTCGTGGGGACGACTTTAAGTCGTATCAACAACTTAATAAACGCACCGGAAACCTGCATTCAACCGAAGCAAGTCATTCACGAATATGCGTGTTTGACCATGTATGATTTTCCCGAGGCTCTTACTGGATCTGAATGTCAAGATATTGTTTAGTCTCTACGAAAGCTCTCTATGTGCTCGATAGATCCTTTGTGCAACTGTGACTGACGCAAGGATCGATACTACAATGACCCCCACATTGATCGCTTCAGCAAGCGTCGAAGCAAAAAGGATTAGCAGTCTCTCAGGTCGCTCAGCTACACCCACCGTCATGTTCGCGCCTTCGCTTTCTCCTCGCGCTCTCGTGTAGCTTACCAAGATCGAGCTTGATATTGCCCAAATTCCCCAGAAGGTGGAGCACAGTCCGGCCAAGGTGATTGCCGATAGAACGAGCATCTCGCCGACCTTGTCTATCACAGAGTCGCAGAACCCGCCGAATCTGGTTACCTGTCCATACAGTCTGGCCAAAGATCCATCCAAAAGGTCGAAGAATCCGGACAGCAATAGCAATGCACCAGCCAACCACAAGGAAGGCCGGTTGCCCGCTGAGACGTAGTAAAAGAATGAGGATCCCACAGCCAAAGTCAAGCCGAGAAGACTCGTCGCGACTGGGCTGAAGCCAAGTCGATGAAGCTGTCTGGCATAGAAGTCAAAGAATCTCTTCGAGCTTTCTTTCAGCTGAGTAAGCACCAATCTTCCTCAAACTACGATGTACAAGTAACCGTTTAAACATGTGCGCACATCAAATAGCCCGATCCTTCTGGAGTCACCAGTTAATACGAACGACCCGGTCAAGCGCGTCCAGCAACGGATAAGAAAAAAGCCATACCAGAGGGGGTAGTAGGCAGAAGAACCAGCGTGTCTTCCAATTGCTCAGCACTCCGCTCCACAGCTTGAAACTCTGTGCATAAGTCAATGAAAGACATGCCAGCGAGATGAAGAGCGAGGCCAGGGACGGAAACCACACAGCAGGATACGAGAGCAACAGTTGCGACTGGGTTGCTGCCAGTGTGTGAACGTCTATCTGAGCCAATTCTGGGCGCAGGAGCATTTTCACATACCAGATTCCCCAAGAGACCTCGTCCTCAACATGAAGCTGTCCCGTTAAAGTCGGAAGGAGAAAGAACAAGACTGGGAGGGCACGCAACGTGCAGTTGATCTGAGCAAAGGCATTGATCAGCAGCGCGCTTCGTCTTGGCCGGCTGAGCAGATGGAGGAGCGTAGTGAATGCAATCGCCAATGCCCAACTCAGGACCGGCCCCAGCATGCTTGACAACACGCTTTCGGCCATATTGGTGCGAAAGTCCGGGTCGTCCGGTGTCCTGTTAGGATTGCCCACCTTATTGAATCCTGTGCTCACATGGACACGGTCCATTCTCGCGCCTAATCCATGCGCCAGTTCGTGAAGGAAGGTTGACAGCAAAATGGCACAAAGCAGCATCACAATCCAAACTGAGAAGAATGATGGGATCTGTTTGAGTCTCAGTGATTTAGCCTGCATATCTTCCTTTCCGCGTGCGCTATTTCTCTAGGGCTCAAGAGACCTCGCTTCTAGTATGCATTTCGGTCAATCTCTGTGCTTGCGGGGCAGTATTACATGTAGGATTACACTCATTCTAGGTGGGCTTCTTGTGTGGTTGAGCCAAAGCTTAGATCAGTCTACCTTTAAACTGGCAAGATGACATATAGTCAGCATCATCAGTCCCATGAGCACTGGATTTGATGTCTAGATGGGCAGGATAGATAAAGGGGTCAGCTGCAACGTGTCAGGCTGCGGGGAGAAGGCTGTGCGGTCAATCTCGGCTGAAGACGCCTCGCAGGCGAAGCTGAACATAGGTGACGCAAGGAGAGCCTACCTATGCAAGAAGCACTACAGAGAATTGAAGAAGAATCTGAGACAGAATCGTAGACTTCAGAAATGGCGTTGGAACCCATAGAGCACAAAGAGGGTTTTGTTAATGCGAATACTATTGATACATTCAGAGCATTTTGAGTATCAAGTGATTGAGAAAGCGATCGAGAAACCAGAGCAGGTAACGAACGCTGAGAGAGCGACCACAGTGACGGACGCCTTGGTTACCTTTTGCACAGTGGAGAAAACAGATGAAAAGAATCCGAAGAATGTGGCACAAAACGCGGTCAAATCAATTGAAGAAGTTGCTGACTGGGTTAAGACAAATAGAATCGTGATCTACCCTTACGCTCATCTGTCGAGCAACCTAGCATCCCCAGATGTGGCAATACAGATTCTCAGAGAGATGAAGGCGGAACTGGAGAAGAGAGGATATGTCGTCACGAAGAGCCCTTTTGGGTGGTACAAGAGCTTCAACATATCATGTAAAGGGCATCCATTGTCAGAACTCTCCAGGACCATTACAGCTGAGGAGGAGCGACCAAAAGAACCGCGCATAGAGGTCGAATACGCTATTCTTGATTTGGAGGGGCGAATCCACGACCCGAAGACATACGCCTTCAAGCCAAATGAAAATGACTTGAAGATGCTGGTTGAGAAAGAAGCCTTCAAGATAGGGCTGACGGGAGGCAAGCCTCGCTTTCTAGACTATTGCAGGAAATTCGGATTGGAGTGGGAACCGTATTCGGATGTGGGGCACATGAGGTATGCGCCAGAAGCAAACATGATGTTCGAACTCGTCGCCGAGTATTCTTGGAAGGTAGCGAACTCCTTAGGTATGCCGGTCTTCGCGGTTAGAGGCACCAACATGTTCGATCTCTCGGTCAAACCGGTGAGGGAGCATGCCGACCTGTTTGGAGCCCGGCTCTACCAAGTGAACCTAGACGAGAAGAGCTATGTGCTAAGATATGCCGCCTGCCACCA
>Ga0209314_10001256_pt1 | contig 11304 bp, 10 predicted proteins | sample I19B2metaG_FD_184146 | JGI IMG/M metagenome (GOLD analysis project Ga0209314, IMG submission 184146) | Lake sediment bacterial and archeal communities from Gulf of Boni, Indonesia to study Microbial Dark Matter (Phase II) - ​I19B2 metaG... | ecosystem: Environmental > Aquatic > Freshwater >...
CCCTTGTGGTAGGTAACAAGACTTAACGGGTGGTAAATACTCATGAATTCCATGTTCACAAGTCCAAGCCTTTCAAAATCCGCTTTAATTTCTTCGGTATCATACATTTTGTCGAATTTCTTGGTTTTGTTGATCAGAGAATATGCCTTCCTCTGTATGGAATTTTTATTCAAAGTCTCAATTAAAAGGGTCCCTCCAGGTTTCAGAACTCTCACAAATTCCTTTAATACCTTTTCATAATCCTCTATAAGCTGTATTACACCGATACACAAGATCAAGTCAAATTTACCGTCTTCATAAGGAAGCGCGGCAAGGTCCCCACAGTATGTATTCAACCCGCGTTCTTTTGCAAATTCAAGGCTTTTGTCAGAGAAATCAACCCCATGAACCGTGTTATCTTTGACCAGTGTTTCACTAAAGGCACCAACCCCGCACCCTGCATCAAGTATTACCTTACCCTTTAACTCTCCAAGCCATCTTAATGTGTTTTCTCTTTGTATGTAAAAGCTCTTCTCATTAAAGTAGTCCGAAGTCATCACCGAGGCACCAAAGGCATCCGCCTTTTTGTTGAAATATTGTTTCCAATTTATCTCGCTCATTCAAAACTCCCCTTTATTTATAATCAATATACATGCGATAAACCAAGCTATATTCAAGGCATTACATATTTTATCAGATATCTTCCCAAAGCATTGGTTATGAACTCCGGCAACACCTTCCAGGCGGACACCATTATTCCCAGTTTATCCTGGCTAAGTACGTGCTCCCCTCCCGGCATCTGTCCCAGTTTGTAGTATTTCAGCTGGACAGGTTCCGCTCCCCACTTCTTTTTTGCTCTATACGTACCTGAATCGGGATTATACGGCGACCTGCCAAGGTCAAGGTATTTGAAACCGTTGTGAATTCCGAACTTAACTGCTTCCCAGTACATGAATTCATTAATGTGCTTCTTATTGTATTCTGTCATTGCTCCCCCCCATGGATAATAAACCGTGTCCTTCCATGTGATAAGGAACATTCCGCCCAACACCTTATCCTGTCCTTTTTCGAGGACTGACAGCAAAAACGCATTATCGGGAAACTTTTCCTTGATTTTCATAAACAGTTTGATGCCGTGATCAGGAGTACCAAGCTGTTTCTGTCTTTTTCTCCACACCTTGTAGAATTCCTCAAGCCGGTTGTAATCAAATGAAACCTCAAACTGCCCGTTTTTGCACACTTTCCTTACGTGATTCCTGTTATCGCCTGTAGAAAGTGACAGTACGCCGTCTTCCCCTCCATCAAGCGGCAGTATGAAGGTATAATTGTGCTTGTCCACAGTTATGTTTTCTTCCAGCGTCTGCTCCTTAAACCGCATCTCCAGATAATGCAGCCTGCTTTCATTACTCAGATCACTCAGTTTATCAATAATATAACGGAACGCTTCCGGGTCCTTGCAGCAAATATCTGCATGATTTACAAATGGAAGAGATACCCCTATCTTCCTCATGAGAATGTTTCTTCCGGTCAGCACAGGAATCAGTCCGACTACATCACAATCTTCACCTACAACCATCATGTAAATGCTTTTGTACCCGAAGGTTTCTTCCAGGACTTCCTTCCACTCGATAGTGTGGAATATGGTGCCCTTCTCCCTTGCAAAGTCATTCCAGCTCGACCTGTATTTATCATTATACTCTAAAAGTTTAAACACTTTATTAGCTCCTCAGAACAAAAATTACACCTATCATGATAAACCCGCATCCAATCCACCTGATTGGGCTGATTGTCTCATTGAGTATAAAGATTGAAACCAGAATCACAAATATATATGACAGGCTTCCTACAAAATTCACGTAGCTCAAATCAAATCTGGATAATGAGTAGGCCCACAAAAATGCTGCTACCGCATAAATACCAAAGCCGAATATCAGCATTGGTGATTTTATGCAGGACAAAACAAGGTTTACCAGTCCGCCCTTTTGCTCTGCTATAGAGCTGCTTCCGAACTTAAGCAGGGTTTGAGCGCATACTGACAAGAAAATGCTTCCAATTAAAATTATATACTTAATTTTTCCTCACTCTCCCTGAGTTTTTTCTCAAGCTCCTCTACCTTAAGCTTAAGAAGTCCCATTTCCTGTATAAGGTTCTTATTTTGCTTTTTCAAAGTTGAAATGCTTATGCTTGTATTCAAAAGCAGCATGTATGCGCATGAAATGAGTATGGCAAACAGTGCTGACGGTGCATAATAGATGCCAATAAAGTTGGAAAACCATTCCATAAAGTCTCTGAATACTGAGATTATCAGTACAAACCCCGAAATTAAAAACCACAATATGGAATATTTCTCCTGTATGCGTTTGTTCTTTACAAGAAAAAAAACCGTGCTTGACAAAAAAACGCTGAAAACTATACCTAATATCTGAACACTTAAAAAATGGCTTTGATCCGGCATATACACTCACCACCTGGTACGTAAATACGAAAAAAATATCGACATGACCACCTTGGTCATATAATACAAGCTCTTTATCGGAGTAATGGAGGACCTGCCATGTATTCTTTCCCTCATCCTCACTCCGACCTCACGTATAATGAGTCCGTTGACATTCAGAAGTATTACCGCTTCAGGTTCCGGGTAATCATCCGGATAATTGTTTGCCAGAAATGCTATGCTCCTTTTGTTATATCCTCTGAATCCTGAAGTTCCGTCAGTGACTTTGATCTTTATCAGGAGCCTGTAGATCAGATAAAACATTTTTATGCCCATACGCCTTATATTTGTTGTCTTAAAAGATTCGATATCCAAAAAGCGTGAGCCTATGACCATATCACAATTATATTTTTGCATCTCGGTAATGAGCTTCGGCACTTCTTCTGCTAAATGCTGCCCATCACCGTCTACCTGTACTACATAATCATAGTCATTTCTTTGTGCATACTTGAAACCGGTCTGGACCGCCCCTCCTATCCCCAGATTGCAGGGAAGGTCGACTACTCTTACTCCGGCTTTTGTTTTTGCTACATTCGAGGTATTGTCAAGAGAGCAGTCATTGACAACCAATATGTCACACCCCGGCACATTGGTTTTTAAATCTTCAATCACTATTGAAATGTTTTTTTCCTCATTAAAGGCAGGAATAACAATCAAGATTTTTGTCTGCACGTTTACACCTTTCCTGTTATTTGTTTTAGTCCGGCTTGTCCAAAGCTAATCATCCTGTCAATCCCAAAGCCTGCTATCATGTTTAAAAACACGAGAGCAGGATCCCTGTATCTGAATGAAGAATCCATAAAAAAGACTATACAGAAAATCTGAATGGACAGTATGACGAGCATCAATACGGAAGCTCTTTTCAGGAGTTTCTGCTTAAAAATACTTAACAGGCCGATAAATGAAAAAAAGTACGCAACAATGAAATAGGATTGATATTTTATGTGTTGTAAAAAATCCTTAAGTGAAAACGCCCAAAAGAATACCGCTTTCCTGCAATATAAAACAATAATGTGATACCAGTTGTTTATAAAATAGCTTATAAAAAAATTGTCAAAGTAGTTCACAGTCTTGATAGCGTCAAATTTATAGTCGAATCTGGTAGGCACATCAAAAATCTGACCGTTGGAATAAACCGTGTAAAGTATCCACATTATACTCCATTTAAAGGAGGTGAAAAGTGAATTCAGTACACCGCTTGTCAGGACGTATACCGTTATGCCGCCCAGTATTACAAAACATGACACCAAAACTGCCGTCCGCCTGGCCAAAAATGCCTTTGCACTTTTTAAATTCAAGTTAATCATAATATAGAGCAAAATAAAAGTCAATGTGATTATCCCTGTAGGCCTGAAGAAAACCATATAAAATGAACTGATTAAAAAACAGTATAAATATTTCCTGTTGGAAAATTTGTAATAACAAAGCAGAAAATACACATTAAGCAGTAAAAGTGATATAAAAAAACTATCGGACAATATGAACATGGACCAGCTGATCACCGACCAGGTAAAAGCGTACAACAATCCTGCAAATATGCCGGCTCTCCTGTTGAATACAATGGAAGCTATTTTGTATACAAGTGATACACTAAATGCATTGACTAATACCTGGACGAATATCACTAGCGCTTCGGTTTTGAAAACAAACAGCATCAATGCAAGCAATCCGTAATATCCGAGGTAGAATATTCCGTTATAATGAATGTCTATTTTAAAACTGTGCAGGAGAGTATTTGCATGTTCTATATACCAAGCAGTATCATTGGCTCTTGGTAGGCCTGCCGGAGAATAATATTGCGAAAAAAAGTATCTTAACCTGGGATACAATGCAATCACTGATAAAAAAAGCATATATGCAAAATCATTCTTTTTTAGCTTTTGCAGTATTTCCACTTCTGATTACCCCTTCGTAATGAAGCAACAATTTCCATTTCCAGTTTTATTGATTTCATATTAGTACTACTTTGTTACTTTGGAATTATTATTGAACAAAAGAAAGAATGATTCCTTCAGGCTTCTTTCTTCAATAATATTCCCAAAGCAGCAGAGCAGTATTAAGGCTCACTTTTATGAAGTATAGCACAACAACCCCCGGATGTCCACATAATTGCATCTGACAATCTCCCCGGGATTTGGTCCTAACCTGCTTTTTTAGTACAGCAGTTATATTTTTGTTGCACCGTAATAGACAATACCCCTTTCCGGATCAATAGTCACCACAGATCCTCCTTTTAGTATCTGAGTGGCATTGGCTGCGGCCACGATAACCGGAATTTCCAATGCCAGACCGACTATAGCTGCATGGCTTCCTATACCTTCTTCTTCTACTATTATTGCCGAGGCTCTTTTGAGTATGGGTAGCATGTCATTTGTAGTATTGGGGGCAACAAGTATGTTACCGTCTTCAAAATTATCCAGCGCTTCCTGGGGGCTTTTTAAAACATAAAGCTCTCCGGTTACGGCACCCGAACCTATACCGGTGCCTTGCACCAGAACTTTCCCCACAATATGCACTTTTAGAATATTGGTTGTGCCGCTTACCCCTATCGGAACTCCTGCCGTAATGACTACAAGGTCTCCATTCCTCACAAGGCCTGATTCCAGCGCCTTTTCAACTCCCATATCGAACATTTCATCGGTAGTAGAAACTTCTTTGACCAGATATGGAACTACACCCCATGACAGTGACATCTGCCTGTGAACTCTCGGATCAACAGTCGTAGCAATTATCGGACAGGCAGGCCTGAACCTGGAAATCATCCTGGCAGTGTGCCCGGTTTGAGTCACGGTTATTATGGCTGCAGCCTTCAAATCAAGGGCAGTAGTACAGGTCGCATGGCTGATGGCATTCGTAACGCTTGCCATCATATCATACTGCATGCTTGAAAAGCGCTTCCAGTAATCCATGGAGTTTTCCGCTTTTTCAGCAATCTTGCACATCATCTCAAGGCTTTCAACAGGGTACTTTCCGGAGGCTGTTTCACCAGAAAGCATTATTACACTTGTTCCGTCATATATGGCATTTGCTATGTCACTGGCCTCGGCTCTGGTAGGACGCGGGTTCCTGATCATGGAATCCAGCATCTGCGTGGCTGTAATAACCGGTTTTCCATTTCTGTAGCATTTTTCTATCAAGGTTTTCTGTACAATCGGCACTTCCTCAACCGGTATCTCTACACCGAGATCACCTCTGGCAACCATTATACCATCCGCAACCTTTATAATCTCATCAAAATTCTTGATGCCTTCCCTGTTTTCTATCTTCGCAATTACCTTTATTCCATGGCCGCCTTGCTTCTCCAGGATTTTTTTGATTTCAATGACGTCTGAGGCTTTTCTTACAAAGGACGCAGCTATAAAATCAAATTCATTCACTATTCCGAATTTTATATCGGATACATCCTGCTCCGTCAATGACGGCAGGTGGATTTCGGCACCGGGTACATTGATCCCCTTGTTGTTTCCTATTATTCCCCCGTTCAATACGATACAATGGATATCCTTACCCTTTATGTTATCGACTTCGAGTTCAACAAGTCCGTCATTTATAAGGATCCTGCTCCCCTTTCTCACATCCTTGTACAGCTCCTTGTAAGTAACAGAAGTCCTTTGATAGTCACCGATAATATCGTCATTGGCCAGTATGAAGCTGTCTCCGCCATTTAACTGAACTTCACCTGTCTGGAATCTCCCGGTCCTTATCTCGGGTCCTTTTGTATCGAGGAGCAATGCGATTGGACGGCCTACAACATTCCTCACTCTTTTAAAGGTATCAACCCTTTTTTGATGATCCTCATGTGTGCCATGGGAAAAATTGAACCTGGCAACATCCATACCCTTCTCCATAAGTTTTTTCAATATATCTTCACTATCACTTGCCGGACCCAAAGTACAAATTATTTTGGTTTTTCGCATATATAAACCACCTCCGTAAAGTAACATTTACACATAAAAGGCGTAAGGTATTTTATATGCCTTACGCCGCATCGCCGTATGAGTTATCTCGTTGTTCCCTGCATATGAATATTATTTGGCCTTTATTCACAGATTATCCGAAAAAGTTTCTACAACAAATGATACATTATTTATGAGTAGAAATCAATAAAAATATGTTACCGGCTCATGCTATTGTGCAATTGGTTCTATCTTCCCAAGAACTCAAACAATTCCAGTCTTTCACCGCTTGGCCCTCTAAAAAATATAATCTGAACCCCATTGTACAGTTTTTCATTTATTATGGGCACTTCCGTCTCAAATGTTATTCCCCTGGTCTTAAGATTGCTTACGATATCAGGCAGGTTTTTAACCTCTATGGTAAGATGGTCAACAGAGCCGTTATTGCCTTTTTTCACAAGAGTCTTGTCTGATGGCTCGATCAGTTCTATAACCATGCCATTCAAATTTATAAATGCTATTTTCGACCATGCATTGTTCGGTTTGTCCAACTTGGTTTCGTAATCCAGCTTGAAGCCCAGATTGTTCATATAAAAGCTTTTTGATGCTTCAACATCTTCGGTAAAAAGGCCTATGTGTGCCAGTCCCTTAAAATTGCTCATATCTGTATCCTCCGTTTCACTGTTGCTTTTCAATAAATTTTTTATTATTATATCATCTTTTCCGTAGCACAGTAAATAAAATAAATAAGGCTGTGCGGGCATTTTCTTTACTACCGGCAAAATAGACCTGTCCAAGCCTCTGAAGTACGGTCACATTCGATTTGATCTTATACTGCCTCTTGGCACCCGCAGCATCTTTAAAAATTTGAAGGCCGAAAAAAGAAAAAGCGGTATGGAAGCAACTGCAAAGGCATATCCGTATGAAAAATAGTTTACAAGTATATACGCTGTCCCAATACCTCCAAGTCTCCCGGTATTGGCCGCTATGTCGGATATACCCGCCATCCTCGACATATAGTCCCTTCCAGTCAGAATTTGTATCCCCGATGTCAGAAGAATACCGCAGACGGAAGCAGTAATACCTTCTGCCAGCAGCAGCAGCAACACAATAGCCAGATTATCTACCATGCCATAGGTATACCAGATTATCGAAATGGCAAATATTGAAGGATATACATATAACATCAGACTGCTGCCGGTCTTCTTTATGAAATATGTAGCTATATAAACAGCAGCCAGACTTGCACCGTTATAAACCGACAATATCAATCCCCAGCCCGTTGCCGTCACTTTCAATGTGTCGAGGGAATACGGATAGAAAGCTATATTGACCAGTGCAGCAGAAAATGCCACCATCATATTTGTCAGGATTATATCCCTTAATACAGCTTTCCCGGCACAGTAGCAAAAGCCCTCTTTAACATCCGTATATATAGCTGATAATTTTATTTTTACAGATACTCTCCGATGAATTGACACAGCGGGTTCATTTATTAAAGCGATGAATAAAGCTGACATTACAAAGGAAATACAATTTAAAACAAATGCTGAATTAATACCGATTATACCTATGATAAAACCTGAAGCAACAGGGCTGAAGAGATATGCTAATCCTGATACACCGGTAAGAAGAGAATTGCCTGCAACTATCTCATCACTTCTTAGAGCACCTGCTACCAGTTTTTTTGCCGACGGGTTGTACAAAGAATTCAATGAGGATAGTGTCAGCAGCAATACATATATTAAACAAATATTGATGCTCAAAACAAACAATATCACATTCAATGCTCTTAACAGGTCTACAGCCACAAGTATGTATTTCCCCTGAAATTTATCACCGATGGCACCTGCAAAAAGTGATATTACAATGCCGGGAAGAGGTGCACAAATAAGTGCAAAACCCGCAGCCAGCCCTGAACCTGTAAGTTCGTGCAGAAGCATCACCACCGCAACAAGCTGAAAGGCATCCCCAACATTTGAAATACCCTGACTTACAAGAAACAATAGAAAGTTTCTGTTGCCGCACACACATTTGAGACCTGCGCCCTTTAAATCCATATGGAAAGTCCAGTTTTCAGCTTTTAAATGACCTGCTTCTATATAATATTATGAGTGCCCGGTCTATAGAACTTCTACCTTCGCGAGGGGGACGCTTCGAAGCGTCCCCCTCGCGCTTATTTATTTACTTCGATGATATATGGCATGGGCTTGTAATAGCTGACACCAAGGTTTCTAACCAAAGGCGTACCTGCAGGGTTCTCTATTGTTATATGGGATTTTACCGTCATGCCGTCCATACCCTCCAGTTTAACCTTTTCTGTTCCTTTCGGCAGTTCGGGATTTTTCTCGTATATAACCGGCGCTTTCACAACATTCAATGTTTCATGGTGCCACTCTACTTTTGGAGGCTTTTCCTTTCCATAAAATCCTATATATAAAATATTTTCAATTCCCACAGCCCAGATCATTACTGGAAATGAAGTGTTGTTTTTAAATTTAATATCCTTATTGCCATATGAAACTGTGGCATCCTGGCCGTAAGGTACATATGGCACAGGCATGCTGTGGGCGTGTCTTTCAACAATTTGAAGGTTGCTTAATATTGCCACATTATATAATGTGGACGCTATTTTGCAAACCCCTCCTCCGATTGTTGTTACAAGTTTGACACCCATGTAAGTGGGTCCTTTTCTGAAACCTCTGTCTACTGTATATGGTCCTGCAGCCGCATTCTGAGAAAATACCTGTCCCGGGTTTACTATCTTTCCGGCGAGCAGCCGCGCAGCAAGATGAACGTTATACTCCTCCCCTGGCAGGGGATCTTTAAGTACAGTTTGGTAGCCTCCCATAAGGACATACAGGCCATTTTTCTGCTGCTGTTTGATAAAATCAGAATCATTTTCCCAGGGGAAGGAGGCTATGGGACCGGATTTGGAAGCTTCACCAGCCTTGATATTGATATGTGACTGGCTGTTGCTTGCACTCAGTCCACCTGGGATTGGTTCGGAAGCTGCAGGGTTGACCTGCTTGATTTCAATACTTTCCTTTTTCACGCTTGCATTGTATTTCTGAACGCCATTATAGCTGCAAGTCGTTGCAGATAATGTGAGAATAATTGTAAACAGCAAAACAGTCATACGTTTCATGCTCTAAATTCATCCCCGCCGGCTATACGATTTATGATAGATTCTGGTCTGTTTCAAATTGAGAAGCATGTTGGCTTACAGTGTGAAAACAGAAGCATTGATTGTTTCACAAATCGTAAATGATATAGTTTCATATTTAAGTTTCCACGCTCAGATATTATTTGCAGTTATATAAAAATTAAAATAATATTATCTTCCAAAATGATTTATGATTTTCTTAGGCTGAAATGCCGCCAGGAATAATTTTAATGTATTTACAAGCATATACATTAAATATATTGCAGGAGGAAGAAAAATGGTTTTTTTACTGGCACTTGTTGGAATGTTGTGTTGGGGTATCGCTCCTATATTTGCAAAAATCGGTTTGAACAATATAAACCCATTCCTTGGATTAACTCTGCGTACATTGTTTACAGCGGTAATGGTGTCCGGTTGGATGCTCATCAGCGGAAGTGCATACCAGATAAAAACCATCCCTGTTAACGCCTGGGTTTTAATGGGAATCGAGGCTGTGCTTGCTACTTTGATAGGTGACCTGGCATATTTTGCTGCAATCAAGAAGGGCAATGTTTCCCTGGTGACGATAATAATGTCCAGTTCGCCCCTTGTGACAGTACTTTGCTCTGCTATTTTCCTTGGAGAGCAGATAACTCTCACGAGAGTTATAGGAGCAGGTCTTGTTGTTATAGGAATCGCTCTGGCAATATAGTTCTCTTAATCCCCACTTTTATGATAACCCTCCTGGTGACAGTGTTCATCCGGAACTTTACAGACATATCATTGTTTTTGGAATAATAGGTATTGTATTTTCTAGACTAAAGGCTTTTGCACAATGATGCAAAAGCCTTTAGTATAAATATGTATTGCCAGGGTTTAATGTTTTACCAGGTCAAATATCACGGTTGCAAACAGGATTGTCAGAACACATACGAACACCGGCTTTATAACTCTTGCACCGTTTTTTATGGCAAGCCCTGAACCTATCCAGTTGCCAAGTATCCCGAAAACCGCTGCCGGAATTCCTATAAGGAACATTACCTTTCCGCCGATTATGAAAGTTAGCAGAGCGGATATGTTTGAAGCCAGGTTTACCATCTTGGCATTCCCCGATGCCATTGTCAGGTTGAATCCTATAACACCCGTATAGATCAAAATCAGGAATGTCCCTGTTCCTGGGCCGAAAAAGCCGTCATAAGCCCCTATTACCATGCCTGACAGAATAGAATATACAACAATTCTTGTATTTGACAGCGTTTGTACACGGGTCTTTTCTCCAAATCCCCTGCGTGTCAGTATGAATATGGCGATGACAGGCAGCATTACTACCAGGCAGTATTTCAAGTACTTTGCATCAAGTGCAAGTGCCAGTCTGGCTCCAAGAAACGAACCGACAAGAGCGCCTGCAACCGAAGCAGCAGCTGCCTTCATATGCACCTGCCCGCTTTTTAAAAATCTTGCAGCCGCAAGCAGGGTTCCAAATGTGGATGAAAATTTATTGGTTCCATATGCAAAATGTATCGGAAGGCCGGCTATCAAATAGGCAGGCAGAGATATCAGGCCTCCGCCTCCTGCAATTGAATCTATAAAGCCTGCCGCAAATATCAACGGACATAAAACTATCAACGTGCTCAATGTAGTGTTCATACATATTCCTTCCTTCAATGTTGTTGAACTATGAACCGGACGTCCTTTAATCCCAGGTATGCAGGTTTTACCTGCAAAGCATAAAATCACAAAATCCGGATTAAACCGGCAGGTAATTATTATATCATTAGTTTTTATTGAGT
>Ga0209314_10001257_pt1 | contig 11303 bp, 4 predicted proteins | sample I19B2metaG_FD_184146 | JGI IMG/M metagenome (GOLD analysis project Ga0209314, IMG submission 184146) | Lake sediment bacterial and archeal communities from Gulf of Boni, Indonesia to study Microbial Dark Matter (Phase II) - ​I19B2 metaG... | ecosystem: Environmental > Aquatic > Freshwater > Lake...
TCCTAAGTCTTAGTTTAGACAACAAAGAATCTATTTTTTCTCACCTCCTCTCTTCCTCAAGAAAATAAAAATAGGGACAGCGACCATTTTCAGAAAATAGAAAATAAGAAAATAGGGACAGCGACCATTTTCGAACCCGAGACACAGAACTGCACAATTTGAAATTGTGCCTATAAATCTCTTATTACATCCTCTCCCGTTAGGGGAGAGGATAAAGGTGAGGGGGGATTCTCAACCCTGTTCCCTTTAAATATAAATTTTGGCTTGAAAATAGAAACAAGGACAGGAATCAGAATCAATGCCCCAAGCATATTCAAAACGAGAAGTGACCCGAGGATAACTCCCAACCTCGCTTGTAAACGAATACTGGAAAATGCCCAGGAGAAGACCCCGAGAGCCACTGTTGCTCCGGTAAAGAATACAGCTTTCCCCGAAGTCTCCAGAGAGGTAAATATTGCTCTTCTGAGTGGCAAACCCTGCCTCAGTTCTTGCCTGAGGCGGCTGGTGACATATATTCCGTAATCTACTCCCAACCCTATTCCCAGAGCCGCTACAGGCAATGTTTCTACTGTTAAGCTCACTCCAAAAAGACCCAGAGTTCCAAATGTCAAAAGCACACCCAAAATCAGAGGGAGCAAAAGCAAAATTCCGGCAACATACGAGCCATAAGCAAGCCAGATGCATATAAATACGGTTGAAGATAATTGTATCACGTTTCGGGGCAGGACTTTTTTGATAATCTCATTTATAGCTGCCAAAATTCCGATATCGCCTCCCGGATAACGGATTTCAAAATTCTTGCTCTTGTGGTTTCTTTTCACCCACTCTGTGGTTGCAGCCAGCACTTTTTCTATCGTTCCCGCTTTATGGTCTCTTAAATCAAATTTAATATTAGCATACTTGTAATCAGGGCTAACCACAGGGTCAAAATCACCTGGAAATCCAGTTATAGAGTAGAGGAAGAGATACTCTGCTATGGTTTTGCTACTATCAGGAATTCTCAAATATCTTGGGTCACCACCGAACATTGTAAAGTTAAGTCCCTTAATATAATCTACTAAGGAGAGAGATAGCCCCGCCTCAGGTACTTTCTCCTTTACATAATTTGCAAGTGACTCCATTTCTAAAAGTGTCCCCGAATCTACCAGGTCCTCCTCTTTCTCGCCTTCAATTAACACGTAATAAGGGCTAGAACCAGCAAATTTATCGCTTATGATTGTCTCCGCAAGATTATAGGGAGAATTGCGATAAAGGGAAGCTGAACCAGGTTCATTATCCCCGACTACAATTCTGGTGGCCCCAATTGTTCCCACCACCACCAGACCGACGAAAATCCCTATCACCGCCCATCTGCCGAAGGGATTTTCACTCAAAGAGGATATTTTCCCCAGAATCCTGTTCAGCAAATTAAATCTTTCCTCTCGCTCAACCTCCGTTCTTTTGGGAGAAGGAAGAAAAGAAAGGACTGAAGGTATAAAGACCACAGTAGTGAAAAAGATACTCAATACCCCGGCCCCCGTAGCCAAAGCCATACTCCTAATCATTGCTATAGGAACTATGAGAAGGGAAAGAAAGCCCAATCCGTCAGTAACAAGTGAAGCGCAGGCGGGAACAAAGAGAGACTGAAGCGTTTCCTGAGAGGCTTCTTTGCTTGAGAGATGCCTCAATTCGTCCTCATAATATCTTTTCACAAATTGAACAGAGTGACTTATCCCCAAAGCCAGAACCAGAAATGGCGTAAGTATCGTCGTTGGGCCAAGTTTATAACCCGAGAGACTAAGGACTCCCAGTCCCCAAACAGTGGCCATGAGACTGGAAGCAAGTGGAAGTAGAACTCCCCTTTTAGACTTGAAAGCAATATATAATATTAGAACCATCACAATTAGCATTCCCAGAAAAATTTTTCCCATTTTTGGGATATAGAAATCGAGCCATCCTTCCAATATCGGTCTTCCACCAATATAAATGTGGTTATTGGAATCCTTCTCTTCCTCTATAATCTCTCGAACCTGACGAAAGATTCTTCTCGAGGGCACATCCGACTCGAAATCGGCCTGAATTAACGTGCCTTTGAAATCTTTCGAGACAATCGGCCCATAAATCATAGGATTCCTGACAATCGCCATTCTCAGTTTCTCCATTTCTTCAGCCGACTTCGGCGCATTCCTCATAAGTCTTTCTGCTCTAAATCCCTCAGGAGTGGCTCTCACATTCTTAATTTTCCTTGCCGAAAGGGAAATAACTCTTCCTGCATTTATTCCGTCGAGAAGATACAATTTTTTTGTGATTCTATAGACTTTGCTAAGAGTGGAATAATTGAATATATCCCCATCTCTTACCTCAATGGCTATAGAGATTTGATTCAATCCACCGAAGATATGGGTCAGTTGTCTTTGAACTGCAAGGTAGGGATGTTTCTGGGGAGCAAAGTCACCTAAATTGGTCTGAAGGGTTAAGTCTCTTAATTCATATGCAAATAAAATAGTCAAAACTGCGGAAATAAGAATAGATACTATCCTGTGCCGAATGACAAATCTGGCAAAGAACTTAGAAAAATTATTCAACCATCCTCCTAATTTCTTGGTATCCCGACTTGTCGGGACGCTTTACACTCCAAAATATTCAAGGGTTTGGAGTGTCAAACGAAAGTTTGACCTTACTCTCTCCTCCAAGGGAGAGGCAGTCTTGCTCAGGCAAATTGTTTTATCAATCTCTCTGTGAATCTGATTTCAGACTTTACAATCTCCAGAGAATGTTCTGTAATGGCAATCATATGGTAGAGGGCTTTCTCTCTCTGAAGAGTCTTTTCTCTATTTTCTCCCCAGGCTTTGATTTTTCTCAACCCATTCAATCTGTTTTCCAGTCTCCTTTTAACTATTTCAGGATCTACATATTGGAGAAAGTAGAGTGAGAGGTCTATATTCAGATAAGGTCTCTGAATGATAAGAAAATTCTTATTTAGCAGTTTAGTAAACTCTTCTTTCCCTTTTTTGGTCACCCTATAGATATACTTCTCAGGACGCCTACCCGCCCGTCTCACGCTCTTGGAAACCATACCTTTCTCTTCTAACTTCTTCAACGGATAATAAACCGATTTGACACTTATACCAGTAAACTGGCTTACCACACTGTTAATCTCTTTTTTTATTTCATAGCCGTGTTTCGGACCTTCCTGCAATAGACCCAAAAACATCAAATCTTCCATTTTGCCTCCGTATGGTAAAATTTAAATATTAAAATTTTACTATATTTTAATAATGAACGATTACTTTGTCAAGCTTTTTCTGAAAATTTTTTTCACGAAAAAAAAGGCTCAATTGATTGAGCCCCTATCTGGAGTGCTGCCGAAAGGGAGGTTTGGGCGACCATAAAGGTCGCCCCTACGCGATTTTCAACGTAGATTAGGAAAGAGAGCAAGGAATGAGAAAAAGTAGCCTGTCCCCTTTTTTATTAGAACTTTATGGTGAGGGTGGTGTTGACGTTAACGGCAAAATAGTTATTCACGGGCAAAGCGCGATTAACGAAAAAGGTCATTCCACTTCCCACAGTTAACATTAGATTTGTGCCCACGCTAAAATCACTGGATAGCAGGGTGGAATAGGTATCAGTATTGTCCTTCTCATAATTGAGCTCGCTTCTCTTAATTTCAGCACTGAAACGGGCCTTGACTCTCATCTCACCTGCTGTTCTTACTAGTTTTCCAATTAGTGGAATCTTCCACAGTTCGGGCAACGCAATACGCGCTTCCACATCTATGCTGGGTGTATGAATTCGACTTTCAGTAGTCTTTTCCCCTCCGGTCTCTCCTTCCTCTTTCTTATAGCCATACATGAGATTAAATCTCCAATCCCCCCACCAGGTAAAAGTAATCTGAGCGTTATATGCTTTGCTAAATCCTTCACTGCTGACCTGCCAGGAAGGTGCGCTTTTCACCTTGTTCCAGGAACCATTGTAGGTTAAGTACAAAAAGTAATCTTTGAATAGTTTAAATCTCAAATCTTCAGTAAAGCTTACTGTTGTGCCCGAGGATACATTTCTTGCATACTCCCTAGTCAGAATGTACTTTGTGATGGCTTCCGCCTCCTGCATCACTGAGCCGACCAGAGGAAATTTTTCCAGGCTCGTCATCCTCATATCCAGATTGGGCCAGATACGCTTCTCACTATCAAGCACTGTTGGACCCTGATGGCTCTGTGTGCGCGTATAGTCTATGTCCGTAGTTACGGTCTTGAACGGATAAAGGTACCCTGTTAAATCGAGAAATTCCAGTGGTTTCCAGTTACTTTCCACCGTTAAAGTATCCTGGATAGAGAAAGATTTCAATTTGTCCTCAATTCCCTCCAGTCTCTTATACCCCAGACCTTTGCCTCTCAACCACAACTTCCCATAGATAGGATAGCCTTCGCTTATGTTCTCATAGCTGTCGCCATCGTTCAATCCATAGGAGGAGGTGATGTTCAATGAGGCTACGGGTTTAAATTCAGGAAAGAGTGATTTCGCAGCAAAAGGTAGACTTAGTTTCGCTGAACTGGACCTGGTAAAATTCTTCTGTTCAGGGATTGAGGTATTGGTAATGATTATGAAATTCTCATTATTAGTTATCGTGTAGTCCAGGGAAGGTTTGAGCCATTCAAAAAACTGGAGAGTTGAACTCAATCCCGCTGTCTGACTGCCCGACCTGGGGCGGTCAACCTTACCATCAATATGCACTCTTTCCCTCACTTTCCTCAAGGAATAAGAAGGAGCAATTGATAATTTAGATAGGGGCCTGAAAGTTGCTCTGCCCGACCAATCATTTGTGAATTCCCAGAAATTATTTTGTGTAGTGACAGCGCTTGTGAATTTGTTAAATTTATCAATCTTTTTGTAGGAACCGCCTAAATCGTAGGGGAGAAGAAAGAAGTGAATCGGCAATTCATATTGATAGAGAGTAGCTGAATATGTATCCGAATCTTCCTTCTTGCCTTCGGGCTGACTGCGCTCAACAATGCTTTTAGAATAACTTGTCCCCAATCTGGGTAGTTTTGGCAATCTGAGTTCGGCACTGGCACTTCCCTGATGGCTTACCACGCGGCCCTCATCCTGGACGCTTAAATTTGCGACGTTTAGCACTGAAGGAGTAACTGTGGTGGTCTTGCTCCAGTTCAATGAGAGTGGCAAGTAGTTAAGCCTATTAAAATTGGTGTAGGCTGATATCTCCTTCCTATCCTGATTTTTACTGGGAACGGTAATCGTCTCGAAGTCTCTATCCATATACCAGTACTTTCCGCCAAAAGTGAACCAGTCGGGAAGCTCAAAATCCGCTCCCAATCTACCCGCCCAACCCTCCTTTTTCCTCGCACCTTTCAGATGAATTTCATTAACCCAGATTTCGCCATCGGAAATGGTACTTCCCGTATCATTCAAAATCATCAATCTTATCTCTGCAATGTTAGTGAGAACGGGCTTCCCCACTCTGGTTATGGTTCCGTCCGTACTTTCCATCGCGTCTGCTCCGTATTCTCCATCCTTATTAACCAGGTTGATTATCAAGAGTTTCCAGTCTGCCGAGTCTGGCTTCTTTTCAAACTGGTAATAATCACTTGGGGTGCCCAATCTCATTATGAAGGTAGGATTCTTTGTCGGATAATCGGGATTTTTGATGAAGAACCTCAGTTCCTCATATTTTGAGTAATCGTCAGCTCTGGTAAATGTCCATTTCGTGTATCCCATAGTACTGTTGGTTAATGTGTATTTCAGTGAAAGTGCCTGTTCCACTTCCCTTTCTTCAACAGGTTTCTCACCATAGAGCTCTTTGTAATCCTTGTTATCAAGCAAGCCACGGCCATAATAAACATTGCCATAAACATCATAATAATCATCCTCAGTATTCACAGCGCCAACCAAAAACTTATCGCTTGGATTCTCGACAACTCCTCTTTCCCACTTATTTCCCACTACGCCGATTGAAGTAATTTTTATACTCCCTGAGCCACCTGCTCCCTTCAATGTTATTCTTATGTGCTTTATGGCTGTCCAGTTTGAGGCAGTGGCTGTAGTGATACCGAGGTCCCAGGACACTTTCTGCCAGCCAGACCAGTTTATAGCGGTAAATGTCGAATAACAAAAGCCTGCCGCTTCCGGGCCCATGCGATCTCCATCCAAATCCTCAGTATCAATCTTTCCATTCTTATAGCCGATCTTTCCGTCCTTAAGATAAATTTTATCATCGTCGCCAGCCCATCCAGAAAAAGGCCAGCCGATATCCTCTCCTACGTTTAGAGTTCCGTCGCCATTAACATCCTCTGTATCCAGCACCCCATCCCCATCTGCATCCTCAGCAATAGTTCCCAGTGTAACCTCCAGAATTTGTCCCTTCCCGTCACCATAGACATATAGTTCCAAACTCTCTTTCTGTGAGTAGTCTACTCCTCGAGTGGAAATAGGATAGACAATAGATGCTGTAGCATTCCCAATCAAATTATAAATCTTCAGAGCTTCCTGCTTCTCATCTTCACCCACATCGGCATTTGGCTTAAAATCCTTTATTCTGACATCCTCATTATCCCAGCTAATAGCTCCTTCTGGAGTGAGCGCTCCTGTCGGGTTACTGGCTATCTGCCATACATCTTTGTCCGTGGGCATACCATCAATTAACTTTACCCCTTCCATGCTATCAATTAATGCCTTCCCCCAGGTATTGGGATTATTGAGACTCCACCCCAGTTCGCCGGAAACCTTTGTCTTGAAAGGAAAGAATGGCTGTGGGTCGAAAGAGAATTCTGAATTTGCGTCCAGAATGAATTTACTCCCCGGAGTCGCTCTCACATTAGGAATAGTTGCCGATTTAGCGGCACCGCTATAGAGGATTGTGGAACCTAAAAAGAACCTATCTGTGGGCGCCCATTCTCCCCTTGCACCCAACAGTGTCTCTTGATAGAGACCTGCGAATGGCATATATTCGTAGTTAATCTTAATTTCTGTCTCTTCATCAATCTCTTCTTCGCGAAAGAATGTAATAAAGCCAGACTCATAATCAATGAAGTAGTCTTCATCCCTTTTAAGTAACCGGCCATTTATTGTAATCTTTTCACTTCCCTCCACAATGTTGGGTTGCAAGAAATAGGTCTTCTGCCGGTATTTATACTCGACATATATGATGTAAACATGCTGGGGATTTGTTTTATAATATACGGCAGATCCCACACCAAAAGGCCAACGGTCCGTAAATTTCAATATCCCCTCATCATAATCCATTTCAATCAAGTCGTAAACATACCCAAAGGTCGTCACTTCCTTGCGGTTCAAATCCAAAATCTTTACCACAAAGTCCCTACCTTCAACTCCCTGAATAATCTTATTGCGCCCTAAGTCATAATAATTCATCATCTCCTGGCCTAAAAGTTCATTCTCGTCCTTAAGTATTTTGGGCTCTTGGTCAGGGACATTCTCTTGCCGCAGCCAGGTAGTGTCTTGCTTCTGATAATCAACAGCAATAACATAATTTTCATAAATAGTCTTCCTGAAAGTAATAATCCCTTTGATATAGTCTATCGTATAATCCTGCCCCGGAACCTGAAGATTAAAGTATCCCCAATATGTAGTGCTAGGAGAAAGGGCAGCATTTCTCACCGTCCTCCAGGCACCGTTCTGGTTATTTGTGCCATCCCTGTCATCAATATAGACAAGTTCACTCCCGCTCTGAATATTTTGGTCCCACAACTCGTAGTATTTCCGCCGCCGATACGATGTGTCATTTATGTCCCTCTTTTCAAATGTGCTCTTACCTTTAAACTTCTTCTCCTCCGGTATTCCCTTTGTCTGTGAACCAATAGCCATCAATTTAAATTCCTTATACTGGGCATTAACTTTTCCTCCAAAAACGCTCTTCTTGTAGGCAACAAACTCCGTTGCCGGAAGCTCCAAAGTAATATCCCCGAACGCAGCTTCCTGGACAATTTCGCCAGGGTCTCCCTTATAAACTACAGAGATATCTCTTTTATCCTCGACAGTATCATCATAGTCAACATTAACTGTAATCTTCCTACCCACGTTTCCTTTAATCTTGACCTGGAGCTCCTGGTCCATATCAAACCCTTCCGTCACCCCAGCGGGAGTGCCAGTAGTTGTCCTCTTCTCCTCATCCTTATAGAATACGGCACCATACTTCATCGAGATCATTTTCCTTCCCGATATACTCAACCTCGACTCAAACGGAAGAATTATACCAATCCCTTCGGGAACAGCGGGAACAGCCTCTTCCTCTTCTGGTTTCACTTCTTCTACTTCTTCAACCTCAGGGGGAGCCAAAAGCTCCTCTTCTTCTATGAATATTCCCTGCTCCTTCTCATTCCTCATCTTATTCCACTCTTCTTGACTATAGGAAATAAGTTCCTCCTTCTTCCTTTCCTCTATTAAGGCATCAAAATCTTCAAGCGCACCAGCTTCTGCATTCATAGAAATTGTCGAAGCAAGCGCAATGCAAACAATTAGAACTAATAAGATAGTCTTTCTGGAAGGAATCATCTTTTCCTTTTCAGTCCTTGTAGGGGTTCGATTCATCGAACCCGCCTTGTAGGGGCTCGATTTATCGAGCCCGCAGGTCGGATAAATCCGACCCCCTACGTTTTACTGTTCGCCACAACAATTTATGGATAATTTTAACTAATTTAATTCCAATTTACAATAAAAAAACCGCTCCCCAGTCTTCTCCAAAAAACTAACGCTAAAACCTAAACCACTGGTTTGCGGCTAAATAGTTCCCTGCGTGTCTTCCTTCGGTAACCCAGCCTCCCGAAAAAACTTAACAGTCTATCTCTCTTTTCGGGACCGCGGCTTTGCGTCCTCCGATTTCTCGGAGTTTGCCTTTTCGGAGAAGACAACCCATTATATGAATTATGTAGCTTCCAAGATGATTATATCATAGACTTCCTCTATTGTCAACCGATTTCAACATAGTTGTGTAGCCGCAAAGTGCAGGCTTTGCCCCCTCACCTATCTCCTCTCCCCAGAGGGGAAGGGTAAGGGTGGGGGTCTATCCCCCAATGGAGGGGGAACTTTCCCAGCCTTTCGTATAGAGCACGGACTCCGTGCCGTCCTGTTGGGTGACCACGGAGTGCCACCCCTACACGGCGACCACCCCGATACATTGGGGTAAACTGCATGCTGCCCCTGCGTTGCTGCAGAGCCTCATTCTATGGCTACATTCCATTTACGGAATTTTATGATTGATATAATAGATTGAATTATGTATAATTCTAATAAAGAAATTTTTTCGTGGACTGACCATTAAAATGAAAGTTTTACATCGCTACGTTATTACTGAATTCATACCTCCCACCCTTCTTGCTCTTTTCGTATTTACCTTTATCTTAACTATGGAAAGGATATTCGACTCAATAAATCTGTTAATTAGTAAAGGCGTCAGCCTTTCTACAGTTGTTCAACTCCTGGGATACGCATTACCTCCGATTCTGGTTTACACCATCCCCCTGGCAATTCTAGGAGGTGCCCTTATCTGTTTCGGCAGGCTCTCTTCCGACAATGAGATAACTGCGATACAGGCCTCGGGTATAAGCCTGTACACTATCTTTTTCCCCGTCATTATTATGAGTCTTGTTGTCAGCATATTTCTTGTCTCCTTTAATCAGCAGATAGCACCCAAGGCTCACAGTCAATTCCGTAAACTATACTACCAGATAGTGCACAAGAATCCCGTACTTAAACTTGAAGAGCGCACCTTCATTGACATCAAGGATTACAGAGTTTATGTAGAGAAGATTAAGCACAAAAAAGGTAAACTTTCGGGCATAATTATGTATGAAATGAGAGAGGATGGCTTTCCCACATTAATCACAGCTCAAACAGGAAAGATGATAACCAATGAGCAACAAGTGGTCTTCAAGTTACTTGATGGAACCATTCAACAGAAGGATAAAGATGACCCAAACAAATATAGCATAACCTATTTCAAGAATTACGACATTTCCCTTGACCTTACCCAAACTACACCCCAAAAAACCAAACGAATCAAAGAGATGAAAAAATCTGAACTCTTACAAGAGATAAAGAGACTGAAGCAAGATAATATCCCTACTCATTCATTAGAGATAGAATACCATCAGCGTCGGTCACTCGCTTTCGCTCCATTTGCTTTCTGCTTAATCGGAATTCCACTGGGAATAAGAGTCCGCCAGAAAGCAAAATCGATTGGCTTCGGCTTCAGCTTGCTCCTTTTTATGTTATACTGGTTTCTCCTGGTGGAAGGGATTAGGCTCGGAGAGAGAGGAATTGTACATCCTGCGGTCGGAGTGTGGATACCAAATCTGGTGATAGGAATAACCGGGGCGTGGATGATTTATAGAACCCTAAAGTAGAGGCGAGCCTTATGGTCGCCCAACGAAGACGTTAGTCTGGAGTCCTCCCGAAAGGGAGGCATTTGTTCACCCTTGCTCTCGCAAGGACTCCAAACATAATCGGACAAGGTCTCCGGAAATCCAGTTTGATTAGAGACAGAAATGCGTATTTTGACTCGTTATATATTAAGTGAATTCTTGAAACCTTTTCTCTTAGGGGTAGTCGCTTTTGCCTCTCTACTCATAATCTCTGAACTATTTGTCCAGCTCGACAAATGGATAGACCTAAAGACTCCCTTTCTGGTCTGTGCAGAATATCTCTTCTGGCGAACACCTGAATGGCTGGTTCAGATATTTCCTGTGGCAGCTTTACTAGCCACTCTTTTCTCTTTAGGAGGACTTGCCCGCCATAACGAACTTACAGCTATGAACGCCTCTGGAATAAGTTCATACAGGATTGTATTTCCGCTGTTACTTCTCTGCCTGGTCTTCGTCCTCGGGTCTCTAGTGTTCAGTGAGGTCGTTGTTCCTTATGCCAATCAAAGGGTAGATTACATCTACAATGTAAAAGTGAAGCACCGCGAAATCAGGGATTATCAACAACAGGACAACCTGGTGATAGCAGGCGAAAAAGGAAGAATGTACTCCATCAAGCACCTGGATGGAAAGAAGAAATTAATGGAAGAAGTATCAGTTGACCAATTCAACAAAGACTTTGCTATGGTAAATCAAATCTACGCTAAAAAAGCACTATGGAAAGGTGCTTATTGGATATTTTACGACGGAGTTTTTCGCCAGTTCAGCCGTGAGGGGACGACGCCAATTAAGGAAGAGAGATTTAAGGAGAGGATTTTCTACTTGCCAGAGCGCTTAGACCATTTTTGCCGTAGGCAAAAGAGACCTAATGAGATGAACTATTTCGAGCTAAATAATTATATTGCAAAGCTGACCAAAAATGGAATTCCAGCA
>Ga0209314_10001258_pt1 | contig 11289 bp, 9 predicted proteins | sample I19B2metaG_FD_184146 | JGI IMG/M metagenome (GOLD analysis project Ga0209314, IMG submission 184146) | Lake sediment bacterial and archeal communities from Gulf of Boni, Indonesia to study Microbial Dark Matter (Phase II) - ​I19B2 metaG... | ecosystem: Environmental > Aquatic > Freshwater > Lake...
ATGTAAAATAATCAAATAATCAACCACCTCGGCCGGGAAGTAAACCTTGTAATAATCAGATAATCAATTGTCCCGGCCACCCCTCCTTCAAAAGGAGGGGAAACTTTTACTATCCCTCAATTTCAACAGAAATAGCCTTAAGTTTACGCTTATACCCCAAGGGGGGCTTAATAAAGTTGCAGGATATCAATAAGTGCCGCTTTAGCGGCATTTAGGGGTGGATTTCTCTGTGGTCCTCCTGATTTCCTCTGTGTTAGTTCTTAAAAAAAATATATCTTTATTTTTTTTAAATTTTTTAAAACAATGAAAAGAAGTGAAGTAAACAAAATAATTACCGGATTCAGGGATTTCATGCAACAACACCAGTTCATGCTGCCTGAATGGGCTGACTGGTCACCGGCAGAATGGAAAGGCAAATACCAGACCTGCAGCGAAATTATTGATAACAAGCTTGGCTGGGATATCACTGACTTTGGCAGCGGTGACTTTAACAGGGTGGGTTTATGCCTCTTTACAATCCGCAATGGCAACTGGGACAAAAAAGACAAGATGTATTGCGAAAAGATAATGGCTGCCGGTGAGGAACAGGAGACTCCAATGCACTTCCACTGGAACAAATCTGAAGATATAATTAACAGGGGAGGCGGCAACCTTGTGATGGAACTCTACAAGGCTACAGAAACGGATGAACTGTCTGATAAAGATGTTGAGGTAAGCATCGACGGGGTGCTGACTACTGTAAAAGCAGGTGTGCCACTGATACTTAAACCCGGCCAAAGCATATGCCTGAAACCTTTTGTATATCATCGGTTCTACGGACAGAAAGGACACGGTAGAGTTCTTATCGGTGAGGTTAGCATGGTGAATGATGATGCAAATGATAACCGCTTCCATTCAAAGATAGGCCGGTTCCCTGATATCATCGAGGATGAACAACCAATACACCTTCTTGTGAACGATTATCCCGATTATTTGTAACTTTCAGCTAATTTGAGAATCTGACCCTATGCCCAGAATAATCGTTTCAGGAGCAGGATGCTGCCTCGTCGATATGTTGTTTAACGATATTAACTTCAGCAGTCCCGCTGTAAAACCATACCTCTCAGTAAAACGCGGCGACGGAGGTCTTACTCCTGGTCACCTTGTATTCAGGGAGGAGTTTGAAAAATTCTGCGGAATTCCATTCGAAAAAGTACTAAGGGAAATCACCGGCGGACGAAAACACGACAAAATTAACATCGGTGGACCTTCCATTGTATCATTGATAAATATCGCCCAATTGATTGATAAAGATCAATGCGAGGTGCGCTTCTATGGCAGGGGTGGAAATGATGAACCTGGAAACTATCTTCTGAGTTCCCTTAAGAAAACACCTGTCGTACTAAGCGACTACAGACTGATCGATAAGCCCACCCCGTCAACTGTAGTACTCTCCGACCCCGGCTTCGAGAACGGTCACGGGGAAAGGATGTTCATAAACTCTATTGCAGCAGCATGGGAGTTCGGACCTGACGATCTTCCTGCAGAATTCTTCAGATCAGATATCGTAGTTTTCGGAGGCACTGCTTTGGTTCCGAAAATTCATGATAACCTTGCAGCACTTCTGAAAAAAGCAAAGTCAAATGGTTGTAAAACAGTCGTAAACACTGTCTTTGACTTCAGGAATGAAAAAGCTGCTCCGGGCAAAAGGTGGCCCCTGGGAGAAAGTGATGAGAGCTATGCACTGACTGATCTCCTGATTGCGGACCAGGAGGAGGCTTTCCGCCTCAGTGGCCAGAGGGATACAAAAGCTGCCCTTCAGTTTTTCATGAACAAAAAAGTTTCATCAGTGGTCATAACAAACGGATCGAAGAATATAACAGCATGGTCAGACGGAAGGTTCTTTATGAAATATGATCCCTTTGAATTGCCTGTATCAAAAAAAGTTACCGGTGAGCTTCTGTCCTTCCGCGGGGGCGATACAACAGGCTGCGGTGACAACTTTGCAGGCGGACTTATAGCTTCAGTAGTTAACCAGTTCAACCAGGGAACAATACAACCCGATCTTAAAGAAGCCTGCTGCAGGGGAATCGTCTCAGGAGGATTTACCTGCTTTTACCTTGGAGGGACTTATTTCGAGGAACACCCGGGTGAAAAGAGAGAGAAAATTGAACCATACTATGCAGCATACAGGAGACAGATTGAAGGTTGATCCTCAAAAGATAATAATTTTTGGTGCAGGGAGAATTGGCCGTTCATTCATCGGACAGCTTTTCGGATGCAGCGGGTACAGTGTGGTATTTGTCGACGTTGACAGAACAATTGTCAGGCTTCTCAACGAAAGAAAGTCATACCGTGTTGTTATAAAAGGTGACCAGACCGAAGAGATCATTGTTCAGAATGTAAGTGCAATACATGCATCGGATACTCAGATGGTAGCTGAAACAGTCTGTTCTGCCGGAATTGCAGCAGTATCGGTGGGTAAATTTGCCCTCGAGAAAGTGTTACCGGTTATTGCAAAAGGTCTTGAGCTGCGTCATAAATATAATCCATACTTTCCTCTCGACATTATTCTTGCTGAGAATATGAGATCTGCGGCAGAATTCACAAGGGAGGAGCTTGTGAAACATCTGCCGGGAGGTTTTCCTGTCGATATGCTGGTCGGACTTATAGAGACCAGCATCGGGAAAATGGTACCTATTATCCCCCTGGCAGAGATTGAAAAAGATCCCCTCGTAGTTTTTGCAGAGCCTTACAATTCCCTTATACTTGACGGTAAAGGTTTTAAGACACCTGTACCTGATGTTAATGGCCTCGCCCCGAAGAGCAACATCAAAGCCTGGGTCGACCGTAAGGCCTTCATTCATAACCTGGGACATGCCACTGCAGCATACTATGGCCATTTTCTTCATCCACAAATGACCTATATGTATGAGGTACTTGAGGACAAACTGGTGCTGGATTTTACCAGGGAGGTGATGATGCAGTCGGCAACTGTGCTAAACAAAGTTTACAGTGAGGATCTTCCTATGAATGAACTCACTGATCATGTTGAAGATCTGCTAAACAGATTCAGAAACAGGGCCCTGCAGGATACAGTATTCAGGGTTGGGCTGGATCTTATCAGAAAGCTTGCCCCTGATGACCGTTTCATGGGTGCCGTAAATCTTGCCAGGCAGCAAGGTATGCCTTTTGATCTCATACTTAAAGCAATGTCCTATGGTTTCTTCTTTGATGCAAAAAATGAAGAAGGCGATCTATATCCTAATGACGGCTATTTTCTTCAGGAAGTCAGATCTGATTTTAAGGCAGCAATTATCAAATACCTTAATATAGACGCTTCAGAGGAAACTGAATTAATAAATAATCTGCAAAATTTGTATCTTCAAATCCGAAACATTCCCTAGTTAATCACCAATATGAAATTTTTATTCCCGGTACTGGTATCATTGATCCTGCTAAGCTGCTCAGGCAATGATAAAAAAGATCCACGAAAAACAGAGTTAAAGATCCCGATGAGTGACGGCACACTGCTTGCAACAGATGTTTATCTGCCGCGTGGTAAGGGGAAATTTCCTGTTGTCCTTGTGAGAACGCCATATGGAAAGTGGCAGGATGCCTGGATGGGCAAGGCATTCAGATTCTTCAGGATTGGTGTGGTACTGCAGGATGTGAGAGGAAAGAACGGCTCCGAAGGGGAGTTTTATCCCTTCATCAATGAACGTTCCGACGGGCTGCAGACACTGAGATGGATACGGCAGCAGCCATGGTCAAACGGCAATGTGACAGGATGGGGAGGAAGCTATGTAGGCTACACCCAGTGGGCCATTTCCGACTCGCTGGATTTTATGACACCCCTGCTCACAGGGGCAAACATCTATGATTTTGTATATCCCGATTCACTTTTTTCGCTGCACTCAACATTCCTGTGGGGAGTGATTAACGCGGCTTCAACAGCAAACACAATTCCTCCTGAAAAACTAAAGGCAGGTCCGAAGATTCTGCCTATTTCTGCAGCAGATGATTCTACAATTAAAGATGTACAGTTTCTGAATGACTGGATTGCTCATGAAAAATATGATGACTACTGGAAAAACATAAATTTCAGAGGAATTACAAAAGCCCCGGTTATTTCAACAGCAGGATGGTATGACATATTCCTACTTGCACAGATACGTGATTTCCAGACACTTGTCTCAGACGGAAGAAAAGGAAGCAGACTGATAATCGGGCCATGGTGTCACGGATCGATGGGAGAATCCAATGAATACGGAGGATTGAAAAAAACAGGAAAACCCACCAAGTTGTTTAAATATGTAAAAAACCAGATTAAGGGGAAAAAACCAAAGCTGAATTCACCTTTCCATGATAACACATATAACCTGTTCATAATGGAAAGAAATGAATACATAGGATCAGAAGTATACCCGCCTGAGGAAACCAGCATAGTACCATTATATATTGGCCCTGATGGCAGAATGAGTTTCGAAAAGATTGCAGAGGATGGAATCCTCAGCTACAGGTATGATCCTGCTGATCCATTCCCCAGCATAGGGGGAACAATACTGGGAGAAAAGGTTGGGCCAGCCAGACAGAATGATAATATAAGCAGAAAAGATCAGCTTGTATTTGAGACAGATATTAATGATAAACCCATGACACTGCTCGGTCCTGTTTCGGCAACACTCTGGCTGCAGAGCAGCGTACCAAGCACTGATTTCATAGTTGGCTTGCAGGATGTATTTCCCGACGGGAAGATAATCAACATACAGGAAGGCGGTGCAAGGGTCAGATTCACCTCAGACAAGCCTCAGAAAACGGATATCTCAGTCTGGGCCACAGGTTACCAGCTCAATCCCGGACATAAGCTCAGGGTATTTATTGCATCATCGTGGTTCCCGAGGTATAACAGGAACCTCAATAATGATGAACCGGCATCTACTGCCATAACGATGAGCGAAGCCTCGCAGAAGGTATATTACGGTACAGAAACTCCATCTTCAATAAATCTGCCTATATTTGAAAAATAAAATAAGGGGAACTCTTTTAAATAATTTAATAACGGGGAAATGGATATTAACGAAATAATCAAATCGGACATAAGGGCATCATTAACCCGATCAGGATTATTGCTTTTCCTGGCAGGCTTCTTTATTTTCATGGGAATTATAACAGGAGAGATCTTTTATACTGCGGAATTCAACACGCGCGATAACTACATTAGTGAGCTCGCAGCAAAGTTAAATCCTGAAACCACATTCCAGCAGGTGTCAGCAAGAGTTTTTGACCTCTCAATGGCAGCTGCAGGACTTATGGTTCTGATATCCACCTGGTTTGTGCAAAAAATATTCAAAAAGCTTTTAATGACTATTCCTATGGCATTCCTGGGATTAGGTATCGTGGGTGTCGGCACATTACCGGGACATATTCAGCCATATCATGGAATTCTCGCCCTGATTGTTTTCATATCCGGCGGGATTTCTGCCATAGTCTCTTACAAAATAGCCAATGCCCCATTAAGATATGTCTTTGCCACTTTCGGTATCATAGCGCTCGTTCTGCTTTCATTTCAGAAATATTTCATACCCACACTGGGAGTAGGTGGGGCGGAGAGATGGCTCTTCTACCCCGTTGTATTCTGGATAACAGGTATGGGAGCCTATCTGCTTGGCATTAAAGATGGGCATAAGAATACTCTTAAAGTTTAGAGTTTCGAGTTTAAAGTTAAAAGTAATCAGACCTGATGATGACCAGAAGAGAAGTTATAAAAACCGTTCTTGACGGTAAAAAGCCTCCCTACACACCATGGTCATTTAAATTCACAGTTGAAGCTAAAGAACTTCTGTGTAATCATTATCAGACAAAAGACCTGGACGATGTTTTGTATAATCATATTCTCGCCCTTGGGGCCGATATAGGATTTTTTGACCAGATTGGCGATGATCTCTTCTGTGATGTATTCGGTGCAGTATGGGACCGGAGCATAGACAAGGATATAGGTAATATAACAGGAAGTATCATAAGTGAACCCACATTGAAAGGGTATACTTTCCCCGATCCATGCGATAAGAGATATTTTGCTGATATTGAATCGAGTGTAGCCGCCCACCCCGATATGTTCCGGCTTTTCGAGATTGGCTTCTCGCTCTATGAACGTGCATGGACCCTAAGGGGGATGGAAAACCTACTGATGGATTTCATGGTAAATCCGGGTTTTGTTCATGAGCTTATGGATGCTATTGCCGACTACAACATTGCCCAGCTTAAGGAAGCATGCAGGTACGATATCGATGCAATATGTTTCGGCGACGACTGGGGACAGCAGAGCGGTCTGATAATGGGTTATGAAACCTGGAAGGAGTTTATTTATCCCAGGCTTAAAAGGATGTACAGGGCAGTGCATGATGAGGGAAAATATGTCTTTATCCATTCATGTGGCGATGTTGATGAATTGTTTGATGATCTCGCTGACATAGGTCTGAATTGTTTCAATCCCTTCCAGCCTGAGGTAATGGATGTACACAGTCTTATCAGGAAATACAGGGGAAGATTAACATTCCACGGGGGATTATCAATCCAGAAAACATTGCCTTACGGAACAAAGGAAGAAGTGATAGCCGAGACGCAGAAACTTCTGAGGGCAGGTGCTGAAGGGTCATATATCTTCTCACCTTCACATGCTGTTGAAGGCGACACATCGCTTGAAAATATGCTGACGTTTATAAATGAGGCAAAAGCACAATTGAATAAATCATGAACTCACCCCCTTAATCCCCCTCTCCACTTCGTAAAGAGGGGGAAAAAATCGTCGCATTATCTGAAAATAAATCGAAAACATATATACAAAATTTAAACATAAAATCATGTATATCAATTACCTAATCAGTCCCATGACTCCCCCCTCTATGTGAAACAGAGAGGGGGGCCGGGGGGGTGAGTTCATGAATTTTCAAAGTATTTAATCAATCCCTTGATCTCATAATGAAACACAAAAACATCAATACAAAATACGTTCTCTTTCTTGCTGTGGTATCGGCTATGGGAGGGCTGCTCTTTGGTTATGACTGGGTGGTAATCGGAGGTGCAAAGCCATTCTATGAGAGGTATTTCGACATCACCTCCTCTCCCACCTTCCAGGGATTTGCAATGAGCAGTGCACTGTTCGGATGTCTTATCGGGGCTGCAGTTTCAGGAAACCTCACCGACAGGTATGGCAGGAAAATTCCGCTTCTCCTTTCCGCATTCCTCTTTGTATTTACATCACTTGGTACAGGTGCATTCAACTCGTTCACATCATTTATGATTTTCAGGATACTGGGAGGAGTGGGCATAGGCATTGCTTCGAATGTATCGCCGGTTTACATAGCTGAGATATCGCCTGCTCACATGCGCGGGAAGCTGGTGGCTATCAACCAGTTCACCATTGCATTCGGAGTTCTGGCAGCACAGCTCGCCAATATGATAATTGCCGAACCCGTACCCATTGATGCCACTGATGAAATGATAAGGAACTCATGGAACGGTCAGACGGGCTGGCGCGGGATGTTCTGGGCCTGCGCAGTACCTGCATCACTCTTTTTCATCCTCATGTGGCTTGTGCCGGAGAGTCCCAGGTGGCTTACCAAGGCAGGCAGGAAAGAAAAGGCCCTGAAGGTATTTGAAAGAATAGGGGGAAAAGAATATGCCCTTAGGGAGACTGAAGAAATTGAACTGACACTCATCCAGGCTGAGCAGCATGGAACAAGGGAAAAATTCACAAGCCTCTTTTCAAAGGATCTGGCTCCCATCATAATACTGGGTATTACCCTGGCAGTCTTCCAGCAATGGTGCGGGATAAATGTGATTTTCAATTATGCCGAGGAGATCTTTTCAGCGGCCGGATATGGCATTTCCGGCACACTCTTCAATATAGTTCTTACAGGCACCACCAGCCTTATATTCACAATTGTTGCAATGCTTGTTGTAGACAGGAGCGGGCGTAAACCTCTTATGCTGACTGGTGCCGGAGGACTGGCAATCGTTTATATCATAATTGCTGCAGGCTATTATTTTGAAGTAAAAGGTTTCTTCATGGTAATCTGGGTAGTGACTGCCATCAGTATCTATGGGCTCACCCTCGCTCCCATTACATGGGTACTTTTATCGGAGATTTTCCCGAATAAGGTAAGAGGACATGCAATGTCGGTGGCTACGTTTGCACTATGGTTCTCATGTGCGGTACTGACACTCACTTTCCCCTTTCTGAATAAATTCCTTGGAACTTCAGGCACCTTCGGAGTATATGCAACAATCTGCATTTTGGGATTCTTTTTTATTCTCCGAAAGCTACCCGAAACAAAAGGCAAGTCGCTCGAGCAGATAGAAAGGGAGCTGGTGAAGTAACCGGTTGCCGGTTGCCGGTTCCAAGTTCCAAGTTCCAAGTTCCAAGTTCCATTTTAAAGGAGGCTGGGTCTGCCGGTTCCCCTCCTGGGAGGGGTCAGGGGTGGGTTTAAAATCAAAGTCCAAATCTCTAAAACCATCTGTGAAAATCTACGCTATCTGTGGGAAATATTCATTAAAACAACCACATAAGGGCTAGCCTTTTAAGCATTTTTTTATTTAATTTTGATTAGAGTGAAGCTGAAGGTCAGTCTGAATGCAATATCTTACTATCAATCAACTCATTACATGATAGTATAATTGTGACTGACGGGGCGGAGCTATAGGAAGGAGGAAGTCATTCATTATCATTCATTGTCATTAGGTTGTTTAAATAGATGTCTATTGATGACGTTGCGAAGCAACATATGACAGCGTAGCGGAATGACGCACGAAGTGCAAATGACGGCTGATTTTTTTCGCTAAAACCTGGATATAAAAAGATTTCCTATCTTTAGGATATTGTCTCGTTGCTGCCATGAAAACAATTAAAGCCGAAAAGGTTATTCACAGGGGTGAAAACCGCATTTCACTGAAGTTTCGATATGATCAGGAATTGATTTTATTAGTTAAGGAACTGAAAGATGCAAGGTGGAGTTCTGAAATGAAGTACTGGCATATCCAGGAAAGTCCGAATATAATAAAGCTTCTTCTTGAAAAATTCAGGGGACAGGCATACATAGATTATACTGGGCTTAAAACATTAACTCCTGATAAAGAGGTTAAAAAGGAGAATTTGGCTGATGAAAACAAACCAGCTAACAGATCGGGAATATCGATTGAGCAATTTCCTCAGCTCACAGAAAAGGGGAAAAAAGACATTGAGAAATACCGGAGGTGGCTTGAAGCACACAGGTATCCACCCTCAACAATTCAAACCTATTGCTCAATGATGGTAAAATTTCTAAGGTTCGTGAGTCCGAAGGAGGCGGAAAAATGCAATTCAGATGATCTTTTAAGATTAATCAATGAGTACATACTCCCTTCAGGGCTGAGTTTCTCCTTTCAAAACCAGATGATAAGTTCCATCAAGAAGTTTTACGGACATATCTGCAAGACCGACATGGATCTGGTACAGATTATGAGGCCAAGGGGAAGACGCAGATTGCCAAACGTACTGAGCAAGGATGAGGTAAAAAAAATGCTGGAAGCTATCCCTAACGATAAGCACAGGGTAATGCTGAGTTTGATTTATGCTTGTGGCTTAAGACGCAGTGAACTTCTTAACCTGAGGCCTGACGATATTGAGAGGAGCCGTGGACTTCTGAGGATAAGACAGGCAAAGGGGTATAAAGACAGGATAGTTCCAATATCATTAAGGACAATTGAAATGGTTGACAATTATATTTATAGATATAAGCCAATTAATTACCTCTTTGAAGGTCAGAAAGCAGGAGAACAATATACAGCAAGCAGCCTGGAGAAAATTCTTAAGAGGGCTTGTTCTAAGGCCGGATTAAAGAGTGAGATTAGTTTGCACTGGTTGCGTCACAGTTATGCAACACATTTACTTGAGTCAGGAACCGATCTGAGGTATATACAGGAGTTGCTGGGACACAGCAGCAGCCGTACGACTGAAATATACACACATGTTACAGACAAGAGCATTCAGAAGATAAGGAGTCCGTTTGACGATTTGTGAAAGAAAATGGAGGGAAATATAAAGCATACAAAAAGTCCACAATAATATCCAAATTGGTAAATTATGTGTACTTTTTGTCCACATATAAGTAAGTTGGGCACAACTATAAACGACATCGACACAAACATTTAACTATATGGAAACAAAGATTTACAAACAATTTGGGACGTTTTCGGTAATTTTATTGTTACCATTATTATTGATTTTTTTTGGATTATTTATTAAATCTGGATTTTCGACAGACCCAGTTTCGATTATTCAGTTGTTTTTGGTTATAACTTTTTTGATTTGTTTTTTGATTTTCTATCAATTAACAATTCGAATTTCAAATGATTCAATTTCATTTAGCCTTGGGATTGGATTAGTAGGTAAAACCTACAAATTTTCTGAAATTAAATCGTGTAAAGCTGTAACTAATTCTGCATTAAATGGTATTGGGATTAGAATGCTTTCAAATGGTTGGTTATATAATGTGACAGGACTTAAAGCGGTAGAACTACAATTTAAAAATCGTAAATCTGTTGTTAGGATTGGTACTGATAAACCTGAAGAAATTGCTAATTTGATTAATTTAAAGTTAAATCAAGAGCCTATTGTATCTATTGACTTGGGATTAAAGAAAAAAATGTTTAATCCAATGTGGATTGTTGTAATTGTTTTGTTTTTGTTACCTATAACTTTATTAGTATCAAGCAAGCAAGAAACAAATATTTATACTAACCAAGAAGGATTAATTATTGACGGTACTTACGGATTGACAATTTCATTTAATGATTTGCTTCAACTAGATACTTTAGGTTCACTTCCTCAGATTAGTATTAGGACAAATGGATATGCACTTGGCAAAACTAAAATTGGAAACTTTCGATTGACAGATGGACAAGACGTTAAATTATATGTTAAAAATGGATTTCCACCTTACATTTTGATTAAGTCAAGAGATAACAAACCGATTTACGTGAACTTTGAGGATACAAAAAGAACAATTGATTTATATAACGATTTGATAAAAAATAAAAAATAGCAGTGCCCAACAAAGGCTATAAAACATAGGGGTTTAAGTCGTTAGGCTGCATTTCAACTCGCTGGCAAGGCATGTATCGGTTGATACATTCACTTTCACGATTTCCCCTACGTTTCATAGCCTTGACCGTTAGCACAAATATTTCATACACAAAATATTAGCCTTCGCGCCGTCTTTAATATGTTCTACTTTAATAAAATAATTTCTGCCCCTTATCTGGACATGC
>Ga0209314_10001260_pt1 | contig 11280 bp, 5 predicted proteins | sample I19B2metaG_FD_184146 | JGI IMG/M metagenome (GOLD analysis project Ga0209314, IMG submission 184146) | Lake sediment bacterial and archeal communities from Gulf of Boni, Indonesia to study Microbial Dark Matter (Phase II) - ​I19B2 metaG... | ecosystem: Environmental > Aquatic > Freshwater > Lake...
ATAGAAATCGCAGGGAAATTTCCTGATCGAAAACCGGGTGAGCTTCTGGTCAAGTTTAAGCCAAGGACAGTCCCAGAGCAAATCGCATCTCTGCACGAGAAGGTCAACGCTGAAGTCCTCAACCACTTCAAGTTCATCGACGTATCGCATGTGAGGTTGGTTGGTCGTGTAGGGGATGAAGAGGCGTTGAAGATATACCGTAAGAATCCCAACGTCGTATATGCCGAGTTTAACCTGGCCTATAAGACGACCGCTCCCCTTGTTCCCAACGATCCCAGGTTCAGTGAATTATGGGGGCTCCATAACACAGGTCAGACTGGCGGAACCGTTGACGCCGATATAGACGCTCCGGAGGCATGGGATCTATCGACAGGAAGCTCGGGGGTAGTCGTCGCCGTGATTGATACTGGAGTGGACTATAACCATCAGGATTTGTCGGCCAACATGTGGACTAACCTAGGGGAGATTCCTGGCAACGGCATAGATGACGATGGCAACGGATACGTAGATGATGTCTACGGCATAGATGCCTACAATGGCGATTCAGACCCCTTTGATGACCATGGTCACGGAACCCACTGTTCTGGAACAATCGGAGCCGTAGGCAACAACGGCGTCGGGGTTGTCGGCATAAACTGGATGGTGAGGATAATGGCTTTGAAGTTTCTCAGCGCCGGGGGGTACGGATATACAAGTGGGGCCATAACCTGCTTGAACTACGCAGTCTGGATGAAGACCTATCGGGCAGTGAACGTTAGGGTAACGAGCAACAGTTGGGGAGGAGGAGGGTTCAGTCAGAGCCTTCTCGACGCGATCAATGCCGCAGCCGCTGCTGACATACTCTTTGTCGCAGCAGCCGGCAACGCAAACAATAACAATGACGTGAACCCATCCTATCCCGCAAGTTACGACGCTACCAACATAATTTCAGTTGCAGCTACTGACCACAACGACCAAAGAGCAAGCTGGAGCAACTACGGCCCCTCAACCGTTCATGTCGCTGCACCCGGTGTTAGCATATTGAGCACGACACCAGGAAACACCTATAGTTCGTGGAGCGGCACCTCGATGGCGACTCCGCATGTTTCAGGGTTGGCTGCGCTTATCCTATCGAGACGACCGACCTTTACCTACTTGAAGCTGAAGTTCAACATCTTCTTCACTGTTGACGTGAAACCAGGCCTACAAGGAATGATTCTGACTGGGGGGCGCATAAACGCGTATCGGGCTCTGAGCACTACTGGGACGACATTGCAGATCATCATAGCACGTCCTCCAAGAGGTTTCTCAGCGATGAAGGACAGCCCGTACATTCTGCAGGCCATGGTCGGAACAACTTTCGGCCCTGTATCAGACACGGTAGTAGTGTGTACATTCGGCCTCGGAGATTTCATGGTGAATCTCAAAGACGATGGTGTGTCCCCTGACTCAGCAGCAGGCGACGGAACGTTTGTGGGAGCTTGGCTACCAACGTATCCGTATACAAGAGGGGTCACGATCCAGTTCACAGCAAGTGCGCCAGGATATTCCTCAATATCATCCTCTACGAGTGGCACAGTAGTGACCATTCCAACATATGCGGTGCAGGCCACAACGTTTTCATGGATGGACATCACAGGCACCGGGATAGCTTTCTCGATGGGTGATGAAGGAATCGTCTCTGCGACTCTACCATTCCCGGTCAGCTTCTACGGCGGTCTGTATGCTGACATAACTATTGGAAGTAACGGCTATCTCAACTTTGAAGGAGCCTACTTGGACTGGAACAACCGCCCGATACCTTCAGAACTCAACGCGAACAAGGTGATCGCGACGTTCTGGGATGATCTGATTATGAAGCCGTACGTTGGAAGCGGTATGGTATACATCGACATATTGGGAGCTGCTCCGAGTAGGAAACTGGTGATTTCGTGGACCAATGTCGCGCACTTCAACCTATCGGGTGGAGAGGTAACTTTCCAATTGGTTCTTAGCGAAGGGAGCCAAGAGATACTCATGCAGTATCTTGACGTCATATTTCCTGGCACTGGGTACGACTATGGGGCAAGTGCGACCGTAGGCATCCAGTATCATCCCACGTGGGGCACACAATTCAGCTATAACATGGCGAGTCTGTCAAACAACTTTGCCCTCAAGTTCATCCCGTCGCAGAAGTTGAGATTTGACTTCGGAGCCCTCACTTCCCCCTTGGAGCCTCAATACACTAGAATCCACCCAGGAAGCCTCTACTCTCCCACGATTGGCTATGGATGGGACTCCTTGACGGGTCTAGGAGCTGTGGATCGAGGAGCACCTGATGCGCTTCGGCGAGACTTCGTATTTGCTAGTGTGGATAGGGAGTTCAAGGTTGATGTGCCCAACGGCTTCTACATTGTTTCCATGATTATCGGAGATCGATCCTCCTCCCACGATAGCATCAGAGTCTACTCTGAGGAAGTGCTGGTTCTAGTCGGTATCAACACGCCTGCAGGCACTTTCCAGGCTAGAAAGTTCACTACACGTGTGGCAGACAGCCAACTCAACCTTAGGTTCAATGACGCCGGAGGTGCCGACCCCAACTGGGTTGTTAACGTGATCGAGATCCATCGAGGATCTCTCTTCGACTTCGGCACAGCTACATCACCGCTGAATATGGGGTACGTGCGCGTGACGGAGTCTTCCCTTTACTCAGCAGTGGTAGGGTACGGTTGGGACACTACCTTCGGCCTCGCGTCCATGGATCGAGGATCACCAGACGCATTGAGAAGGGACTTCGTCTTCAGCAGCGTCGAGAGAACCTTCAAAGTGGATCTCCCTAACGGCCGATACTACGCAATAATCGTCATTGGCGATGCAAGCCTTCTGCGTGACAGAATTGATGTCCTCATGGAGGGTGGGCTTCAGATAGGTGAACTCAGGGCGCCGACGGGAGTCTTCAAGTGGACACCTGCAGTGTTCATGGTAACTGATGGCCAAGTATCTGTCACGTTGCGCGATAACGGAGGAGCAGATGTCAACTGGGTAGTTAACGGAGTAATCCTCATATACCTAGGAGCATAGCTTCCTAACCCCTACTTGTTCTTCCTCTCCAAGATCAGACGTTGTCAAGATAAGGTTATGAGTTGTTTCTGTGGGTCTCACCTGTATGGGTTTGAAGGGCCCTTCGAGGTTTTGTTGGATAGGGTTCAAGCCTTAGAAGTTTTCAAGAGGAACAGGGAGCCTTTTCTTCGTATTGACTCTGAATAGATCCTCCAACATCTGCGAAGCCGATTCAAAGATTCTTAGTGAAGGTCCTGCTGTTTCTTCTCAAAGTTGCTGGACCAGACGGTTTCCCAGCTCAAGATTCTCATGCGTAAAAAAGGGGAAGGGGGAGGTTGTGGGTTTCTTGCTCGTCAGGTGCGCTTACTCGAGTTCCGGCACATAGATCCAAGATGCTTGCTGATAGGTGGTGACGATCGCTGTGGGGGCTACGAATGACGGTGATGGTGCGCTGGATGTGGAGGCTTCTGTTGCAAGTGGGGCCCCGGTGGGTCCTTGCCAGTAGGCGAGGGCTATGTAATCTCCTGGCCAGCCTGCAGTGAACGAGAATCGATGGAGCTTGACTCTGTACTTGCCGCTTGATGGGACCGTGAAGTCCACGATCTCGAAGCAGTTGCTTACGCTTATGCTTGAAGCTACCAATGTTCCGGCTGGGTTGTAAACATACAGATCCAAATCTGCCATCCTCGGGTCGTCTGTAGCTGGGTGGGCGTGAGTGGGCTGAGAGTCCCAGACCATTACGATGCGAGCTCTCTGACCCGCTGTCAACTGGATCTCATAGGTTATTGATGTGGAGATCATGGTTCTATAGACCCAACTCGCTATCCACTGCAGGCGCGCTATGTCATCTGCGTATGGGCAGTAGATGGCGCCTGCTCCGTCATACTCGCTCAGTCTGGTGGCACCTTCGATGTTGTGAATCGCCGTAGCCATCAGTATCGCTTTGACCGGTTCTGGCCAACCGTAGAGGCGACTGTTCCTGTGCATCAGTAGCGCAGCCGCGCCTGCTGCCTGAGGAGCGGCGAAACTGGTTCCTGAACCTGTATCCCATGTTGAGGGGTAGCTTGGGGCCGTGATACTTACGCCTGGAGCCACTATCTCGGGCTTCTCTGGCTGGTCGCTGTTAGGCGCTATGGGGTCGACGTAGGACGAGAAACTAGCCATAGTGTCACCTGTCCAAGCGGCAGATCCCTTATCGTCGAACGCTCCCACGGTCAGCGTGTTGTATCCCTTGCCAGGACTGGTCACATATCCGTCGCTGTCTCCTCGGTTCCCAGCGGACTTGATCATCACTATCCCATGCCAGTAGACGTAATGGTCAAAGGCCATATCGATCGCGTGGAAGGCCTGGTCCGTGTGGGTGTAGTAGCTGTTCGTTATGATGTGCGCACCTTGGCCTACTGCCCAATCAATCGCCGCCAAGAGATCAGAGTCTCCATAGCTCGCTGCGTTTGCGCTGAGTAGTCTCGCGTTTGAAGCTGAGCCATCTAACCCTTTGGCGATTCCCTTGTAGGTAGCATCTGTTGAGGCAATGCATCCAGCACACATCGTCGCATGGTCAGCATATGATGGTGGAGTCCGGTAGTGCTTCCCGTCAGGAACGGCCGCGTGAGCAAAGTAGATAGCGCCAGGATGGCCTTCGACGTGTGCGACTCTTGGTCCATATCCTGTGATGCCCCTTGCGTGAACCGTGTCCGCGCCCACCGTCACATGCGCCACGTTCAACTCTGGGCCTCCAACGCCCTCGATGTCGATGAGGCCCACGTCTTCCCTAGCGCTAAGCTCGAAAACCGCTTCCTTGGACATGGTTGCAAAGAGCAGCGGCGAATACGTTGAGGAGTATTTCACTTTGATCCCTCTACCCTCAAGATGGCTGGTCAGAGGCGTCTTCACCCGCTTGTTCCATGCCTGAACCTCTTCGTATGATGCGCCTTCGCGAAGGCTTGGCCCCGCGCCTGCGTAGACCCAGATCACCACATCAACCGAATCTACTGCCTCCGCTTTCTGGAGGTATTCATACAGCCCTGGGGTCAGCTTGCCATACTTGGCATTCCAAGCGCTCCTTTCGCTTTTCATTAGTGTCTCTCTGTTTGCCAGTGAGCCGTCGAGGTTAAGCGCCACACCGAAGGTTTCGCCTGTATTCTTGTTCAACACCTTGCCTTCCCAGAACTTGATCCCGAGCGCCCTAAGCTCCCTGAACCCGCCGTATCCAACCATCAGATCAGCTGAAGACGTGCCTTCAGCTCTTGATATGTACGATATGGCTATCTGTTCATAGTCAGCCTCGCCTAGCACGACTGGTCCCATAAAGAGATGGAATGGCACCATCAACACGACTAGAAAGACGAGCAGTCCAATTTTCCTATGTTTCATGGGGGTCACTCTCTTGTTTTCCCCAAAATAGTATGCCTGCCAAACCGCATTTATGATTAACGGTCGTCCCAATGAAGCAGCGCGGATCTCGCTCTCTGAGCCAGCAGTCTAATGAGCGCTGTAACCCAAGACCTCTGCTACAAACTCTCAATCCAAGAATTGGAAGATATGCTTAAGCCTCGAATCCTCTCACCCCCCTCTTCTTTAAGAGAAGCAGGAGTGACCGAACAGAACTTGACAGGTTCAGCCATACGGATCTCTGCTTTTCCGTGAAGGATGCCCCACGCAGCCTTGTCGAACTTGCCTCGACACCTTGCGACTTCTAGCCGTATCGTCAGGCGTGTGGATGGTCGCTGGCTACATCCGTCAACATCTCTTGCACTGTAACGATTTTCTTGTAACAGTACAGCGCAACATCGGCCGAGAAGCCCGAGAGGTTGTACACTAAGATTGCCCAAAGTAGCAGACTTTGCCTAGCATAGAAGATCTCATCGCTCTTCTCCAGTATGCCAAAGCACCGCTCAATGTCTCCACCAAACCCGATGATCGTTATCGCAATCAAGCCCAGTACAGCCTCTACCAAAATCGATATCTCAAATAGAAAAGAGCCAGAATCCATGTATATACCGGATTTGCTCTCTACGCATCCCTGTAGAGCCACCTCCATAACTTGAGACCGTATCAATCGGAAGTCGAATCATCTTGACAACCACTGTCAGCGTGATCGTTACCCCCAAGGCCAAGTACGCCAGAACAATGCTTGATTCGTCAATCGTAGTTAGAAAGACGAAGAGAACATGCGAAGGGGTTGTGACGCAATGAAGTGAGCAGATGCAGTTCAAGACTCATGAGTCATGGTCGCAGTCCATAGCACCAATATGAGGCCTTGCCTTTGGGAAGTGGCCATATGGCCTATGCCTAAAAGATCCGACATAGCTCACCTCTTGCTAGACCAAGAGATTCTTCCTTGTGTCGCAGAACACATGAAGAAGCAAAGTTGTTGGTCTGCCTCATTGCTTGGTCTAGAGCAAAACGCTTTTTGACCGCACGAAGAGAAGCTATAACGGTACACATGCAGGGTGTTGCACTTCGGTTCGAGGCCGAGCGACTTGCATAGACTGTCATCTTTGGTTGGGACATACTTCATACTCATTGTCCTTTCGAGTTCTCAAACATATGGATCACCCGAAAGAATCTCGACCGCACCTCTCGGTCATACGAGCCTCTTCTCAACTCCTGTAGAAGCGCGTATCTGCAGCGATCAGGCTCTTGCAGGCGCAAAGGTTGTGACAACCACTGTCAGTGGCCAAACAAAGACTGTAGACCTGAATGCTCATCTTCGATATGCTACTCATCCGGAGCAGAACTTTGGAATAGTTCGCTTTGGGGATAGAACACATATAGCGTATTTGGACTCAGAACTAAGAGCCTTGATTCGCACCTTTGATCATAAGGTTGGAGATTGGACAGGGCCGTCGACATTCTTGGGTAGAAATACCCAAGAACAGCATTACCCGAATCTGGCTGTAGATAGGGATGGTTTCATTCATGTTGTTTGGGGAGGACACGGGGGCCCGATCCCACTGCGATACTGTATCTCAAAGAGACCCAACGACTCTTCTGAATGGCGAACTATAGAAGAACCTTTCAGCGATTTCTCTGCGTCCTATCCAAAGATCATTGTTGACGGCGCCAACTATGTGTATCTGTTCTTTCGCGTTTCACCGCCCCGAGCCACCTTTCCTGAAGGCCCTTGGTCTATTACCTACATACGTAAGAGGGTTGGAGACGCAGCTTGGGAAGCACCTGTTGTCTTAGTGTCGGACAGCCAAGCGAATATGCCCAATGCTGTGTCTGTTCAGACGATTTCAGGGCGAGCAGCGGTCGCTTGGGTTTGGAACAACCGAACTGAAACGTCGCCAACAAAAAACATGCGAAACATCAGTGTTGCCTTCAAAAGCGAAGCAGGATGGACAAGGACCAATGGAAATCTATACTCCTTGCCCATATCGTTCAGTACTGCGGAACATGTCTATTCTGGATACGTCTTTCGCGCAGGAAGTCTAGTTCAGCACAGTGAGGGGCCTCTACTGTTTTTCACATCTACTGAACCACTTCAAGCGGTTTTTGCGAGATACCGGGTGGGCTCTTGGACCTACCTGACAATCCCCAACCTCTACATTGGGCAGTTCGGTGTAGACACAAAGGGTAGAGTTCATGGGGTGGTCCTAGGAAAAGACATGGTTGGACTGACCTACCTGCGAACTGGTGCAGATCCGAGTTCATGGGAAGTCATCTCAATCAGCCCGAATCAGGTGCGCTATCCTGTCGTTGCTCCCCGACTCGAAGATCTTCTTGAGGCTACATGGCCGGAGGGGGGCAGGTTAGAGTATCTTCGGGTGCCGTTGACGACCACGGTCGCCAAGTGTATCATTGTAACCGCCACTTACGGTTCTGAGCTGACACCTGCGGTTCGGTCTTTGAGAGACTTTAGAGATAGACTGATTCTATCTACTTTTGCAGGAAGGAGTTTCATTTCTGTCTTCAATGCGTGGTACTATTCATTCAGCCCGAGCGCGGCCACGTTCATTTCGAACAATCCGTTGGCAAGAGCAATAATGCAGGCAGCCTTGTACCCACTTGTGACGATGCTGCATCTCTCATTACAGGCATACTCCACATTTAGCTCCAAGCCGGAATTAGCCACTATAATGACTGGTCTATTGGCCTGCTCGTTGATAGGTCTTGTCTACTTCTTTCCACCTATGATCATACTAGCGTCCATTGTTGCGAGAAGGCGAAGACGTGTTTTCCAGAATATCGAAGAGAATTCGATATGGACCGAGAATTGGAACTGAAGTGGGGAGTGGGCTGGGGAGACTAGAAATAGTCGAGGGATGAAACGGCTTTTTGAATGCTTCGATCACAAGAGGACTATTCCATCTGCACCTGTAGCTTTGGATAAACTTCCACGACGGTTGGCCTAGGTCCTCCTGAATAGGTTCGCAATGCCTCTCATAACCTTTCAACCAGTATCCTCCTCGTGGCTAGTTGAGCAGATCGGACGAGAAATGTTAAGTATACTACGCTATCTGTTCCTAGCGAGAAAGTATGCTAAGGAACTCTTCTCTAGAATCTCCGGAACCCGATACGGAGTGGTCCGCTGAAAGCGAGAGGAAAGAGCCAAAGAACAGCACTAGGAGCCATAAGAGATTCTATGTATGTAGACGTTGCCAGATTCCGCGTTCTCCGTAAACGCTCTGCAAAAATCTCTGCGGTGCATACGGTTGGAATCTAGCACCGATGCCGTCAAGACAGTTAGAGGCTCCGCTTGGCTCATCAGTCAGAGTTCATTGAATGCTGGCCTTGGATTCCTTTTCTTCATGATACTCGCTAGACACACTACGAAGATCGAGATGGGCGTCTACGCTGGGTTCTCGTTTACTTACAGTCTGTTTCAGACGGTCGGGGCCTTAGGGTTGAATGTAGCCGCTGTACGATTCGTTGCAAAACTCTGGGCTGAAAAACACGTGGAGGAGGCTTCAGCCGCAGCGAAGACAGTCATTGAGAATGTCGTCATGAGCGCTATAGCTCTAAGTGTTGTCTACTACTTGTGCGCACCCTATTTCTCTTTGATTTCTGGAGGTACGTTTGACTACTTTCATCTGTTCAGAGCAGCTTCGCTAGCTGTTCTTGTGACTATACCCTCTCTTGTCGTCGAGGGACTGTTGCAGGGCATACAGGAATTCGGCAAACTAGTTATCATACGTGTTGGTGCGCAGGCGGTCAGAATTGCTGTTTCCACATGGCTGCTTCTGTCAGGTTACGGGCTTATGGCGGTGGTTGCTGGATGGCTCATGTTCGGATCCATCCTCACGCTTTTTCCCATACCATTCATAGTGCGACATATCAATTTAAGAGGTTCTTATCCTTTCAAGCCTATTCTCACGTATTCGCTTCCGCTTCTAGGCTCTAGCGTTCTACTCTTTTCCTCTCACTATGTGGATCTGTTCATGATCATGGTCTATGGGACACCAACTGAGTTGGGGGCTTACAATGTTGTGATAACAGCTTCAGGCGTTCTAACGCTTGTGATCATAGGGCCCTTGATTACCACTCTGTTGCCTGCGATGGCGAGATCCTGCGGCACTGGAGGTACAGTGGCCGTGGAAAGAGCTTTTTTCAAAGCAACGAGATATGTGGCTTTGATCTATGCACCTGCAGCCTGTGGGCTGGCTGCTCTTGCGCCTGAGGCGATTTCGTTGATGGCTGGAGCAAGCTATCTGGAGGCGGTAGTTCCACTGGTCATTATCTCGATTTCCTCCTTGGCCTTCGCGTTTGCCAACTTGATAGCAGTTGCACTTCAGGCAGTCGCGGAAACTGCCAGAGTGTTTAGAATGACGATCGTCGCTGTAGTCGCGGACGCAGCGGTATGCTTCATACTTATTCCGCGAATGGGCATGGTCAGCGGTTCTGTAGGGAGGGCTATCTTTTTTCTCGTAATGCTCGGAGGTGGAATCTATGAAGCGAGGACGGTTTTGAACTTAAAGTTTGATGTCGAGGCAGCTTGGAAGTTCACGTTAGCCTCAATCGCTATGGCTACTTCAATCGTTCTGTCGAGATCTTGGTGCCCCCTTTGGACCTTCTTTCCTCTGTACATCGGGCTAGGGTTGCTTGCCTACGTTCTAGCATTGAGAGGCCTGAGAGCAGTCCGAGAAGAAGATTTTCGAATGACGCAAAGGATGACTACGAAGAGACTACGGTGGATTCGGACACTCCAAGCCATACTCACATAGCCTTACTGAGTAGCTAAGAACACTCCTTAATCTCATAGAAGGGTCTTCTTAACCTCATTCACAACGTATTCCAAGTCTTCTCTTGTTATGTATCAATGGCAACCAGTGAAAAACGAACGCCATGCTAGAGATGCGGGGCTCGTCGCAGACAAGTCCTCCTAGTTCTCTAGCTTGAATGTTAGTGACGATGTAGAATGAGGAATCCGATGCCGTCGACATGGAGCCGCACATCTTACCTTTGAACAATGTCCCATGCGCTTGGTCCAAATCTCCGAACACGCTTAAGCGATGCCTTCTTGCGATCGCGTCAATCCTGTCCATGCCAGCGAAGAAACCTGCCAGGTGTGCTGGAAGAAGGATTGAGTAGTCACCAACATCGTCTATTTGTTCGAGATGAGGTTCAAGATCAGACGGATCCATGACGGCCTCTTTGGATCCAGTCGACCTAGACAGGCTTAGACCGGATAGAGTGACAGAATTGGCGGTCATCATGAATGTGGTAGCGGGGATAATAGCTTCGTTCCCGGCTGAATGTCGAGGTTCTTGGCGTAATGCATCATGGCAAGCCCTAGTATCATCGCTGCTGTCCCTGAACTATGTGACACGATGTATCTCACTCCGACGTACGATGCGAACTCTCTCGAACCTCCTCATCACTTCCCCCTCGAATAGCCATCCAGAATCAAGGGTTCTCATTATTGCATTCCTTTCTTCCAGCCCAATCGCAAGATCACCAACAGGTATCGTCTCCGTTCTGTCTCTTACCCAAGTTACCGATGACGAAATCACGCGCTTGCATGCGACCGTTCGCTGATCAACCGTTCGGTATGAAAGCTGGTGCAGATCCGCGATATGCTCAAAAATACAAGGTCACTATTGTCATCTATGTATAGGCATCCCTGAAGCGATGATGTGGAAGTGGGCGAGACGAATTGAGCGTCGAAGTAGTTTGGAGCAGCGACTTCGAAGATGAGACAAAGACGCCTTCGGTACCCACGCCGTGGGTGGGGGTAGGTCATATAGGTGGCACAATAGTCCGTGCGAGCGATGATCTTAGAGTCTTTGAAGGATCGTACGCCTGCAAGATTACTAC
>Ga0209314_10001262_pt1 | contig 11275 bp, 7 predicted proteins | sample I19B2metaG_FD_184146 | JGI IMG/M metagenome (GOLD analysis project Ga0209314, IMG submission 184146) | Lake sediment bacterial and archeal communities from Gulf of Boni, Indonesia to study Microbial Dark Matter (Phase II) - ​I19B2 metaG... | ecosystem: Environmental > Aquatic > Freshwater > Lake...
TACTTCATCAGGTATAACACTAAGCCTGATTGTATCATCTTCATTACAGCATGTTAAAGAACTTAAGTTAAATTCTTATCTTCACGGCACAAACAAAGGTCACAGAGAAATCATAATCAAAATTTTACCTTTGTGTTCTCTGTGAGACCTCTGTGCCCTCTGTGGTTAAAATAAATCTTTTCAATATACATTATTTTACGGCCTCGATCTCATCCATTTTTGTATACATTGCCCTGAATGTATCCCAGGGGGTCCATGCGGGATTTTTCGGATGAACTGCTCTTTTGTTCCGGTCATTCACTGTTCCGTAAAATCCATCCATAAAACCTTCGGTCGATGTCCAGCAGGTCTGCATCATTCCGTAATATCTTGGCTTCATCTCCTTTGTGGCATATTTAACCCATCTTGCCATATCCTCAGTCTGGATCACTGCAGTTTCAGGTGTTCTCCAGGGGCATGTAATGACCCTGAAGCCATTCATTGCAAAATAGATAGCAGTCTGATCGGGTCTTTCATAATGCCAGTCACACATCACAATGTCTTTCGGAACCATGTCAATTGCCCTGTAGGTATAATTATATGAAGCTTCCCAGAATCCAAGACCTGTGGCTCTTCCATCTAGAAAACGGTCAGCCCACAGCCACAGCTCGCGGTTTTTCTCCTTCAGATGATTTCTGACAAGGTTTACTTCATCTGCAAAAAGGATTGCCTTATCAACACCCTGGCAGCGCGGGCATTTGTCATCACCCAGGTAGAATATTTCATCCATCCCGGAATGAAAAGCATCTGCCTCAAAAACATCGCAAAGTTCATCAACAACTGAAAATATTACCTTGTGTACTTCGGGATGGCGGGGACAGTAACTTTTAGCATAGAGGAAATCCTTGTTCGGCCATACATATTTCTCCGGCATCTTAATATGAGGTGTTTCATCAAACTCAGGGAAATTCTGAAGTAGTTTATTCACCTTGTTTCCTCCTGATTGATGACCGAGCAAGTTTATATCAGGAATAATCCTGATATTATTCTTCCTGCATGCTTCAACGATTTTCTTGACATCCTTTTTTGAAAGGGCTCCTGAATCCTGCAGCTGGGGATAACTCTTATACTGGTAGTTATAACCCACAAGCAGGACAAGAGTATTAACTTTACGGGGTGCAAGTTCCTCATTTATAAATTTAACAAACCTGTCAACACCGGAGGTTTTTGGTGCACCGATACAGAATCCTCTTACCTGGAAAATCTTTTCTGAAGCCTCCTGGGCAACAGATAACAGGCTGAATCCTGTCAGCAGAATTATTGAAATGATAATATTTCGTGGTTTCATAACAGTCAGTTGGTTGGTTTCTTAATAATAGAAAGTTATTATTTGGCTTTTTCAAGTTCATCTATCCTCTTGTACATTGCCTTGAATGTATCCCAGGGAGTATATTCGGAATTTTTTGGATGAACAGCTCCTTTAGCCTTGTCAGATAAATCACCATAGAAACCGTCAATAAACCCTCCGGTGTCCATCCATGTAGTAACTACCATGCCATAATATTTTGGTTTCATTTCGGGTGTTGCATACTTCCGCCATCTGGCCATGTCTTCAGCCTGTATAACAGCCCTCGGGGGAGTCCTCCAGGGGCAGGTCACAACCCTGAATCCCTTCATTGCAAAATATACAGGTGTCTGGTCTGGTCTTTCATAATGCCAGTCGCAGATAACTATGTCTTTTGGTACCATATCAACAGCTCTCCATGTATAGTTATATGATGCTTCCCAGAATCCAATACCCGTGGTCTTTCCATCTATAAAACGATCACCCCATATCCACAACTCCCTGTTCTTAAGGGCAAGATGATCCCTGATCCTTCTTACTTCGTCTGCAAAAAGAACAGCTTTGTCAATTCCTTTACAACGGGGACATTTGTCATCTCCCAGATAAAATATCTCATCCATGCCTCCATGGAATGCATCTGCTTCATACACATCACATATCTCATCGATAACCGCAAAAAGTACCTTGTGAACATCAGGGTGTAGCGGACAATAACTTTTGCAGTACAGGAAGTCATCATTTGGCCACTTGTAATCTTTCGGCATCTCAACATGCGGAGTTTCATCAAACTCGGGGAAATGTGTGAGAAGATTCCCGAGGTTACCTGCCCATGACTGATGTCCGATAAGGTTTATCTGTGGTATAATCCGTATATTATACTTCCTGCAAACAGCCACAATCTTTTTGACATCTTTTTTCGAAAGGGCATTCGAATCGGCAAGTTGCGGATAACTCTCAAACTGGTAATTGTAATCTCCGAGAAGGAAGAGGGTATTTACTCCCCTGGGAGCCAGTTCGTCACCAATAAATTTAACAAAACGGTCAAGGCCCTGAGGAGATGGAGCATTTATACATAAACCCTTAACAGGGAAAACTGCATCCTCAGAATACTGTGCAATCATATTTGGTTGCCACATCATCAGCAGCAAAACAAACGGGATTAGTCTGATTGTCTTTTTCATAGGGATTTGTTTTAAGTGGTTATATCTGGTTTATACTTGGTGCTGGGTGCTGGGTACTAGGTGCTGGGTACTGGGTGCTGGGTACTGGTTCCTTCTACCGGTTCCCCTCCTGGGAGGGGTTGGGGGTGGGTTGCTTAGATTCTCAGTTCCATGTTCCAGGTAGTCATACCGATTACCGATTACTGAATACCGATTACATATTATATTACTACTACTTCTTCCCGATCAAAATATCAGTCTTGGGAGTAGCCTGCCCCTCATCATCCACAATGCCGAAAGCAGTTGATTTATAGTTCCAGTTTGCGTATGCAACATTATGCTTTTCGAAAATAGAGATCATATCACTGTACCATGCCAGCTTAGCTTCGGGAAAATTATCGAGAAAGACTCCGAACTCACCACAATAAAGCGGAAGTCCTGTCTTTTCTGCCATAGCAAAAGGTTTGCACATCATATATTCAAGCGTATCAATGTTATAAATCCTTTTCTGATCCGGTGTAGTGCCGTCAAGTACTATCTGGCCCGGGTAGCTGATCTTTCCCTTAAAATCTTTCAGACTGGTCCATCCGGCCTGGTAATGGGTAAGGTAGAACGGTTCATAAAAATGATAGCTAAGTATGAAATTAGTATCATTATCCGGTACCCTGAAGGTATCAAATGTTGCAGCACTTTGCCATCTGTTTGACCCGAGAACAAGCACTCTTGCAGGCTCCCACGACCTGATTGAATCAATGAGCCGGGCAAGTAAAGTATTCCATTGTTCCGGATCATCAGCAACAGGCTCATTCATAGGCTCATAAGCCACCATCCCATTCGGATATTCCTTAAGGAATGATGAAAGATCCTTCCATAGCATTATGAATTTATCCTGCTCCTCCGGCTTTGTCCACAAAGGTTTGTCACCTTCATTAAAATGATGTGAACGAAGTATATGGAGATCAACAACAACTCTCAGACCAGCATCGCTGCACCAGTCGAGACTGTTCTTCATCAGTGCAAATGCATCTTCATTTCTTTTTCCTGCTTCATCCCACATCTGCTCCTCGTCGATAGGCAGACGTATATGATCAAAGCCCAGTGAATCAATATACCTGACATCCTTTTCAGTAAAGAAGGCAGCTCTTGCTTCTCCCCTTCTTCCACTTTGCGAGAGCCAGTGAGCAATATTTGTTCCGCGTTTAATTTGAAAAGATTCATCTGCAAAGGCTTTTTCATTCTTTTCTGTTTGGCTGCCACCGCATGAAATAATGATACAGGTAAGGCAAAACAGACCGGCATAATAAAGAAATCTTTTCATTTTTATCAGGTTTTTGGGTTTATTTAATCTTATAATATCACAGAATATTATACTTTAGTGGCAATCAGGTATTCTGAGCTAATTTAAGTTATCCTCCGGTATTAAAAACATGAAAATTATTAAAACAATTCATATTAACAAAAATTAACAATTCCCGATTATGAAAAAACTGAATGCCATTCTGCTGTTATTCCTGACATTTACAGGTCTGTCAGCCCAGAAGATTTCAAGGGACCTCAATGTAGATCTGTTGATAAACCATGCCGGATATAATCCCGGTACTTCAAAGATAGTTGTGGCAAAGGGGATAGTAACAGGGAAATTTGATGTAGTTGATGTCACTTCAATGAAAATCGCTTTTACCGGATCGTTCAAACCAGCCAAAGGTGATTTTGGTGATTATTCCACAGGGGATTTCTCTGAAATGAGAAAAGAAGGAACCTATTATATTAAATATGATACTCTCAGGTCGTTTCCTTTTGTAATCAGTTCTTCAGCCTACAGGGCACCAATGGACCTTATCACCAGGTATTTTTCGGTTCAGCGCTGCGGTGCTAGCACTACTGGTTACCTTACTCCATGCCATAAAGATGATGGAATAAGAATGGACAACGGGAAACGTCAGGATGTCAGCGGAGGGTGGCACGATGCAAGCGACCTAAGGAAATGGGTAGGCGCTACAATCTATGGAATGATCGGCCTTTCAAAGGTATATGAGCTGGATTCCCGTCCCGGAAATAACAGGAGCAAAATCCTGGAAGAACTCTATTGGGGAAATCAGTACTTCCTGAAAATGCAGGAACCTCAGGGTTATATAATGAGTTTTGTGGGAGGAGACGTTAAAAAACACTCCGACAGCAACCGCTGGACCAACAACGAACCCGGACAGGAAGGAGGAGAACTGAAATTCGTGAAACCTGCAGCGGGCAAGTCAAAATCCGATATGCTTATCTTCGGATCAAATGATGACAGGGTAATCCATACTGATCCACTGGATCTGACAGGCCAGTATAATTTTATTACAGCCGAAGCCATAATGTCAAGGGTTACAAAGCCAACCGATGGTGCATATTCAGTGAAATGCCTTGATGCTGCAAAAAAATGCTTTGAATGGTGCCTTACAAAAAACTATAATGAACAGACTTCCGTGATTGCAGCCTCTATGCATGCAGCAGTTGAGATGTATAAGACTACAGGTGAAAACAAATATAAAGAATTTGCAGTTGCACAGGCAGCAGTACTGAAAAAAATTCAGGTGGTAAATGGTTCTGAAATCAAGGGCTTTTTCATGACATCCTTAAACAGTAACGAGCCATACAAGAATATCTGGGAGGGCTGCCTGGAGATAATCTCGCTTTGCGACATGGTTAAGCTTTTTCCTGACCACAAAAATGCATCTGACTGGAAATCAATAATAACCTTCTATTCAAAAGATTATCTGAATACAATTACATCATTAAATACATTTGGAATAGTACCATTCGGTCTGTATAAAGGAAAGGATCCGGGAGGAAACAGAAAGGCCGGAGAATACTGGTACCGGTATTTCATGCAGCCTGAACTTGACTGGTGGGTGGGAATAAACTCCAACCTGGCTTCAGCAGGGATAGGACTTCTGAAAGCATCACAGGTACTCGATGATCCGAAACTGAAGGCACTTGCTCAACGGCAGTTGGACTGGATAACAGGAGTAAATCCGTTCAACAGTTCAACTGTTGTCGGCGTAGGATATAACCACCCGAAACATTTTCCGGGAAGCACCTTCCTTCCTAATACTCCTGTAATTCCCGGGGCTGTCCTTAATGGTCTTGGCGGTACACCACTGGACCAGCCTGAGATCGGAACCGGCAACTGGCAGATATCGGAATACTGGACTCCAATGGTCGCATATACAATCTGGCTCATGGCTGAACTTACTGCAGCCGGATAGAAAATCGTGTTATATTTGTGGGAATTTTACCCCTAAATCCCCCAAAGGGGACTTTACCAAAATAGAGTTGGTAAGTTAGGTAAGCCCCCCGTGGGGGGTTTGGGGGTTGTTACGAAGGAAGAAAAAATTTTAGTCCATATGAACAGAATTTTTCTCAGAAGTCTTATCAACTTGTATTTATCTATTTCATTGTTGATGGTATTTCAGATATCTGTTTCAGATCTGTACTGTCAGGGCACAAAGCTTTTCCAACCCGTTCCTCCTCAGAAATCAGGTATTACATTTAAAAACACAATCACTGAAAACGAGGAAGCAAATGCCCTTACCCATGAAAACCTTTATAACGGAGGCGGCCTGGCAGTCGGGGATCTTAATAATGACGGGCTCGAGGATATTTTCTTCATCGCAAACATGGGCCTCAACAAGCTTTACCAGAATCTCGGAGATCTGAAATTCAGAGATATATCAAAGAGCTCCGGTGCGGAAGGTCGTGCCGGGTGGAAGACAGGAGTTACAATGGCTGACATAAATGGTGACGGGCTTCTGGATATTTATGTCTGCTACTCGGGAAAAGGAGCGCCTGAAAAAAGGAAAAATGAACTCTATATAAACAAGGGGAACCTGAAATTTGAAGAGAAATCCAGGGAATATGGTCTTGACGATATGACCTATTCAACCTTAGCAGCATTTTTCGATTACGATCTCGACGGTGATCTCGACATGTTCCTGGTTGCAACAAATGTAATTGTAATCAGGGGGATGGATTTTGAGGAAGCACGCAAGGTAAACGATCCGTATGCAGGTGATAAGCTTTACAGAAATGATGGCAACAGGTTTGTGGACGTAACAGCCGCTTCAGGAATCATCTCAAATGCAATGGGTTATGGCCTGGGTGTTAACATCTCTGACCTGAACAAAGACGGATTACCCGATATTTATGTCACAAACGACTATATTGAACCTGACTATTTCTATATCAACAACGGAGACGCAACCTTCACCAACAGGATCACAGATCATATTCAGCATATTTCACAGTCAGCAATGGGGCTTGACATAGCAGATTTCAACAATGATACGTGGCCCGATATTTTTACGGCAGATATGCTCCCTGCTGACAACCGGCGTATTAAACTTTTGTACGGTCCGGATAACTATATGCAGTATGCTCTTGCAGTTATGGCCGGCTATTATCATTCAAGCATGCGGAACATGCTTCAGATGAACAATGGGAACGGAACATTCAGCGAAATAGGGCAGTTTGCAGGGATCTCAAATACCGACTGGAGCTGGGCACCTTTGTTTGCCGATTTTGATAATGACGGGTGGAAAGATTTCTTCATTTCCAATGGTTACTTCAAGGATTACACCGACCGTGACTTCCTGAAATATAAAAACGACTATTTCAGCCAGGCTGCAAGATCCGGAGAGAAACCCGACACGTTTTCTCTTACCAAGCTAATGAAATCAACCCCTGTTCAAAATTACATCTTCAGAAATAATAAGGATCTCATATTCACCGACAAAACAATTGAATGGGGATTAGAAAAAAAGGTCTTTTCAACCGGCAGTGCATACACCGACCTTGATAATGACGGTGATCTCGATCTCGTGATCTCAAACCAGAATGAGACAGCATCTGTTTACAGGAACATGCTTCGGGAAACAAATCCAAAAGCTAACTATATAACTATCAAGCTAAAAGGAGCAGGCAAAAACACTTTCGGACTGGGCAGTAAAATATACCTGTATGAAGGAGGGGCAGTTCAGTATCTTGAACAGATGCCTACAAGGGGTTACCAGTCTACAGTAACAAATAATCTTCACTTTGGACTTGATGACAAGGAGTTTGCCGATTCAATCAGAGTGGAATGGCCCGGTGGAAGAATATCACGTCTTACCAGAACAAAGGCGAATCAGATAATTACTATAACTGAATCAGGTGACAGGCAGAAACAAAATGTTACCAAACCTGCAGCTACCATTTTTTCAGGCGTTGAATCGCTGATACCATACGAACATGTGGAATTCGGATCAAATGATTTCAAACGTCAACCCCTCCTTCATTATATGCCTTCACCTGTTGGTCCTGTGATGGCAATGGCGGATGTAAACGGAGACAATCTTCAGGATTTCTACACTGGAGGTGCCAGGGAAAATCCGGGAAAGCTCTTCGTCCAGTCAGCTGACGGCAAGTTCAGACCATCTCCTTTCTTCAATTATAAGGAAGACTTTAATTGCACAGATGCCGATGCAGTGTTTTTTGATGCTGATAAGGACGGTGACATGGATCTATACGTAGTAAGCGGTGGATATGGTGAGTACAGCCGGAATGATGTAAGTCTTCAGGACAGGATATACTTCAACTCGGGGTCAGGGCGTTTCTCAAGACGTCCCGATGCACTTCCACCTATGCCGGCTTCAACTTCATGCGTTGAACCTGCTGATTTTGATAAGGATGGAGATATTGACCTCTTCGTTGGAGGAAGACTTATTCCGGGGGAATATCCTAAACCTCAGAAATCATTTCTCCTGGTAAATGACGGAACAGGGAAATTCAGCAACAACATTGATATGATAATACCAGAGTTATCTTCAGGAGGAATGATAACCGATGCAGTATGGCTTGATCTTAACAAAGACAGCTGGCCTGATCTTATCACATGTGGTGAGTTCATGCCTATTAGGGTCTTTATAAATGACAAAGGGAAGAAATTCAACGAAGCTACCAAATCATATTTTTCACAATATGAGGGAGGATTATGGAACAGGCTCTACCTGGCTGACTTTGACAAGGACGGGGACCTTGATATGGTAGCAGGCAACTGGGGAACCAACTCACAGTTCAAAGCATCAGCTGATAAACCTCTGCAGATAACATTCAAAGATTTTGACAATAACGGTTCTGTTGACCCTGTTATTACCTTTTATAATGGAAGTAAATCATATCCATGGCCTACCCGTGATGAATTGCTGGCACAGATCCCGGTACTAAGACGGAAATTTCCGGATTATAAATCCTATTCTGAAGCACAGATCACCGATATTTTCCAGGAGGGTGACCTGAAGGGATCTACGGTCTTAACCGTTACAGAACTCCGCACAGTATATTTCAGGAATGACGGGAATAAGTTTACTAAAATGACACTTCCTCCGGAGGCGCAGTTTGCACCTGTCTTTGCAATTGAAGCAATTGATTATGACAATGATGGTAATCCTGATCTCATTCTTGCAGGCAATCAGAATGCAGCATGTGTAAGGCTCGGGGTAATCGATGCCAGTTACGGACAGCTCTTCAAGGGTGACGGAAAAGGAAATTTCAGATATATACCTCAATCACTGTCAGGATTTACAATGACGGGAGATGTCAAATCATTAAAGACAATAACAGTAAAAAACTCGCGATATCTGCTGGGGGGGATAAGCAACCTTGGAATTGTAACTTATAAACTAAATTCAAAATGAGATTAAAATATTCAGATACTTACTTCCGGAATAAACTTTTACTGATAGCCTCCGTTTTCCTTATATTGATAACACTCTCATGCTCAAGGAGCGGCAAGGATCATTCTATCGGAAACGATGAGTACATAAAACTGGGGATGCCTGATTACAGAAAAAAATGGAACAGTGATGATTATGCTGAAGCAAATATCACTCTGGGAACACTCAGGGAGAAGACCCCCCTTTCTCTTCCCAGAAAATCGAGCAAAAAATCAGGTGAAGTTTTTGCAAGGATTATAAATGTGGAAAACCTGGCATTTGCATATGACACAGCTATACCACTAAATGTAAGGGCCTACATGATTCAGCACTATCCACGGATAATCGGAGAAGCTGAAAACCTCTATCTGGTTGAAGCAAAAGGAAGGATAGTCTATGCTGAAGAATATATTGAGATCTTAAAATTCAATCTTAATATTTATCATATTATGCTTGACCTTTCTGATATTATCGATAAATCAGATGATGAAAGCGTAGCGGGTTTTAAAGACGGAAAGAATTCAGTAAGGTATTTTTACATGCAATATATCACATCGATGACTGAAAAAGTCATCAGCCCGGAAATTGTATCTTCAAAAGGATTTAAGGAACTGATCAGTTCGGTCTGTGAATCTGTTAACAGTAATTCCGGATGGATGGCGGCCCAGGATAAAACCACAGTGGCTGCGGCATTAAGAAACCTGGCCGAAAAATCAGGATCAAAAGCTATAAGAAACACTCTCATGAATTCAGTTAATTCATTAACAAAATGATCAAACCAAACAAACAATTTACCCTGCTGGCAGGAATAACAGCTTCCGTTTTTCTGCTAACGGGAGCATGCAAAAGTGATTCACAGATTAATACCATAACTCCTGAGAACTACTGTTTTGTTGAATACCCGGGTTTCCCAAACAGTCATTCCACATGGGGTGATATAGGATATAACCCTCACTTCAATTCAGTTTATATCGGAGTAACCAATCATGCCGACAGCGTCGGCCTCTTTGAATACGATATAAGAAATGACAGGATGACCCTCAATGGTTTTATCGGTAAAATGGCAAACCTGAGAGATTTTCAATGGCAGGGGAAAATACATTCAAAAATTTTAACCGGACCCGATAATCAGGTTTACTTCGCTACTGACGGAGGAGAGAGCAGGGAGGAATACCTTATGGAACATCCTCATGGTTATGCTGGAGGATATGTGATGAAGTGGGATCCGGCTACCCGGACCCTCAGAAACCTGGGAAACCTGATGCAATATGAAAGCATTAAGGATATTGAAATTGACAATGAAACCGGAAACATTTATGCAATCACCTACCCCCAGGTACATTTTATTCTATACAATGCAGCTGAAAATCAGGTAAAAGACCTTGGACGCCTCGGCAGCTCTCACGTTCCCAGGGTAATGTTTACCGATAAATGGGGTAACTGCTATTATGTTGACTGGAGGCAGCGTCTGGTAAAGTATGATAAACAGGCGGGAAAGCTTCTGTTTGATAAGAACCCATTACCCGCCTTCCCTGGTACACCGGGTGCAAAGATCATCACAGGGGTAACAGCCTATGCAAAGGATAATGAAAGGAATATAATATATCTTATTACCTATGGTGCAAAAATTATCGCCTTCCATCCTCAGGAATCAGGAATAGGAATGGTTGAAGATCTGGGCGGTGTACTTCCCGACGAATTCACAAATAATCCCTGGGGCCCCTACTGTCCAAATCTTGCATTCGGTAAAAACGGTAAATTATACTATATCGTGGGTGGGCATGGTAATTTCTCCAAAGACAATAAGACACTCTTCATGGAATTTGATCCTGAAACAAGAACACATGTAAAGCTGTTTGGCTTTGACCCTGTTGTTATTGCTGAGATTACCGGCTCAGATGTTATTGATAAAGATGGTAATATCTATTTTGCAGCCAGGAAGGAAATTCCGCGTTCATCAGCTTTAAGTGTTGGTGAAGGGGGCGGGAAAGGGACCATATCCAAACCATTCATGTTAATATTTAACCCGGAAAAGAAGATTGGAAAATGAAAACAGAGAT
>Ga0209314_10001263_pt1 | contig 11264 bp, 13 predicted proteins | sample I19B2metaG_FD_184146 | JGI IMG/M metagenome (GOLD analysis project Ga0209314, IMG submission 184146) | Lake sediment bacterial and archeal communities from Gulf of Boni, Indonesia to study Microbial Dark Matter (Phase II) - ​I19B2 metaG... | ecosystem: Environmental > Aquatic > Freshwater >...
TGTTGTCTATCTGTTATCAAAAGCCTTGAAGCTATGTCCAAAACCAATAACAATCTCCAACCCAAGAAAAGAAGCAACCATTGCTTTGCTAGCCTTTTTAATCGTGCTTGCGGCAACATTCGCTTTAATCTTCTTCTACCATGCAGTTTTCAATCCTGCGTTCCAGCTGGACAAACGCCCACCCTTCACTGTAGATACAATCAACGTTCTATGGGCAGCGTCATTCTACGTGACATGGATAATACCTCTAGGCATTGCCATGAAGATCACTAATCAAAACCGTGAAAGCATAGGCATAACCAGAGAAAACTTGGGCAGATCACTTGCACTAGGATTTGTATTAAGCGCGATCTTCATCACAGTCAGCGGCTTATTGGCGCCTTCCTTAGGTGGAGGCTTCAAAGAATTCTCCGCCTCGCTGGCTTACGGCCTCATTGTGTACGCAATACTTGGTTACGGTGAAGAAGTAGTTTTCAGAGGATATATTCAAACAAGACTGACGGCTTACAGTGGCACAATTAAAGGCTGGATACTAGCCTCGCTACTTTTCGCCCTCATACACTTTCCAAAATACTACTTCATATTTCCCGGAGCAGTGCTAGACGCCTCAGTGCATACCTTGCTGCGATTCCCCACAGGCTTACTATTGGGATACATCATGTTAAGAAGCCAAAACCTCAACGCGCCCTCAATCTTCCTTCTCTTCATTCATTGGAGTCCACTGCTATGGCAGATACCTTTCACCTGATGAGAAAAAATGGAAATCACGGGAGATATCTCCACTGTTATATTTAATAGTCATAAACCCATAAACAGTAAGAGTAGGGACTGTTTTCATGGTTAAGGCTGAAGGTTATATTTTGAGGATAGCCATCAGCGAGTGGGTTGACCAAGTTTTTGACCATGCAATTTACTACACTAGCACCCGTAGAAAGTGGGAGACTGGACAAACCATAGTATTTGTGCACAAAACCGACATGGGCGACGCCATTGTAGGCTATGGCGTAATAGGAAACATCTACGCTTTAGATGAGCTTTCAGAAGAGGAAAAGCGTGAATGCGAGAGACAGGGATGGAAAAAAGCCATAGAATTCAAATACGTTGTAAGGTTTGACAAACCCCTACTGGTAAAGGAGACATTTTTAAAAGACTTGAAACTTCACGGAAGATACCTTCATGGTCTGCCACTTAACCGTGAACAGTTAGATTCGATTATAAGGCAAGCTGAACGCTCGCAACATTAAAATTTGACGATTTAAAGGAAATGTTCGAAAGTATAGTATTAAACCGTTCGAGAGATACCTTATTTTACGTGGATGTGAGTTTCAGCGGTTGGCTTCCAAAATCACCGTTGAAGAGAGAATATTAAGTGAGCTTAGAGGAAACACTCTGCTTGTCTACTGGTACCTATTGAAGAAAGGTCGGGGCTCATCGGGCGTAAGAGAGGTTCAGAGGGCTCTGGGCTTCTCCAGTCCAAGCAGCGCATGCTACCAGCTTGAAAAGTTGAGGGAGCTGGGTCTAGTGTCTAAAGATCACTCGGGCGACTATCAAGTCAGCAGAGTTATCAAAGCCGGTGTAATAAACGCATTCATATTCTTCAGTGGCTACGCCTTTCCAAAACATCTCCTATATGCCTGTGCTACGTCCTTAATGATCCTGCTTTTCACAACGTTATTCAGTTACGCTCTTTCACCAACAATGGTGGTCGCCTTGTCGCCAGGAATTTTGGCAGCCATAATCTTCTGGTATGAGACCCTAAAGGTTTGGCGCCATAGACCGTCACGTAGATGAGGGTGTTCGAAAAAATTGGAGAATGTTCGAATCTATAGTTTAAAATTCTGCGGAAACCACCATTTAAATTGAAGGAGACAAAGAATGGGAAAGACAAGAACTCGTAAAACATGCCTTTTCGCCCTCTTAACAGCTTCTTTGCTTCTATCGTCATCATTTTCAATCTCCAGCATTAATTTAGCTTATGGAGAGTCAGCTGAACAGTCTGAGGTATTGGACCCAGATACATTGATTAGGGGAATCGTGAAGGAAGTTCACCTCGACTATGAGAACAAATTTTTATCTGGCACATACAGATTAACCGCGTTGATCACCGTACAAATTACCGAAATCGTTGAAAGACCCAGAGACTTTCACCATGGAGAAAAACCCGTAAGTGTCGGAGACCTCGTGGGCGTGTCATACAACTATTCCGGTTGTCCAGAATGCAGAGTAAAAGAAATAGTGGAAATTTACGGGCTGTGGGTAGCACCACTTGATCTGCCAGGCTCGCGGACAATCCGCGTGGACGAGTCCATCATTGGAAGTTACGTAAAAACTATAGCCGAAGGGGACAAAAGCGACGAAGCTGCTGAAAGCAACCCCTCCACTATAGACACTCAAGGCGAATACTCTAATGGCTCTATTCCACACGGCTTCCCGGGTATAAATTGGTGGTATACATGGATCAACGCCTCAGGCACCCAAGTTATCTTCTTCACCTACTATTCAGAGGTATACAACTCGCCCATCCAAACATTCCTTGGGCAGCACTACCAGACGGTTAATGAAACAGAAGTCTTCATCGGGAACACGCTACTTCTTATGGAGGCGTACAACGACACGAATGGAGATGGGGTTCCAGAGGCAGACTTCGAAACAGGAACCGCCGAGATAAGATATTTCTTCCTACCCAACAGCTCGATAAGCTTTGTCCTCACACCCGTTGAAAAGAATATGACAGAGGACGTTCCACACTACAAATGGGGTGTCCAATACAATTGGGTTGACGGCTTCCTCCTGTATCCAAAGAGCAAATTAATAAGCGGAGTAGAGACGAATCTTGCGGCTAGGGTCAACATCACTCACTTGGGCTTCACTTATGAATATTACGTTCAGGGAAACGTCTCATACATAAAGACCGGCTTCAAGATAGGCAAGATCGTGAATTTCGAGCCCAACGCTCCAGACGTATCTTTGGATGGAGTTGGATTGTCGCTTCTCTATGGAACCGTTATGCTCACTACCAAGCCCTACGCGGTCCTCGTTAATGGCAAACCCTACAATTCAACGGTAGCAGAAACCCCTACTACATCAACAAACCGCGCTGAGATCATCATAGGAGACGCAAAACTTTACGAATTCTTTTTCGAGGAAAATTATACTCTCTACATGGACTCAGCCGCAGAGAGTTACAGGTCAAAATCCGCCGCATCGGCGACTGAGAATATTCCGCCGAACGCCGCTAATTACCTCTCCCCATACTGGCTCGTGGGCTCGCTCCTCCGTATCCTCTCGGATGATGTGTTCCCAAACATGACCGCGAGCCTGCCTAACTTGGATTTGGAGTATGCAAACTCGAGCTTCGTTTACAGAGTGTGTTACCCGACATGGGATGGTTGGGGAATTGAGCATGACCCAACATACGTGGCTTACCTTGCGGAATCAGCTGCGCCTACTATTGGTCCGCCTATAAGTCTGCCAACTGGCCCCTCTATTGAGACGATAGCTGCAGTTGCGGTAGCTGGGCTATTCGCATTGACATTAGCTCTCATCGAACTCCGAAAGACTAGGCGGATCTTGAAAATCAACCCTTTAACCATGCGTTGTAGATGACAAAGGCTTCGGGCGCAAGCACGGACATCCCCGGTTTTACCAAAAGTCTTAAGAACATTATACAAACAATGTAGTGCGGAGAGAACACGATGGTGTACTGCAGTAAATGTGGCGCCAAGAATCCGGACGACGCTAAAGTCTGTGCTCAATGCGGAGCATCTCTTTACCCAGTTCGCGAAAAAAAAGAGGAATGCTTTGGGATCGAGCGTGAAAGACGACGCGAAGAGGGGGAGTGTTTTGGAATTCCTCGAGGCGGCGCAATTGTGGGTTTGGCTATTGGTTTGATAATTATACTAGCGGGGTTGATATTGTTTCTACAACAGGCACAACTAATTCCCAAAACGCTGGAAGTCTGGCCGTTTGCAGTAATAATCTTTGGAATACTAATCCTTATAGGCGCTCTCTATGGACTGCGCCGCAGATTTTAACTTCCCTTTTTCTATGTTCACGAACGTCGCATGGAGATTTACAATTTCCGCAAATCCTCTGATGATCCCATTTTGAAAGCTGTATTCTAGTGAAGAGCCAGAAAACAATTAGAAGGGTTATGAATAAATCAGCAGATAGACTTCGAGTTAATTCGTCAATCCCGACCAGAATTAAGAAAGCTCCAACAACAAAGAGCGCGTTTAACATCAAGCGAACAAAGCCTCTAAACTTCAATTGAAAAAATCCGAGAGCCAATTCTACACTTCCAATCAAAACAACCAGAAAACCCATCTCTCCGAGATGCCAACCTCGGAAGAAATAGAAGAACGTTCCAATAAGGGCTATTAGGGCTCCGAGAAGCAAGCCTGTACATGCCGCACAAAGAGTGTAGCCGCTTAGGTGAATCACATGTGCTGAAAATTCTTGACAATCGGGGTGGTGACCCTTTGAGGTGGCTGAGGCCTTGTGGGAAGCAAAATTCGTTTTTTCTCTTCGGAAATGAAACGCTTTTGAACATTGTTTAGGGAATAACGCTGAAAAACTACCAAGTATGCAAATGATACTGAAAACCGAGCCGACAAAAGGCTTTCGCCAGAGAAAGTTTTCATGAGCCATCAGCGGATTAAATGCAAATGTCAGCACGATGAATAGTCCAAAAATCGAGACGCTTATCGCGAAAATTAAGATGGGATTATGGCGTACACTTGACACTCGATATCGCCTAATAGAGCTTTCTAAACTGCCTTACAATGCCTCTGAAAGCCATGTACCAGTAAACCCTTCTTTTCATCTCGTTTCCCGAAAACAGTCCCTGCACTCTCCTCGCGAAAGAACCGTAGAAACTTCTGTAGCACTTGTAGAGTTCTTCCTGCACTTCTTTTCTCGATAATGTTTCTGTTGGCATTATAGCGTGAACCATATCATAATGGGACCAGTTAAAGTCTTCTATCCAGCCGTTTCTTTCGGCCTCCTCGAATAGCTCTGTTCCAGGAAATGGTGTCAGGATGGCGAATATCGCGAAGTCCGGGTCTAACTCGTTTGCAAACTCTCTCAACTCTGCGATTGATTCTGCTGTGTCCTTGCGTTCTCCTATTATGAACATCGCCTGGGCAAAAATGTCGTTCTCTTTTAGTAATCTCACAGCCTCTTCAGCGTCTTCAGGGGTTATTTTCTTTCTGAAAGTCTCAAGTGTAGATTGTTTCGGATTTTCCACACCTAGAAGTACCCAGCGAAGACCTGCCTTTCGCATCTTGGGCAGGACATCCTTATGTTTCACGACGTCATCGCATCTTGCCTGCGTAAACCACATCAAATCTTCCTTAATCTCTCGTTTTTTGATTTCGTCCGCGAGGTCGCTTGCGCGCTTGCCGAATCCGAAGTTGTCGTCAGTCAGCCATATGAATCTGCTATCGTAGTTTTGATAGCAGAATTCTATTTCGTCTGCAATTCGCTTAGAAGATTTTATTCTCCACGTTCCTTGCCAGTGTTTCCATTGAGAACAGAATGTGCAGCTGTGGGGACAACCTCTCGAACTCTCGACTAAAGTGTATGGTGCGACGCGACCAGCCATGGCTGCAAAATGATACTTATGAACGATGTGTTTGACAAAATGGTAGCCGGGATATGGTAAATCGTCTAGATTTTTGATGAGAGGTCTTGGCGGATTGTGCAGTATTTTTCCGTTATGCCTGAAGGATATTCCAGTTATCTGGGGAAAAGATGATTTCTTTGCTGAGTTTTTGACGAGTTCTGTAAAGGTTTGTTCGCCTTCGCCTCGGACGATGACGTCGATTTCTGGATACGCTTCTAAACTTTCTTGGGCTGTGGCGGTGAAATGTTGTCCGCCAGCGACTGTGAGAATGTCTGGGTTTACTTTCTTTGCGGTTTCTAGTGTTCTGGCGACTAGGTAGGTGTTGCACGTGGCTAACGCGCTTGAAGCAACGATGTCGGGATTGAAGGATTCGATTTTGTTTTCCATTCCTTTCCAGTCTGTTTGCTGGGCGTTGCAGTCTAATACCTCAATTTCTGCGTCTTTTACCTCTTTTTCAAGGTAAGCTGCCAGTTGGATTATTCCGAAGGGTGGGGGCAAATATTCTCCCATTACAAACCATATGTCTTTTGGAGGTTCTATGAAGAGAACTCTCATGCTACTTTTTCTCCGCTAAAGTAGGTTGTGCTTTTCTGTTTTTAAGAATGCTGTTTGGCTCAGTATGAGATTCTGTTAACTTTTCAGGACTTAAACGATGGAGATTTTTCTTAAAATATTAATACAACTTGAAACGACATAATAGAAAAAAAGGAGGGATAAAAATGGCTGTTGTTGTGGTATGGAAATGGGTGGTCAAACCAGAAAAACAGGCGGAGCACAACCGTATGATGCAGAGATACCTCAAATGGATTAAGGCAAACCCGATTAAAGAGGTGAAATCAATGAAAGTCTTCAATCAAACGTTTGGTGGCATCTATGGTTCTTATGTTGAACTTTTGGAATATGATAGCTTGGCAGACTATGAAAAGGTTCAAGCAAGATTATTAAAAGACAAGGAATACATGGAAATCCTTCAAGAGTTTATCCTTGTTATAGAACCTGCTGAACTCTGCATAGACGTATGGAATACTGTCATATGATTCGAGAGACGAAACCCTGCCAGTCAGCACTCAACCTTTTTAACCTTAAGTCTCCCTAAAAGTTAACAGAACCTTGTATGGTAATTGTTTTAAGCAAGTAAAGCTAACTTCACAGCTATATTAGGTGTGTTTTATGACTGAAGTGGAGAAAAAACGCTTAAAAGGCATGGATTGGTTAGGTCTTTTGTCTTTCGGATTTTTCCTTGTTCTCTTCGGCATGATATGGGCTCTCACACCCAACCTCACAGAGGAAGCTAGGACTTTCTTCAATGATTTTCATCTCAAGAATGTCACTGAAAACATTACTTTTCCAGCGCCGGAACACAGCCACCCTGTTGTCTATGCAGCAGCCATGCAATTCTGCTTGGTTTTCGGCGCATTCCACATCGTACTTATTGCCCTAAGACTTGTTCTTCACCAGTCGTTGAATGAAATGAGTGGAACCATTTCTGGCATGGTCTTCTGGCTCAGCATAGGCTTCTTTCTAAGCATGTTGGCAAACGAAACCATAGGCTGGTTTGGCTTTCTCGCCGGAGTCATTATCTCTGTAGGGCTGCTAATTATCGTAAGCAGTATTATTAAACTATTTAGAAGAGTTTGACTCACCAAGAGTATGGCATGTATTCCCTAACTCTAAATTTCACACTCATCTTCTTTGCGATTTCATCAATTTTTGTGATGTCAACTTCTGGAATGGCTACAGCTGTAACTTCAACGTCAGAGGTTTCTTTGGCTTTTTCAATAAATTCTAGAATGCTTTCAAAAGCGTTTTCAAAGGCTGGCTTGCAAACTTTTTTATAGGTTTCTTTATCATTGGCGTTCAAGCTCACGCTGATTTTATCCAGGCCCGCTTATAACCTCGTTGGCTGATGGCTCCTCGTGCAGTTTGAGTTGAAGCCGCCGACTCCGTCCTTAAAATTTCTTAGGCAGAAGTAGCAATTGTTTGAGCACCTGTTGGTTATGTTTAGATATAGATTGTTTCCAAGCCAGTAAACAATGCTTGGGCTTCTGTGGCGAGGCATTACCTTACCATTGTCAATCATTAGCGAAACTTGTTGAAAAGAATAGCGGACCGCAGCGCACGCAAAAAGGTTATATTAATACGGTTAAAAGGTTTAGGTTATTGCGGGGAAAAATCAGTTATGGTTAAGTACGTTTTTGTCACGGGTGGCGTGTTGAGCTCTGTTGGGAAGGGGATCGTAACTTCCTCGATCGGTAAGATGCTTCAGGCCAGAGGCCTAAAAGTTACCGCCGTAAAGATTGATCCTTACGTGAATGTTGACGCTGGAACTATGAATCCCTACATGCACGGTGAAGTCTACGTGACGGACGATGGAGGCGAGACCGACTTAGACCTGGGTTGGTACGAGCGTTTTCTTGACTTAAACCTTCAAAATGAAAACAACATCACCACTGGACTGGTGTATAGGGCGGTTATTGAGAAGGAACGCCGAGGCGACTTTTTGGGAAGGTGCGTTCAGATCGTGCCACATGTGACCAACGAGATTAAGAGTCGCATCCGTACTGTTGCAAAGCGCTCTAATGCAGATGTTGTTTTAACAGAGGTGGGCGGAACAGTGGGCGACATTGAAGGCTTGCCCTTCCTTGAGGCTGTTCGGCAGATGCGTTTGGAAGAGGGCTTTGAAAACACCTTGTACGTGCATGTGGCTTTGGTTCCCATTTTGGATGTTACGCAAGAGATGAAAACTAAGCCTCTCCAGCATAGCGTTAACGAGTTGAGGCGCATCGGCATTCAGCCCGACACAATAGTTGCGAGATGTCCTGAAATGATAGATTCCGAGGCTTTGCGGAAGATAGCCTTGTTTGGAACGATACCTGAGAACGCTGTTTTCTGCTCCTACAACGTCGAATCGATCTATCAAGTTCCGCTCATTTTGGATGAGCAAGGAATGGGCGAATTTATTTTTAAGAGGCTTGGGTTTTCGGATAGCAAGCCAGACTTTGAAGATTGGAAAAATTTTGTGGACGCTATATTGAATCCGAAGCATGAAGTGAAAATCGCTCTGGTTGGTAAGTACGCTGGGTTAGCAGACAGCTACGTGAGCATGTGCGAGGCTTTACGGCATGGGGGAGCCGCCTGCAAAACAAAGGTTTGTGTCCATTTCTTAGAGGCTGAAAAGTTTGAGCAGAACCCGGAGAGCATAAAAATTCTGAGGGATCTCGACGGAATTTTCGTGCCCTACGGTTTTGGTCCAAGGGGCACTGAAGGAAAAATAATGGCAATCAGGTTCGCAAGGGAGAATGACATTCCGTTTCTCGGCATATGTTATGGTTTCCAACTAGCCGTGATAGAATTCGCACGTCACGCGTGCGGCTTGAAAGAGGCCAACAGCACAGAAATCAACCCAGATTCGCCCTATCCGGTGATTGCGTTGATGCCTGAGCAGAGGGAGATAGAGTATAAGGGAGCTACTATGCGGTTGGGGGCTCACAAGATAGTTGTGAAACCAGACACCATAGCATATACGCTGTATAAAAGTGAGGAGATTTACGAGCGTCACCGCCACAGGTTCGAGGTTAACCTTGACTATCTGGAAACGCTGGAGAAGAACGGCTTGGTGTTTTCTGGAAGAAGTGCAGATAGGAGAAGAATGGAGATTTTGGAGCTGCCAGGCAGCTTCTTCTTTTTGGCATCACAGTTTCACGGTGAATTCAAGAGTCGTCCTGGAAGACCAGATCCGGAATATTATGGTTTTGTTAAGGCATGTCTGGATAGGAAGTTAGGTGAGTCTAAGCCAGAATTTTAGTTGGTTTATATTCATCGTCTTTCTTCTTGTGCCATTTTAGTATGAACGGCGGTAGGGTCTTATGAGCTCTTCTAGCAGGGAGAGCATGGTCGGCACGTTGGTTACGATGTCTGTGAAGGTTACTATGCCGACGAGCTTTCCATCGTTCATGACGGGAAGTCTCTTTACTCTTTTCTTCGCCATCAGTTTGGCCGCTTCCTCTATGCTGGCTGTTTCGCTTATTGTGAGCACGGGGCTTGTCATCACTTGTCTTGCTGTCAGGGTTTCCGGCGCTAGGCATGGCTCCACCAGTCTTCTGAGGATGTCGCGTTCTGTTATGATGCCTACTGGTCTGTCGCCCTGCACAACTATTATGGAGCCTATGTCGAACTTGTTCATGGTGGCTACGACTTCTTTTACGCTTGTGTCTGGTCGCACCACTCGCACGTCTTTGGACATGACGTCTCTAACGAGGACTATGCCTGCCATCTCGCTCTTTCCTCCTTGTCATTTCTAACCATTTGGCTTCAGTCCTTTATGTGTTTTGGGACAGACTTAGCGTACATTAATAAAAAAGCTGGCGAAGGATATCTGAAGCGTTCCGCATTTCATATAAGTGGCGAGTGAGGTAGCAGATATTAGTGGAAGGCACAGGTCGGAATGAGTGAATCTTCAATTGCTGCGGGGTATCGCAGCCGTTTGGAAAACGCTAAGAGTTATGGTGAAGTCTGGGAGATTGTTAAGGATAGCGTCGATTTTTCTTTGCAGGTGCGTAGGGGTGGGATGATGCTTTTTCTGGATGATTTGCCCCTTCAGCTTGGCGCCTATCATTCGCTGGGAACAAACAACATTGTTTTGAATAGGCGTTTGGTTCAGATTGTTGAGGCTGCCCTTGAGTCTAAACTTGTGGTTAACGCCTTGATCTATAACTTGTTGCTTCACGAGTATCTGCACGCTCTGGGCGAGTTTTCTGATGTTGAGGTCAGGCGGATGGTTTATGAAATTGCGAAGAAGTGCTTTGGGGAGGATTACATTGTTACGGTGGTTGCCAAGAGAAGCCCATGGTCTCTGCTTAGAGGCATTCCGCTTGAGAGTGTTAATGCTCCAAAGCGGGTGATGGAGATAGTGAAGGACTTTGAGAAAGCAGACAGATACATAGTATAGCCCTTTGCAGTTTCTGTGTGCTCGGCGTGACTAGACCCCCCTTATATATAGGTTGAACCTATATAGGTTGAACCCCAAAACCAAAAAATTTAAATAAACTTACACATTTTTGAGCTTAAAATAAAACGTGAGCAATCCTGTCCTCTAAAAGTAAGTTTATGTTTGATACATGTATTTTCGGCAAAATCTTAAGTGAGAAAACTTTGGAAGATAATATTTTGTCGAGCAAAGATGAGTACGAGTATTTTATGACTCATATACAGAGCGATGAACTGAATAAAACACCAAACGCAGAATTACGTGAAAGGTTAATGGATATATTCAAAAAGATACCTAGAAACGTAATTGCTACCGAATCGGCAGTTGTTGATGTTTCAAGAATTGACCTTGCAAAACTCAGCGACGGTCAGTTATATTCTGGAATTTTTGAAGAGCTCAATGAAAAGAAACCACTACAAGAGGAAAACAACATCAGAGACGCACTTATCGGGGAAACAGCAATCAAAAACGGGATTACTTTGGTTTCTTGTGATAAAACATTACGAGAGATTATAAAGAAGTTCAGAGGAAGTGCTGTAGATTTTAAGGATTTTACGGACTTAATGAAGCATAGAAATTAATCGGGATGTTTTGCGATTCTTGGTTTCCTTGTTTGGGTTTGGAATATAGATTAAACTTTTGATACACTTC
>Ga0209314_10001264_pt1 | contig 11261 bp, 11 predicted proteins | sample I19B2metaG_FD_184146 | JGI IMG/M metagenome (GOLD analysis project Ga0209314, IMG submission 184146) | Lake sediment bacterial and archeal communities from Gulf of Boni, Indonesia to study Microbial Dark Matter (Phase II) - ​I19B2 metaG... | ecosystem: Environmental > Aquatic > Freshwater >...
ATATATGCCTTCCGGAAATGGAGAGGAGTGGAAGGAGGACGATATCTTAACTATTCCTCAGATCAAGAGCTGTCTGGAAAAGGTTGGTAAACTGATCCCCATTCCTTCGGATCGATGGGATGGGCCAGCCAAGAGATTTCGCTTTGATGGGGCCCTTGGCGAAATCGGATTGATTGGTCCGGTCAGCAGTCACTTCTGCGGCGATTGCAATCGACTTCGGCTGACCCCTGATGGTAAAATTCGGACTTGTCTCTTTTCGGATGAGGAGATTGATGTGAAGGAGCTTCTTAGAGCTGGTGGGAGCGACCAGCATCTGAAGGAACGGCTTCTCTTAGCTCTGCAAAGCAAGCCAGAAAGACATCATATCAATACGCATCAATTTAAGAAATGCCAGAGGAATATGTCAGCCATTGGAGGATAACTCAAACGAACGAGTCACTGAGTTATTAGGTCAATAAGTCATTCAATAAAGGTTAAATAATCTTTGATAACTTAATGACTCAGTGACTTAATGACCATCGAGGGAGGAAGGATGCCGAGACTTACTCATTTTAATAAAAGGGGCCGGGCAAGAATGGTCGATGTTAGCAAGAAGGCCGAGACTTTGAGGGAGGCTGTGGTTCGGGGCTCCATCTTCATGAATCCGAAGACTTTTAAAAAGATTATGTCCGGTGAGGTTGCAAAGGGAGATGTTTTTGCTATCGCCAAGGTTGCAGGGGTGATGGCTGCAAAAAGGACCTCGGAAATCATTCCAATGTGCCACGCCCTTAATCTCTCTCACGTGGAGATCAACTTTTTCCCTGTCTTGAAGGAGAGTCGAATCGACATCGAAGCCAAGGTCAAGATTAAGGCCCAAACCGGTGTTGAAATGGAGGGGTTTGTTGCCGTGGCCACTGCAGGTCTCACAATTTACGATATGTGTAAGGCCATTGATCGCGGTATGGTAATTTCTAATATTCATTTGGTTAAGAAAACCGGAGGAAAGAGTGGAACCTACATCGCCAAGCGCAAAGCGCATGATACGTAGCCGTCATTAAGTCATTGAGCAATTGAGTCATTGGTTTTAATAACTTAATGACCTAATGACTAAAGGAGTTGTAATGAAACAATTTCAACGTGGTAAGGTCCTTGCAGTCAATATCAGTGATGAAAAGGGAACCAAGAAGACGAATGTTCAGAAGTGTTCTCTGTTGAAACATTTTGGTCTAAAGGGTGATGCTCACGCAGGGCCTTGGCATCGCCAGGTTAGTTTATTGGCAAACGAATCGATTGAGAAGATGAGGACGATGGGCTTGAACGTCAGCTATGGTGATTTTGCAGAAAATATCACGACAGAAGGTATCGATCTCGTTCAGCTTCCCATTGGAACGACCATTCGGATCGGGAACTCTGTCATCCTTCGTGTCACTCAAATTGGAAAAGAGTGCCATGAGCGCTGCGCCATCTACTACCAGGCAGGGGATTGTGTGATGCCCAAAGAAGGCATCTTTGCTGAGGTGATGAGTGAAGGAGAAGTGAAGGTTGGAGACAAGATTATCGTAAAATCCAAATTTCAAAACCCAAATGTCAAATGAATGTCAAAGTCCAAATTTGATGAATTTTAAAATTTGAGCTTTGGATTTGATTTGGCATTTGCCTGCCTGCGATAGGCAGGAACTTTGGCATTTGACATTCAAATATGTGAGGGGAATATGTTCAAAGTTGCCATATTGACAATAAGCGATCGCGGTTCGAAGGGCGAAAGAGAAGACTCAAGTGGCCCTCTCATTAAAGAGATGATAAAGGACTTACCTGCTCAGGTGATCCATTACGAGGTCATCCCGGATGAAAAAGAGGTGATCATTGAGGCTCTGAAAAAGAGTGCCGATCAGTTGAAGGCAGACCTAATCCTCACCAACGGAGGAACAGGCCTGAGTCCCAGGGATGTCACACCGGATGCTACATTTAAAGTGATCGAGAAAGAAGTTCGTGGCTTTTCCGAAGCCATGAGGGCCGAAAGTCTTAAAAAGACACCTCACGCTATGATCTCCAGAGCGATCGTAGGCATTCGAGGTTCAAGTTTGATTGTGAATCTTCCGGGAAGTCCCAAAGGTGTGAGAGAAAATTTAGAAGTGATCCTACCCGCCCTTCCCCATGCATTATCCAAATTGAAAGGCGACCCTTCCGAATGCGCCCAAACTTAATCGTACTATTGTCCGAGTGATTAAAAATAGATAATACATGGAACCTGACATTCACAATTTCATTACGCCTTCCGAGTTTTGTTTTACCACCCATGTTCTTCTTATTACTTCTGCCAACCATCTGGATTGCAGATATAAATATCTAAGCCGGAGACCTTCTTCATATATCCTGCTATAGTAAGCGGACTCATAAGGTAGTTCTTCCCACGCGGGTAGTAGGATCTGAAGACCTTCATCGCTACGGGATCGAACTGCATTGGATCCCACTTGCATTCAATAGCATCGATCTCCTCACGATTCCGAATGATTACAAAATCAATCTCTCGTCCAGCCGCATCCCGCCAATACTGAATCTTTCGTGCATGCGCGTGTGCTTGCAAATATTCCAACACCAGATGTTCCCATAAAACCCCATAATCATCAGGACGCAATGGGTCCCAGCCGCGGCAAAAGCTTACAAATCCTGTATCAAATGCATAGGCTTTTGGTGTTTTGACGATCTCTTTCTGCCCGCCTCTATGAAATGGCCGCAATAGCGTTACGGTGTGCGTTGTTTCTAAGGCCCGCAAATGATTTTCAACGGTGGGGCGGCTGATCCCAAGTGCGTTAGCTGTTCGCGTCGTTTCCAGTAGACCCCCACTCTGTTTCATGACATACTCAAACAAAGCATTGAACTTGTCCGGGTTACGGAATGCAAAGAGCCGTTGGATGTCGCGAGCAAAAAAAGAATCCATCCATTCTCGGTAAAAACCTACTGGTTTAGCTTCAGATAAAATGGTCTCAGGCAATCCGCCGTGGTAAAGCCGCTTGAGTAGTGGTGTGTTTTGGAATGCCGGAAGTTCATCCCAAAGAACTGGAGTCAGATGAACCAAACGCTTCCGTCCTGTCAGGGTGTCCTGGAATTTCCTGCTTGCAGCCAGTGTGGACGATCCTGTAGCAAGAATCTTGAGATGTGGGAAGAGATCGGCGCCAATCTTAAGCAGCCTGCTGGGGTCTTTGAGCTGATGAATCTCATCAAAAACTACGATTTGACGAGTACAGTTGCGATAAAATACCTCCGGATTGGCAACCATATCTGCCACAACCGGCAAGTCACAGTTGATATAATGGATCCGGTCGCTACCAAGGCTTTGCGCCAAAGTAGTCTTTCCTGATCGACGCACCCCGGCAAGCCAAACAACCGGTGCTTCTCGCCATGCTTCCTCAATACGGTGTAACCAAATAGGCCTTTCAATCACAGAAGCATAGTTAACATATTATCGGAATAAATGTCAAGTATGATTACATCTCGCTATTCATAAGGCAACTTAAGATTCTGAATCTTTCTGAGCTGGAGATTTCGAGCATACCTTTCAAAAAGTTTATATTTTCACCCTCGGTTTGATAGCTCGCACCCTTTCCACTTCTCAAAGATTTTATTCTCTTCTAAGTAATTAGAATAATTAATGTCTTTAAGAGTCGTCTCTATACTACCTTCCTTAGAGGTTATCCTCCCGGCCTTTCTCCACGCCTTATCCAAATTAAAGGGCGACCCCGCCGAATGCGCTCAAGAATGAAAGCTTCGCCCAAGCTGCACTGAACATTATTGGCGAACGATAGGTAAAGTACTAAAAGAAAAAAAAGTGTAACTGACGAGAGGAAGAAATTTATAAATTTGTGGACGTTTCTATTTCACTGAACCAAGAGAATACGCAAGAATTCTGTAGGTGATAATATCTTAATCCCTTGGTATTCTTTCAAAGGCAGGAGATGTTTTCTGTCGCCAGAAATAACGTAATCAACCTTGGCTTCGACAGCACACTCCAAAATCCGGTTATCATCATCCTTTTCTTTAATCGCGGAAATCTTGACTTTGGGATGGACGAGAATGGTCTTAGCCTTTATGCGGCTTAAAACCCTGTGGATTTGTTCTGCCCTCCATTCAAATTTCTCACTAAGAATCCTTTCTAATTCTGTCAAAATGAAAGGAGAGATAGAAACTTCGATCTCCCCTTTCATGAGCAACTCCAAAACCTCGCCCGGCCTGCAGCAAAATTCAATCCTGAAACAAACACATTCGTGTCTATCACTACCTTCAGCTTGCTATTTTCTGTAGGCATCAACGATGTCTTCCACTTGATCTTCCGTAATTCCCTTTTCTTTTGCCCTCATTCGCCCATACCTTAGGATTTCTCTCCATTCTCGTTCCTCCATATATCTTCTGAGGGCTTCTCTCAAAAGCTCGCTTCTGGTTCTACCTTCTTTTTTCATCAGGGCGCTAATCTTCTTATACATTTCCGGAGGTAAAGATAGACTTACGGTTTTAGTTACTCTTGCCATGGTCACTTCTCCTTGTTACTTAGTGTTACTCAAACTTAGTATATCAAATACAAAGTGTGTGTCAAGTGGTTGATCCACCCCTACCCCATGCCCTCTCCAAATTAAAGGGCAACCCCTCCGAATGCGCCCAAATATAAACAGGCCTAAGGTTTTCATAAATTCCAACGGATCTCTTCCTCCACGGGCGAAGGAAATAATCGGGCTATTTTCTTGGTAATTGGACATGGCTAGTTGGTCTTTCACCAAGAATGAAAATTTTGTTCTCTACGAGCACGCTTCACGGACAGGGACATGCTATTTTCTTAGTGTATGATAGAAGGAATAGACAAGAAAAAAGGACATAATTGGTGGTGAGAAGCGGAAATTTATAAATTTTATGGCGATATCAAAACACCTGGCATTCTCTCTTCAATTTGTGGGGGCAACCCCTTGACAAGGATCCAAGCCATTGGTGCTTAACACTTTCACCTACTACTAAACAGTTTAGAAAGATTCAAGGGATAGAAGATTTCCAGTGGAAATCTACATTACCCGCGTAGGGGCGGGTTTCAAACCCGCCCGCTTCATTCCACGGACTGCAGGCCCGTGAAGGCAGGTTTTAAACCTGCCGCTACAACTGACTATAAGACCGCAGTGCAAACATTTCGAGTTTTTTCCAGCCGTAGATTATTGGTTGTAATCTACGCCTTTCCTCAAATCTTAACAATTGTTGCTTTCAGGAAGTTATCAATAAGCGTTTCCTCTTATCTATAAGAAAAGGACATGAGTTCTGAAACAACTTGACATGGGTTGGTCATTTTTGAAGAAGCGGTAAATGTTGAGAAATAACCCTAAAATGTTTTAGATTCTCCGTCCCTCTCCATTATTGTCCCATTCAACTTTTTTATTGAGAGACCTTTCCTTTTCTTTTGATCAAAGGCCGGAGGTGGGGCAAAACGATTACAGCGATTCCGGCCAAAAGAAGAACAGCGCTAATGGGGCGAAGGATCATAGACCAGACGTCTCCGCGACACATAAAAAGGGATTGCCGCAGGGTCTTTTCGAGCATCGGCCCTAAGACCAGCCCCAGAATTACCGGGGCCAGGTCGAATTTCAGCTTCCTTAAAACATAACCCACCAGGCCCATGCCGATAAGAATATAAATATCGAGGAGGCTGTTGTTTACGCTGTAGGTACCCACCAGGCAAAGAAGCAAGATGAGGCCCATTAGAAGATGCTGGGGCAAGCGAAGGATGCTGGCAAAAACCCCCACCAGGGGAAGGTTCAAGATGAGAAGGAGCAAATTTCCGATGTACATGCTGGCCACCACTCCCCAGAAAATCTCTGGCTTCTGGCTCATGAGGAGAGGACCGGGCTGTACCCCATGGATGATCAAGGCTCCCAGAAGCATGGCCGTTGCCGGAGCAAAAGGAATTCCCAATGCTAAAAGGGGGACCATGGCCCCTGCTGTTGCGCTGTTGTTGGCCGACTCCGGCCCGGCCACCCCTTCGATCGCCCCTTGGCCGAATTCCTCAGGGTGCTTGGAGATCTTTTTCTCCAGCGTGTAAGAGGCAAAGGTGGAAATGATCGCCGCTGGCCCGGGAATTAGCCCGATCAAGAAACCCGCGCCTGCCCCGCGGAGCATCGGAGGGAAAGCCCTTTTCCATTCCGCAACGGTGGGGAAAAGTTCGCGGAATTTGACCTTGATCATTTGCGGCATGCCGGTAATCCGTTCGGCAATCATCAGCACCTCCCCGATTCCGTAAAGACCCATAGCCACGGGTACCAGCTCGACCCCCTGGGCCAGCTGCAGCTGTCCAAGGGTGAAGCGCGGCAGACCAGAGATCGGCTCCATCCCCACCGTGCCCAAAAGGAGGCCAAACCCTACCATGAGAAAAGATTTGATCGCCGAACCCCTGCCAAGCTGCGACAAAAAAATTAAGCCCACCAGGGTCAAGGAAAAATACTCCGGTGGACCAAACTTCAAAGCTGCCTCCGCCAGAGGAGGGGCAACGAACATAAGGGCCACAATTCCCAAAGAACCGGCGACGAATGAGCCCACGCCAGAGACAGCCAGCGCTGCTCCGGCTCTGCCCTTCCTGGCCATCTGATAGCCATCAATGCACGTAACCACTGAAGCTGCTTCCCCAGGAACATTAACTAAGATGGAAGTCGTTGAGCCGCCGTACATGGCACCGTAATAAATTCCAGCCAGCATGATGAGGGCAGTGGTCGGCCCGAGGGCAAAGGTGGATGGAATCAGCAGGGCCATGGCTCCGATGGGCCCGATGCCGGGCAGCACTCCCACCAGCGTCCCAACCAACACACCAAAAAAGCAAGCCAAAAGATTTGGGCCGCTGAAAGCCACTGCAAAACCGTATGCCAGACCCTGGATGGAGTCCATATTAAGAGAAAAGAAATCCCCGGGGAAGCGGGACATCCAAAACAAAAGCGAAAAGGTAATAGGAAATCGCCGTGGACAGGATGGAGATCAGGACAGTTTTCATCCAGCTGCGCAACCCCAAAAATCGCAGGACGGCTACCATCAGAGCAGCGCTGCAAATCCCGTATCCCAAGGGTTTAAGAAAAACCGCGAAAAAGATAAGGGCCAAGGCCACTCCCAAGACCCGATAAAGATCCTTTCCCTTGGGGAAAGCTTCTTCTTCCTTCTGAATTTCTTTCTTTTTAAGAGAATGGATTAGTAAAGGAACGCTCAAGCAAACCAGAGCAGTCCCGACCAAAAGAGGAAAAAACCCCGCTCCCGGGTGGGCAACCGTTCCCATGGGAAGGTAGAAACTTCCTACCAGGTAGGCTCCGCCCACGACGAGAAAGGCGAGACAAACAACAGGAAGGGCTCCTATAGCCACGCTATCTTATTATCGATACAAAGAATATCTTGTCAAGCAGAATTAGATTCTTGTCCCTATTTACCCTATAGTATCCATTTCATCGTGACCCAGGCTTCTATTCCGCCAAAAGAGGCGGGGCGGAAAAAAATGCAAGATTGATGGCCAGAGAAAATTAACCCCAGAAATCCTGGGCATCCCCTGCCTGATCCGATGAAAGAACCACCGCCTCATTCTGACGAGCGAAACGCCCTTGCGCCTGGGCCTGCCAACCACTTAGAATAAATTGGTTTGTGGTATCATGGACACAAGGCGAAGGTTGGAATAAAATACGAGCACACTACATGATCCCAGCGCCATTGAGGGAGTCAGCGAAGATCGTGAAAGGGGGGGTTGATCATGAATCGGAGAAAGAGGAAAGCAGTGATTTCGGCCCTCTCGTGGAATCAAGACCAGGTGAGGTTGATAGAAGATATAGGGGTAACAGTTAAAGTCATACCGGACAGAGTTGACGCCCTTTTCCAAGAGGAAGTAAAGAACGCAGAGGCTCTCATTGTAGGGTTGCCTGCGGTCTCGCGTTCGACGATGGAAAATGCCCCCAACCTGAAAATCATCGCTTGCCAGGGGGTGGGGATCAGTCATATTGACCTGGAAGCGGCCAACCAATTGGGCATTCTGGTGGCCAACACTCCGGCAGTCAACTCAGATACGGTCGCCGAATTCACCCTCGGTCTTATTTTGGCTATCGTCCGCCGGATTCCTCATGGATGGATAGAAATGGTAAAAGGGGGCTGGGGCCGTTCTAAGTTTTCGGGAATGGAGCTTAAGGGCAAAACCTTGTCCATCCTCGGATTTGGGCAGATTGGCAGGCGGGTGAGCAAATTGGGGGCTGCTTTGGGGATGAAAGTTCTGGCTTGGAGTCGAACAATTTCTGAACAGGATTTCAAGGATGCCAGAGCTGAGCCCGTTTCAAAAAATCAGGCCATCTCCAAGGCAGATATTTTGACCCTGCACTTGACGCTCAACAGGGAGACTCGAAACATTATCGGCAGCGCTGAGCTGGCCATGATGAAGCCCACCGCCTTCCTGATCAACACGGGGCGGGGAGGTTTAGTGGACAATGAAGCCCTGCTCAAGGCCTTAGACAACGGATTGCTCGCCGGGGCGGCCATCGATGTTTTTGAGGAAGAACCTCCTGCCGATCACCGTCTGATCGAACATCCCAAGGTTTTAACCACCCCCCATCTGGCTGGGTTAACCCAGGAGGCCAAGTACCGGATGTGTATCGCAGCTGCGGAACAGGTGGTCTGTGCCTTGAAAGGGGAAAGGCCTCCCTATACAGTTAACGACCCCCAGAACCCGCGGTACCTAAGGAAAGATTAATGCAAGCGCAAATATGTTTCTTACATCCCATTGGGTGGGGGGCGTAATGCTAAAAGGTTACTTCCCCTTCAGCTGGAGTAGCTCAACAAGTTTGGCATTGATTTCATAGTCCCGAAGCAAACGATTTTTCAGTTCCTTGGGTCCCTCATAGGACACCTCAAACCCTCTCGCCTCCATGGCAGTGGGGAAAATCGGATCTTCCATGGCTTTCTTAAGAGCATCATGGAGCATTGACACAATCTGAGACGAAAGGCCTTTGGGCCCAATGACCAGGTAATACACGCCCATGGTGATATCGTACCCGATCTGCCTAAAAGTTGGCGCATCGGGGAACAGTGGATTTCTCTTTTCCTCAAAGACGGCCAGAACTTTGGCTTTGCCCGCATTCACTTGGGGTAAGATTTCTCCGTGATGCACGCAGAGGGCTTCCACATGGCCTCCTAACAAAGCTGGCACACTCTCGACCCCCCCGGCGAAAGGGACGGCGGTCAAATCGACCTTAGCCGCTACCCTTAGCTGTTCCAAGTTTAGGTGGAGAACAGTGCCGATTCCGGGATGGCCCACGCGGAACTTGCCCGGGTTGGCCTGGGCATTGGTGATGAACTCCTGCATGGTTTTCCAGGGAGCATCGCTCTTCACAGCGAAGCAGATAGGGAGGTTGTTCAGCTTGATGATCGGCGTGTAGTCCTCTGGAGACCCATAAGGCAGCTTAGTCCGGTGAGGTTGAACAGTCAGAACAGCTACGGCTGTGATCCCAATGGTGTAACCATCCGGCTTGGCCTGAATGATTTCCGTCGCCCCGATGGTACCAGCAGCCCCGGGTCGATTGACCACGACCATGGGTTTGGGAAAATACTTCTTAACGGCTTCGGTAACGGCCCGCGCTGTCATATCCATGGCTCCACCAGCCGGAAACCCGCAGATGAAGTTCAGTGGCTTTTCAGGATAAGTTGCGTGGGTCATAGTAGGCCAGAAACCCGTTCCCAGGGTCAAAGATAATAATAAAAAAATACCAACTACTCCTCTTTTCATAATCTCCCCCTTTCTTTGAAATTTTTAATCCAGAATCACTCAAAAAGGTCCAGCAAAGGAAGGCCGTCTGCTTGGGCTGGAGCGGGAATGCCCAGGGCGTAGGCCACGGTGGGGGCAAAATCCACCAGGCGCATGGGCTTCTTTCTTCTTTGATTCTTTTTTACGCCCCCTCCCGCGAAAATGGCCATGGCCTCCATCGTCCCTGTCCCATATTTGGCGTTGGACAAGACTGAAGAATGGACTCCGGCATAGTGAGGTTCCTCGAATTCACACAGGCTCGCACGCAACACAGCGTAGGCCTCGTAGCCAGCCTTCAGTGCATAGATCACGTCCCCCGCGTTGGGCCCGCAGTGAAGCAAGGGTTCTGCCTCTTCCCGACGCAAAGCCAGTACCACCGGATGTTTCCCCGTTTTAGGATCGACACTATTGTTCAGTACGTGGATGATCTCCTCCCTTACTTTTTCATATTCTTCTCCTGGCTCCACGATCCCTTGGGGGTCCCTGCCCTTCAAATTAACGTAAATCTGAACTCCCCATCCATGTTGGGCAAAGGCTTTGGTTTTCGACCAGTCAATGATCAACCTCTCACCGCCCTTTTCATCCTTCTCTCGAATGACCGAGGCCAAGCCAGCATTGATCAGAATATTGTTGATCATGAACTCGTTGAAGCTTGGGGTGACCCCGTGGTCAGAAATAATTGCAAAGAACGTGTCCGGCGAGGCGTGTTTCCTCAACGAGCCGACCAATCCATCCATCAGCTCATAGCAGTGATCGATGATGCCTTGCTGGTAATTGGCCTTTTCTTTTTCGTAGGCAAAACAAGCCGGATCCCACTGGAAAAACTGGTGTTCGGAAAAATCGATGGGGTGCCACTGCATCATGAAAAGGTCCCATTTATACTTGGAAAGGACATAATTAATTGCCTTCTTCACCCACTGGGTGTGATACTCGATGGTGTCCATAAAAGTCTGGTCATCGATCCATCCCAGGTATAAAGGCTGCATGCCCGTGTATTCGAGAAACGGGCCGCAAACTTTAATCAACTCCTGGGAAAGGGACCTAGGGTGGGTGAACTTTTCTGTCGGGTAAACCTGGCTCACGAAGAGTTTAAAATGCTTCCCGTCCGGGCTGAGCTCCATCAATTTCATGCGGAAGCTTCCGGAGATGGGCCGACCCGGGATTTTGAAACGAGCGATCATGAAATCACTGTATTGTCCTACCTTCAGATCAGCCACAGCCTTAGAGGCATTGCGCTCTGGCGATACCAGAACCCTGTCGTAACCCTTGCCCTCCGAGTCCACAAGTAAAAGATGGTATCTTATCTCCCCCGGGCCGGGAACGATGGCTATCTCTGATTCTAAAAGGGGGGAAGTGCTTTCCGGAGCCTTGACCCACCCTTGGGCCGGCTGAAAAGCAATTTTATCAGCGGCCCTGTAAACATCAGTCGTATAACATCGGTTCGGGTGAACAGCCACCTTGGAACTCCCCCAATAAAACTGGAGCAAACCAGAAGGAGCAC
>Ga0209314_10001265_pt1 | contig 11261 bp, 8 predicted proteins | sample I19B2metaG_FD_184146 | JGI IMG/M metagenome (GOLD analysis project Ga0209314, IMG submission 184146) | Lake sediment bacterial and archeal communities from Gulf of Boni, Indonesia to study Microbial Dark Matter (Phase II) - ​I19B2 metaG... | ecosystem: Environmental > Aquatic > Freshwater > Lake...
AACAATGTTATAGGATAGGATTTTGTCAGGGGTAATTTCCCCAGCACTCGCGGCTTCGCGGTCTCGCTCCTGCATTTTTGTGAGCACTCGCTCTACGAGGAAGGGCGTGAAGGGCGGAGTGTTGATGCTGAACTCTTTGTCTTCGGCGAGCACTACTCGCATCGAGTCTTCTGTAACATACAGATTAGCAAGTAAATCACCAGTCACCGTCTTCAGTGGAATAGCTTTTTCATACTCCACAACTAGGGGCGGAGGAGCAACTTCTGGCGGAGCTGAAACCGGGGCAGGCTTCACGATTTCTGCGCGTCTAAATCCTTTCTCTAACAGCAAGGAATCAATGTATTCAAGCAAAACTCGCAGTTCTTCCAGTTCGGTCTTCATTTCCTCCACACGTTTTTCAAGTCGCGCTTTAAGTTCAGCCATTTTCTTCAGTTTCTCTTCTTCTCTCTCTTCTTTAGCCATCCTTTTTCCCCTCATATAGGCTTCTTAAAAGCCTTATAAACCAGTTGTGTCGAATCTTGAAAAGGGCTCCGTAAAAGTGTACGACTTTAATCTTCTTGTTTCTTGCTCTTGGGGCATGTATGGAGACGCAAAAGAAGAAATCACCCGCACCTTAAAAACACTTGGCGATGAAGAGCCTGTCGTAAAGCCAACATTCGCCGAGGGAATTATCGGCGTGAAAACTCGCTTAGACTCACGGGAAGTCATTCGCGAACTCCGAAAACTCTTCAATGAAGATCCGCTAGTTTTTCAGTACACTTTAAAATGGGTGCCCATCGACCTCTGGGTCTATTCTGACATGGACTCCATGAAAAAGGGCGTTACTGAGTTGAAAAACAAAATTCGTGCTGGCGAAAAATGGCGTATGACTGTGGAAAAACGTCGATATACCAAACATCACAGAATCGAAATAATAAAGGAAATCGCCGAGTTCATAGATGAAAAAGTTGACTTGGAAAACCCAGACAAGATTTTGCGCATTGACATAATAGGGAAGTTTGCGGGAATCTCTGTTCTAGCGCCAAATGAGGTTTTCTCTTTAGCGAAAAGTCCACCTTAAAGGAAAGAACCAACTAACCTCGACGAGTGGGCTGGTCTAAACTTAACTCCCCATTTCTCTTCCAAGAATTTTTCAAACTCTTTAAAGACCTCGCTGTCGGTTTCGTTCCATTTCAGGCAGAGTGGCTTACCCGCGTAGGCGCAACTGAGGTCGTACATTGCGGTTTTTTTGCAAAGCTCAGCATCATTCACGACCGCCTCTATGAGGTTTTTGGGTGGAGACTGCGAAAAAATCCAAGCAGTATAAGAGACATCTATTACGCGATACGATGTGCCTTCTCGAACGGCACATTTTGGGTTTAATGCGACTTTTTCGAATGTTGAGGGATGAACTGTTCGAATCCAGAGGAAGTTGTGATATTCTTTGCCCGTCTTAACCCAGTCTTCATGTTCAGAAGTTTTCCAGCCCTTTAGCTGGCAACGCTCCTTAAACCAATTGATAAGTTCCCAAACTTTAGGGATGCTTAGAGCAACTGTCATTAGGGCATCACTAATTGTTATAGAAGTTTGTTCTATTTCCTCAGATTTAAAATTAATTAACAGAATTATTGAAAAAATGTCACCAAAAATGCCATTTACCGAAAAATTGTGTAAAAAAAAGATTTTTCTCCACAAGTTTCCGAGTTTAGGTTCTATTATCTGGTTTGGAGGGGTCTCTCTTGTATGATAACGTTGAGAAATTTTCGTTTTCATCATCATCTGCCGAAGGAAACCGTTGTCTTCGCCTTCTGATTTTGAAGGAGGCGTTGCTTCGGGTTCTGTTGGGTTTCACCACTATGATAGCAAGTGATAAAATAGTTTTCATTAATTGCTGTTTGGGGTGGGAAAATTCTTCTAGCCCGTTGACGGTATCAGATTTGGTAAAATTGACGAAAAACCTCAAAAATTTCTACATTTTTCCGACAGCAAAAAATAAATTGACATAACGACAAACTGCTAGGTCCGTAAGGTTTGAGAAAATTGAAAATGAAAAACCAAGCGATAGTCTTAGATGATTTAGACTTGAAAATTCTCCATGCTCTTCAAAAAAATGCTAAGCAAACTTACACCGAGATCGGAGGTCAACTGGGCGTGGCACACTCAACCGTTTACGACCGCATCAAAAGGATGGAAGAACAGGGCATCATTAGAAAATACACGACTCTACTGGACCTAGAAAAGGTTGGAATGAAACAGATCGCCGCACTTATGACGGTGTTCACAGACCCAAAAGAAAGCGACAACGTGGCAATGAGACTATCACAGTTCGAAAAAGTCTTAGAAGTTTCAACATCACTTTCTGAGGAATTATTAATAATTGCCAAGGTGGTTGCTGAAGATCAGGAAAGGCTTCACTCATTCATCGCCCAGTCGGTTGCACCCCTTCCAGGAGTGTTGAGGATTCGAACTTCTATCATTACAAAAAAATACAAAGAACAGGGATTTTCAGTCGAAAAATATTGAAAATGTTATCGAAAAATAATGAAGATGTTAAAATGCCACATCAAGCGAAGATTATTTATAATGAAGTGCTATCACATAGGGCTTGAGGAGGTTACTTATTGATGGCAACTCTCGCTTCTAGAATTCTTAGAACTGTTCCGAGGGAGAATGCATTTTATTTTTTCACCTCTATTGGGAATTACACGGGTGAGAATGCCACATCTCTAGAAGAGTTTGTGAGGAAAGTTAAGGAAGTGAACGTCAAATCATTGGAATTTCATCTGTATCGAGGGGACTTTGAAAAATGGGCATCTCAAACTTTGGAAGATAGAGACCTAGCAGAGGAGATTAGAAATCTACAGAGTCTAAACCCCGCTGGAGATTCCTTGCGGAACCAGCTTTATTTCATTGCTTCTAAACGATATGAAAAGCTGAGAAGCGAATTACACGAATAGATCACGCACCATTTTCTCTCATCCTCACAATTAACCAAACGATACGAGAAAAGTTTAAAAAAAGGGAAAGTAGTTTAGTTAAGGTTTTTTCCTTACTACGGCGTAGACTGCGACTAAGATTGCGATGACGGCTATGCCGAGTGATCCCCACATTATTTCTGTTGGCGCTGGTTGTCCTGGTTCGCCCGCTGGTCCTTGCGGTCCCTGAGCACCTGCAGTACCATTTGCACCCGCCGGACCCGCCGGACCTGTTGGTCCCGCCGGACCCGCTGTACCATTTGCACCCGCCGGACCCGCCGGACCTGTTGGTCCCGCCGGACCCGCTGTACCATTTGCACCCGCCGGACCTGCTGGTCCCGCTGGTCCCGTTGGACCCGTCATGTTAATTACGGTGAATGTTGCTGTTGCATTGTCTCCGTACTCGTCGATTACTGTAACGTTGTGTAGGCCAGGTTCGGTTTGAGTCAGTACGCTGATTATGGCGGTGAAGTTTCCGTAGGAATCAGCAGTTAGAGGACTTGGGACAGTTGGTATTGTTGTTCCGTCCCATGTGACTGTTATTAAAGAGTTCGGCACGAATCCCCAACCCATTATGGTAGTGCTTGCAAACCCTGTGGTTGGCGTTAGAGAGATGTTTGCGCCTCCTGGAAGGATAGTGATGGCATAAGTCATGTTGTTGTTGGCTGTGTAACATTCGTCTGGAAATACTTCTGTTACAGCCGTGATTAGGTAGTTGCCCGGAGGGACGTAGTTTCCTTCCGCGTCAATCAACGACCACATAAACCATAGGTTCCATCCTGAGGCTGCGCCAATACCTATCTTTATCTCGGCGTATGGGTCGGTTCCCCACCAGAGGGCAGTGTATTCGTCGCCAATAACTGAAGTGTCACGATCAATGTAGATGTAGTACTTAGTGGTTTCTGCATGAGTGCCCAAGTTTGTGGCAGTGGCAATTATATGAAGCTCTGGAATGTCATAGACGTCTACTGCACCACGTGTAAATACTTTGTCAACTGTTTCTAAGTTTTCAGCGTCAAATGTTGGCCAGATGTCTGACATAGCGATGTCACGCCAGAATCTAAGTGGATTTGTAATAGATTTGTTGTTGCCTTCGTCGTCGATGACGGTGAGGCCCACCATGTATGGGTCATAACCATAGGCTGTGAAGTTATGTGTTGTAATTGGATCAGTTTCTTCGACGATGGATGTATTATCCCCAAAGTCCCATATGTATTTGGTAATGCTTCCGCCGTCTGGATCATAGCAGCCCGAGGCATTGAAGGTTACGGTTGTGTTTAATTCTGGGTAGGTCGGCGTCCAAGTGAAGGTTGCAAATGGCTTTGTGGTGTAGAAGTATCCGTCGGTTTCTGAGTGGGAAATCTCGTTTATGTCAAGGTCGTAAAGGTGTGTTTCAAAAAGGTCTAGTGTGCAGTTTCCAGAGTCTTTGACCAGAAACTTAAGAGAGACTAGAGTTCCGCTTCCGTTAGCCTCTAAAGGTTGTGTGAGGTAAACTCCAACCTGTACATATTGAAATATTAGAGTTGTATAAACGACCATTTTTGTAAGTCCTGGTCCTGTATTGTTTAGGAAGGGCCCCTCGGTGACAGTAGGTGGATACGCTAGCACGTTGGTATCCCATCTAAACTTGATTTCCCAAAGGTTGAGACCTGTAACATCGGAGACTTTAATGTTGACAGTGATGTTTTCACCTGGGTCGGCTGTTATCGTAGAAGGATCCACGAAAACTTTAGAAATAGCAGACATGAACGAAAAGCTACCATGATTCAGGGCAAATTCTGGCCAATAATATGCTACCAAGCTGCCATCCATAACCAGAGTGAAGAGGGGGTTTTCCATTATGGTGATGTTGGAAGTTCCAAGACCTACAGCTTTAAAAGTGATGTTCATCAGCTTTATGGATGCTACAGTAGCAGAGTTACCTGTGATTGATGTTTCTGACCATGCTGACGTGGTTTCTCCAGTAGCATGGTTTACTGTTCCAGCAATCCTTAGGCTATCACTCACCAATGTTCTGAAGCTTGTTCCCCATTCGAAGCTGACATAGTCCAAGACAGATGGGTTCCATTTTATGGCTACTTGCCAAGTGTAGAGGTCTACACAATCACTGGCCATGATGTCAACAGTAAAAGTATCATTAATTTTGTGTCCATCTGGCACCCACGAGATAATGGAAGGTTCCACAGAGAACGAAGATATCGGTGCGGGTGAACTCTTAACCCTAGATGTTTTCAGAGTTGTCACACTGACAATGAGCATCGTGAGTAAAAGCGTTAAGAGTAGAGTTTTTCCTTTCATTTATTTTTCCACCAGAGCCTCTATGTATATTGTATCAATATTTTAAATTTTTGCCATGATAATCCATATTCTGAATTCTCAATAAGCATAGAAGCGGATAGAAGAGTCTCATGTAATAATCTTCTATTGGGGGGCAGGCTCTATTTACGCCTAGAATATTCTCATCAAATTTGAGGAAAAACTAGCAGACTATGACTTTTATCAGAGTCTTCATTCAGATGATGATTTGGACTTCCTAGTTTTTACACGGACTACTATTATCGCCACGATGATTACAATCACCATTGCAGTTACTCCATATTGGAGAATATCCGAGGGAAATGCCTCTTGAACTGTGACAACAGTTGTCACGATGTCAATCAAACCTTCGCTATCTTGGATGGTTAAAGTTGCGTTAAAGCTTCCAGATGATGTATAAACATGCGTTATGATCGGATCGGCTACCGTTGTGGTGTTGCTGCCATCACCGAAGTCCCAAGTATAATTAGTGATATTGCCTCCATTCGGTTGGGAAGCTGTGGCGTTAAAGGTCATATTTTCGCCCGTTACGGGGAAGGATGGAGTGAAAGTGAAGTTAGCTACTGGATGCTTTCTAACAGTTACGATTTTGGACTCAGTATCCCAGAGCCTTTCGCTGTCTGTGATGTTTAAGGTTATGGTGAGGTTTCCAAACGTGGCGTAGACGTGAACTGCTATTGGGTCGCTTTCAGTCCAGCTAGAGTTGCCATCACCAAAGTCCCAAACATAGCTGACAATGGTGCCGCCGTTTGGAGTAGAAGACGAAGCATCGAAGGTAGCTGCTTCGCCTACGACTGGCGACTCTGGCGTGACGGCGAAGCTTGCCACTGGAGCCTTCATAACCGTTACTGTACCGTCAATCTTTGTGTTGTCTGTGGTGTCTGTTTCTCCTGGAACTGTGGTGGCTACTGCCTTTATGGTATAGTTGCCAAGAGTGACCCCAGTTGTGTTCCAGAGGAAGTATAAAGTTGTGTTTGTGCCTAGAGCTAGGTTGCTTACGGTTTTTGTTTCGATAAGGGTGTCGTCTCGGTAGACACTAACATCGAAGGTGTCAGTTGTAGTTCCTTGGTTTTCGGCTACAACTGAGACGTTGACAACTTGTCCAACTGTCACTTCCGTTGGGTATGGTGTGACACTGATTATGGCTACGTCATGAATGTAAACGGCCACCGTGTGTGTGACCCAGTCTGTGAGGTTGTCGTTGTCTGTGACTGTTAGGTTTACTAAATAGCTCCCGAATGAGACGTAGATGTGATGTGCAATTGGGTCGCTTTCAATCCAGCTAGAGTTGCCATCACCAAAGTCCCAAACATAGCTGACAATATGACCGCTAAGGTCATAGCTGGCTGAAGCGTTAAAGGTTATGGTCTCACCTGGAAGTGGGGTTGCTGGTGAGAATGTAAAAGAGGCTCTAGGTGCGGTAGTAAGAGTGACTTGACCGTCAGTTAATGTGTTGTCGGTTATGTTGATTTCATCTGGTATCGCACTTGTGTTGGCTGATATCACGTAAACACCTGCCGCAACGCCGGTAGTATTCCATTCGAAGGTCAATGTTGCGGAGGTGCTTGAAGTCAGGTTTGAGACAGTTTGAGTTCCGATGGTTACGTTATCATAAAAAGTGGTGACGTCAAATGTTTCTGTCAAGTTGCCTATGTTTTTGACTGTAACGTTGACAAGTACGGCTTCGCCGACTCTCGCTTCGGTTGGATAGGCTATTACGCTTGTGATAGCGACATCGTCCACACAACTAAAGCCAGCATCTTTTGTCGTGTGACCGATCAAGTTGAGGTCAACATCACGCAAGTATGATTCATAGAGATGGAAGTTGCTGGCACCTTTCTTCACAACATAAAAAGTGATGTTTGCCAAGGTTCCGTTGCCCGCGACCGTGTCAGGTCCTGTGAAGTTACACCCAGCCTGGATATATTGTGGGCCTATATACGTTGAGAAGGTTGTAGAACCTACGTTCTTGAGGAAGGGCCCCTCTTCTATCATGGTTGAATTAGTATACAAACACTCAGGGCTAAAACTCATTCTACACTCCCAACCCCAAAGTCCCGTAACGTTGGCTACATTAAGGTTGATAGTAAAATACTCTCCAGGCAGCGCCGTGTTCGCTACGGGGTCAACATAAATGATGGCCGTAGCAGAATAAGCCTTAAAAACACCGAAAACGAAGAGCATCAGAGGAAATATTCGTAATAAATATTTTGCCCTCATGTTTACACCCAGAACTTTTTTGATATCTGTTGCATGATTATTTGAAGTTTTTTATTCGTTGGATTAGTGTGAGAATTTCTTTGTAGAGGCGAGTAGTTGCCCGTAAAATGAGTTTAAAGAGCTTCGTCAAGGCGTTGCGTCCGTAAATAATTGCGAGGGGGTAGAGTATAATCCAAGCGATGAAATATAATTCTCCGTAATACCTGTGAAACTCGTCTAATGCTTTCGGCCCTGAGTTAAGTCCAATCACAACTATGGAAACTATTCTGAGAACGTTAACAAAGAACGTGCCAACTGCTCCGACGGCGAAATATACTATTTTCTTCTTGAGCGAAAATCCAGCGCCTCGAATGAAGAGTAAGATAGCAACCGTGTATATGGCGAGGCTCTGTATGCCCGCACAGGGCCAATAGAGAAGAATTGGTGGGACATAGTATCGCCCGCCGGAAACCATGAGGATGGTGTCAAGACTGTTAGGGTACGCATAGCCTACCGTGTTGTACCATGATGCCTTATAGCCCATCAAGTTCAGAAAGAACGTGGTGGACGCCGCTGTAGGTTGTACAAGATTCTGGAACATCGCAAGAGTTCCGTAAGGATAAAAAGTGTCAATCATGTAGACGGAGCCAATTAGAGCAATCATGAATAGCGAAATTGGAAATCTTTTCAGTCCCTTAATTCCATACACAAGCATGATGGATACTATAAAGATAACAGTGAAAAACAGGTACTCGACTGACAATGCCCAGTTTCTTAAAAGAGGCAGTTGTGGAAAATCCTTATACGGCACTCCAGCAAGCTTCCCAAAGTCTGCTAGGAAGTTGACATAAGACTGAAATCCAAAGTAAGACACGTCTATTGCGTAGCCGATTGGAATGGCTAGAAGGACTAAGGCTATTATGGTTCTTGCCCATTTCGCGCCAAGCACATTTTTTGGAAGTTTCCCCGCTCCAAGTACAAACTCTAGAAAGAAGAGCCATAGAAAGATGAAGTATGGCGCTCGCCCTTGCCATATTTCTTCAAATGACTGAGGTTCACGAATGTAGAGTATGGCGATGGGGAGAATGAAGGAAATGGGGAGAACGAGGTTTCTTGCTACAACCCTAATGTGTTGAGCTGAGAAAAGCGTCATTACATTTTGCAATAACCTGTCAATCGTACCTTGCTCGCCCAAGGGTTGCATCCTCAATACGGCAACTAATACTAAACATATATTCCTTACTTAACCATAGTGGGCTTTAGATTTTCGGCAGCCCAGTTAAATTTAAACCGTTCTACAGACTTTTAGGTTCTTACCTTGAAATTGATGAACTTCAAGACTTCAGCTACATAGATAGTTCTCTTGATAGTGTTTTTATTTTTATTTGCATTAAAAATATAAGGGAAAACTCATATCACATAATACGGAAGGAAATGCTAAGGAAAGGGATTATACTAAAAACTAAGAAGTCTGGATTGATATATGAGGGAAAAATCGAAATTTAGATTTTACATTTTATTGTTCAGTGTAGTAGTTTTCGCCCTGACCACTGCAGGTTTAGTGATTATGTATTCAAGGATGTTCGTCTATACCTTTCCCCCTGTTTGGTTGGTGTTAACCTACATAGTCGCTTGGGCTTTGGCGTTTACCTTGGCTTATGATTTTCTTACCCGTGATGGTAAGTTAAGTGGCAAAAAGTTTCTCCTCCTCACATTTAGCGTAATATCCATTGCGACAGTAACTACACATTCAGTTTGGACAATTGTCACTCCTAAATGGGCTTTCTCAGTTACCACAGACAAGTCTATTTATAGCCTCGGTGAAAGCGTGAAAATCACGGCATCTCTTAAGAACTTGGGTTTCATCACACACTACTTCAAGTCAAGAATCAGCGACCCAGTGTGGATCATTATAGGGGAGTATTATTATTTTTCTCCAGTATGGTGGAGTCCATACAACGAAAGCATCGCCGAATTTTCAATTGCGCCCAACCAGTCTCTTGAAAGAAACTTCATCTGGAATCAAACTAAGTGTGAACGATGTCATCCAGAGAAAGCAATCGAACCAGGAACTTACTCCATAGAGGCATTCATTCCACGTGCTGATTCCACAATGCCTCCAGATACGGACGTCCTTTTCTGTGCAGGAACAAGAATAAACATCACTATTTGAAAACTGTCTACCTAGAGAAGGAAACTCATTGAGTGTTTCGTATCTACTAGACGCTGAAACCGACGGAGACGCAGTGAAACTTAAGTTTTATGACATGTCAGCCGGGGAAATTAAGGAGTTTAAAGACAGCGAATACAAACCCTACTTCTTAACATCTTACCCACTCAGCAAAAAAGACGAGTACACCCTTGAAAGAATCGTCGGCAAAGCCTCAACCGTCGAAAAACACGACTTATTCACTGACAAGAAAAGAATCATGACTAAAATTGAAATCAAAAACCCGAACAACCTTGAAAGATTCAGCAGAATGTTTGAAAACGTCTGGGAGAATGAAATAGAGTTCAGCCGAGGATGCGTTTACGACCATGGCTTGGTTTTCGGTTCACCGTATATTTTGCATGGAAATCGTTTCATAGAGGCTTCGACCATCTCGGAAGATATTAAAAAGAAGTTTGAAAGTATTTTTGCCCTGATAAGAACAAGTGACCCGCTAAAATACAGCCTGCTAGAATACTGGTTTAACCTCTGCCATCAACCAATACCGCAAGTCGAACCTGAAATACTGGGCATAAGCGGAAAGGCTGACCCTGAAAGATTTTATCTTGCCTTCATGTTGGCAAGGATAGCTAATCTGCCAGTATCAGAAGCCTATTCTAGCAGACGAGTAAGCGACTGGATAAAATCCATAATTTACACATACTTACGAAGAAACAACATCTTGGTTCCCACCTCAAAGGAACTTAGAAGAGGGGCACAGTTAAAAAGGTCGGTTGCAGGAGCCCTTACAATTGCGCCGAGGAGTGGGGTCTACTTCAACACGGTTGTGACTGACTTTGAAAGCCTCTACCCAAGCTGTATCGACAGCTACAACCTCTCCTACGAAACGGTTGACTGCGAACACACTGAATGCGAAAGCAACACGGTTTCTGAGGCGGGACATCACGTTTGCACACGAAGACGAGGCTTCTACTCAGCCCTAATCGGCGCATTAAAGGACATGCGAATCCACTGGTTTAAACCACTTTCAAAAAACCCTAACATTCCAGATGATAAACGACGCTTAGCCGAAGCCTCAGCCAAACTACTAAAACTGATAACAGTTTCCAGCTATGGCGTTACTGTCCGAATTCACGGGCTTGCAAGCACCCCATTAGCCGAATCGATAACGGGTTATGGGCGTTATGTTCTGCAAACCTCGTGGAACATGGCTGAAGTAAACGGTTTGCGTCCAACATACGGAGACACCGACTCCTTATTCTTGCATAACCCGTCTGAGGAGCAGGTGAAATGGCTAATCAAAACTGTTAAGGAAAAGCTTCGACTTGATCTGGCGGTTGAGAAACGCTATTCAGTGTGTGTGTTGCCTAAAGCCAAGAAAGCCTATTTCGGCATCCTCGAAGACGGCGCACCCGACATAAAAGGATTGACAGTAATCAAGTCTAATTCGCCCGAATTTTTCCTACACGTATTTCGAGACTGCGTCAAAGAATTGAGCCACGTGAAAAACATGGAAGAGTATGAAGCAGCGAAAGAACGAATCGTGAGCATCGTTGAAGAGGCTGTAAAGAATCTGAGACAGAGAAAAGTCGAACTCAAGGATTTGGTATATTCAGTGAGAC
>Ga0209314_10001266_pt1 | contig 11255 bp, 9 predicted proteins | sample I19B2metaG_FD_184146 | JGI IMG/M metagenome (GOLD analysis project Ga0209314, IMG submission 184146) | Lake sediment bacterial and archeal communities from Gulf of Boni, Indonesia to study Microbial Dark Matter (Phase II) - ​I19B2 metaG... | ecosystem: Environmental > Aquatic > Freshwater > Lake...
GGAATAGTGGAAATTGGGGGCAAGGCCGTCTCATTTACCTGCGACCCGGTATTCATCGTTCCTGAGTATGGTTGGGAGAGAGCGGCTTGGTTTGCCATTCACATCCTCGCTTCCGACGCGGTGACTTGCGGGTTGAAGCCCAAGTTTCTATCCATAGATTTGAACCTGCCGATGGCGATGACCAAAGAGCAACTGGAGATAGTATGGGATACTATGCACCGCGAGTGTAAAAGGCTCGGAATCTCGGTCATCACTGGCCATACAGCACGATATGAAAATTGTCACTACCCTATGGTAGGCGGGGCTACTATTGTTGGTGTTGGAGAGAAAGATGAATATGTTACCCCTAGGTTGGCTAGAGCCGGAGACAAAATAATCGTCACCAAGGGGCCGGCTATTGAAGCAACCGGTATCTTCGCCACCATGTTTCCTCGCCTTATCGAGGGAGAATTCGGGTCTAACTTCAGTCAGAGGGCACAGCAGATATTCTATAAGATGTCAGTGGTGGAGGATGCCCTGACAGCAGTAGGCGTTGGTGTGAGAGATAACGGTGTGAGTGCCATGCATGATGCCACTGAGTGTGGGGTGTGGGGTGGACTGTATGAGCTAGCTCAAGCTGCTGGCCTCGGAGTAAGAATAGAAAAGGAGCAAATCGTAGTTGAAGACTGTGTGCCAGAGATATGCAATTACTTTGGCATTGACCCTTACTCCTCTATCAGTGAGGGGACATTAATTATTGCCTGCCGAGAGCATAAGGCTGAGACAATAGTAGAAGCCCTGTCTAAAAAGGACATCAAATCCTCCATCATCGGCGAGTTGACTGAGGCAAGGCAAGGAATGGCTCTGGTAGAAGAAGGGAAAGAGAAGAAGCTCGAACACCCCATCGTTGACCCCTTTTGGCGGGCTTTCTATAGTGCCCTTGAGAAATATAAATCTTAGCGGAAAAAGATTGGCCCTAATAGCCAGTTCTTCATTGTGCTGGAAGATTATCTTAAAAATCAATGAATGATACTGAGTTACCCATGACCCAAAGAGAAAGGGGCTGAGAGAGAAATCTCTCAGCCCCTTTTTTGAGTTGGGCTCACGGTGCGGATATTACCGCCATACATCTATGCTATACGCTGGATCCATTGAGGTACGGCGTCCAGGGCCAAACAGCCCTACCTCTTCCCCACCACCGGTGACAATTATACAGGACTCGAAAGGATCATTCACGGCTGGAACCATATAATCGTCGGGCAGTTCTTTCCACGGCTTTCCTGACGTTCTCTCAATGCCCATCCAGGCATTCGTCCGCATATCAGGCCACGAGTGAGTCCGGTACTCTTTCATTGTCGTGAAGCTTTTCTTATAAATCCACTCGTACACATCGTCTTTAGACTTAAAGCCACACTCATACAGGTGCTGGGCCATCTCCGGAAGCATAACGAAGGTTATGCCACCCTCGCCACAAGTCCAGAAGCCGGGAAGATGGTATTCGATCCAGTTCTTCGGACCGGGCACGCCTTTGACGCCAAGGCGTCTGGCGATGCCGCCATGTCCACTCTTCTGGAACGCCCGGTAGCCGCCCGGCGAGAATTGGGTGCCCTGCCAGCCTCCACCCTGACCACCCGAGAAGGTAACGATACAGCTCTCGTTCTTTTTGAAGTCGTACTCTTCGTTCAGGCCCTTCCAGCCCGGCGGCAATGCTTCGGCGTTCTCCGGGAAACAGTTGTTAACGCTGTGTCCCCAGACACCGCAGTTGTTTACGGAGGGGATTTCACCGCCGAGGTTGCGCCACATCAGGTCGGCAGCGCGCCCCAGGGCCCTGTTGGAGGGATTGCCCGGACCGAGCACGTTGGCGTCGAAGTTCATACCGACTTCCTTGGCAATGGGGCCGCTGACGACATAGTAGACGCCGCCCCGGCCATCACCACAGCCACCACCCGACTCAGCCATAGCCAGCAGGATGGGCATGTGCTCGGGCTTGCAGCCCGCCATTACACCGATGGTGGCTATCTTTTCAACAGTGGCTTTCCGCTTCATGGGCAGAAACGCAACTGTGTCGCCATTTTTCCCGCTTCTGCCCATCTGTACCTGTCTGTCATCTTGCCGGTGGTCTGCCTGGAATGTGAGAATCTCGTCAGGCTTGTGGCTTGTGCCCTTAAGCATTGCGGCCACGCGCTCTTCAGTAGGGACCACTATGGGAAGACCATCGGTGTACTTGCAGAAGGGTGCGTTCTGGAGGTTGGGAATAGTCTCAGTCTGTGAGTAGAACTCCTGGGCTTCCTCCAGCGTACCCTCGAATAGAATTCTCTTATCGGGCACCACCCATCTGCCCTTTTCCTTTTCTTTCGCCGTCAAGGGCCGAGTCAGTGCTTCCATTAAAGGCTTAATAAAGCGGTCGACATCCTCAGGTCCGGGGCGAGTACGGCTCACGTGTATCGTCCTCAGGTTGGGGACACTGGCAAGCCTGGCGGCTTGTCTAAAGCATTCTTCCTGGTCCGGGTAGATAATGAGGACCATCGGGATGCCGGCTTTCTCAACGGTCGCTAATTGGGGCAACTGCTCCCATATAGCGCCATGTCACCACACGACACCGCGTATGACGGCATCAGCTACCTTCATTTCCTCTTCGGATAGGGCACTGCTGCCGGCAATCGTCATGTGTGCAGCCGCGGCTCTGATTTGCCATTTTACCTGAGGATAATCGCTCTGCAACCGCTTCGTCAGCGGTATTATGATATCCTGCTCACCGCCGGCCCCGATGCTGAAGAAGATGGTCTTGCCATCAAGCTTGTCGAGGCGCTTAGATATTGGCAAGAGGTCGACCGAGTCCTGAATACCAACCGGGTTGAGACACCTGTATACCTTGTCTTTCGCTGCCATTTTCACTCCTTTCAGATTATGTTGGTTGCCGTGTAGTTACTAATATTACCTGGGCTATCACTCCGCTTGTTGAAGCTGTTCTTTCTTTCTATGTCGCTCTAGCAAATTCTGCAGGGTTGTGGAGCCCAAGACTCTGTTCATTGCTTCTTTCATCTCGCACCAAATATCTCGGGTAACGCACAGCTTTGAACGGCTACATATCTCTGGGTTAGTGACACAGTCGACTAGGGCAATTTGACCCTCAAGAAGTTGAATTGCTTCACTCAGCCTGATATGCTCAGGAGTCTTGGCTAACGAAACACCACCTCGGGCACCTCGGGCACTCCGTACTATGCCCCCCGCTATAAGAGGCGTTATCACGTGTTCCAGATACTTTAGTGGAATCTCCTGTCTTTGAGCGATATCTCTCAAAAGAACTAGACCTTCCCCTTGGTGCAGAGCTAGGTCCAAAAGTACCCTGGTTCCATATCGTCCTCTAGTAGAAAGTTTCATCGACCTCTCCTCCTTGTTGACAAACGCAACCAAAAAGAAAGTTGACCACTACGACTATCATAGTATGGTATATGATAGGCGAGGTTGTCAACCCTTCCTATAGTTTCTAGAGAAATAGATTGACGTAATATTTCTCCAAGTCAGAGAAAAATTGTCACACCAAGCAGTGGCTTGTTTTGTACCACGCTCACGTACAGGGCATTCCCCATACGTTGGTTTTCTGTCCCGACAAAGAGGACTTGCCTTTTCAATGGCTGCCCTTACCCTAGAGTCGGCACACCTTACCTTCTTAATTATTGTGTAAGCTATGCTGACTCTGCTTTAATAAGTGTCGGACTGTTACCCGGCACATTCATCTACAAAGACTCGCTCTTCGTCTGGCTTTACCTTACGGCTGGCGAGAGTGAACGCCAGACCTTTGATTTCCTCCTCAAGGGCTTTCAATGTATCGCTACTGGCGTTTGCTAAACGCTTCTCCGCAAGTTCTTGCTGTTTCTTATTGAGTTGCACAATGATTTCGGCTTCTGTCATGATTCACCTCCTTCCTAATAATTCTTACCGTATTACTATGAATACTATCATTTTAGTATACAATAATACAAAATAGCACATTTGTCAACCACTCCTCTCTCCCAGGTTTAATCTACCAACTTAAACATCCGGGTAAGCCCGCCCGGGGTTCTCAGGTTATAAATACGGACGGCGTTACCGCCCAGGATAAGGTTAAGGTCATCCTGACTGATATCCAACCTTTCCAGTTGCCTTAAACTCCATCCCCAGACATCAACCTGATGGCGTACTATACCATCCTTCCTCACCTGCTCGGTGAATGTCCGTGGGAGATGCTGGCTCCTGTTGGTTTGGATAGGTAGGCTGGCACCCCAGTCGGTACCCCATATTAACTTCTCGGGGCCAATATTCGGGTCATCCAAGCACTTGTAATAGAGGTCGGTCCAGAATCGGCCTGTCTCAAGGTAGGCATTCTTATGGCTAGCCGCGACATGAAGACAGCCCTCATAAAGCGATTCACCCCACCAACCTTCAATTCCGCCGTGCTCCATAATAATGGGTACATCAGGGAAGGAGATGGCAATGTCGTGTGCCCACAGGGGGTTGAAATTCCAGGGATGGGAATGATAAGCCCCCTCATACCCCACGTTCGTTCCGCAGTGGTAGCGGACAGGAACCTTGTATGACCTGGCAAGGTCGGTTATCATCAGCATCTCCCTTATCAGAGCGTGCTCATCATTGTACACGGGATACCCATCCCTTACCGTGATGGCTTTACCTGCTGGTATACCCTCACCGATACCTACGTAGTTACCGGTCTTGAGCAGTTCCTCAAGTTCTTCAAGGACGACCTCAATGCTCCATTGAATCTCACCAGCGGCAACCTTATCGCGAGTCCGCTTGGTGCCGGCCTGACAGTTGGCAACGAACTTGTCCGGGTATTTCTTCACCAGCTCAGCATTGAGCTCGTTGCTCATACCAAAAGCCGGCTCAAGGATGCACATATCCACGCCGTAGCACTCCATGTCATAGAGGAGACGGGCAGAGTTGTCATAGGCATCAATTCCCTGTATTGCCCGGCCTAGGTCACCGTAATCTTTTGAGCCCTTGAGAGCGCTGCCGGCGGCGTGGCGCTGAGCATGGACATGGGTATCAACAATAAATCTTCCTAATTTCATTGTCTCCCTCCATTTTTTATTCTCGTGGACTGAAAATGCCATTCCTGGTAACAACTGCTCTGCATGACATTTGCTAGTAGTATGTTATAATGTATTGTATACTAATATGATGCTATTAGTAAAGATACTTTTAATATTTTTATTATAGAGAACGGCTCTCGATAATATGCTGAAGGAGTGATAATAATGGCTGATTATCAAGAGTTAATAAAAAAGGGTGTCCCCGAATGGCCTTATCCGGTGAATTATGGCAAGGAGAATGAAGTAAGCACCGATGTCCTCGTCATCGGGGGCGGGATTGCAGGGTGTCACGCCGCCATAAATGCTGCTAAAAGAGGGGTAAAGGTCGCTATTATTGAGAAGGCAGCCACGGTAAGAAGCGGCAGCGGGGGAACTGGAGTTGACCATTGGGGTGCCGCTCTGACCAACCCATGTTCAAGTATCACACCGGACGACATTGCTGAACGACGCATTCGACCGGGCGCTCCTCCTGAATACGAAAACGGTATATCCCGTTATATTACCCTGAAGGAGTCCTGGGACGCGCTTCTGGATTGTGAAAAGATGGGATTACAGTTCAGAGATGTAAATGATGAATTCGCCGGCGCTCCTTTCAGGGATGACGAGACTAAAATAATGTTTGCTTATGACTACAGTGGCAGGAATAACATACGCATTCGCGGTGGAGCAAAAATCAAACGTATACTATATAAAGAATTGAAAAGGTTGCGTGTGGAAACCCACGACCGAATTATGGCGACCAGCCTGCTGACTGAAGGGGGCAAGCCAGGTGCCAGGGTTATCGGCGCTACGGGAGTAAACATCCGGACGGGCGAGTTCAACATCTTTAAGGCAAAAGCAACCGTGCTCACTACTGCCCAATTCTCCGGAATCTGGGTATTCTCATCGGAATTAGCCGGCTCTTCCTCTCATAGTGAAGACCCCAATAATGTGGGTGATGGCAGTGCTATGGCATGGAGAGCAGGAGCAGAATTCACTCATATGGAGAGAAGCCGGGGACCGGTACCGGGCGGTTTCAACTGGCCCCGTTTTGGGATTGGAAGTCCTACCAATACCTGGTACCCATGTACTATTGTAGATTCTAACGGAAAAGAAATCCCCTGGGTAGACAGGAAAGGGAATATTTTAATGAATATAGCGGATAGGACACGCGATCATTATCTTGCTGATTTGTCCCCTACCCTGATAGAGGGTATTAAAAAAGGTGAATACGTTCTTCCTTTGTATGCTGATTTGCCGGGGATGCCGGAATACGAGCGAAGGGCGATATTCGGTCTGATGGTGGGTAACGAAGGCAAAACCCGCGTCCCGATATATCAGGTATATACCCAGGCAGGGTTCGATCCTGATAGGGATATGCTTCAGGCTCCGATTATTCCCCGCGAGGTCGGTGGTGAAGGGCCGGGTCCCTATATGTGGCGGACCGGCGCTGCTGGCGGAGGATGGGAAGGTGGCGGAGTGGTTATCGACTGGGACCTGAAGACCAGTCTGGAGGGTTTATACGCCGCAGGGAACCAGGTCGCTGGCTCCTGGGGCGGACATCCCGGCGCCGCCGCCACCGGCAGATACGCCGGAAGAAAAGCAGCAGCTTATGCCAAGACAGTTGATGCAATAGCTCCGGAAAGAAGTCAAATTGAGGATGAAGAAGCCCGCGTTTATGCCGCGGTAGGACGTGACGGGGACATCGGCTGGAAAGAACTGCATATCGGGATAACAAGGATAATGCAGATATATTGCGGTGAATATAAGAGTGAGCAGATGCTTAAAACAGGACTGTGGTGGCTGAATAGCATTAAAGAAAGTGAAGCCACCAGGACTTATGTCCGGAATCCTCACGAGCTGGTTCGGTATCTGGAATGTCTGACCCGCCTTACCATCAGCGAAATGATTATACATGCCTCACTGGCTCGCAAAGCCAGTAGCCGTCCCCTCGACTTTAAACGGGTGGACTATCCGGATATGGACCCGCCTGAGTGGAACAAGTTTATCACCATCAGACTGGAAGATGGCGAGGTAAAGATTGGTGAGTTACCCTTGAACTACTGGGTGTTGCCGCCAAACACGCCTACCCACCGAGAAAACTATGAGGCGCACTGCGGTTTTGATGATTAACTCTACGATGTTCTTAAGACGGAGGAGATAAATGAGGATACCTAACAAGGCATATATGGTCCCCAATCCGATAACACCATGCCTGTCGGTTAGAATCGACCCTGAGCTTTGCATCGGGTGCAATATATGTGCCGACCAGTGCCGGATGGATGTCATGGTGCACAACCCGCAGAAGGGTGGGCCTCCCATTGTGCTCTATCCCGACGAGTGCTGGTTCTGTGGCACCTGCGTTGAAGACTGCCCGGTGCCAGGAGCCATCAGAATGGAGCATCCGCTAAACCAGAGAGTAGGGTGGAAGCGTAAAGAGACAGGTGAACTCTTCCGGATTGGAATGAAAAATCCACCACCTCCCAATATGAGACCACCGATAGGCTAATGTGATTTTCTCGTAGAGAGCTCGCCACAATCGGTTTAGTTGAGCTAGGCGCCTGCCTTAGCAATATTTCAACCGGACTTGACACGATAGGTTTTTGTATTGTAATATACCTAGCATTACTAGGTATATTACAATACTCTGCAAATAAAAGGAGGGGAATAAGATGAATACTTGGACACGTTGGATTGCCGTAGTTGTCGCAGTTCTGGGGGTGGTAAGCCTTGTCTTCGGCATAATATTTGTTGCCCAAGCGAGCTCTGCCGAACAAGAAATCACCAGCGAAATACAACCCTTGAAAATAGCGGAGGTAGACGCTAAATACGAAGCCGTAAAGACAAACCAGATGGCTCTAGCGAAGACTGAGGAACCCAAGATACAGGCTGGGACGGCAGCCCCAAGCGCCATGTATAATTACCTTACGATACAGAGGACTTCACTGGGACTGGCTAGAGCAAATATTGGGCTTGCTGGATTCGTGAGGACTAGCGGAATTATAGATATAATCGTGGGCTTAGGCCTTATTCTAGCTGGTGCGGGACTGTTTAAGAAAAGCCAGAGTGTAGCTAAACAATAACAAGCGGAGAACTCGACCATAAAAAGGCTACGATTGTGAGCATGCCTTTAGGTTTTGCGTTCGTATTTGGCTATTTCTGCGGCAACCCAGCTAGGAACATAGCGCTGAGCCTGGAGAGGGCAAGCCTCCCGCTTCCCGGTGCCTGGCTTTGACAGATAATAATTGTTGGGTAACCTATCCCCCTGGCCCCCTTCCCCCCGAACTTGTCGGGGGGAAGGGGGTAGTTTTATAAAATAGGAGGTGGCGCTTTAGCGCCACCCTCTTAAACTCCTTCTCAACTCACTTTTTCAAGAAAAGAGATGCAAACAGGGGGTAGCAAGAGAGACGAAGCCTCTCTTTGACTCTCCTCATTTTAGGGGTGTCTAAGAGGGGCTAACGCCCCTCTTTTTATATTCCTCCCCCTCTCCTTTTAGGAGAGGGGGATAAAGGGGGTGAGGTTAGTAAAAAATAGTGCTATAATGAAGCTGTCTACTGTGAGTTAAAAAGGGAGGAATCAGCGTGGACGAGTTGAAAGTATTTACCGGCAATGCCCATCCTGCTCTAGCCAAGGCGGTTACGGAATATCTGGAGACACCTCTGGGTAACTGCGAGGTTTTTGAGTTCAGCAACGAGAATATCTTCGTTCGCATTCTGGATAATGTGCGCGAGCGAGACACCTTTGTCATTCAACCCCTCTCCTCCCCGGTCAATAAAAATCTGGTTGAACTATTGATTATGATTGATGCTTTGAAAAGGGCATCAGCAGGACGCATTACGGCTGTCGTCCCCTACTATGCCTATGGCCGTACCGATAAAAAAGACCAGCCCCGCGTCCCGATAACTGCCAGGTTGATTGCTGACCTGCTCACCGTGGCTGGAGCTAATCGTTTGCTCACCGTAGACCTGCACGCCGGACAAATTCAAGGCTTTTTTAACATACCCGTTGATGAACTAACCGCCCTATACGTATTGAGCGATTATTTTAAGAAGAAGGATTTTGACAATCTGGTAGTGGTGGCTACTGATTTTGGCATCTCTAAGCGAGCCCGAGATGTAGCAGAAAGGCTTAATGCTTCCCTAGCCATCATAGAGCAGAGGCGCGTGGGTAATGTTGATAAGAAAGAAACACTTAATGTCATTGGAGAGGTAGAGGGTAAGATAGCCCTCACTGTGGACGATGAGATAGACACCGCCGGGTCTTTAGTTAATGTTGTCTCTGTCCTTCGGGAACGAGGAGCAAGGGAGATATATGCTTGTGCCACTCACCCGGTATTTTCCGGCCCAGCTATCAAGAGGATAGCCTCGTCCCCGGTGAAGGAGGTGATAGTCACTGACACTGTTCCTGTCGCTGGTAATAAGAAACTGGACAAAGTTACTGTTCTGTCCATAGCCCCGCTGCTGGGTGAAGCCATCAAGCGCATTCATACCGGGCAATCCGTAGGAGCACTGTTTGAGCAGAGGTAAGTCATGTTTAAGTGGCTGGGCAGTATTATTGATTCTAACGAAAAACAGCTACAGCGCTTACAGCCAACTGTAGATGAGATAAACTCGCTTGAGCCAGAATTTGAGAAACTCAGTGATGCCGAACTTCGGGCCAAGACTGATGAGTTCAAGGCTCGGCTTCAAGCCGGCAGTTCCCTTGATGACCTTCTGCCTGAAGCCTTCGCGGCCGTCCGTGAAGCGGCCAAGCGGACAATACATCAGCGCCACTTTGATGTCCAGCTAATGGGGGGCGTTGTTCTTCATCAGGGCAAAATCGCTGAGATGAAGACCGGCGAGGGTAAAACCTTGGTGGCTACCCTCCCCCTCTATCTAAACTCGTTGACTGGTCAGGGCTGTCACCTGGTTACGGTTAATGACTACCTGTCCCGTCGCGACCCATACTGGATGGGACCTATCTACCACCTGCTGGGGGTGAGTGTGGCTAGCATCTATCCCCAGCAGACCCCGGATGAACATACTCCCTCCTGCCTTTATGACCCTACCTATGATTCCGGCAAGGAGAATGACCCCTGGCGCCATTTCCGCCCTATTTCCCGGCGCGAGGCTTATGAGGCTGATATTACCTATGGCACCAGTAGCGAGTTTGGCTTTGACTACCTGCGGGACAATATGGTGGTGGAGCTTGCCTACCGTGTCCAGCGTCCTTTGAGCTACGCCATCGTTGACGAGGTGGACAATCTGCTTATTGATGAAGCCCGCACCCCGCTTATTATCAGCGGTCCCGCTGAGCAAGCCGGGCAGGTCTATCAGGCTGTTGACGCCGTGGTGAGCCGAATGAACCTCAAGTTGCTGCCGGCGGAACCGGTCACATCCGAGGAGAAGGAGAAAGAGGCTCTTGAGGAACAGAAATATGACTATATCGCCTACGAGAAGAACCGCAACGTCAAGGAGACGGTGCGCGGACAGGACAAGTTTGCCAGAGCCTTCGGTATGACAGCCAAAGACCTCTTCGGTGGGGAGGAGGGTGGCGGAGGCAAAAAGCTGACCTTTGAAGAAGAACGGACGCGTATCTATCTCCTCCGCGCTTTCCGTCAGGCAATGCTTGCCCATGCCCTTTATAAGAGAGACCGCGACTATGTGGTAAAAGATGGTCAGGTCATTATCGTTGATGAGTTCACCGGTCGGCTGATGTTTGGTCGCCGTTACTCGGAGGGCTTGCACCAGGCTATTGAAGCCAAGGAGCATGTCAAGGTTCAACGGGAGAGTATGACCTTCGCTACCATTACCATACAGAACTATTTTAGGATGTACCAGAAGCTGGCCGGTATGACCGGCACGGCGGCTACCGAGGCAGAAGAGTTTTACAAGATATATAAACTGGAGGTGGTGGTTATCCCCACCAATGAACCAATGATTCGTGAAGATTTTCCTGACCGTATTTACAAGGACGAAGAGTCTAAATTCAAGGCGGCGGTGCGGGAGATTGATGAACTTTATAAAAAGCGACAACCGGTGCTCATCGGCACCGTATCCATCGAGAAGTCGGAAAAGCTCAGTGAAATGCTGAAGAGAAAGGGTGTACCGCACCAGGTGCTCAATGCCAAGTACCACGAGAAAGAGGCAGGCATCATCGCTCAGGCGGGGAAGCTGGGGGGAGTAACCGTCGCCACCAATATGGCTGGGCGTGGCGTGGATATTGTGC
>Ga0209314_10001267_pt1 | contig 11254 bp, 9 predicted proteins | sample I19B2metaG_FD_184146 | JGI IMG/M metagenome (GOLD analysis project Ga0209314, IMG submission 184146) | Lake sediment bacterial and archeal communities from Gulf of Boni, Indonesia to study Microbial Dark Matter (Phase II) - ​I19B2 metaG... | ecosystem: Environmental > Aquatic > Freshwater > Lake...
CGCCAACCTGAAGGAGTCGGCCAACGTCCTCGTCTTCCCTGATCTCAACTCCGGGAACATCTGCTACAAGCTGCTGCACCACCTGGGCGAGGCCGAGGCGATCGGTCCGATCCTCATGGGTATGAACAAGCCGGTGCACGTGCTGCAGCGTGGCGACGATGTGGACGACATCGTCAACATGGCGGCCATCGCCGTGGTGGATGCGCAGAATCACTGATCCCTTACTTAATTGACTGAAAAGATGGCCCGGCAAATTATGCCGGGCCTTTTTCTTGGGTTTGACAGAGGTTGCAAATAAAGCTATGGTTCAAGAAACATAGTGTCCATATCGTCCTTAACAAATTCCCTTTTATGCCGCAAGGATTTTCCATGAAGCACTCTCTCCTCATGTCCCTGCTACTCCCCACAGTCATTTTCAGCGTAACTCCCTGCCATGCAGCCAAGGTGAAGGCATACGTCAACCGCTTTTCCGTGTCGGTTGCGGAGAACAGGGAGGAGTTGAAGGGCTCTTTGCAGACACTGCTCATGTCTCGCCTCAACAGTGACGAGATACAGGCCGTGGACAAGCAGGCCGACGCCGATATCATCATTGATGGGAGTTACATAGTCTTCGGTGGAGTATTCAGCCTCGACGGGCTCATCAAGAGCAGCAGCGGCCAGTTCATTGATCGTATCTTCATCCAGGGGGACAGCCAGGCCGAGCTGATACCGGCTGTAAGCGACATGGCACGTGCCCTGCGACGCTCTCTGGGGAAATGGGATCCATCTCTGGCCTTGAAGGTGGAGGAGAAACCCGCGACAGTCAGCGAAAAATTGTCGCCTGCCAAGGCAAGGAAGGAACCTGCTGCTGTTGCAAAGCCGGCAGCGCTTGGCGTGTCGCCGGTAGCTGCAAGGCAGCAGCCTGCTGAAAAGCCGTGGGAGAGTCACCGCCTGCCTGAGAGCCTGAACGGCATTGCCATCGGCAGGGTGAACGGCGACCGCGGTGTTGAGCTGTTTACCAGCAGCGAGCGATACCTGCGCTATTATCTAAAGGGGAAGATGCTGCAGTTTGTTACCGCGGCAACCGTTGCACCCGAGGAGAAGATTGTGGGGGTGGATACGGCCGATCTGGACCGGGACGGGGTGGTGGAGATATACCTCTCAGTAATCAGGGGTGGGGTGCCGGCTTCCCAGGTATATCAGGTCGAGAACAACCAGTTGAAAAGGATTGCCGCTGACATACCCTATCTTCTGCGTGGCATTGCCAATCCCGGCAAGGAGCTGAAAATGTATGCCCAGAAGGTGACCGCCACAGGGTCTCTTCAAGGCGATCTTTTCGAGCTTGTCAAGATGGGGGAGAACTTTACCGCAGAGAACCCCCAGAAGCTCCCCCTGTTCGCCAACCTCTACAACTTTGTACGGTTCAAGGGGGCAAAGGGTGAGCAGAATGTAGTCGTAGGCCATCCAGACGGTTATCTGTTAGTCTACGCTCCTGACGGAAAGCAGCTCTGGAAGAGTCGCGACAAATTCGGTGGCAGCGAAGAGCTCTCCTGTGCTCCCGGCTCCGGTAGCTCCTCCACCTGCAATCTGGCACGTTACCAGCGGTTCATCGTCACCGCTGCTGGGGATATTGTCGCCCCCCGCAACATGGGGATGAAGGGGGGGGGCAATGGAACCTCGGTACGGAGCAGCATAATGCTTCTCTCATGGGACGGGCACTCAATGAAGGAGAAGTGGCGCAGCGCCCAGAGCCAGAGCTACCTGGCCGATTACTCCCTGGAAGAGCGCGCAGGAGAGCTCCTCACCATTGAGGTGGAACCTGTTGCGGATTCAAGCGGCGAGCGGGGGAGCAGGGTGGTGGCGAGAAAATTAAAGTGACCTCCCCAAGGTTTCTCTCTGCCAGGGAATTGCGCTATGGCGCCTTGAATCTCATCTCCCTGGAAAAAGGGCCGACACACCTCTTATCCTGGCAGAGGAGGTAGCTGATCGATGCCACCCCTTCCGCCCCCTTCTTTTGTCCGCATGGGAGTCGGCCAAACTCCTGTCTGAAGACCGTCTCCTTGGTGTAATACTCCGAATAGGCTCCGCTTTCATCTGTCCCGGCAAGGTCTGGCGCAGGCATGCTGCTCTTACCCTTGAGTTTCAGGCATTTGCCAGGGGAAAACTTGAGGCGCAGCGGCTTGCTCCCCGAGCTGTTATCAGCCAGGATCTTCCAGCCGCTTCTCGGGTTCATAGAAATTTGCAGGTCGAAATCGCCCCTGGCGGAGACGGATGCCACTGCTGCTTCGATCCTGATCTGCTGGTCTTCGAAGGCGTAGACTTTGTCCCCGGCAGCCTCTGCAGGTAGAGAAGCTGTCGGCAGCAGCGATAACAAGGCGAGGAGCAGCAGTTGCCCCCCTGTGGATACCCTTCTCACGTTAGCGGCTCCCTTTGTAATCACGGCAGAACGAATATGCAGACGCTCTGGTTTAGGCCGTCATAGAACGACTCCAGCCCCTGGGAACCCACCAGGGCGGTGGAGTATTTGGCCTTGCTCCGCCGGTACTCTTCGAAGATCTCCTCTATGCCGTAGGCCTTGGCGACATTCTTCTCGATCAGCGGCCCGTATTTCCCCAGCCACCTGATACTGATCTGCCCGGCCGGGACCCCGTTTGCGGTCAGCCACCCCATGACCGACTCCGCCCTGATGCGGGAGATGCGGTCGTTAAGGTCGGTTGAACCCGGGATTGATGAGCGCGCATCCAGCTGGATTCTCTGGCTGGGATCCTTCTGCCAGCGGGCCAGGGCTGCCTTTAGATGCTTCTCGTTATGGATCTGCATTGAACCATGGGAGCGATCCCCCTTGAAGCTGTTCTCCACCCTGGATGCTCCGCTATTAAAGCGTATGATGCCGCTGAAATATATTCTTGAGCTTTCAGTGTAGAGTGCGGCGAACTTGTTGAGGATCTTGCCGCAGCTCTTCCTGCAGTCGAGCATCTCTTCCAGGATCATCATCCTCTGGCGATTGTACTCTTGCTGGTCTCCGGCATACTCGTCCAGCCTGGCCTTGTAGCCGCTCAGCTTGCCGCACAACTCCCGCAGGGAGATATTCTCCTTGGCGGCAATCTCCAGCAGCTCCTTCTGCAGATTCTCTGGTAGGAACCTGCTCCCGGGGGTGCGGGAGAACTGGTCATCCTTCTTCTCGGTGCTGGTCATTGGGACAGTTGACAGCAACCACTCTGTTTCGCTGGGGCAGGGGTTGGTCGGGTCGATACTGGTCGGAAACGGCAGGCTGGCTGGAGCCGGAGTGACTGATTCCTCGCGGACGGCCTTCTTCTCAACAGGCTTCTGGCTCTTCGGTTTGATGATGTCGCCCCCTGCACCCCAGCCGCTGAAAGCCATGGTCATGGTCAGCAGGGAAGCTCCCACCATGATACTTAACACTCTGCTCCTCATGTGATCCTCCTTGATTGAATAGATAAACAGTCTACTCCCTGTATCGTAATCTCCAGATGTCGCTGATTTCGCCATCTGCCCAGTTCAGGCTGTCCGTCAGGTAGAACGGCACCTCCCGCTGTAGGAAGACGGATATGGGAAGCGGAGTAACCGGCTCCTTGTTGGCCAGAACCAGCGGCACCATCTGCCTGAGAAGCATGTCGTCCTTGGAGTCGATGTAGTAGAAGATGTTCTTCCGCCGTATCGCCCCCGACTTGATGAGGGTGTTGAAGATGGCCTTCTGGTTATCGTGTTTGGCCACGATGTAGATGTTGACGTTCGGGTGGGCCACTGCGTACTTCATGATGCGCGGCATCTCCTCCAGGCATACCGGGCACCAGGTTGCCCAGTAGTGGAAGACGTTCTTCTGCACTTCGTTCACGTTCTGCTTCGGGTCGGCCAGAAGGGCCACTAGCTTCTTCATATCCCCCCTGGTGATGCTGCTCAACTTGAGAGGGGGTTCGTTGACCTCATCGTAGAGTTCTCTGGCATCGCCGCAGGTGGCGTAGTGCCCCCTGTCGCAGCGGCGGAGGAACTCCTTCAGGCGGTTGGAGAGTTCGAAGTTCAGTCTTTTATTGGTCTGGTAATATGCCTTGGCTGCATAGTAGCGTGCCTCCGGGAACTCCCACGACCTGTCCATTTCAATCAGTTCGCCAAAGCTTCTGCTGGCTTCGGCAAACCTCTCGTCGTTCCAGTGGATCGTCCCCATGGACATCCTTGCAGCCAGGGCCAGGCCGTTCTCACCCTTGGCCGCCTCCAGGTAGCGCAATGCACGGTTAGTCTCCCCACGTTCGTAGAATTTCCTGCCGCTCGTGTTAAGAGCCACGCTCAGGGTGATGTCTATCCTGACTTCGCTGCTGCCGGTACCCTTGGCAATCTTGGCAGAAATCTTCCCTATGTCGGCCCCTGCAACTGTCTGGAATTCGAAGCAGTATCCGCCACCTTCGCTTGGCGTGGTGCTGACCGTCAGCCCCTTTGCCGGAAACAGGGTGGCGAGGATCTCCTGGTTGCTGATGTCTCTGGGGTTCATCTGCATGCAGAGCCTGTTATCAGCAACCTTGAGCCCCTTGGCAAGGTCGATTTCTCCCGGAGGTGCGGCGAACTTCAGTGCTACCGCACCCTTTACCTGTGATCGTGGTGCTTGGTCATCGAAGTCGAAGCCCGTTACCTCGGCCGCGCCGAGGCGTAGCTCCCGCCCTGCTGGGTAGGAGTAGCTTACGTAACGCTGGAACTTGCTCACCAGCTTCATTTCGTCGCAGTAGAGTTTCAGTGTAGGGACTATCCTGATCCTTTTTGTCCTCTGTGGGGCGAGTTCGCTGGCGCTCACACCGTTTCTTGTTACCAGCGGACTTTGCAGCAGGCTCTTCACAATGGGGAGTTCGTCTTCGACCGGCAGGTCGACGATAATCTCGTTCCCATCCTGGTTGCAACCGAAGGCAATCTCGTCCTGCTTGACCAGATTGGTGGTGGCAATCACCACCAACCCTTCGGCTACTCGTTTGATCCTGATTGAGGCGGTGTCAGCCTCCTCCCCAAAGGCATTAGCCCACGGGAGAAGGCTGAGAGCAGAGGCAATCAGGTTGGTGATCAGAAATTTGCTGTAGCGATGCATGGAGGCCTCGATGCTTCAAAAATTACACATTATAATGTAGCCTGGCTCCTGTCAATGAAAGGGAGGGGGGAGCTATCCTTGTTCTCGCCAGCATGAACGAACGCAAAAGAGCCCGGGGGGTACCGCCGGGCTCTCTTGCTGCTTGATGAACTGCTTATGCTATTTATTTGATGTTGTAGAAGACATCCTTGCCGAGGAATTTGGCGGTGGTGTCCAGCTCGTCCTCGATGCGTAGGAGCTGGTTGTACTTGGCCACCCGGTCGGTGCGGCAGAGGGAGCCGGTCTTGATCTGGCCTGCATTGACTGCCACGGAGAGGTCGGCCAGGGTGGTATCCTCGGTCTCTCCGGAGCGGTGGGAGATGACGCAGGTGTAACCTGCCCTCTTGGCCATCTCGATGGCATCCAGGGTTTCGGTGAGGGAGCCGATCTGGTTGAGCTTGATCAGGATGGAGTTGGCGATACCCTTCTGGATACCTTCCTTGAGGATTTTGGGGTTGGTGACGAACAGGTCGTCGCCCACAATCTGGACCCTCTTCCCCAGGCGGTCGGTGAGGAGCTTCCACCCCTCCCAGTCGTTCTCGGCCATGCCGTCCTCGATGGAGACGATCGGGTACTTGTTAACCAGGTTCTCGTAGAAATCCACCATCTGGGCCGGGCTCTTCACCGCTTCCGTCTCGTTCTCCAAGGTGTAGACGCCTTTCTCCTTGTCGAAGAGTTCGGAGGATGCCACGTCCAGGGCGAGGAGCACCTCTTCCCCGGGCTTGTAGCCGGCCTTGACGATGGCCTCCATGATCACCTCCAGAGCCTCCTCGTTGGACTTCAGGTTTGGCGCAAAGCCACCCTCGTCTCCTACAGCGGTGTTGTAGCCTTTACCTTTGAGAACCGCTTTCAGGGCATGAAAGATCTCCGCACCCATGCGCAGGGCCTCGGCGAAGTTTGCCGCGCCCACCGGCATGATCATGAACTCCTGGATATCCACGTTGTTGTCTGCATGGGCGCCGCCGTTAAGGATGTTCATCATCGGCAGGGGGAGCTCCTTGGCGTTGCAGCCGCCGATGTACTGGTAGAGGGGGAGGCCGGACTCCTCGGCGGCTGCCTTGGCGCAGGCCAGGGAGACCCCTAGGATGGCGTTGGCGCCGAGCTTGCTTTTGTATTCGGTGCCGTCAACCTCTAGCATTTTTTTATCGATGCCGATCTGGTCGGTGACCTCCATGCCAATGATTTCGTCAGCGATGATGTCGTTTACGTTGTCTACGGCCTTGCGAACACCCTTGCCGAGGTAGCGCCCCTTGTCGCCGTCCCTCAGCTCCAGAGCCTCTCGCTCACCGGTGGATGCCCCGGATGGTACCGCCGCACGCCCCATGACCCCAGCCTCGGTGAAGACCTCAACCTCAAGGGTCGGGTTGCCGCGGGAATCCAGTATCTCCCGTGCGTAAACATCAGTAATCTGACTCATTTCATGCCCCCTTCGTCGTATTTTGAGTTGCTGCCCGATACGGCAGCTGCAGCAGTGTCGAAGCAATCAGGACTTTATAGCATACCCATGGAAAAATGGAAGAGTATTCACCTTGCCTGGGATACGCAGATATTGACAGGTCGAAGCTTCAGGGGATATATTAAAAAATCACGCAGTTTACTTTACGGCTTAGCAAAGTGGTCGATGCCTTCTTCTGGCAATAACAATGATATTAACGGGTTGGGAACCCTGCCGCAGCTCTGGTGCCGGTTGCAGGATCTCCTCGCACGCAGGTTTTCCGCATCACGGTCTGAAAAGAAGGACCGGCTGATCCTGCTCCTCGTCACCACGGTGATTCTCACCATACTCATAACCCCGCAGCAACATATCATTAAGACCACCTACAGGGCAGGAGAGATCGCCTCTGCCGATGTGCGCGCCAATCGCGACTATCTTGTCGAGGATCACAAGCTCACGGAGGAGAAGCGGGCTGAGGCTGCCGCTGCGGTTGGAGCTATCTATAACCTGGACAAGGGGGTTGGCGAGGCGATCACACAGCGTCTGCGTCATGGCCTCTCATTTCTCCATGGTGCGTCCGGCAGTAGTGGAGACAGGGAGCAGCTTCGCAAAGGTGTCTCGGAATTTCTCGGCGTAGAGGTAACCCTGCAGGAGCTTGTAGCCCTTTTGCGGATCAGGAGTGAGGGCCAGCTCCTTGCGGACGCGGGTAGGGTGCTGCAGTCGGTATACAGGCATCAGTTGATATTGGATCAGAGCTCATTCAGTGCGGACCGTTTCAACGGCATCATACTCCACGACATGAATGGCAAGCCCTTGCCTGAAACCGCTCTCCCCTCAGACCCGCTGGAGCTGGAGAGGGCGAGGAAGATCGTTCTTGGCAACAAGAGTGGTACGCTTGCCGGCAAGGACGGGGAGACCATCCGGGGGGTGCTGGCAAGGATGCTCCGGCCGAGCCTGGTATTCAACCGTGACAAGACCGAAGAGAAGAGGGTGGTTGCTCGTCATGCCGTAAATCCTGTTCTGATCCAGATAAAGCGTGGGGAGATGATCGCCAGGGATGGTGACCGGATCACTGCTGAGCAGGAGATGAAGCTCTCCTGGATCGCCTCAGAGACATCGCTGGCCAGCAGGATCAGCATGGCTTGCGGCGTCTTGGGGATGGTGCTTCTTCTGCTCTACTTCCCATACAGGTTTGCCAGGAAAAACATTCGCAAGTTCAGCCCAAGCTACAAGGATCTGTTCCTCCTTGCAGTGCTTAACGTCATCCACTTCACTCTCCTCAAGATGCTCTACTACATCACCACCCCTCTGGGTGGCGCGTTCCCCTTTGTCGAAAGCTCCAGTTACATCTATCTCTTCCCGTTCGCAACCAGCGCCATCCTGGTGAGGATCTTCATCAATTCCGAGGTCGCCCTGGTTCATGCGGCTATCTGCGCCCCCCTGGCCGGTCTCTTGTACGGCAGCCTGCCCGTGGTCTTTTACTCCCTTCTTGGCAGCATTATCGGTGCCCATGGGGTGCGGCACTGTGACCAGAGGGGGACCATCTTCGTCGCCGGTCTCAAGGTGAGCGTGGTCAACGTGGCCATGGTCCTGGCTTTTCAGTTGTTTCAGGAGAGCTTGCTCTCAATGCAGACCGTTTACTGCATTGCGTTTGCCTTTGCCAGCGGCATGATAACGGCGGTGCTGGTCTCAGGGGCGATTCCATTCCTTGAGAGTCTTTTCCAGTACACCACTGACATCAAGCTGCTGGAACTGACCAATCTCAATTCGCCGGTGCTGCGCGAGTTGATGGTACGCGCCCCGGGAACCTATCATCACAGCGTGGTGGTGGGGAGCCTGGTGGAGGCGGCGGCGGAGGCAATAAACGCCAATCCTCTCCTGGCCAGGGTCGCTGCCTATTACCATGACATCGGCAAAATCAGCAAGCCACAGTACTTCATCGAGAACCAGGCTGGCGGGGAAAACCGGCACGACAAACTCTCCCCCAGCATGAGCGCTCTCATTCTCATCTCCCATGTTAAAGAGGGGGCGGAGATGGCCAGGCAGCACCGTCTCGGCCAGCCGATTGCCGATATCATCCGCCAGTCACACGGCACGGCACTGATTAAATTCTTTTATCAGAAGGCCCTGGAGCAGGCAGCACCGGAACAGGTAATTGACGAGCACGAGTTCCGATACCCTGGACCAAAGCCCCAGACAAGGGAGGCCGGGCTGGTTCTCCTTGCGGATGCCGTGGAAGCCGCTTCACGCACCTTGGTGGATCCATCTCCGGCAAGGATTCAGGGGCTTGTGCAGAAGATCATCAACAACATCTTCATTGACGGGCAGCTGGACGAATGCGAGCTTACCCTGAAGAATCTCCATGAAATCGCCTGGAGCTTCAATCAGATACTGGCAGGCATCTACCACCAGAGGATCGATTATCCTCAGCCGGCCTACAAGGAAAAAAACACGGGAGGCAGGAAACAGGGTGAACATAGCGATAGTGAACCGGCAAAGAAGGGTGAAGATCGGGATGAAGCCCCTAAGGGGGGCAGCGGAGAGGATCTTAAGCGCCTTGGGATGTCCCTCTAGCGAACTTTCCGTGGCAATTGTAGGGGACCGGGCCATGCGCGTGCTCAACCGCAACTATCTGGGCAAGGACCGGCCGACCAATGTTATCTCCTTTTCCATGCAGGAGGGTGAGTGGGGCGGAGTCAACCCCGACCTTCTGGGGGACGTGGTGATTTCCGTCGACACCACAGCCCGCGAGGCGCAAGAGGCAGGTGTTTCATTCTGGGAGCGTCTTGTATTTCTTCTCATGCATGGCATCCTTCATCTTGCCGGCTACGATCATGAGCGGAGCGGCGAGGAAGAAGCGAGGCGGATGGAGGCCAAGGAGCAGGAGATTTTTGCCCTGCTTAAGAGTGAAGGGTTGGTATAGGGATCACCCCGGTTCCAGACCAGGCGGGTAAAAGTTCAGGCTACGAGATCCAGGGGAAAATTTCGTGAAACCGACCAGATTCATCGATTCCCTAAATTGCGCCATAGATGGGGTGCTGTATGCCGCCCGCACCCAGAAGCATATGCGCAATCACTTCCTGGTTGCAATAGTTGTACTGGTCATCGCTCTTTTTCTTGGGGTCACGGCGGTGGAGTTTTCCCTCCTGGCCGTGGCCATTTCAATTGTCCTCTTTGCCGAGATGTTGAATACGGCGGTGGAGGCTGTGGTGGACATGTTCACCACCGAATTCCATCCGCTTGCCAAGATCGCCAAGGATGTGGCAGCCGGCAGCGTCCTCCTCTCGGTGGTAGGCGCTGTTGTCATCGGCTATGTCATCCTTTCGGGCTACATATTCCCGCTTTACAAGGAGCTTCTCGTCATGATTGGAACTCCGGCCGAGATGGCGGCAATAGTCTCACTGCTGATTGTGATCATCATTGTCGTCATGCTCAAGGCAATGTCCGGCAAGGGGAGTTTCCTCCACGGCGGTATTCTCAGCGGCCATGCGGCGATAGCCTTCTCCATCGCCACCCTGGTGACCCTCTCCACCCAGGAGCCGATAATCTCACTACTCACTCTCTCTCTGGCGGTTATGGTGAGTCACTCGCGCCTGTTGATGCGTATCCACTCCCTGCGCGAGGTGATCCTGGGGGCGGCGACCGGGCTTGGCATAACACTGGTGGTCACCCTGGTTTTCAGGTGGCTGCACTGAATGCATATTAGGTGATCAATTTTCACGGAGGATGAGTCGAAGGTGGAAGAAGGTTCGACACGCAAGGGTACAGGGATTCTTTACAGCATCGCCAGGTTTTTCACCGGTCGCAGGCGTGTTACCGAAGAAGAGCTTCACGAACTTATGGAGGCCAGCCAGGAGGAAGGGATCATCAACGGCGAAGAGGGGGAGATGATTCGCGCCATCTTCACCCTTGGCGAGAGCGTGGTGCGGGAGGTGATGGTTCCCCGGACCGACATGGCCTGCGTTACGGCGGAGGCCACCGCCGAAGAGGTCCTGGCAACAATCATCAACTGCGGCCACTCTCGCATCCCACTCTATGAAGGTACCATCGACAATATCATCGGTGTCATCTACGCCAAGGATCTCCTCAAATACTGGGGGGCGACCGGATCCTCCCTGAATCTGCGCGCTATTGCCCGTCAGCCTTTCTACATTCCGGAGACAAAGAACCTGGAGGAGCTCCTCCAGGAGTTCAGGCGGCGCCGCGTTCATCTGGCCATCGTCATCGATGAGTACGGCGGCACCTCCGGCCTGATTACCATCGAGGATCTTCTGGAGCAGATCGTCGGTGACATCCAGGACGAGTACGACACGGAGGAGGAGCTTCTCCAACTGCAGGAAGACGGTTCGGTGCTGGTGGATGCCATGCTGCCGATCGAGGATTTCGAGGAATACTTCCAAATCCACGTGGAGAGGGAGAAGTTCGATACAGTTGGCGGTCTTGTCTTTTATCTACTAGGCAGGATTCCGGCAGCAGGTGAGGAGGTCGTCTGCAGCGGCATTCGCCTGACGGTAATCTCAACGGTAGAGCGGAGGATCGGCAAGCTGCTTGCGCTTCGGGTGATAGAGCCCGATTCGGAAACGGTGCAGGAGCTGTGAACCTTTTTCAACAACCATACTGGCCAAGTCGCTCGATGATGCTGGCAATCATCTCCGGACTGCTCCTGGCCCTCTCATTTCCACTGCCGGGGCTCTCCTTTCTCGCCTGGGGGGGAC
>Ga0209314_10001272_pt1 | contig 11234 bp, 10 predicted proteins | sample I19B2metaG_FD_184146 | JGI IMG/M metagenome (GOLD analysis project Ga0209314, IMG submission 184146) | Lake sediment bacterial and archeal communities from Gulf of Boni, Indonesia to study Microbial Dark Matter (Phase II) - ​I19B2 metaG... | ecosystem: Environmental > Aquatic > Freshwater >...
TTGACAGGCTCTCCGAAGCCATGGTCTTCTCCAGTCTAATCCTCGCTAATCCTCCGCTATCAGGTCCGATCTGGGGATTGACCGCGCTTGTGACATCAATCCTTGTGAGCTATACGCGTGCAAGAGGGGAATCCATAGGGGTCTCGATGGTTGCTGTTGGAATAGCAGAAAGAGCTGAGCGAATACTGATACTCGCTATTGCCACGTTTTTGAACTATGTTTGGCTAGGGGTAATCCTCGTGGCACTACTGTCCATTGTTACAATCATACAGCGCATAGTCCACGTATATCGAAAAACCTAGCCGATTTTTTTGATGGTTTCCTCTAGAAACCTTCTGCCCTGATTAAGAGTTTTTATACCCTTCTCAGTGATCTCGTAATATATCCGATCAGGTCGCCCAAAAACCGCCACAGATTTTCCAACGCGGATTAGATTCTCCATCCGCATTTTGTGAAGAATCACGTAGACAGTTACAGTAGCCGGAGTTATATGAAACCGTTCCTTCAAAGCCTTCTTGATCTCATAGGCATACATCGACTTCTCACTAAGCATCTTGAGGATATACAACCACAGGTTTTCCTTGGTCAATTTTCTTATTAGGCGTTCATAAGCCAACTAAAGTCCTCCGGGTTTCGCTTGAAGTTTTAAACTAAAGGTTGAACGCTGTATTAAATAGGTTTTAGGTTGGAAACTAGAAAGTCGTTTTCCGAAGCTCTCTCGATCTAACCTTTACAACCCTACATGCCACGGCACATGAAACGCAATAGTATTTGATAACCCTCTGTCCAGGTATGTAAGCTCCTTTTGCTCTCAACTCTCTCGCCAATGTAGGTTCCACCAGCGAAACCCATCGTGTGAGCTTCTTGGCTTTATCCCTTGGAACCAGAGCGCCGCACATACTGCATTGAACAAGCATGCCCCTGCCTTTTCCACCCTTACCTCTGCCTCTCGATCTACGTTTCTTCGGCATCCGAATTTCACCTTCTGCTCAAATAGGTTGCAGAATAATAACTGTGGAAGCCTTTCATAGCCTTTTTGCTAGATTATAAAAAAGAGTTCTCCAACACCAAAAGTGGTCAAACAATGTTCGATATGGCTGTAATTGGGCATTTCACCATAGATCAAATCATAGTGAGAGACATAAGGCCTAAAACGATGCTAGGCGGCTCTTCTACATATGTATCGTTAGCTGCCAAACGGATGGGCGCGAAGGTGGCTGTGGTATCAAAGGTTGGAAACGATTTTCCAGACGAATATCTCGTATGGCTAAGTCGGAACGGCATAAACCTCGCAGCACTATCTCGCGTCGATAAGCCTACAACCCGTTTTATCCTAAAGTATGAAAATGAGGCACGTACACTTCAGCTGAAAAGCAGGTGCGCTCCCATCCTGCCGAGCGATATTCCTTCTAGCCTAAAATCCAAGTGTATTCACATAGGATCCGTAGCTGGAGAAATCTCAGACGATACGGTTCATGCCGTAGCTGAGAAAGCGTCGTTAATCTCGCTTGACCCGCAGGGCTTCATAAGACGCTTCGACAGAGAGGGCTACGCTGAGAATAAAGCACGGATAAGCAGAGACATGCTCAAGCACATTAATGTTCTAAAGTCCTCTGAAGAAGAGTTGAAAGCGGCTATGGGCATTGACGATGCTTGGAAAGCCGCTGAAACAGCCGCTCAATATGGACCTGATATAGTAATTATGACGAAAGGCGCTAGAGGAGCACTTATGCTATGTGAGAGTGTGCATTACGAAGTTCCTGCATGCAAGCCAAACCTATTCGTAGACCCTACTGGAGCTGGAGACGCTTTTATCGGCGCATTTATGGCAGAATATGTTCAGGGGGAAGATCCACTCTTATGCGCAGCCATAGGCTCAGCAGCCTCCTCATTCATTGTAGAAGGAATAGGGCCTTCATCCTTCGGATCTAGGGATGAAGTCTTAATTAGGGCCAGACAAGCATTCGAGCAGATCAAGAAACTTTAGGATGCGATAAAAATGGCGTCTGTAGAAAAATTGAAAGTGAAGGATAGCGAGGTAATTGGGGTAAAGATCGATCTTCCCGAGTCTCCTCCTCTATTGCTAGTCGTTGGGAGAAAAGGCTTCGTGATGTGCGGCTTTCTGAACATCGAAGCGGCTGAGAAGGTTGGCGTTGCTGCTGCTATGGTGAGTGGAGTAAAAGAATTTTCAGATGTGCTCAAGGCAGAGGTTAAGGCTGCTACTTCAAAGGCACAGCAACTCGGCATTAGACTAGGCATGAGAGGCGAAGAGGCAGTAGTGCTTATTGCCTAATACGCCTTCGCCAAATAGACTACGCGTTCTGCCTTTCCACCGCACCATATGCATGGACCGTCTGGCTCTTCTTCTATATCGATCCTTTTGCCCCTTACTTCAAATCCGCCAGTTTCAGATTTGAGGTAGTCAGCGCATTCTCTACTTCCGCAATAGTTTACCCGAATTATGCCGCCCTTTTCCTTTGTGAGCTTAATTAGCTCCTGTTTGGTTTTTGCCTTGAACATGTTTTCTTTTAAGAATTTTTCAGCTCTCCCCCTCAGGTATTTTAACATCTTCTCTTCGAGTTCGAGCACATGTTCAACTACATCGGCTTCCTTCACTGCTAATCGTTCTCGAGTGTCTCTCCTGAATATCGTGGCAACCTTCTTTTCCAAGTCTTTCGGTCCGATTTCTATGCGGACTGGTACGCCTAGGAGTTCCCACTTGTAGAATTTTTCTCCAGGCCGTGCATCCGAGTCATCAAGCCTAACGCGAAGCCCAGCCTTTTCCAACTTCTCTCTCAACTCATTACATTTGGCGAGGATCTTCTTGGTAGAATCTCCCATTGGAATAGGGACAATTACTACCTCCACGGGAGCGCTTTCAAACGGCAAAACTAGGCCGTAGTCATCGCCATGAACGCATATCACAGCGGCTGCGATTCTTGAGATGCCTGGTCCATAGCATGTCTGGTACGCGTATTTTGAGGCGCCTTTCTCGTCGAGGTATTTTATGTTAAAGGGTTTAGAGAAGTTTGTGCCTAGATAGTGGGTTGTGCCGCATTGAACCATCCTTTTATCTGGGAATAAAACCTCAAAGGCGTAGGTTTCAACCGCCCCTGGAAACTTGTCGAAGTCTTCTCTCTGCAAGTGTAGAAACGGTAGCCCCAGTTCTTCGTAAAGGACTTTGGCTGCAATTTTTGCGTCTTCTCGCACTTGTTGCAGTGCGTCATGTTCTGTCCTATGTGCGTCATGTGCTTCTATCCAGAGGAACTCCCTCCCCCTTAGCAAGGGCTTAGTTGCCTTTGTCTCATACCTGTAGACCGTGCAGCTCTGATACAGTTTCAGAGGCAAATCCTTGTAACTTCTTATCCAAAGGCTGTACATGGGGTACATGGCGGTTTCAGATGTTGGGCGTAGCAACACTGGTTCTTCGAGTTCACGCTCCCCTGCCTTAGTTACCCAGAACACTTCACTTCCAAAACCCTTGATATGCTCCTCCTCTGTCTTGAAGGCGTTTCTCGGAATTACAACTGGAAACAGGCAGGGCTCGTGGCCAGTTGCCTGAAGCTCCCGTTCATACACCTCATAAATCCTATTAATTATACGCATGGCTACTGGCCTATAGACGACAAATCCCTTCACTCCATACCTCAAATCAACTAAATTCGCTCTGTCTACGATTTCATTGTACCATTCGCCGAAATTCTTGTATTTGTCAGGGAAACTCTTCTCTACAGCCAACAGCAAACACGCTCTGAATGGTTTTAGTTCATTTTAACTCTGATAAATCTGTTATTAAAACCAAATTTATGTTAGTCCTAGGATCCCTTTGGGAACGTGAGGGATTCAACCTAAAACGCTGATGTTCAGTGGATTCCTAAATTCCAAGCATCCCTAATGTTTACGATTGTTAAGTCTTCAGTTCCTAGGTATTGGTCATATGTATGCGTCCCTGAATTACGAGCTTCATCAAAGTAACTGTAGTACTCGATTCCCAAAAATGACGCTGGCGCTTTAATCTTAGTAGCTTCAACAGAATGCCAATCAGCATCAGAGCGGTACCTGACAAAAACGTGATTGGGAGTGAAAGCGAATTGTGTTTCGATTCCGACCGCTTCTAAACAGGAAGAATATAAAACAGATAGATCATCGCAATCCCCACGTTTTAAACTTAGAGTTTCAGATGGAAACTGGATATAGTCAACATCTCCTCCAAGCGGGTCACTAGGATCATTAGCATAACGTATTTCACGTCTGCCCAATTCATCAAAAATTGCTTTTGCCATTTCGTCGGCCGTATATTTTCCAGCTGTGGCTGAGGCGGCAATGTTTCTGACACTTGGATCCTGAGACTTAACCCAGTAGGCAAGGAAGGACTCGAAAGATTTAATTCCGTATTTCTTTGAAATCTCTAAAGCCTCTTTAAGAGGTAGCGCGTTTTTGCTGTAGATTATGAGTTGTTTAGAAGTAGATGTCGGAGGCATTTCCTTTCCACCAGATGTGTATTCAACTTTGATTGAAACCTCCCTGTAGGTGCTTTCGGTAAATCCGGTCACTGCTGTCTCTGGTATTATTGGCGTAATGCCAATGAATATGGAAGAATTTGAGTCAATATCTTTAACTGTTTGCGTTTGCCATTCAGTTAAACCCTCGATCCTCGTTAAAAGTCGTACATACTCAGCTTTAGTTTCACCAGAATTCGATACGGTTATCGAAAACATCGGTTTGTTATTATTTATTATAAAACTGTAAATTGATGGACTAACTCCGTTTATCGTCTGGACAATACTGCTGAATGTCAATTTTGCTGGCGTAAATGGGATATAGGTTTCTACAATGTTTATCTGGTCCCCCGCTTTAAGCGTCACAATCTGTGCCTTTGGAGTGTGATATCCACTTATAGAACCAAATGTGATTTCATAGGTTCCCGGGGGGTACTCTTTAGAGAGGAATCCTGTCCCAACATACTGACCGTTAATATAAATCGCTCCCGTTGCAGGGGTGGTCGTGATTGAAATTACAGCCTTGGCCGGTCGAGAAATTATGTAGATGCCTATGCTGACAAGAACTATTAACAAAGCAATGGCTATTTTTTTTCTTTTTGATATCATTCTCTATCTATCATCTGACAAATGAAAAATTTGTCAGATTAGACATATTAAAATTTCATGAAGAAGATTGCTTAGCCAAATACAGAGGATAACACATAAAGTCCTGCTTAAGCAACCGAATTTATATCATTTTGCTGAATAATGCTTCCACAGATTCTGAGATCTTTACGTGTAATTCAACTCGGTTTATTGCAAGTGCCTCATACTAATAGTAGTAACCTAAAAGCAATTCCACCGAGAAACACTGCAAACAGGATCTCAAAAAGAGTGATATATAATGCATTTTTCCAGCCAAGTTCTTTTACTAGAGCTACAATGGTCGCTATACAAGGTATGTAAAACATCGTTACCAGAGTGAACACGATCATTTGAGTTTTCGTAAGAATCATTGCAAAGTTTGATGTTCCTGTTAACGCTGCGAGCATGATCAATGTTAGCTCTTTTCTGAGTATCCCAAAAATGAGTACAACTCCCGTGATGGCTGGCAACCCCAACCAAGTCATTGTTACTGGGCTCATTGCTTTGCCAATTGGCTCCAGTAGATTTGCGACTTCCAAAACTTTGATCGCAAAACTTCCAGCAATCATTAAGGGAAATGCTATGTAAACAAATTCTTCAAGTCTAAACCATACTTGCTTCGCCACAGTGTTCAGATGAGGTACTCTATAGGAGGACATCTCCATTATCAAGCCAGTAGGCCCCCCTGGGAGCACTTTAAATGCGATCCTGCCAAGAACGAAGATGATTAATAGATCAATACCATAAAGCGCTAAGGCCCATCCTATTCCCAAAAACTTTCCGGCCAATCCAAGTATAATAACCGTTCTTGCGGCACAAGGTACTAGCGTCGTAACAAATGTTGCCATAAGTCTCTCTCTATGTGTTTCCATTATTCTACATCCAAAACATGCTGGCACATTGCAGCCATAACCCAAAATCAGTGGGATGAACGCCTTTCCATGCAATCCTATCTCGTGCATGAGATTATCCATTAGAAAAGCAATCCTTGGAAGATATCCTGAGTCCTCAAGCACTCCTAGTATGATATAAAATGGAACAATGTAGGGCAGTGCTATTGTAATGCCAGCAATCACACCTTCAATTGCCCCCCAAATCAGTGTCCCAGACATTCCAACTCCAAATACTGTTTCAACGAGTGGTTTCACACCTCTGAGGGCGACGTTTAATATGTCCGAAAAGAAATTGCCGAAACTAAAAATCGTAAAAAACATTGCGAAAGTAACGGTCACAGCTATAGGGTAGCCCCAGATTTTATGTATGGTTATTTCATCAAGCTTCTCCAATAACCCAGTTTCAGGTACTACGAGTTGCTGGCTCTTGCTGGCAATCCTATTTGCAATGTTATACCTTTCAGACGCGATGACTGTTGAACATGCATGACCATGAATATGCTCGATTTCTTTTGCGCATTTTTCTGCGACTGATACCGTCTTACTAGAGATTTCGCCAACGATTTCTTTGATTTCCCTGTCCCCTTCAAGGAGTTTTATCGCCACATATCTTGCCGGATATCCTATCTTGAGCTTTCTCACTAACGCGGCGATTCTTTCAATTCTCTCTTCAATTTCCCTTCCATACTTTATCTTGGCGGGTCTTGTTCTCGCCTTCTTAGTCACCTCTATTGCCTTCTCCAATAACTCATGGACGCCAACTCCTTTGATGGCTATTGTCGGAATTACTGGAATGCCGAGAAGTTCTTCCAATTTTTCATGGTTAACAATTATTCCCTTTTTCTTTGCTAGGTCCACTTGATTAAGTGCCATTATCAGGGGGGTTTCTAATTCAAGCAGTTGAATCGTGAAGAACATGTTTCTTTCTAGTACCGAGGCATCTACCACATTTATTACCACATCAGGCTTTTCGACGGCGATGTAGTCTCTCGTTATCAATTCCTCGGTTGAGAATGTTGAGAGTGAATAAATTCCTGGCAGATCAATGACATCTATTATGTGACCTTTAAAGTGGAGCGTACCCTCCGCTCTCTCAACGGTCTTTCCCGGCCAATTGCCAATATGTTGATGCAACCCAGTTAATTGATTGAATAAGACGCTTTTTCCAACATTTGCATTGCCAGCCAAGGCAATTACTATCTTCGTCATTTCTTCGCCTCAACGAAAATCTTCATAGCGACCCCGCGACCTATGGCCAGGTTGGAGCCTCTAACACAGATCTCGATTGGACCATGGAATGGCGCAGACTTGAGAATCCTTATTTCGGTACCGGGTGTCAATCCCATATCAGTAAGGCGTTGAATCATACCGCGCCCGCCTCTTATGAGAGCGACAATTCCTTTTTGACCGACCCTAAGATCCATCAAAGGCATTATTTCTTGGCCAATGCACTTTTCGCAATCGGCGAACGGTCTGTCGCATGGTGGAATTGCTTTGTTATCATCTGGGCAATTTTGAGGATTGCTCAACAGCCTGCAGAGAGCTTTTTCAGCATCTTCAGATAGGGCATGCTCCATTTTACATGCCTGCTCATGAACATCCCTACCTCTGATGTTCAAAATGTCATGCAAAAATCGTTCAAGTAATCGGTGTTTTCTGGTAATTTTTCTTGCAGCTTTGAGTCCTTTTTCAGTAAGAGTTACGCCGCGATACGATTCGTGTTTAACATATCCACTATCGGCCAGCTTCTTTAACATCTCAGTTACGCTTGCAGCTGATACTTTCAGACGGCTGGCTATTTCCGTTGTTTTCGCCTGTTTTCCTTCTTCTCTTAATTTGTACAGTGCTTCTAGATACTCTTCTATACGTTCACGTGTTATCGTCAAAGTTTACGGCACTTCTGGGTAATTTAGGCATGCCTAAATTTTAAGATTACGCCTTCCTTGCTATAACTCTGGAAATGCTCTCAGGAGACGTTCAATGCGGAGAGCGTAGGATCGTCCCATTTAAGCAGTATGTGGATACGAGTTGTTAGAATCGGAGAGCCGGATCGTGGACGCAGGTAGGTGATTTGCTCAACCTTAGAAGTCGACAAGCATGCTGATTACCATGCATTTAGCATGGCGTATCACGTTTTCGCTGATGCTTTTATGGAAGAGTCTGGCTATTCCTGTCCGCATTTTTCTCTTCATCATCAAGATAACCGTATAATTTCCCGTGTTCGCTTCATCTACAATGCCTTCTGCTGTGTTTCTCCCAATCACCGTTTTGATTGTAACTTTGTATCCCTGTGCTTTCAGCCAATCAGCTATCGGGCGGAGATTTTTCTCAGCCTCGGCTATCTGCTCCTCATACGCCGAAGGGATTAGAGTAGTAGTCCTGCTTTTGAACTCGATTATGTGGAATAGTACTATCAATGGACTGCGGAACGCCGACAAGGCATGTAGTGCGGAGGTGATCTTCACCTTGTCAACATATTTTGCTATCGGAATCAATATCTTAACTGGAGCTTCTTTTGTCGTACTCATTCAGACACAAGCTTTCCATCTTTTTTATGGGTGTGCAAGACTACAGATGTAACCGTGCTTCGGATTCCTGGAATCTTTAAAACCTTCTCCTTTAGAAACTCGCGGAATGCTATTATGTCCCCAACGCTTACTAATGCTACTATGTCATATTCTCCAGTTACCTCATAGACATCGAGCACTTCAGGCAGTTTCGCGATAGCGGCTGTCACTTTTTCTAAGGCAGTGGTCTGAGTGAAGATGTTGAGAATTGCTAACACGTTTTTTGGCATGCTTATTCAACCCTCCTTACTACCATAACTTTTCCTGGAAATCTGGAGGCTACTGCATATGCAGAGTCTATCCGCCTCTTTTCTAGGTCTCCTCTTATAGTTTTTCTCTTTATTATGACGATTAAGTCGTTGTCTTTTGATTCGGCTTCGGCTTCTAAAATTCCTTCAAGCGACCCCACCTTGATCCGAGCTTCAGCCTCAAATCCTGCTTTTTGGAGCTTGCGAGCTATGCTGTTTAGGTCAGCGAGTGCTGCCTCTTCATATCGTTTAATCTGCTCGTAGTTTCCCACATCTTCCAAAGTCAAGTTTAGTTCTACTGGATCCACAACTGTAAACAGGGTTACTTTAAACCTAGGGTCTAAAGCTTCTTTTATTGAAGAGACCACTGCATCTTCACTTTCAGGGGTTCTCGTTAAAACAAGTGCATTCATTCGGTATCCGCCTGGAAGAATGCCTTTACCAGTTTCCCTTGATAGCATCGGGGTCTTCAGGTAATGCCTGTAGAAATAGAATCCTACTATCCCTATCACTACCCAAACTGTTCCTAAAAGTCTTCCAACGGGATGGTATGTCAAAATTAACAGCCAGATAATGGTACATGTGGCCACTCCCACGACACTGATCAACGGGATAATCAAATTTCGTTGCCCTATTTTCAATTGCAAGCTGCCGGGGATTTTCCAAGCTCGATAAGCCTCTGGCTCCGTATTCCTAAGAACTATCAAACAAATATTTACGATAATGTAGGACAATAGGGCGCCGAAGTTATAGAGGTCTGCTATCAGATGCAGCTCGCCTGAAAACGCCAAGAGGCCTCCAATCACTCCGAAGAGCAGGATTGTCCTGTAGGGAGTCCTAAACTTCGGATGAACTTTATAGAACCATTTTGGTAGAAGCTTATACCTTCCCATCGAAAAAACAATTCTCGAAACTCCGATGACCCCTGTATTTGTCGAAACATAGCAGATACTCATACCAGTTATCGCAACTATCGGCGCAAAGTATCCCCCTATAACCGGGATTGCTCCGGCTATCACCGCGATTGGGTCTGAGGCGGCTGCTAGGCTCTGCCAAGGTATCATGCCCATGCTGACTACCGAAAGCCCTAACGCAAAAATGATTACCGACAGGATCGATAGCTTGTGCGCCCGCGGAACCCATCTATCAGGCCGTTTGGTTTCCTCTGCCGCTTGCGCTATAGACTCAATCCCTATAAATGAGCACATGGCGAGGGTAATGCCATAAACGAAATTCTGCGTCTGCAAATCTTGACTATAGAAGTATGAGATGTTGGGGAGTTCTGAGGGTACGCCTAAAGTGCCTACTTGAGATAAAAGCCTTTGAAAATTAAAGGCTAAGAATAATCCCAGCAGAATTATCGCAGCCTCAACTATGAGATCTAGTGAGACCAGTCCCTCATTTAGTGCTGAAGACTCTCTTATCCCTATGACATTGATTGCTAAGAGAATCGCTATCAGAATAAGCGAGGTTACGCCTAGGTAAGGTAGTTGAATGGATCCTATTGCGACGCTCCCTGTTTTTAGCCAAGGCAAAAAGAAGCTCAAATACCCGCTTGTCGCCAAAGCGAACAGCGCTATATCCACCGTGTAATCCAACATCACCGCCCAGCCGGCGATAAAGCCTGCAAGGTCATTAAACGCCTTCATCGCGTATACATGGGCCCCACCTGCATAAGGATAGGTGGTTGCAAGCTCAGCATACGCTAACCCTGTGCAGATGTATGTGATTGACGCGATTGCCAATGCCAGCGGCATAGCTCCAGCGGCATAGAAAGCAACAAGCCCAATAGCCACATAGATGTCAGCGCCCACATCAGCGTATCCCATGCAAAATGAGCCGTACCAGCCTACATCGCGCTTCAGGGAATACTCATTCTCTTTCTTAGCCATCTAGGATCCACTCGTTAGGGACGATGCTCTAAATGCTATTTGCTTATGCCAAATTCTCTCTACTTCTTTCTAGCAGTTATTTAAACCAATTGAGGCCAGGGCTGGTTTCACCAAAACAATTGAATACAGTTCTACTAACAAATCAATGGGGAATTAGGTTGACCTTGGGCCTCATCGTTAAAGCAGCCGCAGGCGAGTTGAAGGCGGATTTAGCCGTTGTAAACGCGAAAATACTAAATGTCTACACTGGAGAGCTGGAAGAAGGCTCAGTAGCCATTAAGGCTGGTAGAATAGTCAGAGTTGGAAATGCTGAAGACCTGATAGCGGCGTCCACCTCAATAATTAATGCCAAAGGCAGTTATCTTGCTCCTGGGTTTATTGATGCGCACCTCCATGTGGAAAGCAGCATGATGACTATTACGGAGTTCGCTAAGGTAGCCCTACTCCACGGCACCACAACCATTGTCATAGACCCTCATGAAATCGCTAATGTGCTTGGAGTTGAGGG
>Ga0209314_10001273_pt1 | contig 11233 bp, 11 predicted proteins | sample I19B2metaG_FD_184146 | JGI IMG/M metagenome (GOLD analysis project Ga0209314, IMG submission 184146) | Lake sediment bacterial and archeal communities from Gulf of Boni, Indonesia to study Microbial Dark Matter (Phase II) - ​I19B2 metaG... | ecosystem: Environmental > Aquatic > Freshwater >...
CTCTTTAGGTGCGCTCGGTAGTCTAATGTCTGGTTCCGGTTCAACCGTGTTCGGTATTGTAGAAAGCGAAGAAAAAGGTCAAAAAATACTTAAAGAATTAAGAAAATATCCCTGGCAAACCTGGTTAGTTAAGACAGTTGGGGAGTCGCCAAGCGGTAAGGCACGGGACTTTGGATCCCGCATCCGAAGGTTCGAATCCTTCCTCCCCAGAGTAATCGCGGATGTCCACAGATAAAACATAGATGACCACGGATAAACGTCCAGATTGCACGGACAAGAATTTGTGGTAATCTGGTCTTTAATCAGTGGTAATCCGTGTATGAGCAAAGCGAATGAAAAAATTGGTAGCGATTATCTTAGCGGCGGGTGAAGGGACAAGGATGAAATCATCCTTGCCCAAAGTTTTACATCCACTTTGTGGTAAACCTTTAATTTCCTGGGTGTACGATAGTGTAAAAAATCTTAACCCAGAAAGGGTATACATCATTATTGGTAAAAATCATAATAGTATTCGCTCACTTTTCTTGAAAGATAAAAAAATAGTCTTTGCAACCCAAAGTAAATCTTTGGGTAGCGGTGATGCGGTCAGAGAATGTGAAAAATATTTAAAGGACTATTCTGGGGATTGCCTCATTCTCTGCGCCGATGTCCCTTTACTGAGCACGGATACTTTACAACGGTTAGTATCTCTCCACCGTAAAGAACGTAATACTTTAACCCTTCTTACTACACGGGTAAATAATCCTTATGGTTACGGACATATTTGTCGTTCATTGGACGGCGATATTCTTAAAATTGTAGAAGAAAAAGAAGCAAACCGCTGGGAAAAAAGTATTAAGGAGATTAATTCTGGAATTTATTGTTGTATTCCCAATGTCCTTTTCCCGGTAATAAAAAAATTATCGCCAGAGAATAAGAAAGGCGAGTATTACCTCACCGATTGTGTGGAATTGCTCCGGATTCGCGGAGAGAAAATAGGTTCATTAATCCTGGATTGTCCCGAAGAGGTATTAGGAATAAACAACCGAAAGGAGTTGGCGACAATTGAAAAAATTGTAAGAAATAGAATTTTAGACAATTTAATGCTTGCCGGGGTAAGCATAGTTGACCCTGAACATACATATATTGATGTAGATGTATCTATTGGTCAGGATACAACTGTTTTACCAGGAACAATTATTAAAGGGAAGACAAAAATTGGTGAAAATTGTCGTCTCGGTCCACAAACCTATATTGAAGATTGTTCTATCGGTAACAATGTGGAAATTCGCGCTTCTTTCCTTTACGGAAATAAAGTTGCTAGTGGAGCGAAGATTGGTCCTTTTTCCCATTTGCGTCCCGGGTCAAGTATTGGGGAAAAAGCGAGAATCGGTAATTTCACCGAAGTAAAAAAATCAAAAATTGGTGCGGGTACAAAAGTTTCCCATCTTTCCTACATTGGCGATTCAATTCTCGGTAAGGAGATTAATATCGGCGCTGGTGTGATTACCTGTAATTATGACGGTATTGCTAAACATCACACAAATATCGGGGATAAAGTTTTCATTGGTAGTAATGTCAACTTAATCGCGCCAATAAAGGTAGGGAAAGAGACAGTAATTGGCGCTGGCTCAACAATTACTAAAAACGTTCCCGCAAAAAGTTTAGCCATTGCCCGTAGTCGGGAAATTATCAAAAGAAATTATACACTTAAGAAAAGGTCAACAACGCATCGGGAGGGAAAATTTAAAAAATGATTAATGAGACGAAGGTTTTTACCGGCAATGCACACCCAAAATTGGCTGAAGAAATCTGTCAAACAATTAATCTACCACTTGGCAAAGCCTATGTTAGTAGATTTGCTGATGGCGAAATTGAAGTAAGGATAGAAGAGAATATACGGGGCAAGGATTGTTTTTTGATTCAGCCTACCTGTCCACCGGTGAACGAAAATTTAATGGAACTTTTAATTATGCTTGATGCGTTACTCCGTGCTTCAGCAAGACGGATTACGGTAGTTTTACCTTATTACGGTTACGGCAGGCAGGACCGCAAAGTTGAACCCCGTGTACCGATTTCAGCAAAATTGGTAGCAAAACTTATTACCATTGCGGGTGCAAATCGTATCCTTGCCTTAGATTTACATGCCGGACAAATAGGTGGTTTTTTTGACATCCCGGTTGACCACCTTTTTGCCATGCCGGTAATGCTTAATTATTTCCATAACAAAAATCTCAATCAGCCGGTAGTGATTGCCCCTGACCCGGGTGGTGTGGAACGTTCCCGTGCATTTGCTAAAAGACTTGATGCCGGGTTAGCAATTATTGATAAACGCCGTCCAAAACCTAACGAGGCAGCGGTAATGCACGTCATTGGTGAGGTAAAAGGTAAAGAGACAATTATCCTTGATGATATGGTAGATACCGGCGGGACATTAATCAAAGTTAGCGAAGCATTAAAAAAGAAAGGTGCAAAAAAAATATACGCCGCCTGCACCCATGCTGTCCTCTCAGGAAATGCGGTTAAATTAGTTGACTCTTCAAATTTGGAAAAACTGGTAGTAACCAATTCCATCCCTTTAACCAAAGAAAAACAAATAAATAAGATTGAGATTCTTTCAATTGCTAAACTTTTAGGGGAAGCAATCCTGCGCATCCATAACGAAGAATCAGTAAGTGCGCTTTTCGTTTAGGAAAACGATTACAGTGATTCTTTAAGACTGATTACGGAGATTTCTGGGACTGACAATGAAAAGAATAATTTTTATTTGTCTATTTTTTAGTATTTTGGGATTAGAGATAAAAGTCTTTGCTCAACTTAGTCCTTTGGCAAGCGGGATACAAAAATATCGTCAAGGTGATTTAGAAGGCGCGATTGCCGATTTTGAAACCGTATTAAAAACAGATAAGGAAAACGCAAAGGCTAAAGAATACCTGCTTAATTGTTATATTACTCTTGGAGCCAAACTTGCTGAAGCCCAAGATTACAACAAAGCTTTAACCTTCCTTGAGCGAGCGAGTAAACTTGTGCCTGAGGATACTGAAATAAAAGGACTTTATGAAAGTGTAAAGGCAAAATTAGTACCGCCTACTCCTCCCAAACCGGCAGTAATTCCCCCACCAGCAAAAGAAGTGGCACCTGCTCCAGCACCGGTTATTCCTAAGATAGAGAAACCGGCTGTTGAGAAGGTTAAGGTTGAAGTTAAACCTAAACCAACCCCACCGGTTGAAGAAAAAAAACGGGATGAACTTGAGGAGAAAATAACCTTTATTCTTGCCCGTGTTGAGCGGGATAGAGAAGAGTTGTTACATCGGATTAGCGAATGGGAAGAAAAAGAAGGGAAGGAACGGCAGCGTATTCTTCAAAGTCAAAAAATTACGCAACGGACAATAATCATTGTTGCCGCGGGTCTTTTAATTTTAACTTTTATTCTTCTTGGGCCAGTATACTCAAATTTTAAACGCAGTGCCAAAGCAAGAGATAAAATCCTTACCGAATACGAAAATAAAATTACAAAATTAATTGAAGAACAAAAAGCATCCTTAAGTTCTTTTATCAGCGCACAAACACAGGCAGTAACTCAACCCCTGCAGGAACTAACAGTTGCTCAGGAACTATCCCCGGAATTGCCACCGTTACCGGAAGATATTTTAGAAAAAGCGACACCGGATTTACGCTTCCGTGCAATTGAGATAATCAGGAAAGAATTGAACAGTGAAAATGAAACTGAAAAAATTATTGCTACACGATTGCTTGAACGTTTTATCAACGATACGAGAAAACCAATACAGATTGAAGCGCTAAAGACCTTATATCTTTACGACCCGGAAAAAGTGATTGATTTCTTAAAAGAAAAAAGCAAAAAACCTGACCTCTGGGTGGTCAGCGCCCTCGCAGAGAATGTTTCACCAGAAAGTGTGGATATTTTAATTTCTTTGATTGACAGCGCTAATCAGGAGATGAAAAGAGAGATACTGCGTGCTTTAAAACATTTTCTACATCTGAGAGAAAAAGAACTTCCCGCTGATACAGTTAATACTATCCAGCAGACAATCAGTAAAATAGAAACTTAACCAACAGAGAAAAGAAAATGAAAAAAAATTGCTTTTTGTTATTTATGGTTTGTTTTTTATTTTTTGTTTTTTGTCCTTCAATAATTGTAGAGATTTTAAACAAGGTGGTCGCGGATGGACTACCACTCCCATCCGAATCCGGGCCAGCGAAAAAAGAAACTTTCACCGCTACAAAAATTTTCGTCACCGAACCAATAAAAGTCAAGAGACAATCTGTTTTATCTGAAGAATCAAAAAATGAATTAACTCTTTTGGAAGGAAGAATTAAAGATTTTATGCTCCGCTCTGATGAAGAAAGAAATAATTTAACAAAAAGATTAGAAGAGCGAGACAAAATAATTAACCGGGTTATACTTCTTGGTCTTGCTACTCTTTTAGTAATTGTCCTCCTTGTAAAATATGTCTTACGTTCATTAGGTGAGCGTCTCCGAAGTGAAAAAGGTCAAGAATTTCGAGAGGTCACTCCGTCTCGAGAAACAAAAGAAGAATCGCTTGCCTTCAAAGAAGACCCGGAGCAATTCTTCTATAATTGGTTAAATAACCTACCGAATAAGGAAATTATTCAAATTATTTCTTGTTTGATAAGTAATCCGGAAAAGAATATTCGTGAAAAAGCATTTATATTTTTGGAAAAAATGTGGCAAACAAAAGAATTTACTTCTGAGGAACAATTGAAAATTGAAAGATTAATTAGAAAAGTAGGCTTAGAAGAAGGATGGATAAGTGAATAATTAAAAATTCAAAATTAAAAATTAAAAGTTAAAAAAGAGGAGGATAAAAGGTGGAAGAAATTGTTCTTGCTGCTGAAAAACGAGCAAACCTAACTAAAGGACAGATTAAAGATTACCGAAGGAAAGGTAAAATACCAGCAGTTGTTTATGGTGAAGGTAAAGAATTGTTCCCTCTTTTTGTTGACCAGAAACAATTCCAAAAAATTTTGCATACTTCTTTAGGAGAAAATGTAATTATCCATTTGGAAATTAATGAAGCGAATCCAAAAACAGTGATAATTAAAGAAATACAACGTGACCCATTAAATGATAATTTACTTCATATTGATTTTCAACAGATTTCTTTAAAAAAGAAAATCGAAATTACAGTGCCGATAGAAATTATCGGTGAAGCGACCGGAGTAAAAAGTGGCGGCATTTTAGAACAACAACTCTGGGAATTAAAAATACGCTGTTTGCCAACAAAAATACCAAAATCAATACCCGTGGATGTGAGTAATTTGGAAATTGGTAAAAGTTATGCGGTTAAAGATTTATCCATCCTTAAAGAAACGGAAGTTCTCACCAACCCTGACCAGGTTGTAGCAAGTGTAGTCTCAGCACCGGTTGTTGAAGAAGTAGTCACTCCTGCACCCGTGGTTGCCGAACCGGAAGTAATTGGTAAAGGTAAGAAAAAAGAAGAAAAAGTGGAAGAAGTAGAAGAAAAAGAAGTAAAAGAAGAAAAAACTAAACCATAATGACGACCATACGCTCAATTATCGGGTTAGGCAATCCTGGGGAAGCATACCGGAAAACGCGGCATAATTTTGGATTTCTTGTGATTGACTTTTTAGTTAAGCGCTGGAAGTTAAAACTAAAAGAAAATAAATTTCTTAACGCTAAAATTGTAGTAGTTCACCCCGCCCTTGCGTGCAAGAGCGGGGTTCACCCCGCCCTTGCCCCGCCCCTGCACGCAGGAGCGGGACTTGCGTGCAAGAGCGGGGTTCACCCCGAACTTACGAAATATCCTCACCAGTTAATTTTAGCGAAACCATTGACTTATATGAATTACAGCGGGAAAGCAGTAAGTAAACTAATAAGAAAATATAAACTTAATCCGGAAGAAATCTTAATCGTTTACGATGATTTCAATTTACCGTTCGGGACAATCCGAATCCGTCAATCCGGTTCTTCCGGAGGACACCAGGGGTTAAAATCAATCGCTGATTCTCTGAACACGGAAAAATTTTCCCGCCTACGGGTCGGCTGTGGACCCTTACCTTCAGGAATCAATCCGGTAGACTTTGTGCTCAGTAGATTTTCTCAAGAGGAAGAAAATAAACTTGAATTTCTTTTAAGAAAGATTGGCGAAGCAATTGATACAATACATAACAAAGGGTTAGAAAAAGCGATGTCGGTTTACAACCGAAAATCTGCCTTGACAAACAAAAAATAAACTGCTAAATTTGGGATTTTATTCTCACAGATAAGGACTAAGGGAGAAAAGAGTGGAAAGGGTAGTTGAAACAATTGAAAAAATCAAAAAGATTGAAAAAGAAAACGAAGAAAAAATTCAAGAGACACAAAAAATCGCTGCCCAAATTGTTACGCAGGCGAAAGTAAAAGCAAAAGAAATTATAGACCAGACTAAAAAAGAAACCGAGGAAGAATTAAAAAAATACGCTGCATTTGAAGAGAAGTCTGCCCTTGGAGAGACTGAAGAAATCAAAAAGAAATATGCCGAGGAATGTCAAAAAATACGGCGAGAGGCAGAATTAAATTTTGAAAAAGCAGTGAAATTGGTATTGAAAGAATTAGGAATATAATATGGCCATAGAAGCGATAAAAAAAATCTATCTTTTAGGTTATAAAGAAATTGAGGGCGAAGTGATTAGTTTACTCCAGGATTTAGGGGTGGTGGAAATAAGTGAACTCCTGCCAGAATATAAAGAAGAAACTGAAAGACTTGAAAACAAAGAACTTCAAGGGAAATTAGAACAGTTAGAATATCTAATCAATTTGTTAGGAAAATATGTTCCCCGGAAAGGGGGTCTTGAAACTACCGGCAAAGAAAGGATTGTCCTTTCTCAAAGGGAGTTTCAGGAGATTGTTGAAAATTTTGATTTTTTCAAGATTTATCAGAATTGCAGGAACCTGGAAAAGGAACTTGACGAATTGAAAATAAAGAGAAATAAACTGGAAACCGAAAAACATCAAATCACCCCCTGGTTACCGCTTCAAACTAAATTGGAACGGTTTACTCCAACGGCTAAGGTTGGGATTAGCCTTGGACATATTCCTTTAAACCAGTGTAACCGGTTCAAAAAAGAAATATTCGACCTTACTGATGAAATCCTCCTTTATGAAATTAATACCGACAAGAAATGGAAATATATACTTTTGTTTTATTCCCGTGAATATGGCACTGCAATTGAAGAAATTTTAAAGAAAGTTGAATTTACGCCACTTTATCATCCGTTGGTCAATTTATCGCCGGAAGAGATTATCCTTCGCATTAACCAAGGAATTGAGACTACACACAAGGAAGAACAAAAGGCAATTAGCACTTTATCTGAATTAGTTCCTTTACAGTCTCGACTTAAGGTCATTTATGATTATCACCTCAACCTCCAAATAAAAGAGAAAATCAAACAATTTTTTACCCGGACGAATGAATCGTTTTGCTTGACCGGTTGGATACCGGCTAAAGAAATAGATAAAATAAAAAGAATACTTTCCAATAAGTTCGCTTATTTAGAAATTATCTTCGCTAACCCGGAAGAAAAAGAGCGAGTCCCGGTAATCCTTAAGAATAAAAAAATTGCTGAGCCTTTTGAAGTTATTACTGACCTTTACGGTCGTCCGAAATACCGGGGAGTTGACCCAACACCTTATTTATCAATTTTTTTTGCTATTTTCTTTGGTTTATGCTTAACTGATGCGGGTTACGGTATAGTTCTTATGCTCCTTAGCGGACTGGTTCTTTTGCGCTATTCCGCGAGAATGGGATTAACGAGCAGAAAATTTTTCCGCTTATTTTTTCTTGGCGGTTTTGCTACTTTACTCCTTGGAGCAATGGTCGGTGGTTGGTTCGGGATGACCGCAAAGATAAAACTTTTTGACCCGCTCAAAGATTTACTCATTTTCTTCGCCCTGGCACTGGGCTTAGGGGTAATTCACATTTTCACCGGGTTATCTATAAGAATGTGGCAAAATATCAAATCCGGCGATTGGGTGGCGGCGCTCTCTGACCAGGGATTATGGATGGTAATTATTTCTTCCCTGATTGTTTTTGGTCTGGTGAAAGGTAAAACTTTGCCTGCCAATTTTGAGTCACCGAGTAAGATTTGTTCAATAGGCACAGCCCTCGGTATAATCTTCTTCCAGGGTCGCCGGGTAGACAAAAATCTTATCCGTCTTTCTGGATTGGAAGCAATCATCTACCCCTGGTTATGGTTAATCTTAACTATAGGTATGACCTCTCTTTTGCTCAAATTATTTCTGCCTCTCTCCAGATATTTAGCCCTTTTTTCGTTTCTGGGAATAGTTCTTCTTGGTCGCAAAAATCTTAAAGGCATCTTTGGGCGAATCGGACTTGGACTCTACTCCCTTTATGGAATTTCTGGCTTTCTTGGTGACACCCTTTCTTACTCCCGTCTGGTTGCACTTGGGCTAACTACCGGGATTGTGGCAATGGTGATTAACCGGATGGCGGCAATTGCTAATCTTGCTCCTTATGTCGGGTTTCTTCTTGCTTTTTTTATCTTGCTTGTCGGACACGCTTTCAACATTGCCATTAACCTTCTCGGTGCTTTTGTTCATTCTTGTCGCTTGCAATATGTTGAATTTTTTACTAAATTTTACGAATCTGGTGGAAAACCTTTCCAGCCATTTGCAAAAACAGGTAAATATACATTGATTAGCGATTAAAGGAGGAAGAAAAAATGGAACTAGGTTTACTCTTAGCACTTTTGGGGGCAGCAATCGCAGCAACAATTTCCGGTTTAGGTGCGTCCTGGGGTGTTTCCATTCCCGGACGCGCGGCTAACGGACTCCTGAGTGAAGAACCGGAAAAGTTTGGCAATTGTCTGATTCTGGTTGCTTTACCCGGGACGCAGGGAATTTATGGTTTCATCTCCGGTGTAATTATGCTGATTACTCTCGGTGCATTTGGAGGTGGGGCAGAGGGACTTAAGCATCCTACCATTCTCCAGGGGTTAGCCTTTCTTGGGGTAGGTATATTCCAGGCGACAGTCCAATGGGTTTCTTCTATTTACCAGGGTAAGGTTTGTGCGGCAGGAATTGCTATTGTTGCCAAGCATCCGGAAGATTCAATGAAAGGTGTAGTAAACGGAGTAATTGTGGAAACCTATGCCGTGCTTGGGCTCCTCATCACTTTGTTACTCATCCTTTTTGGCATCGCCCCAACCCTGAAATAGGCGGTTATTTCCCCGCCTGACGGCGAGGCAGGTATGGGTCTTGAAGAGATTATCCGTAAAATTGAATTAGAGACTGAAGGAAAAATAAAAGAAATTTTAACTTCGGCTGAAGAAGAGAAGAAGAATATTCTTGAAAAAACACAAGCAGAGGCAGGTAAAATCAAGGTCCAAATGCTTAAAACCGGGAAAGAGGAAATCCAGGAAAAGAAGGAAAGAGAAATTACTTTAGCCGAGTTAGAAGCACGAAAAACGGTTTTAGCCGAAAAACAAAAAATTATTAGTGAAGTTTACGCCCAAATTTTGCAAAGGCTGGAAAATCTCAGTGCAAAAGAATTTGGAGAACTGACGAAAAAACTTATCCTCAATATTGCCAGCGGTGGAGAAGAATTAATCGTCGCCCAAAAGGATAAACACAAAATTAGTCCCGAATCAATTAAAGAAATAAACCAAATCTTGGGAAGACAAAAAAAGGAACCAATTCATCTTTCGCAAGAAAGACATAATATTGCCGGTGGATTTGTTCTCCGCAAGGGGAACTTAGAAATAAACTTCTCCTTCCCGGCGTTGGTTAAATCTCTACGGGAAAAGACCGAATCGGAAGTAATAAAACTGCTCTTTTAGGTAGGGGGATTAGAAATTGAATGAAAAACGAAGATTACGCTTATGCAGTGGGTAAAATCCGTGCTTTAGAAACACAATTATTAACAAAATCCGATTTTGAACGTCTCCTTGAGACAAGTGACGCTACTTCTGCCCTGCAGGAACTTAGCGATACCCCTTACGGCGAACATTTAACCCGGATTAAAGATATCAGTGAGTTTGAACTTTTGCTCAACGAGGAATTGAAAAAAACCTATAACTTAATTAAGGAACTTTCCCTTCATCCGGAAATAACCGATTTATTCTTTTTAGAAAAGGATTTACATAATCTAAAGGTGCTCTTAAAAAGTAAATATGCCGGAATTTCTCCCGATGGAAATTTAATTGACTTAGGACTTTTCCCTTTAGCTGGGTTAAAAGGAATGGTTGAAAAAAATGATTACGCAGGATTTACTAACTCTACAATTCGTGAAACGATTGTTCAAGCAATTAAACAATTTGAATTAACTCATGAACTACAAATTATTGACTTCGTTTTAGACGCTGTAATCTATGAAGTGTTCTTGAATACGGCAAGAAAATACCAAAATATTTTCCTCCAAAACTATTTTCAACTCCAGATTGATTTAATTAACCTGAAAACTTTGGTTAGATTTATTGTCACCAAGAAAGATAAAAGATACTTTAAGGATGGATTAATTCATGGAGGTAATCTTACTTACGAATTTTTCCTTAGAGAATTCCCGGAAAAAGAAGGGGATGTCCCGCACAAAGTAGGGCTGGAAAGATACAAAAATATTATCACTTACGAAAAAGATTTAAATGCGAAAGAAAGAAGAACGCCTCTCCTTGAAAATTACGAGCAAATCATCAGTGCAGGAATTAAATCCTGGCTAAAAGAACGTTCTTTTTCTCTATTGGAGAAACTTATTGACGACTCTCTAACCGAGTATCTAAAAAAGGCGAAATACATAACTCTTGGGTTAGAACCGCTAATTGCTTATCTTTTTGCAAAAGAAATAGAAACGAAAAATATACGGGTAATTATTGTGGGCAAAATAAACAATATACCTCAAGAAATATTACGGGAAAGGTTGCGCGAAACTTATGTCTGACATTTGTCTTATCGGAGAGAAAGATTATATCCTTTGCTTCCAGGGTCTGGGAATAACGACTTTTACGGTTAAAAATATTGAGGAAGCGGAAGACAGATTGAACGAAGCGATACAAGAAAAATACAAATTTATTTATATCACTGAAACTTACGCCGAAGGATTGATGCCCTGGATTAAAGAGTTGAGTTTAGAACCGAATATCGCGATAACTATTATTCCCACGCTTAAAGAAAAGAAGGACTTGGGTATAAGAAATTTAAGAAAAATTTCCGAGAAAGCAGTGGGAGTAGACCTCATTAGACAAAACGCAGATGACC
>Ga0209314_10001274_pt1 | contig 11233 bp, 13 predicted proteins | sample I19B2metaG_FD_184146 | JGI IMG/M metagenome (GOLD analysis project Ga0209314, IMG submission 184146) | Lake sediment bacterial and archeal communities from Gulf of Boni, Indonesia to study Microbial Dark Matter (Phase II) - ​I19B2 metaG... | ecosystem: Environmental > Aquatic > Freshwater >...
CTCTCTAGGGCCGCGGGCAAGTCTCGAAGAAGATCGATCAGGAAGGTAGTGTCTAGGCAGATCCTTTGGGCTTCCATCTTGACCACATGTCTCTCAGCGTCTTCATCAGCTCCTTCTCCTCTTTGTCGGTCATGTCGCTCCATCCGCCCGCGTGTCGAAGTATGTTGCCGCGGCCTTCGCTCAGCCTCAGTACTACGTCGGTGAATGATTCGCCTTCTGCCTTCAGCTTCCGCAATCTGTTGTACGCTTCATCGCTGATGGTGAGGGTTTTGAAGCCCATGGCTCAATACACGAACAGTACACGAATATACGCTTTGCGGCGGACTGTTGATTCCGATCCCCTCTCCCTTGCTTCCGTCTCGTCACTGCAACGCGTCGGGTTCACATTGCTGGATCTCGGTCAAGACGATGAAGACCAACTCTTAGCCTTTCGGTGGTGTCTTGCGGTGGGATAACAGAGAATCCCGTTAGCACCGAAAGTCTCAAATTGTGATCGGCCGACATAGCCTAGTGGGTTTCAGAGATTCACGGTCTGCCTGTGTGGAGTTCGCTGCTTTCTCTGCTGACGGAAGCGCCGAGGAGGGGCGCGATGATAAGCAAGTACCCGAAACCGAGTAGGAGTGGAGGAAGGAGGTGAGGAACGTGAAGGAAAAACTGTTGCATCCGCCTAGGCGAACCCTGACTCTCTTCGCCGTTCTGATGATCGGCGTACTTATTGGAAGTGTGCCCGTGCTCTACAGCCAGCTGAACGGTCGACCTGACGTTGCCGCACAGGAGCAGCAATTCGGTTTCAGCGGCCCTGTTACCTACTACATCCATGCGGGGAACGCGGGTAGGGCGTATGGTGCTATAACGTCCAGCACCACCCTCACGGAGATCACTCAGGTTATGCGGGTAACGATCAAGAACTTCTTGCCCTCCATGATAAAGGTGGAAGTCAAGCTGTGCATTGAACTGGCCGTCGTCGGCGCGGAGGTGCCGGTCGGCGTCTTGGCCGCAATAGATGGGAACGCAATGTATCCTAACGTAGGGGGACCAGGTGGAGGCTACCTGGCTGGATATGTGGCGCACCCTAGCTTAGGCGCCGTCTATAACTATGCTGCGCTGGAATCATGGTGCTTCGACTGGGAGGGACAAGTCGGCTATGGAGTCCACGTAATCTCATTCTACTGGGCTGTCTCGGACCCAGATTCTATCCTTTGGGGCGACTTCTACGCGATCTCGGTATGGGCCACCAAGGTGGTATAGTGCGCCACCCGTCCCCCCTACTTTTTTTCTGCTGGAACAACGGAGGCACGTATTGGTAAACGCCATTTCTCACGTACTTCTCTAAATACACTCGAGGCTGAATCTTCAAAGCCCTACTGTCATTTCAGCCACGGTGAACAATCGTGTGGCAGGTTAGTCTGAGTGAGTGTGAGAGCTGATGTGATGTATCCTGCCAATGGAGACTGCTAACAGCCGGAACGGTCGGGAGTGAGGCGGCTGATGTGAGGGTAGGCTTCTTTCAGAAGCGCAAGCGTGCCTGTGACGTGAGGAACCGCGTAAGACTTAAGAGTTGGTAAGACAGGCCCATTTGTAAGGGGCCCGACTTGTCATACTCAAAGGTGACCAAGAAGGGGCAGGTAACAATACCCTCGCACTTCAGGGAAGAGCATGGCTTCGGCGAGGGGGTCGTCGTCGCTTTCAAGAAGACCAAAGATGGCGTCGTGATTGAACCTGTGCATGACATGACCGAGTCTGCTGGAAAACTCTCGAAGTTCGGCACCGCTGATGAAGTAATTCGCGACCTGATTGGGTCACGGGAACGGGACTTCAGGTAGCGTAGGCGTATTGATCCTCGTGCTGGATACCACTTTCCTAGTACTGCACTACTTCTCCGACGACGAGGGCATCCTCAACAAGACCCGCGAGACGCTTAGAATCTCCAGGAAACTCGGGAACAGGGCCATCCTACCCACGATCGTTCTGGCGGAATTCTACGCTCAAACCTACAAGAGAACCGGGAAAGAGGTCGCAGACAAGCACTTCAGGGAAGTGGTAAACTCGGGCCTACAGATCATTCCGCTAACAGAGCAGATATCGTACCAGGCAGGCTTGTTTAGAGCGAAGTATCAAGAGAAGGTTCCTTGGGGGGACTGCATCGTCGCCGCGACGGCTGTCCAAAACAAAGCCAAGCTTGTCGTAACGGAGGATACGCATCTCATGGACATCAAGGAGATTGAAGCGAGAAGAACATCTGAGCTGCGTCTCTGAGAATGGGAACAACCCGTCGTCGATGCCAAGGAGACCTCTGAAACCTAGAACGGCCATGAGCGGATAGAGGTGAGAGTGTTCACTTACAGCGAATCGATGCTGCCGTTAGTCCAATGCGGACTAACGGTACTCCAAGACGCCGCCGCCAGGTTAGGCATCAACAAATCTGTCAGGCCTCTCAGGCACTCGTCTGGTAGGCGGATCTTGAAGTTGAACTCCTAGGCTCGGTTCGGCAACCCGCCTCGGAATCTCAAGATAGTAGCGCATGCATCGATAGACGCGCTTTCTCACGTACTTCTTGAAATACACTTGAGGGTGAGTCTTCAAAGGCCTGCTTCTAGACCGTCGCTATGAGAGAATGCGGCCATGACCGTCTACAGGAGTCGCAACAAGTCCTCGATCGTCAGGTTTGCTTGTCTCAGGATAGACCTCAACGTTCCCTTAGCAAGTTCACGATGCACAGGTACAATGACAATCAGTATCTCTTTACCCCGTCGCCTCTTCAGCCTTGCGTGGCTTCCTTTCCGACCAACGATGACAAATCCGATCTTACTTAGGATTCTAATCATTTCACGGCCGGACACAACTGGGAGCTTACTCAAGGAGGCACAACTTTGACGACGGTTACCATCGGTCGATAGTCGACTTGAGGAACCTTTGCGTCTTCATCCTCGAGGTAGAGCTCTATAGCCTCCCTCAGATTGTCCAACGCTGATTCGACGCTTTTCCCTTGACTCGTAATCTCAAGCTCGGGACAGTGCGCAACGTACCATTTCCCCTCCTTGTTGACGACTGAGGAAAACTCAAGAGCGCCTGTTGCCATGAATGCTCACCGATTCCTTTCTCTTCGCAATACGCGAGCTCCTCCGTTAATGGCTTTCCCTCGTAGCAGAGTCGGGCGAAACCACTGACTTCCGTAAGAGGAGCATTCCCCAGTCGATCGCACAAGGCTCGGACACCCTCGCCTTCAGGTGTTCTTCCCTCAGATACGAGCAAATCTGTTTGGTTCTCCCCCGAGCAGCAGGCAACCGCTCTCAATAGCTCGCCGCTCGTTGCTCAGTGGATCAACGAAGAACCACCCATTCTATGGTCGCTGACCCAGCACTGATACACCTCCCGACTCTACAGTAGAAAGTCAGCGCGTTTCAAGACACCATCCACATCGTCACGTATGACCTCGAAGAGACACACCAATTCGGAATCGAGATCGTTATGCATTCGGCAATCCAGCGTACTTGCAGTTCTAGTCGTCGCGTTCACAAGCTCGCTGCGCTTCGAGATTATGCTTAAGGCTCTAGGGCGACCGACCGTCATGGTCGGCTCTCCAAGTAATTCTCTTATACTTTCTGGAGAGTTCATCGGGCAGGGCGACATATTGTGACTTCGCGAAGCCCCGCAGAGATTAAGGACGAGATTGAGAGGGCGAATCAGCAGGCCGTGGAGAGGATGATGGAGTCCGACCCGGTGTGGGTGGACATAGGGCTTGCTCGCAAAGTCATCCCAGGCATGGGGGAGAGGATGCTTCTACACGCGGGGCCTCCGATCGAGTGGGGCCGTATGAGCGGACCGATGAAAGGCGCTGTCATGGGCGCGTCAATTTATGAGGGCTGGGCTCACGACGGAGCGGAGGCGGAGAAGCTTGCGAGGTCTGGCGAGATCTCGTTCGTTCCGAACCATCACCATGACGCCGCTGGACCCATGGCGGGGATCATCTCACCGAATATGCCCGTGTACGTTGTCGAGGACCGCAAGTATGGTAACAAGACGTTCTCAAACTTGAACGAGGGAATCGGGAAGGTACTCAGATACGGGGCCTACTCCAGCGAAGTCATCCAGAGACTGGCTTGGATGCGTGACACGCTCGCCGCGACCCTTGAGGCAACCATCAGAGAGATCAGAAAAGAGAGAGACGGCGTCGCCATGAAGCCCATCATAACTCAGGCGCTCACGATGGGGGATGACTGCCACAACCGCTACAACGCGGCTACATCGCTCTTCCTGCGCGAGATCACTCCCCACATGATGCAGACCGGACTCGACAAGAAGACGCTGATCGACTCGTTCAACTTCATGGCGCAGAACAACTTCACGCTGCTCAACCTTGGGATGGCAAGCGCTAAAGCGATGACGCTTGCCGCTCACAAGATCAAGTACAGCACGATCGTTACGGTGCTCACGAGGAACGGAACGGATGCGGGAATCTGGGTGAGCGGGCTTGAGAACGAATGGTTCACCGCCCCGGCGCCTGTGCCGAAGGGAGTGTGGTTCCCAGGGTTTACGGAGAAGGACGCGAACCCGGACCTGGGGGACAGCGCGATCACCGAAACCGCTGGCTACGGCGGCTTCGCGATGGCGGCCGCGCCCGGCATCGTTTCATGGGTAGGCGGAAGCGTCGCGTACGCCATCGAGAACACACAGAAGATGTACGAGATCACGCAGACGAAACACAAGTACTTCATCATCCCCTTCCTTGACTTCCAGGGCACTCCTACGGGAATCGACCTTCGCAAGGTGGTCAGGACGGGCATCACGCCCACGATAAACACGGGGATAGCTCACAAGGAAGCCGGGATCGGACAGGTGGGAGCTGGGATGGTATCATTCCCGCTCGAGATGTTCAAGCAAGCGCTCAAATCATACGCCCAGAAGTACGGCCTCTAAGGACAACGGAATGCCAGCCACCCTACGAGCAAACTGCATAGGCTCACTGGCAGCTGAAGCGCTCTCAGACGGGAGCTCAGAAACCGTTGGTCATGTAGTGAACACTTTCCCGAATTCCTTGTACATCAAGACTCTGCACGGTGAACTCGTGTTCGTTACGAGCCTCCCGCTACGGTCGCCGATAACAATCAATCTCGATCTCGAATCCACATTGAACCTTGATCAAGTGGTCAAGCCGCTGGAACCTGTTCGCGTCCGTGAGAAGCAAATACGCATAGGAGCAGAAACTTCCATCGATCTCACCGGCGTGCCGCCTTACCATAGTCAGTCAAGTCCTGTGAGTCGATTGGGCTCGGGATTCGCGGAAATGGGAGAGACGCTGCGTCTCATTTCATTCCTGATCAGAATCTTGGACACGGAGCAAAGCGTGCTGGACCCTCATGGCCTAGCTCACAGGGGAGTCGTGAAGTTTGTTTCTGATGGCGTCATACCGCTTGGGCGGTCAGGCAAAGAAGGTCAATTCCCTCGAGCCGCTCTGAGCATCGTGGGCCTAGGATCCGGATTCACACCGTCGGGTGATGACATGCTGGGCGGATTCCTTGCAACCTACAACTCTCTCGCCGAGGCTATTCAGCGTGCGCCCGTTTTGTTGGATTTTGCACTGCTGCAGGAGAAGACGAGCTGGATAAGCGCGAAGCTGCTCGACCATATGCAGCGGCTAATCCTTGACGAGCAGGTGCGTCTCGTGATTGACAGAGCCGGGACAGCGGACACGGACGGGCTGGTCCTGGCGGTCGAGTCGCTCTTGCCAAGAGGACACACGTCTGGAATTGACATTTCCGCAGGAGCGGTTCTGGCTCTTAGCCTGATCCGGGACATCGCGTTCCAGAAGAGCGAGACCGAGATGATCGCGGATGCGCTCGGTCTATCACCATGATTTCCCTGCTGATGCTGCTCAAGTCGACCCAAGTATAACCTGTGCCTGATTTTCTTGAGCGCTTATATTCGACCTGCGAACCCACTTCTGCCATGGACCCAACGCAGATAGTCGATACGATATTCTCCGTTGACAAGAACATACGGTACGTAGGCGTTGTCGGCCCTGGGCCAGCCTATATCATCAAAGAGTCACGTATGAGAGAAGGTGTCAAGTCACTCACGCCAGAGCGGAAGGACCGCGAATTCATCCAAGTAATCCCGGAGATCATACTTGGAGTTGCTGAGAAGCTCGAAGACGACTTGGGTGCAATCCGATACTCTCTGCTGTGCTTCCAGAAACTCACTCTAATGCTATTCAGGACGCGGGAATACGTGATCGTCGTAAGCCTAGAACCTGGAACCTTCGCCAGGCCCATCTTCGAACGGATCAAACCATTGCTGGGTCTGGAGCAATAGGCGCGCCCACTCAGGAACGGAACACGCCGCCAATCCGGAATATCGATCTCGATAGCAGACACGGGTCTCGAACATTCTGATTAGCCATATTAATGCAAGACTGAGCTGAGTAGGAGACCAGAGGTAGCGTGGATGAGTTCGAGTTCAACGGTCTACTATCCGCCGCCAGAGGAAGTCGCCTTCCCAGAACACAAGGTCAAGGTCGAGGACATGGAGCCGATCCTCAGGTGCGGCGTGCCCGAGATGAAGATCATGGGAGAGCGGCCGTGGAAGCCCAAGGTCGTCACTCTACGGGGCGGTCAGCAGATGCTCGTCAGGTCTCTTCGTGAAGACGAGTACGGTCAGCTGTTGGAGGCGATCAAGCCCTACATGTTCGTTGGAAAGGACTTCTATGACATAGTCGGTGTGAGGACGTACGGTGAGGTCCTCGCCCAGAAGCTTCACAGGATCAAGGATGCGTACACGCTCGTGGGCGTAATCGACGGACAGCTGGCTGGCGTTGCTAACGCGCGCATGTTCAACGAGAAGACCGCCTACAGCCTCCACACCATGAGCTTCATGAGAGGCGTCGACGCTGGGCCAGCCCTGTACTACGCGAAGGCGGAGTACGCGTTCGATTATCTTGGAGCCGACGTCTGGGAGGCCTGCTTCGAAAGCTACAACGGGTTCCGTGTCATCGGGCTACAGTGGGCTCACAAGTCCAAACCCTATCCCGAGTTTCAGACCGAGCTCGGCGGAGCCAGAGTCTTCTACCTGGACCGGGATCTGTGGGAGGGCTTCATCAAGAAGAAGTACGCGCACTACATCGGATCCTACGATGTCCCAAAAGAACTCCTAACCAAGTCAGAACACTTTACGGTCGGCCCGCCGATCGTGTAGCAGGCAACCAGACAAACAAAACGCTTGCGGCAAGCGTGTTCGACCGCAACGTTGCCCAGTGCGCCCGTTAGATGATGAGGTTCATGGCTTTGGGAAGGATCTCGAATCGGGCGGGAAGGCGGCCGACGACTTCTCCCTCCATCTCGACGAGCTGAGCCTCCTCCGAGCTTGCGACGACCGTTCTGCCCCTCCAGAACGAGACTTTCGGGTCATCCAGGTGAGTTCCTTTCCTGAGTCTTCCTAGTTTGGAGACCGCCTCAAGCGATGTGAAGTCTCCTAGTAACACGATGTCGAAGAGACCATCGTCCAGCTGGGCGTCGGGAGCAGGTTTGAGACCGCCACCAAAGTATCGACCATTCGCAACCGCAAAAAGCAGCACCTTCTGCTCACCAGGGCGATCGTCGATCTGGTACTTGGTCAGCTTGCTCTTGTATGTCAGTAGCGTGGGCAGGATCGCCCAAAGAAAGGAAACAGGTCCTCCAAAGGCCTTTGTTGTTCTATTGACCTTGTCAACAACTACCCCCTCAAGTCCGAAACCTGCGATATTGATGAACAATCTTGATCGCTGCTCGCCGTCGAGACTGACAAAACTGCATCTTCCCAAGTCAACGGGCCAAGCTTTCCCCGACCTTATCCTCTCAGCGGCCTCGAACGGCGTCGTCGGAAACTCAAGCGTTTTCGCGAAATCGCTGCCTGTTCCGATCGACATCACTGCCATTGCGGCCTCGGGGTTCAGAGGTTTCTCTTTCTCGAAGAATCCGTTGACTACTTCATTGATGGTGCCGTCTCCGCCGACGGCGACGACAAGCTCGTAACCCTCCTTGATTGCCTGACTGGTCAGCAGCGTGGCGTGTCCTTGCCGGTCAGTAAACCTGACATCGTAGCCTGGTCCAAGCCCGCGGCTGATCTCCTGGTCTATCCGTGTCCAGTTCTTTCCCGTTGCTCCGTTTGCTGATCTTGGATTCACGATGAACACGGTCTTGTGTGCGGGGGAGCGTGACATAGCTTGACCTCGACCTCAACCCCAGACTGTGTTAGGAGGACTCAAGAAGCTTGCCAGGGTTCATTATTCCTTTAGGGTCGAGCTGCCGCTTCACGGCTCTCAGGACGTCAAGCCCGTCCGCGCCGAGCTCCTGCCTGATCCACGGCGCGTGATCTTTCCCAATGCCGTGATGGTGGCTTAGGGTGCCGCCGTTCCGCATGATACAGTTCGTCGCCGCCTTCTTCATCCTCAACCATTGCTGGGCCTCTCTTCCCTTGACTTGGGGAGCGATGATAGTGAAGTAGAGGGAGGCGCCGTCAGGATACGCGTGGGACACGTGCGCAAACGCAACCCCGCTCGCACCCATTCCCGCCAGCGCGTCCTCGATTGAACTCTTGACTGCTCCGTGAAGCGTTTCCAGCCTGTTCCAGGTCGTGGCGGTTTCGAGGGTATCAACCAGAATACAGTGATCGAGAAGAATGTCGCGAAGATAGGGCAGCTCAAACCGCTCATTGAGCCAGGTTCTGCCAGCCGCTGAGCCGATCGCGAAGGCGCCGTTCCGTTTGCACGCTCTGACAGCGACTTGCCGCTCAGCCTTGGCCGAGGCGGCGTCTCCCTCGACCCCCAGAATCATCATGCAGGCCCGCGGTGAGGCATACCCCAGCCGCTCAAGCATCCACAGCCCGAACTTCCTTGTAACCTTCTCAGTGAGCCTTCTCGGCTCAGACGCGAGCACAAGTGAGACTTCCGTCTCATAGGGGTCCGACAGACGCATCATCGCGGGAATCAGGCCGCTCTGCATTGTCTCTCGTATCGCGTTGATACCGTCTCGAAATGATTTGAACATCAGACCCTCATACTTTCTGACTTCTGGAAGACGCTTGATCCGGAGTTTTGCCTTCGTGATGACGCCGAGGGTTCCCTCCGATCCGATGAGAAGCTGTTTCAACTCTGGGCCCGACGCCGACGCGGGTACCGCCCTAGTCTCCAGCCTTCCAGACGGCGAGACCAGTGTGAGGCTTTCAACCATATCCTCGATCTTGCCGTACTTTGTTGACACCTGTCCTGCGGATCGGGTGGCTATCCAGCCTCCAAGCGCGGAGAACTGAAAAGACTGCGGAAAATGAGCGAGCGTGAAACCTTTCCGGTTCAGCGCCTCCTCCAACTCGGGGCCCGAGATGCCTGTCTCCACGGTTGCGGTGAGCGAGACCGGGTCCACGTCGACTACGTGGTTCATTGCTCGTAGGTCGAGTGTGATTGCTCCTTTGAATCCTCTGCGTCTCGCTGGCTCGACCCCTCCGACGACGCTGCTACCGCCAGCGAAAGGAACCACTGAGATCCGGTTCGCCTGAGCAAAGTCCAGTAACTCCGCAACTTCTCCCTCATCTTCTGGGTAGACGACCGCGTCGGGCGGGCTTCGGATGATGCCTCGGCGTAGGCTGAGAAGATCCAGGTAGGACTTGCCAAGACTGTGTGTCAGCCGGTCACGCTTCTGCGTTGAAACGTTGGCGACGCCCGCCACTCTCTTCAGCCGCGCTAAAGTCCTGCCGTCAAGTCTCGGCGCCGGCAGCCTGACCTGTTCGTATGTCACCCGCGGGCATTCTCGAAGCTCGGCGAGTCTCAGAGTCTTCAGAAGATACGGCCAGAACTGCGGCTTGTCGTCTAACGGATAAGTCTTTGACTCGAGCCCCCACCCCCACCACTTGACGGCGACTGGCTCGACCGACGGGTTGCTCATCCGGCTCATCTGTACACGAGCGCAGTTGTGAGCCAATCGCATATCGTTCTTGAGCGCCGCTAGGTGCCAGCGGGTTTCCTTGCCCTTGCCAAGATGAAAACCACTAACGCGACGACTATGAACCAGATGACTATGTCAGCGAAGAAGTCCAGCAACTCAATCCTCCAAGGGTTGTACTGCGGCGCTATCACTAGCCGAATAAGCCAAGGGAACGGATATCCGTAATGGACCGCGCCCACCAGCATAGGCGGCGTGCTCTCTAGCACGCCCGTCAACAGTGTTATCAACACCCCAGCGAAGATCGATATCAGCAATCCAGTCGTTACATTCGTCGTGCTCCGCTTCATCATGAACTCCAAGACTTCAAGCCAGCCTAACAGATTTCAGCCTTTCCAGTGCGGCGGTTGGATCCTCCGTTCCCACTACCGCCTTATCGAAAGGGCAGATGTCATTTTTCTCGCGATTCAGTATCCTAGGAACCAGCGTCCCGAACTCGTACCAGATGCTATTAGCCTTGAGGACGGATACCGCGCCTTCGCTCATCCTTTCGCCATAGACGGCAATGACCCTCGAGTAGACACAGAGCAAAGCTGCAGCTCTACCTACGACACTGTCAGCCAGGGAGGAGCCCTCGGTCGATTCTCCGAGATGATCAATCATTGTTAGGAGATCGGTGACCCCGTGCGACTTGCTCTTGAAGAGGAGCTTGCCATCTTTTGCGGCTACAAGAGTGAGATCGCCTTCGAGGAGAGCCTCCTTGGCTAAACGCAGGTCGTGGACGATGGCTGATGGCGTCATGCGTCGCGCTTCGTGGCTTTGCGCCATGCTAGACAAGCCTGCCTTGACGGTTCGCGTCCGCCGCGATTAGGGCGATCGGCTCGTCGACGGGGACATCCGAGCCCGACGCGTGGAGCGTCTTATGAAGGACCCCGGATGCTGGAGCCTCTATCTCGAACGTTGTCTTTTCTCCCTCAACGACGGCGATCGGCTCACCCTCTTCAACTCGATCGCCTTCCTTTCTCAGCCACTCGATCAGCTTCCCTGTGCGCATTGACTCGTCCAGGCGTGGCATATTGACCTCTAGCATAGACTAGTCAGATCTCTCTGTTCCATCGACTCCAGTGCTCGACCGCGATTTAAGTTTCATAAAACCTAAGCCGGGCATTCCTTCAGAATGTGTACCGTACTGCTGGTTCCGATTCTGGTCGCTCCGGCTTCGATCATTTCAAGCGCGTCTTTGAGCGTGCGGATTCCGCCTGAAGCCTTCACCCCAAGCCGATTTCCGACTGTCGCCCGCATAAGGCGTACATCGTCGGCTTTCG
>Ga0209314_10001281_pt1 | contig 11200 bp, 7 predicted proteins | sample I19B2metaG_FD_184146 | JGI IMG/M metagenome (GOLD analysis project Ga0209314, IMG submission 184146) | Lake sediment bacterial and archeal communities from Gulf of Boni, Indonesia to study Microbial Dark Matter (Phase II) - ​I19B2 metaG... | ecosystem: Environmental > Aquatic > Freshwater > Lake...
GACTATAAAGTTTGCCTACAAGAACTGGAAACACCATCTGAGTTCCCGCCGTTCTTGTCAGGGGGATAGTTTTCGGGAATGCCCAGGGGATCTCTGATCGCGGTAAGTTGTGTTTGGATATCAAGAGACGTTGCTGGGCTTCTCTACACGCTCTTGATCTTGCCGTTTTCGTCGAAGACTACGATGCTGTACCTGCTAGGGTCCTTGACTGTAGAGACGCCAACAACGCAGTCATCATTATTCTTCTCAAATACTTCAATTAGAGGTTTGGCCCCTTGCTTAAGCATGTTATGGCCGAGATACATTTCAAAAGGCTCGTCTCTGAGGAGATCTCGAGATATAGCGATAGCGTAGGCAAGCCCTTTAGGCTCGGGCTGATCGATATATGTGATCTTTACGCCAAACCTGAAGCCATCTTCCCGCTCTCTCAACTCCTGCTCCGGCTAGATTTATGTTGCTCATAGAGCGAATACCTCGCCGAACTTGACGTCTTTGAGTATGCAGTAGTATCCTTTCCCAGGAGTCATGACTCTTCTGCCGCCTTGCTGCTCCAACTTGATTCTGAGATTGTTTAATATGGTTTGAAGAAAACCTTGTTTGTTGTATAGGATTACGCCATCTAGTTCATATTATATTCACATACTATATGAACTATAGCGAGAATGGAAAGTGTTGGAAGGATGCGGCTTTGGATTCGTAAGATTTGGAATGGAAAAGCTCGGCAATTCGCAAGAAACAATGGTGCGCCGGTAGTTGCATTTTCGGCGACGCTTGCTCTTCTTCTATTCAATCTTGCGGAAGGAGCATGGTTATCAGATGAAAGTTACTACATGATGACAGGCCAAGGCTATGCTCAATTCCTTTTGAATCCTAATCGCGAGATCCTCACTCGACATGTTTTGAGTTACCTCCACACACCAAGTGATGAAGCCGCAGGACTTGTCAATCATCCATTCCTAGCCAAGTTGGTGATAGGCGTATCGCTGCTCATTTCCGGGTCCAAGGTACCGAACAACTTTCTGAAGCCGACGCCAACCCAACTTTTTTGGGGGCGCCTTCCATCAACTCTCATAGCATCATTATCTATGTTTGTCATCTACTATCTGGTCTACTCTCGCTTCGGAGCGATCTCGGCTACACTGGCGGGGGTATTCCTCATTAGCGACGCAACTTTCCTACAATACTCACGCTTGGCGATGCTAGATGTCTACGCGGCAACCTTCATGATCGCGAGCTTTGGTGTTTTGATTAGTTCCTCAAGCCTCGAATGGAAACAGTTATGTGCATCTGCTTTACTGGCGGGGCTTATGGTAGCCTCGAAGTTCACTCCGGGTGTTTTTGCCTCTTTGTTGGTTATGCTGAGCGTGGTTTTTAATCGAAGAGGCTTGAAAGGGTTGTTCTTTTACTTGGCGATTGGTATGGTGCTATTTCTTATTGTAGATTTCTACTACCTTTTCCTTTCCCCTCTATATCTCTTCAATGCTTTTCTTGGAGCAGGCCGGCCGGTACCGCAAGAAATCGGAGTATCGCACGGGGCCGCAGATCCTTTTCATGCGATGTTCTCTTGGGGAGCTTACTATTCGATATCACATACTTGGTCTGTGGTTGAAGTCGCCCTTGTGGTTCTTTCGCTCGTGCTTGCTGCTTTCTTGATGATCAAGAGAACCTGTGATAATACCGAAATCGACGTGCTCTTCTTGGCGAATATTACTTTGGGTTTCGTTTCGTTCTCCTGGGAGCGACCCCTGGTATTACTGGCACCTGTCACTGCTCTCTTCATCTCAACTACGATTGCGAGGTTTATTCGTGAATTTGTCCCAGCTCGTTGGGCTCTCCTAATTCAGGGCGGTGCAATCATCGCGCTCCTAATTCAGTTAGCGGCGATTGTTCGTGAGGCATATTTTTCAAATTCGCTTTTCATGTATTACGCCTCTGTCTACATTCCAGCCACTTTACTCCTTCCACCTCTGACAGTAGCTGGCGAGATCGTATTGGTCCTCGTTGCTGTTTTCGCCGGCGCCTTGGCCATATCGCTACTTAGACGTAGCCGATATTACCTTAAACACTTAAGTCAGTTAGATTTTCTCGATTGAAACGGTGGTCGTCTAATGCCCTTGTCAAACCCCGTAGTTTCCGTCGTGATACCATACCATGACCGGCCCCTACACCTCGACCGGGTTCTAACTGCCTACGAGATTCAGTCTTACCAAGACCTTGAGCTCATAGTCGTCGATGATGGGTTAAGTTCCTTGATGGAGCTTGAAAGAGTGATAGGCAGTCGCAAGATTGAATACTGCAGAAATCCTTACAGACACCCGTATGGTCGCCCTGCACATTGCCGCAATATCGGAGCAGTGAGAGCGCAAGGCGATATTATTGTTTTCAACGACGTTGATGTGATTCCGGAAGCTCAGGCTGTTGCGCGGATCGTAAGGGCTCACTTGGAAAGCCAGGGCCTGATAATCTGCGGAAGGATCTGGAGGATTGAGCGCGGTCTTGAGGCTGTCAAAAGTATGGAGACCAACAAAGCAGATGAGCTGAAGGCGGTTTCTAAGCCGATGGAGTACGACCCCTCGCTTAAATGGTCCAGAGTAGGGTTGGTTCAGAGGAGCGGCTTTTGGTGGTCTTTCATCTCGGGCCTCTGCTCTTTTCGTCGAGAAGATTTCTTTCCACTACTGGGATGGGATCCTCAGTACTTTGGGTGGGGGTACGAGGATACAGACTTGGGTTATAGAATCCTGCAACATGACAGAAGCATAGCATTCTTCGATGACATTATGGGCTTTCACATCGATCACCCAATTGGTGCAGCCCAAGATAGGCTCAACAACCTCACGGCTCTCAGAAACCTGAACTACTTCACTCAAAAATTTCCTGAGTTGAAGTCTTTCCCAGTCTTGGCTAGACGACGAAGAGAACTCGAGAAGGCGACGGGAGCTTCGAGAATACTCTTGGAGGACCCGTTGAAGGCTAGGTCGCACTATTTGGAGTTCCAGAGGTTCCTTGAGCATCCCCTGCTCTATTTGCGTACCCTCAATCAGAGACGACGCTCTAGGAGAGGATCCATTGCGGTTGTGATACCTGCAAAGAACAGAGCCCCCTACTTAGAAGAGGCGGTTCTCAGCAGCGTCAACCAAACGCGGCCTCCACGAGAGGTATACATTATAGTCGACCCATCCGAGGACGGCACAGACGTTCTCGCGAAGGATTTGAGTAGAAGGTTTAGTGAGATTCAATGTATAGTAAACGAGAAAGACCGAGGCGTGGCGGAGTCGAGAAACCAAGGTATAGTTAGTGCCACATCAGACTATATCATGTTTCTTGACTCGGACGATGTACTGGATCCACGGTACTTCGAGAAGGTGGCTGCACTGCTAGATCAGAATCCAGACATCGGCATAGCGTACTCAGACTACAGAGAATTTGGCGAGCGGAACCGAGTGATCAAGCTTCCAGTTTTCAACCCGAGGATACTCTTGGTTGATTGTATAGTCATGGGACCAGCCATGGCCAGAAGGCGTGCGCTGGAACAGGCTGGGGGATATGACGTAGAGCAGGTATTCGAGGATTGGGAGCTATGGATAAGAGTGGTCGAGAAAGGCTGGACCGCGAAAGGTGTCAAGGAGCCGCTCTACAACTACAGACTTCATCAAGGAAATAGGGACAAGGAATCGAACATTAGGAGGAAGGAGGGTGAAGACCTGATCTACCGAAAACATGTGAAGCTCTATGACCATTATGGCATAAGTCGAACAGTCGATGGCAGATGGGTTAATCCGCCAATCTATCCTCCGTTCAGATAGCTTCAGGTCTAAAGGCATGGGAGTTAATATTCTGATCTGGCTGCCGCCGGGTTCTCGAAGATGGTACGCATATTAAGATCGTTCGGAGCATCAGGAGAAATGCAAAACCGCATCGACTTCGCCCGCTAGAAAGGAGTGTACGCTTATGAACTAGGAGCCTTATATCGATGTCAGAATAGCGAATCTCTACAGGACACATACTAAGCTTCCAGTTCAGGCAAGTCAAGCCTAGCCATCTCGTAATCAATCTCCGCAAGCGAGGGGGGTAGGCGCTATTTCGTTTATGTCAGGGAAACCATCGTTGTTGATGTCAAGCCAGTGGTATATGTAGTATGAGTGAGTGTAATCTCTTATGTTAGGGTAGATCACTGATTTAAAGAACTGTGCTCCAGCAAAAGTACCTAGCCCTATATATCCGTACTCAATTAGAACGGCATTTCCCTTCATGTCTAGAAAGTGTTCCACCACAAATATATCTTCATGAGCGGTTGGCGTCAACCCCGATGCGTCTATCCTAGTTCCATCCTTTTGGAAAAAATAGAATTTTCCATTTTCAAATTTAAAGTACACCGGTGCTATCCTGTTTGCCTCGTAGTATTTTACTAGCACATGTACAATGGGCCCGCCGCTTATAACAACGGACTTATCGCTGAACATCGGCGCGCCCGAGGATTGATCCACCAATCCGCCGTCAGTGTCCAGTCCTTCCATTTGGGGATAGCGGGTCATGCCTTTGATGTAACCTGTGGCCGTCCAGTCTATGGGACTAGCTCTGACAACTCCCAAGGGCTTTGTAGCTTTCACTATATCCGAGTAGATGAAGTAGACGGTCTTCTCTGGGGCTTCCAAGATGAATACTTCGCTATCGTCGAGTGTGAGCGCTAAGGTCTTTGGCACGAATAGAAGCGACAATAGTAAAGAAAGTATGAAGAGATATGCAAATCTTCTCCAGATCACTTTTCAACACCTCCTTTAGCCTCTCTTCTTACATCGTAACGTAATTCAATTGACAACATTTCTGTTCAACCTCACGATGTTTACTACGGGGCATCCGTTTTGATCCCTTCCGTTAGCGGTTGCAATTATTCTCAAGGTTCCAATATCGTTGCAGGTAATATGCCAAGTCAAAGTATATGATTGCCCAGGCGAGATCGATGCTATATTGAAACGTTCTAATTCGCCGTATCTAATCGTAATGTTTGAAGAATGAATTAGTTTGACAAGCAAATCATTGATTGGGCATAATCCGCTATTGGTAACTGTAACATTCAGCTCGAACTCCTCTCCTCGGCTAATATTTCCGATCTCAGACACAGAGATGTTGAGACAGCTTGGAGTAGATTGCCTGAAGCAGGCGTAGATTGTCCTGTTGTCCTGTATATTGTAGGTGAAAAGGATAGTGGTTGAAATGACTCGTCCGATCTCATCCTCCCAGTGGTCGAAAACGTATTCGGAAACTCCATCTGTCCAAGTAGGATAAACAGCAAAGCAGTAAAGCCCTGCTCGTAGGTTTACTGAGGCTGGAGTCAGGTAGGCTATTTTATTAACGTAGACCTTAAGACCTACAATCTCAGGATTCTTAGATTCAACCCTGACTAGGCAGGGCGCCTGAAGCCATTCCACCGAGTTCACGATGATCTTCTCTCTTATATCTTCTTCAAGACAGCCTACAGGGAAGGCGATGTATACCGTTGAGCCGGAGCCACCGTTCCCAGAGGTTACAACTGCGCTGTAAGAGATCCCTGTATACTTGACTGCCTCTTTTCCACCGTCGAGTGGAGCTACTCCATCTTCCCATAATGGGCGTGTCATCCAACTAAACGAGGGCGGGATTTCTTTGCAGATTGGATGAGAGAGTTCTGTTACAGTTAATCCGCTTGAGCCTACATCATCAATTTGAAAGGAGGCGTGGGCGACGTTTGTCAAGAAATTGTCATTCACATGGTTTGAGGCGACATCCTCTCCCTCCAAGAGTATGCTTCTCCCGTTATTCAAGTACTGCATCAAAGTATCGGCGTCAGTCTGGTCTACAGCCCAATTCCAGTAGTAACCGCAAGTCCAGATCACTAATCTGAACTCTAACAAGGTGCTTAGAGATGGTCTGCCGTAGGCTGATTCACTCCAAACACTGAATGAGTAGCCATTCTTGGTCAGTGCGGATGTGATTTCATTGATGCTTGTTTCTTTACCGGCGATGTGAGTTCCATCATCATCTGAGACGACAAGTATCTGTCCATGGTCTTTGACTGATGCTGTTCTAGACATTTGATTGTTCGAAATCGAGGATTCCCCTTCAACAGGCAATGCGTATACAGTTGTGTTATATGTACCAGTATTGGATGGTGTCCAGTCAAATTCCAAGTTTATCTTCTCTGAAACTTGTATCGTCGAAATGGATTTGGTGGCAATTAGAGCGTTATCAACTATGAGTTGTACATTTACGTTGGATTCTGTATTGTTTCCTATGTTTTGAATTATACCTCCAATTTTGACTGTATCTCGAGTAAAGATCAGCGGCGGCATGTTAATTTCGGCAACTCGTATATCGTGTGGTTGGCCTCCTTGCACGGCTCGGTATGCGTTCACCCTTCCGTAGCCGTAGTATTGATCCCATCCAACCTGCCCTAGATCGTCGGCTGTGTTGTAGAGAACCGTCCGTACTAGATCATTGGTGTAGCCTGGGAAGCGGCTCCATAATAGCGCTGCGACTCCTGATACATGAGGGCAGGCCATGGAGGTTCCGCTCATTGATCTGTAGCCGTTATTCAGGTATGTTGAGTAGATGGATACGCCTGGTGCGGCTAGTTCTATGGTGCTACCGTAGTTACTGAAGGTGGCTAAATTGTCGTCAAGGTCTGTTGCCGATACTGATATGACTTCAGGGTAGGCTGCTGGATAGAAGGGGTCGCTGGAATGTGAGTTGCCTGCTGCAGCTACGATCAGGGCTCCGTTCTGGTAGGCGTATTGCATCGCGTCCCTGACGGCGCTTGAGCTTGATGATGATCCCCAGCTATTGCTTAAGATTATTCGATTGCTTATTGTCTTTCCCACATCGACAGCGTGGATTATCGCTTGCGCCGCATCCCACGATGAGCCGGACCCGGCTGAACTTAGGAACTTCTCAGCCATGATCTTCACCTGCGCCAGCCCCGCTATGCCTTCTCCGTTGTTTATGGCGGCTGCGACGATTCCTGCGCAGTGGGTTCCATGTCCATTATCGTCTAAGGGATCATTGTCCTTGTTTACCCAGTCGTATCCTCCGGCGACATAGTTTGAAGCAAGGTCTGGGTGCGTGTAATACACCCCTGTATCTACAACAACCACTAGAACATCTTTACTGCCATATCCGAAATCCCAAGCAGCGTCAGCGGCAATCTTTTTAGGACTCCATTGTTCGCTCCATAAGGGGTCGTTGGGTATAGATTCAACTTCAATGATGTAGTTGGGCTCAACCCAAACGACATTCTTGTTCTTATGTATCTTCTGAAGGAAGCTCTCTCTACTCTTCTCCGAAACCTCGACTCTTAACGCCTTTATCTTCTCAAGGTCCCCCCGGATCTTTGTGCTAGGGTCGAATATCGCGTTCCTAGCGCTTTCATCCCCCCAATCTTTGAGCTTGATAATATACTCGCCGCTAATTATGCGCTCATCTCCCTTGAGCCCTCTGTCTCCTATTTGAGCGGGCTCAGCCGAGGCTTGAACGTAGAAAGGCGGTAGGCTTATGATAGCGATGAGGATTAGTACGATCATCAAGGCGTAAGTCTGGGAAGAAGGCTTTCTAGTTTTAGAGGACAATTGAATCTAGAATAATAGACTAGAAGAACTCGCTTATAAGTTCTACATGGCTCGGCCATGAGTTTTCTTTAAATCTTGAAACCTAGACGTGGTTTTTCTATGGAAAACGTTGCGGGGCCGCCGCAAAAAGAGTTCGGTGTAACAACACATCGAACTCTCATGCGACACCAGTTTCAATTGAAAGGGATCTTAAGCGAATGGGATGGGCGTAACACTATCCACAATTTTCCTTTCGATCAATATCTCTCGATAGATTGAGACGTCATTTGCGTCTTCTACGCTTAAGTACAGATGCGGTTAACGCTCCAAACCCTCCAACCAGTTCCAGGTAGGGTGCGAGTATCGCGAGTTTGTTCACGGGCAGTAATACTCCGCCCACAGGAGCAGTTGGAGGACATATGATCGTCAGTTCAGCTTCGCCTGGGATCCCACCTCACTCCTATGCACGCTGGTTTGGGTTGAAGGCGGTCGCCTTTCGGATAATGGTTGCCGCTGCTGAGGGGATATTCTAGAGAAATGCCTGTCGAGGTTGGATATGCACTCTCCTTCATCATCGTCGAGGAGCAGCGTAAACCTTTGTCATGTCCGCTTTTGGCCACCCTTCTGGAGAAGGGTTGATTCAATATTACCGCAGATCCATCCAACCATCTTGACCCAATAGCCACATCGCAATCTTCGATTGTTCCAATAAGCTTATCCAATTCTTTCGCTTCAGTAGCTCCATCGGCATCCGTAAACGCAACATCTCCAGCAGCGACCTTAAAGCCCTCTATGATCCCTCCACCCTTACCAAGCCTCTCAGGAAAAATCAAGTATTAACCTGTGGATACTTCTTAGAAAATTCTTCCACTATTGTAGGGGTTCGATCGGTGCAACCGTTGATTACGACGATCATTTCAAAGATATAACAATATTTCCCAGAAAAATAGTTGATATATTCACTTAACGTCCTCCCTATGCGCTCTTCCTCATTCCAAGCCGGTATCATTATCGAGCATTGTATTTCCTCACGGGAGACGCTTTATGATTAATATAGCCGAATCCTCTACGTTTCGACTCTCCTATACAGCTTCAGGATCTTTCTAACTCTTCTTCCGCTCCTCCTCTGTATCAACGTCCTCATCTGGATAGCTTTTCTTGAAGCTTCATAAGCCGGTTTCGTTCACCTTCTCGAAACTCTCCGTAGAGGTTTAGCCCCATCTTGTGAACTGTGAGCTTCTTAAGATAAACATAAAGAATCTTATTACTCATTTGTCCAAGACGGGTCAACGCTGTGAGCTAGCCTACTTCATATATTAGTGTTCCTCCGAAATCTCCGATGAATTTCAGTCTGTTAGTCCTGTTTGCGAGATCTATCGCGCGGAGCCAATTGTCCAAGCCAAATTTCCGGATATATCTACCCGAATGAAAGAGCACATATCTGATATTAAGCGAACGGTACAAGTCTAGATCGACCTTGCGGGAGAAATCTGGTTGAAAGAAGGAGAGCCTATCGACCATCGCTCTCACTTCCGGCTTGGGAAATGAGACCCCCGAGGTTGTTCGTTTGCCATGAATCACTGTTCCGAACATAGCGCGTACGTCGCTATAGCAGTCTATAGGATATTCGGCGATCGCAAAGTCTCCGGCTTGACCTGCAAGCCACCGGTAAGCCTTCATTCCCTCTATCTCGGAGACCTTTAGGTAAGGAAACGGGGCTGAGGCGAACTCGAGAGCAACAACTAGAATTAACAGCATTGCTATAAGGCTACCGCTGAAAATTCTAGGTCTTCTCAGTCCCTCCATGCGCTTAAGTATCGATGCCAGACCAATGGCTGCTAAGAGAGAGATCGCCAACATCACGATCAAGCCGAATCGTGCGAGCGCCCGCATCGCCCTAAGCAGGGGAACATAATCGCAGAGAAGCCCGTACGGCATTTGAATAGATGTAAGTGTATCATCTGTCCAGAGCAATGGACCCAATGAAAGGATGAAGAACGACAATGCGACGAATAGGTAGAGCCAACGTACTCTCTCTCTGGATCGGGTCAGACCTAAGTAGGCCAGCACCAGCATGCTTACTCCTAGATATAGATCACGCTCCCAAGGTAAACCGTGCCCTGGTGGCCGTCCTCCCAGAAATTGCCATATCGGATGAAGGGAGCCGAGGGTAAGATAATCGACTGGGCTGGCTGAATAGATTGCGAGATAGCCTTTACTAAAGAGTGAACCGGGGGGACCAACGTAGTCTAGATAGGCTATCAACGGCAGAGAAAGGACTAGGAAAGGGATTGAGATCCTCAATGCTTGATTTATCTTGTCGTTGGTAAGGTCGATTCTAACCGTTCCGCCTAATTTGTCTCTCTTTATCACGGTCATTGCATAAAAGAGGGCAACGCACAGCACCAAGGCTGCGCACATGGCTCCATAGTATCCCGACGTAAATGATGCGAGGATGAAGAAGATAGCCGCGAGGGCAGAGTCCCTTACCCTCTTCTCCTCGACAGCTCTATGTAGAAAAAGGAGCATAAGAGGTATCCACCATGTTCCAATCAAGTTGAAGTGGCCCGCAAATCCGTGTGCAAACTGGTATGGGGAGAAACCGAACGCAAATCCTGAGAACAACGCTGCCAACGTATTTTTGGTAATGCGCTTAGCGAAAAGGTACATCGCAAAGGCCGATAGAGAGAACGCGAGTAGGAATATGCAGTTGTACGCAAATATCAGCCCACCCAATAACGCAAGCGGAACCGCCAAGAGAAAGTCTATCGAGAAGCTCATATCCTTTAGGATATCTATCCCGTACGGATGCAACGCATAGTTAAAGTTTCGAAAGTCGACATGCAGGTCAAATATCGCCCTCTTCACCCAGTTGATCAGTGCCACGGACCCAAGCGAGTCTCCGGTTCCCCAACCTCCAGCAATATCGCTAAATAGATGAAGGACTAGAGGGTAGGTCATAACCAAAGCCGAAACAAAGTAGAACAAGAAGACTTTCAGCAACTTCATGGCAGCTTTGAATCTCATGGGGAATCCTAAGCCAGTCTTTCTGTAGAGACCGTTCTAATGAATCTTTTGAGCTACAGCTTCCTATTACGACGTCAAATCCCGCCTTGGCGATGAATTCTGGAATAAACCTAGGGTGATGGGAGAAATCGGCGTCCATCTTTTTAACGACTATTTCAGCGATCGTGGCAACTGTGATTTGATAGATAGACTCTGCATTGTAGATGTCAACTCTCTTTACCTTCCTAGGAAGGCCTTGGTTGCGCAAAGAATAGCGTTGACGCGGTCTTCAATGTGAAGGTAGGGTTCTTTGTGAACCATCTCCGAGAATCTCGAGCTTACAGGTGGTTCTCCGCAGTTTCTCAATGAAGTCTAAGATAACGCCGTCTTGACTTACCTTGTAAACTAGGTTTGTATCATCGCTGTAGAAGACCTTTCGTTGCCGCATGTAACCCGTATTCGGATAATCGACTGTTATCGGGCGCTTCCACCTTCGCACACTTAGCTAGGGAAACGTTTTGAATGGGAAGAGAGTGAAGAAGCTTGCTACGACCCCAACTGCATACAGGACGATTATGATGGGGTGAACCCTTCTGTCAACTAGAACGTATGAGATA
>Ga0209314_10001282_pt1 | contig 11177 bp, 9 predicted proteins | sample I19B2metaG_FD_184146 | JGI IMG/M metagenome (GOLD analysis project Ga0209314, IMG submission 184146) | Lake sediment bacterial and archeal communities from Gulf of Boni, Indonesia to study Microbial Dark Matter (Phase II) - ​I19B2 metaG... | ecosystem: Environmental > Aquatic > Freshwater > Lake...
CTCCTCCGGCTCTACAAGTTCCCATGATACAATGGCAATAACAGAATTCAGATTCTTTTCTGCCATCCTCTTCCATACCTGACGCATATATTCAAAACCTCCGCAGGTGGAATTATGTAATTCGCCTGAAATCATTAAAAATGGTTTACCATCCACTACCATACGGGCAGCAGTTCCCTGCTTTTCAAGATATGGTATTTGACCAGATGTTTTCTGATTATCTGCAACAGGGTCTTTTACAGATTGTTTACATGATACTATAAGCAAAGTCAGAATGAGTAGTACGGTGAGGTTTGATGATTTCATTTTGTTTATCGAATAGATTTATCGGGGCTGTTGAAAATCCTAAGCAACTTTTTCGACTATTACATCTTTTTGTTCGAAAAGTCCCTTTTTAAACTGAAGTCCCAGTCCCGGTAGATCAGGTGGAACAACATGTCCGTTAACCACAGGAAGAGGATTATCAAAATAAAGCTTGTTCCTGTCATGCCATTCGGGATAAACGCTTTCAACATAAAAAAGGTTTGTAACCGCAGCAGCCAGATGTGCTGATGCATACCAGAGGATTGGCCCTCCCGATGTGTGCATCATTGTCGGAATATAATAGGTGTTTGCCATATCAGAGATCTTTTTACCCTCGGAAATTCCACCGCACCATGTTAGGTCATACATTGCTATGGATCCTGCCTTCGCTTCAAACATCTCCCTGAAACCAAACCTTGTTGCCAGCCTTTCGCTTATAACCAGCGGGATTTTTGACTCCTGCTCGAGGTTTACATAGGCACTCAGATTATCCTGAAGGAGCATATCCTCACAGAACAATATTTCGTAAGGCTCAAGAGAGTGAACTATCCGAACGGCACTCGGAAGATTCCAGTTACTATGGAATTCACACCCGATTTCCAGATCATAACCTACCGAATCACGAACTCTCTTTATCCATTCAAGGCTAAGGTCAATATCATTTTTAGAAATATACTCTCCGTTATTTCCTGATGCAGCTTTATCGAAGGGACAAAACTTAATTGCTTTAATTCCTTCTGCTACAAGGAATTTGGCTATTTTCTCCATATCTTCTTCCAGGGTCCATCCGTTTATTGCCCTGCGAATTCCGTTAGTATATGTGTTATAGACTCTTATTTTTTTAGCGGCTGATCCTCCCATCAACTGGTATAGTGGCAGTTTGCTTACCTGGCCAAGGATATCCCACTGGGCAATATTTATTGCTGATAGAGCCCGCATCTCAGCACCTCCTGTTCCATGATAGGCATTCTGCCGGAATATTCTTTCCCAGGTCTGTTCTATTTCAAGGGGATTGGTGCCCATCAGTTTACCTGCCCAGCTGTGCCATTCAAGATCCTTAATCACTCCGCTGTTGGCTTCATTAAAAGGGTATGTCTCTCCTGTACCTGTAATCCCTCCGTTAGTATGTATTCTCAGCCACATCCAGTGTGCATCCTTAAACCTGACAGTCTCAATTCCGGTAATTTTAAGGTTTGGTGCAGAAGCCAATGCAGACCTGAAAAACGGAGACAGAGCACCAAATCCCAGGAAGCCTAACGCACCTGTAGTTGTATTTCTAAAAAATTCTCTTCTCTTCATATCTGAAATTTTTTATTTAAATGTAAATAATTCACAATGGTATGTGCCACGCTATATACCCCAGACTCAATCGACCTCTCCCCATCCCCTCCCCCGAAGTGGGAGGGGCTTAATTCCTGGATTAAGTAAGCTATGGGAGTCAGCCCCCTCTCACATCGGGAGAGGGGGACCGAGGGGGTGAGGCTGGATTTAATGAATAACATGGGTTAAATGTAATCCAATTATAGTAGAACAGTTACCCGGAGTGCAATATATAGGAGAAAATTTCTTAAAAAAGATTAAAATCAGTAATGTGTAAAATGCTATATTAGTCTTTTATAAAAGCAAAAACTATATTTGTCAGACAAGCATATTCTACTAACCTAATTAATACAATTCACTAATAATCCTTATATGAAGAAACTTTCCTTCCACCAATGGGCTCTTGTTTTTGCCCTTCTGATGTTAATAATAACACTTGTAATGGTGATTTCCGGAAAAGGTTCAAACGCAGGAATATTCCTTATTGCATTTTTTATTTCCCTTTCATATGGAGTAAAAGCATTTCAGGCGACCAAAGGTCTTTCATTCACCATGTGGATGTTTACCGCTGTTTCTGCTGCAATGTTTTTCCCACAATTTTTTGTCTCATATGGTGATTTTCAGTTCAAGAAACTGATAACACCTCTGTTGCAGATAATAATGTTCGGTATGGGTGCGCAAATGAGCCTCAATGATTTCACAGGTGTTATTAAGATGCCAAAAGGTGTTGCCATTGGAGTAATAGCTCACTATACAATAATGCCCCTGATGGCATTTCTTATAACATTTGTTTTCGACTTTCCTCCTGAAATCGCTGCCGGCATCATCCTTGCCGGATGCGTACCCAGCGGACTTGCTTCCAATGTAATGTCTCTTCTTGCAAATGCTAACCTTGCACTGGCAGTTACAGTTGGTGCAACCACCACGATCATTGCACCGTTTGTTACTCCTTTCCTGATGAAAGTAATTGGGGGGCAGTTTGTCGCAATTAACGTGTGGAAGATGATGCTTGATATCTTCGAAATGATGATACTCCCGATTATAGCAGGATTCATCTTTAATCTTTTCTATCTGAACAAGGAGAACAACAGGTCAAAAACCATTCAGATGATCTCATATTTTATAATCATCCTGCTTGCCAACCTTATATTTATAAAGGTTCATCCCGACACAGGATTTTCAGGATACATTACAAAAACAGAAACCTCTCTCGGGATATTTTTTCTTCTTCCGGCAATTGTGGCTCTTGCTTTACGTTCAGCTCTTAAGGGAGATCCGAAAGTAATTAAAAAAATACTATCCCTGCTTTCAATGTTTGGAATAGCCATAATTGTAACTGTAATTACAGCAGCCGGCAGGGACAGTCTTATGACAGTTGGTGCCCTACTGCTAATTCTTGTAGTCGTTCATAACCTTACCGGCTATACACTGGGTTATTTAGTTGCCTGGGCATTCAAAATGCCGGAACAGGACAGAAGGACCATTGCATTTGAAGTAGGTATGCCAAATGCAGGTCTTGCCTCGGGACTAGCGATGACTATTGGAAATATTGCCACTGTTGGTCTTGCTCCGGCAGTTTACGGACCACTAATGAACGTAACAGGTTCTACCCTGGCCAGCTGGTGGAGAACAAGGATCCCCGGTGATGTCAAAACTGAATCAGACAAAAAGTAGACATATTATTTCTTGATATAACCAACTATTAACTAATAAAATCTGACATATGGAGAACAGAATCGTAACATTCGGAGAAATAATGCTTAGACTAGTGCCACCAGGTTTTGAAAGGTTCAGCCAGGCTAAACAGTTTTGTGCATCATTCGGAGGTGGTGAGGCTAACGTTGCAGTTTCACTTGCCAACTTCGGCATGAAGGTCGATTATGTAACACGACTTCCGAAGAATGATATTGCCGAGTCGTGCCTTATGGAGCTAAGAAGATACAAGGTTGGAACAGAAAAGATTGTTTTTGGCGGTGACCGTGTAGGAATTTATTTCCTTGAAAATGGTGCAGTTGCGAGAGCAAGTAAGGTTATTTACGACCGTGCCAATTCTGCTATCGCCGAGGTAAAGCCGGGAATGATCAATTGGGATACTGTATTTGAAGGCGTTAACTGGTTCCACTGGACAGGCATCACTCCTGCAATTTCCGAAGGCGCTGCACTTGTATGCAAGGAAGCAATAGAAGCTGCAAACAAAAAAGGAATTACTGTATCGACTGACCTTAACTTCAGGAAAAATCTCTGGAAGTGGGGCAAAAAAGCAACAGAAGTTATGCCTGATCTTGTAAAAGGTTGCGATATAATTTTAGGTAATGAAGAAGATGCAGCAATGGTATTCGGCATTCACCCGCAGGGTGTTGACGTTACCAAAGGACATGTTGAGGCAAAAGCTTATGAATCTGTATGCAAACAGCTGATGGAGAAATTCCCGAAAGCAAAAAAGGTAATCATCACCCTTCGCGGATCGATCAACGCCAATCATAACACCTGGTCGGGTGTACTGTGGGACGGTAAGAAGTTATTCCAGGCACCTGAATATGATATCACACATATAGTTGACAGAGTAGGCGGTGGTGACAGTTTCATGGGCGGACTGATTTATGGTCTTCTCACATTTCCTTCCGATGACCAGAAGGCCCTCGACTTTGCAGTAGCTGCATCTTGTCTCAAACACACAATCATAGGTGACTTCAACCTTGTTACAGTTAAGGAAGTAGAAGCACTGATGGGTGGAGATGGTTCAGGTCGCGTTTCAAGATAATACTTTGGATAAAACAAATAAATAAAATTAAAATGGCAAGATTTACCAGAATTCAGGTAGCCCTGAAAATGGCAGAAGCAGGAATGATCCCTGTTTTCTTTCACAAAGATGTAGAAACCTGTAAAAAAGTACTTGAGGCATGTTTCAAGGGTGGAATAAGATTATTCGAATTCACCAACCGTGGCGATTATGCCCATACTGTATTTGAACAGCTGAATAAATTCGCTGAAAAAGAGTATCCTGAAATGATCCTCGGAACAGGATCGGTGGTTGATGCTCCCACCGCAGTGTTATATATGCAACTTGGCTCAAATTTCATTGTTTCACCGATACTTAACGAGGAAATGGCTGATGTCTGTAACCGCAGAAAAGTCCTCTGGTCACCCGGATGCGGGTCAGCAAGTGAGATCTCAAGAGCTGAGGCACTGGGTGCTGAGATTGTTAAAATATTCCCTGGCGCACAGGTAGGTGGGCCTAAATTTGTTGCAGCAGTAAAAGGCCCGATGCCTTGGACACAGATTATGCCGACAGGCGGAGTTGAACCTACCGAAGCCAACCTTACAGAATGGTTCAAAGCCGGAGCAGTATGCTGCGGTATGGGTTCACAGCTTATTAAATCGGATCTTATCAAAGCCGGCAACTTCAAGCAGATTGAAGAGGACATTAAAGCTGCAATCGATCTGGCTAAAAGGCTCAGGGAACAATATCCGGTAAAAATCTGAAATTGACCAGTTGAAAAATACAACAAATTAAAACCAACCAAATGATAGCTGACATCTTAAAAAACAATCATCTGTATGAGCATATATCTCCGAGGATCAAAACCTCACTCGAGTATATATCAAAAACAGATTTTTCAGCAATGGAACCCGGCAGGTATGAACTCGACGGTTCAAATATTTTTGCACTTGTTCAGGCATATGATTCAATTCCAAGAGAGCAGGGCAAATGGGAATGTCATCGTAATTACATTGATATTCAATACATTGCTGAAGGAGTTGAGCAGATTGGTGTGAATAACATCGGAAAGATGAAAGTAAGCACCGAGTATAATCCGGAAAAGGATATAGCATTCCTCAGCGGAGAAGGTGATTATGTTACTTTTTCAAAAGGTTCATACGGGATCTTCTTTCCTGAAGATGCACACCAGCCTAAAATCGCTCCCGGAAATGTTCCCGGAAAGGTAAAAAAAGTGGTCATCAAGATAAAGGTAGACTGATATTAAAGCTTACAATGAAACAGCTGACAAACGCTATTATCATTCTGGCTCTGATTCTTTCAGGTTGCGGAGGTCCTGGTAAAACTGTCAGTGAAAATCCTGTCAAAATAATTTTTGATACTGACCTGGGTCCCGATTATGATGATGTAGGTGCACTGGCATTCCTTCATGCAATGGCCGACAGCGGTAAAGCTGAAATACTTGCGACTGTGGCATCAAATAAACACCCTCTGGTAGCCCCTGCCATAGAGGTAATAAATACCTATTTTGGACGGCCCGGACTACCTTTAGGGTCACCAAAAACTGAAGGTGTCAATGCTGGCTCTAATCAGCATTGGGCGGATACAATAGTTGCAAGATATCCTCATAAAGTTAATTCCACCAGCGATACTGAAGATGCTGTAACAGTATACAGAAAAATACTGGCAGGACAACCCAGTAAAAGTGTAACAGTTGTAACTGTCGGATTCCTTACCAACCTGGCAAATCTGCTTAAATCACAACCCGATAACATATCACCACTCAACGGGAAAGACCTTGTTGAGCAGAAGGTAAAACAATTTGTTGCAATGGCCGGAAAATTTCCTGAAGGAAAGGAATTCAATGTTCATATGGATTCAACTGCTTCAGAATATGTAATTCAGAACTGGCCCGGAGAGATTGTATTTACCGGATTCGAAATCGGATGGGAGATCCGCACAGGACTAAGGCTGATAAACTCTGATACCAAAAACAGTCCTGTAAAGGATGTATTCAGAATCAGCATCCCAATGTCGGAAGAAGATAAGTTTGGCCGGATGAGCTGGGATGAAACAGCTGTACTGATTGGTATTTACGGGACGGAAGGATTCTTCGATACAGTAAGAGGAAAGATTATAGTAAATCCCGACGGAAGCAACAAATGGGAAGACAATCCTGATGGTAATCATATCTATGTGAAGCAGAAAATGCCGGTGGATGAGATGGCAAGGTTTATTGAGGACAGGATGATGCATTTGCCCATGAACAGATAGAGATGCTGGGTTTTCAGGTTCCTGTCACCTGTATCATTTACCCTCAATTTTTTTATATCTTTGTTCCCTTTTAAATAAAATACACTAACAAAGAATTATCATGTCAAAGTATAGTCTGAAGCCTGTAAAGGTTCCGATGGTAAAAACCAGATACAGGTCAATTGTAACCAGCCTTCCTGTGCCCGAGTCTCTGCCTGTATTTCAACAGCTTACTGAATCTGAACCGGTTTCAATGATGGGACAACCTCCTGTTGTATGGGACAGTGCGGATGGTTTTATCGTTTCCGACAAATGGGGAAACAGGTGGATAGACTGGTCTTCGGGAGTACTTATTACCAATGCAGGACACGGAAGAAATGAGATTGCCGTTGCATTAAAAAAGGTTATAGATCAGAAACTACTTGCCACATATGTATTTGTCCACGAAAAACGTGCAGAACTGACCAGTATGCTTCAGGAACTTGCCCCTGAACCATCTGAATACCAGGTCTTTTTATTGAGCACAGGCAGTGAGGCAACTGAAAACTGCATAAAGCTTGCAAAGACCTATGCCATCGAGAAGCACGGACCCAATAAAAAATATCTGGTCACCTTCAAAAATGCATTCCATGGAAGAACACTCGGTGCGCAGCTGGCTGGTGGTAATCCGCGCCTTAAAACATGGATTGTTGATGAAGGGAGAACATTTATACAGGTTCCATTCCCTGACGGGTACAAGAATGAGAATATTTCGTTTAACCTCTTCACCAGGACCCTTAAGGAAAAAGGAATTAATCCCGGTGATATAGCCGGTGTAATGACTGAATCATACCAGGGAGTAGGACCCGATTTCCTGCCTGTCGAGTACGCTCAGAAACTGGAAGAGTTCTGCAGGGAGAACGACATCATCACAATTTTTGATGAAGTGCAGTCCGGTTTCGGAAGAACAGGTAAAATGTTCTGTTATGAACACTACGGAATCAAACCTGATCTTATTGCATGTGGTAAAGGAATTTCATCTTCGCTGCCTCTTTCGGCAGTTATCGGGAGGAAAGACATCATGTCATTATATGCACCGGGGTCAATGACATCAACTCATTCGGGAAGTCCGCTTCCGGTTGTTGCAGCTATTGAAAACCTTAAAATCATTCACAGGGAAAACCTTGTTGAAAATGCCAGGACAATGGGTGAGATCCTTATCCCGGAACTGGATCGCATAAGAAATAAATACCCGGATGTTCTGGGCTGTCTGCAGGGGAAAGGGCTTGTTGCAGGTATCCAGGTGGTAAAGAAGGGTACAAAACAGCCTGATCCTGATCTGGCTGTGAAGATAAATGAAAAGTGCTTTCACAAAGGTCTGCTTATGTTTGCACCTGTAGGTGTCGGCGGTGAATGTCTTAAGATTGCCCCTCCTCTCATGATCAATGAAGAGGCATTGAGAGAAGCTGTTGCTGTGTTTGAAGAAGCATGTGATGAGATACTCAGAAAACAATAATAATTTAAATCATGGGAAGTTTTAAAGTTGTTGTTGTTGGCGGAGGGATGATAACATATGACCTGATCCTCCCATCATTATATCACCTGCAGCGAACCGGTATTGTTGGTAATATAAAAGTCTGTGCACTCGATTCCGCTCCTCTTAAATCACTTAAATCATCCAAAGAAATCTTTGAAGCATTTCCCGGACAGGATTTTATTCCATTCCCGGCCCTTACTGAACCTGAGGAGTCAAAGTTCCCTGAACTCTACAAAGAGGTTATTGCAGGGATGAAACCACGACAGATGGTTATTGTTGCCATGCCCGATCAGCTTCACTATCCTGTTGTAATGGAGGCACTCAGCAATAATCAGCATGTTCTGTGTGTTAAACCACTTGTCCTTAAATACACCCAGGCTGTTGAGATTGAAAAGTTTGCATATGAGAAAGGGCTCTTTGTAGGTGTAGAATATCACAAGCGGTTCGACAGAAGGTCATTGATGGCGAAACGGAGCTATGAGCTGGGGCATTTCGGGAAGTTTGTAATGGGTGAAGCAAAGCTCATAGAACCATACTACTACAGATCTTCAAATTTCCAGAACTGGTTTACCTGTGAAAATACGGATCCGTTTGTTTATATCGGGTGTCACTATGTTGATCTTGTTTATTTTATTACCGGACTTAAGCCTGTTGAAGTATCTGTATCAGGTGTAAAAGGGAAGTTTCCTAACGGCAATAATGCTTATATGTGGGCTCATGGAAAAGTAAGGTTCGAAAATGATGCTCTTCTCTCTGTTATTGACGGACTCGGTTATCCCGATCAGGCAGCAGGGAGTAATGATCAAAGTCTCCAGATGTTTTTTGAAGGTGAAGGAAAGACTGGTATGATTAAACATAACGACCAGTTCAGGGGAGTGGAGCATTCGTATCTCGAGGGTATAGGATGCGGAGGATCACATTTCAATTATGTAAGTCCTGACTTTTACAAACTGGTTCCGTGGGAAGGAAAGGGCTATAAACCGGTTGGCTATGGATATGAGTCAGTTGCCGCTTCTGTAACCATGGCATATAATATTGAAAATGAAGTGATTAAACTATCTGATAATGAATCACTTGCAAAAAGAAGAGCCCTGATTAAGGAAATTGACGAAAAAGGTATAATTGCAACACCTGCAAATAGTTATATAAATGAACTGGTGGTTGAGGCAGCCAGAATATCAATTCTTAAAGACGGATTGCCTGTTACAATTGAATATGGTTGCACCCCTCATGTAAGTCTCAGATAAACAAATAAACCGATCTGCAATGAAAAATTTAAAAATGATGTTTTTTTCTGCAGCTGTTATGATGGCAGCTATATCATGTAAAAGCAGCTCTGATGATTACAAGTCAATTAAACCGGAGGTACTCCGCGACAAAATTGCAGGTGGCTGGGCAGGAAAGATGATAGGGGTAACCTATGGTGCTCCGACAGAATTCAGGGCAAAAGGGACCACATATGAAGATCCGATAAAATGGAAACCTGCAGATATCCGTGGCAGTATGTGGCAGGATGATATTTATGTTCAGCTTACATTTCTTATGTCAATGGACAAATACGGCATGGACGCACCATCAAAAAAATACCAGGAGATGTTTGCAAAGGCAGGATATATGCTTTGGCATGCAAATATGCAGGCCAGGAAGAATTATTACGACAGCATCTTTGCTCCGCTTTCAGGTACCCCCGAGTACAATATCCATGCTGATGATATCGATTTTCAGATAGAGGCAGATTACATAGGGTTTATGTGTCCCGGGATGCCGCAATCGGCAACTCTGATTGCTGATAAGATCGGTCGTATAATGAATTACGGGGAAGGTGTCTATGGAGGAATATTCGTTGCAGCTCTTTATTCTGAAGCATATTACGAAAATGACATCCCAAAAATAATTGATAAAGCTCTCCTCTCCATTCCTTCCGAAAGCGATTATTATAAGATCGTAAAGGATGTTATAAAACTTCATCAGCATTATCCTGCAGACTGGAGAGTAGCATGGAAAGAACTCGAGGAAAAATGGGGAGATGTTGATATTTGCGGAGCGGGAACTCCTTTTAATATTGATGCAAAACTCAATGGGGCATATATTGTTATGGGTCTGCTCTACGGGGAAGGTGATCCGATGAAGACACTCGAAATATCAACCCGATGCGGACAGGATTCCGATTGTAATCCATCAAATGCCCTTGCAGTACTGGGTGTGATAAACGGATTCAGCGGTCTGCCAGACTACATGCAGGAGGGAGTCAAGGTCCTTGGTGATACCCTCTTCATACATACAACATATTCATTCAATTCGGCTGTCACAAGTACTGTTAAATATGCTCAGGAACTGATTCAGAAAGACGGTGGAACAGTTTCAGACAAGCTTATTAAAGTGAAAATCCAGGCACCTCAGGCTCCGGAATATGAAAACTCATTTCCGAATGTGGTCTTCGACAAGAGAGTATCAGTATTTGATAATTCAGGCTGGTCATTTAAAGGCAAATGGACTCCTTATGAGCTTACTTCATCCGGCAAATCAGGTGTGAAGCAGTCGATGGTTACAGGGAAAGCAGGTGACGAACTGGAATTTTCATTTAATGGTACAGGTGTTTCACTCGCAGGTAACTGGTGGAAAGACGGGGGAAAGGCAGATGTTTATGTTGACGGGAATCTTCATCGCAGCATAGACACATACTATGATTTTGCAAATCAGCAGCATACCGAGACAATATGGCATGTCATGAACCTCCAGCCCGGTGAACATAAGGTAAAACTTGTTGTAAAAGGTGAAAAGAGACCAGAATCGGCAGGAACCAATGTATATATAACTTCTGCGGTTGTATTCAGGACTGAAGCAAAAAAGAGTGATTCATGGAAATTCTCTTTTGAAAAGTAATATTCTATATTCTTACAATTAAGAGATTGCAATAAAAACCAAATAAATAAACCACAGAGGTCACAAAGTCCTTCGCCTTCGGCTCAGGATAACGCCGAGTAGGCAAAGGGGACTTTCACCCCTAAGCCTCTCACAGAACCGTACGTGACAGTCTCCCGTCATACGGCTCGTGCTATTCAATAA
>Ga0209314_10001283_pt1 | contig 11177 bp, 11 predicted proteins | sample I19B2metaG_FD_184146 | JGI IMG/M metagenome (GOLD analysis project Ga0209314, IMG submission 184146) | Lake sediment bacterial and archeal communities from Gulf of Boni, Indonesia to study Microbial Dark Matter (Phase II) - ​I19B2 metaG... | ecosystem: Environmental > Aquatic > Freshwater >...
CGTCAAGAGCGTGGGTAGTGGGTCCGGGGCGGCTGCTCGTTGCCCGCTTAACCTTTCTTTAGAGGGCGCCGTATCTCCTGATGGCAAGGTCGCATCGGCGTACTGATGCATCAAGGAGATGGAGGCTCGTCATGGAGGAGAAGTTTTCGGGCAACGTCCGGACCGTTGCGGAGAGGTCCACCTGGGCCATCCCGGGATGGATCGGGTTTGTCGGCATTCTGGCGGTCGAGGTTCTGTCGGCGGTATGGTTCATCTACAGCCTGCCGGCAGAGGAATGGATGAGACCGAACGTCCCCGGGCTCATCGGGAGCATCCTGCTGTTCACCCTGTCGACGCTCGTCTGGAACGGCCTGTTCATCGTCCAGCCCAATCAGGCCGAGGTGATCGTTCTCTTCGGCCGGTACCTGGGCAGCGTCAAGCGGGACGGCTGGTACTTCACCAACCCCCTGGTGACCAAGAAGAAGATCAGCCTGCGGGTCCACAACTTCACCAGTCCGCAGCTCAAGGTGAACGATGCAGACGGCAACCCCATTGAGATCGCGGCCGTGGTGGTCTGGCGCGTGGTGGACACCGCCCGGGCGACCTTTGACGTGGAGAACTACCTCGAATTCGTCGAGGTCCAGTCCGAGACCGCCATCCGTCACCTGGCCAGCCAGTACCCTTATGATGAAGGGCAGCACCCGGGAGAACCGTCGCTGCGCGGCGCTGCTGATGAGGTGGCCGTGGCACTGCGGAAGGAACTCCAGGTACGCCTGGAGCTGGCCGGCATCGAGGTCATCGAGGCCCGGCTCTCCCACCTGGCGTACAGTCCGGAGATTGCGGGCGCCATGCTGCAGCGGCAGCAGGCTTCGGCCATCATCGCCGCGCGGCAGAAGATCGTGGAAGGCGCCGTCTCCATGGTGGAGATGGCCCTGGACATGCTGGCGGAGAAGCAGGTAGTGGCACTGACGCCGGAAAAAAAGGCCGACCTGGTGGCCAGCCTGCTGGTGGTCCTGACCTCTGACCGCGGCGCCCATCCGATGCTGCCGGTGAACGCGCGCGAGTAAAGAGCTCCGGAAGACAAAGGGGGCAAGGTGATAAGCCTTGCCCTCTTAGGGTCCATATAGCATCTGGGAAGCCAGCAGCATGGCATAGACGGCGGCCTGCGTCAGTGGCCCTGCCGGAGGCTGCGCGTCACAGAGTCGTAGACAAGCCTCGCCAGGACAAACCCCTCCTTCGTGGCGGGGCCCAGGAAGGGAAGGTCCGACCCGGGCTCCCGGGCTGCCACGGCGAAGGCGTCGGTGCTGGTCCCCGTGGCCGGCGTCGAGGTCTCGGGGCACCGAACACCCTGACCGGCAAGGGCCCGAACCTTCGCTTCCGTCATGGTGATGGCCGCTCCAGCAAGCGCCCCGTCCGTAGCCCGCCCGTCGATGAAGGCGATCAGGTTGATGGTGCCGACACCGGCGTCCCAGGGCGGAGTCAGGCCGGCGGCCAGGGCGTTGGATACGCCGGCCGTGGCCAGAACATGGACCCCTCCCTCGCTGGCATAAACAGCTCGTCCCAGCTTCACCGCCGTCATGAGGCCGACCACCGGCCCGGGAAGCTTCGCACCCTCCGCCGCCGCCTGGATGTCGGCCGCTGGATTCATCCCACTGTAGCCCTTGTCCACGTGAAGGTTGACGATGGACAGCGGGCTGGTGTAGCCGCCCCCGAGCACCGCAGAGGAGAGGCAGCGCACCGGCCGGTCGAAGCGAAAGCCAACCAGGTCGGGGCTCTGGAGCAGAGTGATCACGTTGTGTCCCCCTCCACGTGCGAGGTGTCTCCCAGGTATTCGACTTTGAGGAGCCGTTCGCCGTCCCACACCACGCTCGTCAAGCTGGCCGGCGGCGCCGTGATTTTCCAAAAAGGCCGTCCCGTCCAGTGAGACAGCAGAGCCCTAAGGATACCGCCATGGGTGACCACCAGGGCGCCGTCCTGCCGGGGCAGGGCGGTGGCGGCGCGGTCACGGAGCTGCGCCAGGGTCTCCCCGCCTGGCGGCGCCTGCCGCTCGGGGTCGGCGATCCAGGCCTCCAGCCGCTCGGCGGCGATTCGGTTGATCTCGTCGTAGGTCAGCCCGGACCATTCGCCGAAATGGGCTTCCCGCAGGGCGGGGTGAGTCCGGACCGGCAGGCCGTGCGGGGCGGCGATCGCGGCGGCAGTGTCCCTGGCGCGCCGGAGATCGCTGCTGCAGATGAGCCTCAGGCCCACCTTCTCAAGGCGGCGGGCGAGACGCGCCGCCTGCGCCTCTCCGGCGGCGGTGAGGGGCGGGTCCTCCCAGCCGAGGTACCGTCCCTCCCGGTTGCCCTGCGCCTCCCCGTGCCGGACCAGGAACAGCCTCATAGCGGAGGGACCTTCCCTCATGGCGGCGGGGCGTTCCCTCATGGTGCCGGCGTCCTCCCTCATGGCGCCGACCTCGTCCCTGACGACGACAGCGCCTCCGCCAGCCTCCGGTTTTCGGCCCGAGAGCGCACCGCCACCCGCATGTGGCGCTCCGTCAGGCCGTTGAAGGATCGGCAGTCCCGGACCAGAATGCCCCGCGGGCCAAGGCGGTTCTGGATGGACCAGACAGGCTCCGGCGCCCGCACCAGGATGAAGTTGGCCGACGGCGGCTCGATGGCGAAGCCGGGCAGTCCAGCCAGTTCCCCGGCGAGGTAGGCGCGCTCGCGCCGCACCCATTCCCTCGTTCGGCGCGCGTATGCCTGATCCGCCAGAGCGGCGAGGGCCGCGGCCTGCGCCGGAGCGCTGACGCTCCACGGATCCCTGACGGCGTCCAGCCGGCTGACCAGATCCGGGCGTGCTACGGCGTACCCCACCCGGAGCCCGGGCATGGCGAAAAACTTGGTCAGCGACCGGACCGCCACCAGGTTGGGCCGTTCCATAACATGCCGCACGACGGACGCGTCCTCCCCGGGGTCCGTCAGGTCGATGAACGCCTCGTCGACCACCACGGTGGCCGGGGTTCCGTCCGCGACCCGGAGAATATCCCCGGGCGGCAGCAGACGGCCCGTCGGGTTGTGGGGGTTGCAAAGGAAGCGCAAATCTCCGGCCTCCAGGGCCGGCGTGGGCTCCGCCGGCGCGGCCCCACCCGTCTCGGCGGCCGGGATGGTGGCGAAGGCACTGCCCACAGGCGTGGGCACCACCACGGCGCCCACCGCCCGGGCGGCCCTGGCGTATTCGGCGAAGCCGGGGACCGGGACCGCCACGCGGCGGCCGGCCGCCAGCCTCGCCAGAAGGTGGATGACCTCAGCCGCGCCGCTTCCCACCAGCACGGCCTCCTCGGGAACTCCATGACGGAGTGCGAGGGCCGCTCGAAGCGTTCGCGCCAACGGCTCGGGGTACCGGGCGACGCTCCGCAGAGCGTCCCGTGCGGCCTTCGTCACACCGCGGGGCGGGCCGAAGGGGTTGATGTTGGCGCTGAAGTCCAGGATCTCGCTGGGGTCGAGCCCCCAGCGGGCGGCCGCGGCCAGCACGTCTCCGCCGTGAATCGGCGCCGGGTCTGCCATGGGGTGCACCTCCCTTCAGGTGGGCAGGTTGGCGGCGAAGACGGCCAGCGCGGCCGCCTCGGCAACCTCGTTGATCGCGCCGTAGGTGTCGCCGGTGAGCCCCCCAAGCCGGGCCGCGAGGAACCGGGCCGCCAGCAGCGCCGCCGTCAGGGCCAGGAACCAGGCGGCCATCCCCCTGGCGCTGCCGACGAGGGCGATGCCCAGCCCCACGGCCAGTGCCCCGGCTACCTGCCACCGCCCGACGTGGGCGGCGAAGCTCCCGCCCAGGCTGGGCTGGCCCACCCGGGCGGCAGGCCACAGCCCCGCCGCCGCCGTGATGCACATGCGCCCGAGGGCCGGCGCCAGGAGCAGCGCCTGCCAGCGCCGTTCGGGGGCCAGCCCGGTCAAGAGGGCGTAGCGGAGCAGGAGCGCGGCCACCCCCGCCACCACCCCCATCGCTCCAACCCGGCTGTCCCGCATGATCTCCAGCATCCGCTCGCGGCTGCGGCCGGAGCCGATTCCGTCCGCGGTATCCATCAGGCCGTCCAGGTGAAGCGCGCCCGTCACCCAGATGGTAGCCAGGATCGCGGCAGCGGAACGGATGTCCCTGGCGAAAAGAAGGCCTGCCGCCTGATCGGCGGCCAGCGCGACGCCGCCAACCACCAGCCCCGCCAGGGGGAAAAGCGACGCGCGCCGCCCGAGGGCGCGAAAGTAGTCGTCCACGTCGATCCGGCCCATGGGAAGCCTGGTCAGAAACGACAGCACAAGGCGCATTCTCACACTCCCCTTAAAGCCAGCGCCCCGATGCCGGCGGCCGCGGCCGCCGCCACGTACATGAGCCGCACAGCCCGCACGATGTCCCGGGGCTCCAGGGGCCGGATGGGGTCGCCCATCGGCGCGCGCTCCTCCGGCACCCCGTCATAGTAGTTGGTTCCGCCCAGGTGAACGCCCAGGGCCCCCGCCATCGCAGCCTCCGGCCAGCCGCTGTTGGGGCTGGGGTGGAGGCGGGCATCCCGCAGGGCGGTGCCCAGGGCCCGCCGCGAAAAGGCCGCCGCCGCCAGCAGCAGCGCGCTGAGGCGGGCCGGGGCCAGGTTCAGCAGGTCATCCAGCCGGGCGGAGGCCCAGCCGAACTCCCGGTACTGGTCGTCCTTGTGCCCCACCATCGAGTCCAGGGTGTTGGCCGCCTTGTACGCCATGGCCAGCGGCGCCCCGCCGACCAGCCCCCAAAAGAGCGGGGCGATCACCCCGTCGCAGGTGGACTCGGCCACGGATTCCACCGCGGCGCGGACGATCTCCCGCCGGTCCAGGTTCTCCGTGTCCCGTCCCACGATCCAGCTCAGGCGCCGGCGGGATTCCTCAAGGTTCCCCGCTTGCAGGGAGTAGTAGACGGCCAGGGCGTGCTCCGCCAGGGAGCGGGCGGCGAGGGCTGTGCTGAAGAGCCAGACGTTGAGGGCGGCCCCGAGCCAGGGATGAACCAGGGCGGCAAGACGAATGAGGCCCCAGGTCAGCGCCCAGGAGCCGCCGGTCAGGGCCAGGGCCAGCAACAGGCCTCCCACTCTCAGTGGCAGCCGGCTCCGCCGGAGCCACCCTTCGAGCCTCTTGATGGCAAGCCCCATCAGCACCACCGGGTGCGGCAGCCAGCGGGGATCGCCCACGGCCGCGTCCATAGCGAAAGCGGCCAGCACCACCCACCATGACGGGGCCGTCATGGGTGCGCCTCCCCGGGGGTGGCCTCCAGGATTTCCTGCAGCCTGTCCATGGCCAGGTGGCGTCGGACGTGATCGGCAAGCCGGTTCAGCGCGGCCTCGCGCGGCTCGATCGCGGGCCCGTCCTCGGGAAGCGGCGGCAGGCCGCGCCTCTCCCGCAGCCGGTTGAGCCAGCGCCGGCGGAAGGCGCCGTTGTCAAAGATGCCGTGCAGGTAAGTGCCCCAGAGCTCGCCCTGGATGGCTCCGTCCCACCTCCCGCCCCCCAGAGTGGCGAAGGGTTCGGCCCCGTGGAGGTAGCTGGACTTGCCCATGTGGATTTCGTACCCCTCCACCGGCGTCCCCAGGGCAGTCCCGGACGACCGTGTGGTCTCCTTCTCCGGCTCGAAGGAGGTTACCACCGGCAGCAGCGCCAGCCCCGGCGTCACGCCTGCCGCGGACTCCACCCCCGACTCGTCGCGAACCTCGTGCCCCAGCATCTGGTATCCGCCGCAGATCCCCACGACGGGGACGCCGGCCCGCGCCAGCCAGTCCACCGCTCCCGCCAGCCCGCGGGCGTACAGCCACCGGAGATCCTCCACAGTATTCTTGGTGCCCGGCAGAATCACCGCATCGGGGTAGTCGAGCGCCTCGGGCCGGTCGACGTAGCGCAGCCCCACTTCGGGCTCGGACGTCAGCGGGTCGAAGTCGGTGAAGTTGGAGATATGCGGCATCCTGATCACGGCGATGTCCAGCGCCGCCCTGCGGGCCGGGGGCAGGCCCAGAGAGTCCTCCTCATCCAGCCCAAGGTCCGGCAGAAACGGGATCACCCCCAGGACCGGCAGACCCGTGCGTTCCTCCAGCCACCGGGCGCCCGCCTCGAAGAGCGCGGCGTCGCCCCGGAACTTGTTGATGAGAACCCCCTTGACCCGGGCGCGCTCCTCCGGCTCCAGCAGGTCCAACGTGCCCGTCACGGAGGCGAAGACGCCGCCCCGCTCAATGTCCGCCACCAGCAGCACCGGCGCGCCCGCCAGTCGGGCGGTGGCCATGTTGGCAAGGTCATGGCTCTTCAGATTGACCTCCGCCGGAGAGCCGGCCCCCTCGATCACGACCAGTTCGTAGCGCTCGAGGAGGCGGGTCAGGGCGCCCCGCACCACATCCAGGGCCTCCGCCCGAAAGCGGCCGCTGTACTCCCCCCAGGGCATGTCGCCCACCGGCCTGCCCAGCACCACCACCTGGGAGAGCGTGCCGCCCTTCGGCTTGAGCAGGATGGGGTTCATGTCGGCGCTGGATTCCACGCCGGCCGCCAGGGCCTGCAAGGCCTGCGCCCGCCCGATCTCGCGGCCGTCCGGGGTGACCGCCGCGTTCAAGGCCATGTTCTGCGCCTTGAACGGCGCCACCCGCAGGCCCTGCTGGTGAAAGATGCGGCAGAGGGCCGCTGTCAGAATGGATTTGCCCACGTGGGAGGCCGTGCCCTGCAGCATGAGCGCCCTAGCCACGGGAGTCCCCCGTCCCCGCCGCCAGGCGTTTGATCTCCACCGGGATGCCGGCCCAGCAGACATACACCTGCTCCGCCTGCGCAGCCAGGTGCTGGTTGACCCGCCCCAGCACGTCGCGGAACAGCCGCCCCAGCCTGTGCTCCGGCACGACGCCCATCCCCACCTCGTTGGAGACGGCGATCACGTCGGTCTCCAAACCCAGCAGCGCGCCGAGCTCCTGCAGGACCGCCGCTTCGCAGGCCGCTTCGTCGCGCAGCAGATGGTTCGAGACCAGGAAGGAGACGCAGTCCAGCAAGACCACTCCCCCGACGCCCGGCGCGCCCGCGGCTTCCCGGCCGCGGGCGGCTGCCGGGACGGCGGCAGCCGCCTGCAGGGCGGCGGCAGGCCGGTACGCCTCCTCCACCGTCCGCCAGTGCGGCGGGCGGTCGGCCCTGTGCCGGGCGATGCGTTCCGCCATCTCGGCATCCGTCACCTGCCCCGTGGCCAGGTAGGTGACCGCCTCATACCGGGCCGCCAGCTGCTCGGCGAAGCGGCTCTTGCCGCTGCGCGCCCCTCCTAGGACGAACGTCAGCCTGCCCACGAAAGCACCCCTTCCCTTGGACTTGACCTTCCCGAAGAGACCGAGACGCCGGCGTCAGAGTCACCGCAGCCGGGCCACCACCGCCCAGGGCTGGGCCAGTGTCAGAGCCAGGGCCGGCAAGGCCGAGGGAGCCACCGCCACCAGGCAGCAGGTACCCGGACCGGCCGATTTCTCCAGGTCCCAGCCCGGCTCGGGCGCAAGCAGCTCAGGGCTCAGCCCGGCCGTGGCCGCCAGGTCCCGCAGCTCTCCGGCGATGCCGCGGGAACCCACCGGCAGCACGTCGTGGATCGCAGGTTCCCGTGCCAGCCGCGCCACCGTGGGAAGGTCGGCGATCTCCGGGTCCTCCAGGGAGACCTCGGGCCCGACCTTCGGCCGGCCCACCGCCACCACCAGGTCGCCCGCCGCCGGGCTCCGGAACGGGCCTTCGGACAAGGCCAACGCGGTCACCCCCAGCCCCGTCTGCACCGTGGACACGTTCTTCTCAAAAGAGCCGGTCACGGCGTCGGGGCCGAGCCCGGCCAGGGCCGCCTCGTCCAGCACGCCACGCATGATCTCCCGGCCCGTGGGATCAGGCTCTACGCTGCAGGCGTTCACCAGCGCGACCGGCCTGCCGCCACCGGCGATGACCTCCATCAGCGCAACCCGCGCGGTGAAGCGCCCCAGCACATACCCGGGCACCTGCACCCGATCCATCTCCTTGGGTCCGATCCCGCCCGCGGCGTCGCAGGCGATCAGCACCCGGTCGCCTTCGGGAAGGTCCAGGACGGTGAGGTCCCGCCTTTTCGCAGTCAACGCCGGACCACCCCTTTCAACAAGAATCCCCCGGCTTCACGGCCAGGGGAAAGGGGCAGGTCGACACAGCGCGAGTACGCGGCGCCAAACGCCTCCCCCTTTCCTCCGAAGGTTGAGCACGCACCCACCAGGCAGGTTTCCTGACTTGCGGGTCATCGCCGTCCCCGGGCCTTCCCAGCGAATGCGCCAGTGGCCTGACTTGCCATGGGACAAGCTCTCCGCATACAGTGGCGGGACCGTGCCGGATTCACACCGGCTTCCCTATCACCTCCCGGCCGGGGCCGGGAGCACCTGATCGGCTTCCGTTTGCAATTTTGTCTTGAGTATACGCTCCCCTGCCGGATGGTGGCAAGGCCTTCCTCAAGCCCTTCCTCAGCCCCGCGATGGGGTCCACGATCCCGGGAACACTAGCCGAAACGCTGCGATGCGACGGCCGCGGCGCCCAGGAGAGGACGCCGCCGTGAAAGAAGACACCGCCGCTGAAGGAGATGCCGCCGCTGACAGAGACGCCCTTTGAGAAAATGCCGTCCCATGAAGGTTCCTCCGTGGCTGTCCCAAACGAACCTGGTTACGTCGCGCTTCACCGCACCGGGGAGCTGGCGCGCCGCGCTGAAGAGGCGGTGGCGCGGCTCAGCCGCTGCGCCGTCTGCGCGCAGGCCTGCATGGTCGATCGTCTGGCGGGCGAGCACGGAGATTGCCACGTCGGCCGGCGTGCGGTGGTGGCCAGCGCCGGCCCCCACTTCGGCGAGGAGGAGGTGTTGGTCGGCACGAGGGGCTCTGGCACCATCTTCTTTGCCTACTGCAACCTTTCCTGCGTCTTCTGCCAGAACTGCGAGATCAGCGCCGATGGCGAGGGGGACGAGGTGACAGCCGAAGATCTGGCCGCCATCATGCTCCGGCTGCAGGAGGTGGGGTGCCACAACATCAACCTGGTCTCGCCGAGCCACGTGGTGCCGCAGATTCTCGAGGCCCTGGCGCACGCTGCGGAGGCAGGGCTCCGGCTGCCTCTGGTCTACAACACGGGAGGATACGACGCTTTGCCCACTCTCCGCCTACTGGACGGCATCGTCGACATCTACATGCCCGACTTCAAGTTTGCCGACCCCGATGTGGCCTGGCGCCTTGCCCGGGCCCGCGGCTACCCGACGGTGGCCCGCAAGGCCATCCGCGAAATGCACCGGCAGGTTGGCGACCTGGTGGTGGATGACCGGGGGTTGGCGCGCCGGGGGCTCATTCTGCGCCATCTGGTGATGCCCGGAGCGCTCGGCGCCGCGCGGGAGGTCATGCGGTTCGTGGCCCGGGAGATTTCCCGCGACACCTACGTCAACGTGATGGGCCAGTACTACCCGGCCCACGAGGCCGGCGAGCACCCCCCGCTGGACCGCCCCGTCCGCCGCCGTGAGTACCTGGAGGCCGTGCGCATCGCCAGGGAAGAGGGCCTGCATCGCTTCGCCCGGTGAGGGGACTGTCCTTTTTAGGGCATACTAGCCCCCAGGGGGAGTGCGCCGTGTGGAGGCGGATTCAGAAGTGGCTCCAACGGGGGTCGCAGCAGCAGAGCCGCAACGCGAGCGGAAACGCCGACAGCCCGCTGGTGGACAGCCTCAAGGACAATCTCCAGTCCATTCAGCGTGCCTTCGGCAACTCCGCCGACCTCAAGAGCCGCGAAGTCACTGCGGGACCCGGCAGCGGGTGGCGCGTCGCCCTTGTCTACCTCGATGACCTGGTGGAAAAACCGGTGCTTCATGACCAGGTTGTTGCAGCCATCCAGCGCCACGGGGCGCTCCACCAGGGCAGGGCGGCCGGGGCCGACCTGCTGCAGCTGCTTGAACGCGCGGTGCTTGGCGTTGCGCGTGTTGAACGCGTTCAGACCTTGACGCGCCTGGTAGCCTCCCTGCTCGACGGGGACACGGCGGTCCTGCTCGACGGCCAGGCAACCGCCCTGTTGGCCGAGACAACGGGCCGGAAGAAGCGGTCCATCACGGAGCCGGCCATTGAGTCGGTGGTCCGGGGGCCGAGAAAAGGCTTTGTGGAGACCATCGGCGTCAACGTCGCGCAACTCCGGCAGATCCTTCGGACCCCGCGCCTGCGCTTCAAATCGCTGACGCTGGGAGAGACGAGCCAGACGCCGGTGTGGATCGGCTACCTGGAAGGCCGCGTGGACCCCCGGGTGCTGGCGGAGGTCGAGCGGCGCCTTCGCCGCATCAAGGCACAGGCCATTCTGGAATCCCGGTACATCGAGGAGCATATCGCTGATAACCGCTGGACGCCCTTTCCGCTGGTGGACAACACCGAGCGGCCGGACAAGGTGGTGGCCGCCCTGCTCGAGGGCCGCGTGGCCATCTTAACGGAAGGAACGCCCTTTGTCCTCCTCGTGCCAACGGTGATGGCGCACCTGCTCCAGACCCCCGAGGACTACTACACCCTGCTTCACTTCGCCACGTTCGCACGCGTCATGCGAACTGTCGGCATCGTGGCTACTCTCACGTTTCCGGCATTCTACGTGGCCCTCGTCAGCTACCACCACGAGATGATTCCCACCACCCTCGCCCTGGCCTTGGTGGCGGCGCAGAAGAACGTGCCCTTCCCGGCGTTGATCGAGGCGCTGATCCTCGAACTCATCTTTGAGGCCTTGCGGGAGTCCGGGCTTCGCCTCCCCGGGCCGGCCGGCCAGGCCGTGACCATGGTCGGCGCCCTCATTCTGGGCCAGGCCGCCATTCAGGCGAACCTGGTCACGCCCATGATGGTGATCACCGTGACCGCCGCAGGCATTGCCTCCTTCACGATGCCGAACTACCAGCTAGCCCTGGCGTTTCGCACCTTGCGCTTTCCGTTGACGCTGCTCGCCGGGATGTTCGGCTTCCCCGGCGTGCTGAGCGGACTGATGATCCTGTTCTTTCACCTCTGCTCGCTGCGCTCGTTCGGCGTCCCCTACCTGACCCCCATCGCGCCGCTGCGCGTGAAGGATCTGGACGATGCCTATCTTCGGTTGCCCCATTGGATCTCGCGCGGCGGGTTTCAGCTGCGACCGCGGCAGGGGCCCAAAAGGGTGCAGATCCGCGAATCCGGCTCCGGGGGGAAGCAGTCATGATCAATCGGCGGGCCTTTCTCATCGCCGTCCTGATCC
>Ga0209314_10001284_pt1 | contig 11172 bp, 11 predicted proteins | sample I19B2metaG_FD_184146 | JGI IMG/M metagenome (GOLD analysis project Ga0209314, IMG submission 184146) | Lake sediment bacterial and archeal communities from Gulf of Boni, Indonesia to study Microbial Dark Matter (Phase II) - ​I19B2 metaG... | ecosystem: Environmental > Aquatic > Freshwater >...
TACTTTTTTCAGGCTTCGACGTTTGCGACACAATAATGAATAATGCTTAAGGGGTAAGTATTACGAGGCATAAGGGGAACTTCTTTTTTTAGGAAAGCGTTGAAGCCATAACCCGCTTGTTTAATGAAGCAGTCAATAAATGGTAGGAAGGAGTTTCCCGTTTAATGTGAAGGGATAAGTTTTCCGCCTTTCATGGTTAGACGTATTTTGAAGCTTGTTCCCTCAGCTCCCCGGTATTCAACACGCCAAGCCATGTTAGGAGCTTCAAGGTGAGCACTGTGTATGTTGGGCTGCTGCATGCGGTCCAAAATGGGCGCCAACCACCATCTTCACGTTGGTTCTCAAGTATGGCTTGAACTATCTTCCTGACTCTTTCATCGCGTAGGTCGTAACCAGCTTGAAGCCTCCTTTCAGTATCAACCAACGATGATAGCAGTGGATGAGTTAGATGGTATACATCGTTTTCCACCCGCTTACCATTAGGTTCAACGTGGTACCCTCTCTCCGCATCTACGGCGACGGCGTCGAGGCACTTCTCGAAGAAACGTATACCCTTAACGTAGGCTAAGTCTTCTTCACCGTAGATTTCCTTGAACATGAAAAGAATCTGCGCCGTTGAATCTGGGTCAACTATGAAACTATCGTTTCCGTACATAGTCCATCCCCCAACGTGGCTCTGCATCCCTCTCAGCCAGTTCAAAGCCTTAACGCATGACGGGCTTTCACCCAAGTCAACGGCGCGGAGAAGCTCCACGACGTCCGCTGTAAGCCATGTAACAGGTTCAACGGTGCTAAGCTCAACCACATTTTCAGGAAGGGTTAAAGCCGGGTTTTCACTCCACCCACCTTCCTCCCTTTGGCTTCTAAGCAGGAAATTCATAGCTGCTTGAACGCTTAATCCATCCCATGGGACGCCGCACTTTAGAAGCAGATGAGTCTTCCGGCAGGTCTCCCTGATCCCTTCGGTTTCCCTGTGGAAGCTAGATGGGAAGCCTCCGCTCGGCATCCGGGCCTCCAGCAGACTCCGTATCAGGTCTTTTCCTTTCCCCGTCTCTAGCAGGTCTAGGAACTGGAGAAGACTGAGCTGTGCAACTTCGTCACTGTGCTCAAAGACGAACCTAACAGCGTCATACCGCAGAGGGGCACTAACCTCTTGCGTCACAACGTATCCCATATGAGACCCGACCTTCAAGACATAAAGACCCCGCTTCTTATTCAACCCTCAAACCTTTTAGCCTGCTCAGCTTGATGTTAAACCCAGTTATGCATGTGTCTTGGACTGCGCCATAGCGGTTGGGAAAGGTTGTGGCCGAGAAAATTGTGAGGTACGGGGACAGGGTTGAGGTACCATACGATGGTAAGCACTGGAGTATACTCCATAAACTAAGGCGGCGGGCTTTAGAGATCGTGGAAGCCTTAAGCTCAGCCGCCGTTCCCTCCACGGTTCACGGAAGCATCGCAAGGGGGGATGTTGACGCTAGGAGCGACGTCGACGTTGTCATCCCCATCGTTATCCCATCCCATAAGGTTGAGTTAACGTTGACGCAGGGCGGGTTTAAGGTGTACGCGCGGAGGATCGCTCAGGCAACTCCGGGACATACACCTAAGGGACATATCTACCTCGACGTGGATGAAATCCGCTCCGTAACCTTTCCCCTCATCGGCTTCCGCTCACTTGAGCTGGAGTTCTACAGGTTTGGTGGCATGCTCAGCCTTGAAGCCCTCAGAGAGGGATGTCGCGTACCTGGGTGTACGAAACGCCTAACGCTCATCGAACCTACACCTAAGGGGCACATCGAGTCTCCCGTCTACGGTAGGGAAGGTGAGGTAGCGCAGGTTGTAGGCGTAAGCTTGAACATCGTGAGGGAGAGGGTTCGTGTTCTCACCCGCAGGGACGAGGCTGGCCGCACGGGTCTTTTCATAAACACATCGGTGGGTGAGGATGAAACCTTTGAAACGGCTTTAAAGAAGCTCTTAGACCGTAACCCTATTCTCCGTAGAAGGTACGCGGAGAGGTAGGGCATCGATGTAAAAAGCCCTTAGGAAGCCTTTAAGCAGGCTCTTTCCGAAACCTTCATAACAATCCCCTTCGTTACCTTAATGACCTCGCGACAGGGACTGTGTATGCGTGAGCTGGCTTAAGGAACCCGTATGCCAAACCAAATCCTCTTCCTCCTGATCATGGCCATTATCTGGGCCGCGCTTTACCTAGTTTCAAGGCTTATCAACCTCGGTAAATACGGTTTGGAGATGGAGCCCTTCCTCCTAGCCTTCAAGACAACGCGGTTGAACAACTGGCTCGACCGCGTGGCTAAGAGCTACGGGAGGGCTTTAAAGCTCTCCGCCAACATAGGCGTCCTCATCGCCGGCGGACAGGCCTTCTACGCCGTATACTTTCTCTCACGGAACATCAGCTACTTCATCTACCAGCCGGCGAAGGCTGGTCCAGTTATACCCTTTATGCCAGGCCTCACAGTCGACCCTGAGCTTCTCCTATACCTTCTCATCCCGCTCATGGTTGTACTTCTCTGCCACGAGGTCGCCCATGGAGTCATCGCTAGGCTTGAAGATGTCCCCGTAAAATCAGCGGGCGTCTTCCTAGCCTTCATGCTCTTCGGCGCCTTCGTTGAACCCGACGAGGAGGTTTTCAAGAAATCTAAAGGCGCTTCAAAGCTGAGAGTGCTTTCAGCCGGCACAGCGATGAACTTCATAGTCGCCATACTAACCTTCCTCCTCGTAACGGCTTTACTTCAAGGCGCCTCAGGTATAGTAGTGTACTCCGTGGAAGAGGAGGGTCAAGCCTACGCTCTTGGGTTGAGGAAGTGGGACCTCGTCTACGGCGTGAACGGAAAGGAGACTCGGACGCTTAGTGAATTGGAGGATTTCCTAGGCACCGTTAAACCCGGTGACACACTTAACCTTAACACAAGCCGTGGGATCCTTGCATTACAGGTCCTTGATAATCGAAGCCTTGAACTCGGCGTAACCTTCTTCGTTCAACCCTACACGCCTTTCAGGTTCATCCCCTTCAACCATGTCCAAACCGTTTTCACGGTTTCAACGCTTCTCATATGGACCCATGCCCTTAACCTCGGCATGGGCGTCTTGAACATGCTACCCCTCTACACCCTAGACGGTGAAGGCTACTTCACAACCATGGTGGAAATGTATATCCACGACGAGAGGAAGCGGAAGTACCTTAGAACCTTGATCAACGCTTTCGCCGCCTTCCTCCTCTTCGCTAACATAGCCCTAACCATAATCCAGATCGGGTATTTCCTGAGAATGCAGAAGTGACCGAGGCGTGAAATCCATGGATGGAACATAGCTGAAGGCGGTTGTTTTGAAGTGTATGAAATGCGGCGTGGAAGCCGTTTTCCAAAGGCTCTACTCCGGAGAAGCCCTCTGCCGGAACCATTACCTGAGGTCTGTTGAACAACGGGTTTACACAGCCATTAAAAGTCGCCGTATGCTCACACCTACGGATACAACCGCCGTCGCCCTCTCCGGTGGAAAGGACAGCACAGCGCTGTTACACATCCTTCACGGGCTTGAGAAGCGGTTTCCCAAGGCTAAGCTCGCCGCGGTAACCGTCGACGAGGGCATTAAGGGTTATAGACGTGAAGCCTTAGCGATCGCTAGGGAAAACTGTGCAAGGCTAGGTGTTGAGCATGCAGTCGTATCGTTTAAGGAGTTCTACGGATTAAGCCTCGACGCGGTGGTGCGGAGGGTGAGGAAGCTTAAGTCTGGGCTTACACCCTGCGCGTACTGCGGAGTCCTCCGGAGGAAGGCCTTAAACCATGCGGCTAAGCGGCTGAACGCTTCGAAGCTCGCCACGGCGCATAACCTCGACGACTTTGTGCAAACCCTCCTCCTTAACATCTTCCACGGCGACATCTATCGACTCGCGAGGACCGAGCCCGTGACAACGGAGAGCGGGGGAAGGTTTGTGGTGAGGATTAAACCCCTCTACGAAGTCCCTGAAGCCGAGACGGCTTTATACGCGTACCTCCAAGGTATAAAGTTCCAGTCTACACCATGTCCCTACGCGGGGACAGCCCTGAGAAGCGACTTAAGAGTTATCGTTAACGGTATGGAGAGTAAACACCCTGGTATAAAATACACGATTCTAAGAACCTTCGAGAAGGTTATACCGGCTATTAAGGAAGAGACGAAGTGTGTGGAGCTTAGAACGTGCGGTAACTGCGGCGACCCCTCCATAGGTAATCTCTGTAAACCATGTGAGATGCTTCAACAAATCAATGTAATCTGAGATAAGTGCGTTTATTACCACGCGTCCATCAAACCGTACTATCGTTAAGTTTTCCTCTATGTGAATGTCCTAGGGGTACGTGCTGAGGAAATTCTTTAAAAAGCATATAAGGAATAAATGAAGGAGACAACAGTTTGATCAACACCTATGAACGGTGATAGGGGTCGGTTAACGGCGGTAATGCTGGCTTCGCTCGTAACCTTCCTATAGTCAACCTCCTACGTTCTGATAAAGATAGGGTTAAGCCACTTGCCTCCTCTAATCTTCGCCGCTTACCGTTACACATTAGCCTCCCTCATTCTCATCGCATTAGCCATTTTCAGCGATCAAAAGAAGCTTTTGAACAGGGGTAATTTGTTGAACCTCCTCGCCCTCGGCATATTAGGTTACTCTGTGGCGCAGGGCTTCCAGTACGTAGGCTTATTCTACTTACCAACGGTTACCGTGACGTTTATCCTAAACTTCACACCGGTTATGACCCTGATCCTAGGAGTGGCCTTTATCAGTGAGTACCCTACGAAGCTTCAGCTTGCCGGCGTTATCATGACCTTGCTAGGCGCCTTTCTCTTCTTCCTCGCCCCGATAACAGCCAACGCACTCACAGGCATTGCGGTGACCTTATTGTCGGGGCTGGGCTGGTCCGCTTACATGGTGTTGAGCAGACGCTACCTGAAAGCGAATAGTGCTAACACCTTCGGTTTAACAGCTTTCTCCATGGGCTTCGGCACACTCACCCTCCTTACAGCCGCGTTACTCAAGGAAGGCCTCTACATCGCTTCCATGAATGAATGGTTGATCATCCTATGGTTAAGCCTCATCAACACAGCCCTCGCGTTTTTCCTGTGGAATCATGCCTTAACCAGGCTGAAGGCTTTTGAACTCTCCATACTGCAGAACACTATGCTCATTCAAATCGCGGTCCTAGCACTGCTGTTTCTCGGTGAACAGCTCACGTACATGAAGGCTGTATCCATAGGCATGGTCTTCATCGGAGCGCTCATCGTTACCCTAGCCCCACTAAGGCGATAGGTTTTGAAACGGGTAGTGAGGGTGTGCAAGGATACGCCGTTTGAAACGACGGCTGTTTTTTACAGATCATGAGCCTTGTATTTTCGAGGCTATTAACCTCTTTTTTGGAAAAAGGTTAAGGCTTAGACTTTATACTATCCGTATAGGAATAGGGGGATTCGGGCTTCGATGGAGAGATGGTTTATGGCAAGGCGGAGGTCGAGGACCTTAGACCTCGCCTTCAAGCAGATGACCGAAGCCATTGATACCGTGGTTGAGCTTGAGAACGCTGTTAAAGCCATCTCCAAGGGGCAGAGGGAGGAGGTGGAGAAGCGATTGGAGCGATTATTTCTCATAGAGGTTGAGGTTGACGCCTTAAGGCGGTCCGTGCTTGAAGAGTTAACGAGTAGTGGTTTGCCGCCTAGGGACCGTGAGGACCTTATTAACATGGTGAAACGACTGGATTCGGTGGCAGACCACGTTAAGGACTCCGCGCGAAACATTCAGGTTCTGATCCACGCCGCTGTTCCAAGCGAGATGTGGAACGCCTACGTTGAAATGGCTAAGGACACCGTTGACTGCGCCAAGGCACTTCACAGATGCCTTGAGAAACTCGGAGATGCTCCTACGGAGGCTAGGGAGCTTACGAAGCGGGTTGACGAGATGGAGGGAAAAGTTGACGAGGACTACTTAAGGACGAAGACCCTGTTCCTTAAGTACAGCCGTGAGGTTGACACCGCTGTGCTTCTATTTTTGAAGGACCTCCTAGAAGCCATGGAGCATATCGCTGACACCTGCGATGACACCGCAGACTATGTGAGAATACTCACAGCCCCGGCATAACTACGGGAAAGAGGAGAGGCCCAACATCAAAACCAACGCCGATAAACCGTTGACTTAACAGAGTTTAAACCTTACCCGAGCATAACGTTAGAAAGGTTTTTTATCGTCAAAGAGGGCAAGTGAGAGGCTATGAACTTTCGGGAAATCTACCCATCCTTGGACGAGGTTGAGTCCTACTGGAGGGAGGCTTTATCAGAGACTCCAAGGGACGTTGAACCTTTTGAAAGGTTTGAGCGGAGCCTTCAACCCGGTGAAGCATCCGATAGACATGTTGGACTCGGAGTGTGGCTGAGGTTTAGAGGCGTGGATGGAAGCCCTTTCTGGTGCCTTTGGCAGGGATGTCCGAGACCAGGCGTCCATAAGGCTTTGGTGCATTTACCTGGATACGGGACTGAAACGTCTGTTCATCCGAGCCTCGTGCACAGAGGCTACCATGTTCTCCACATCAACCCAAGGGGTTACTGTGGCCCAGACGGCTTCGGGAACTTGGAGTGGAGGGAGCAAGACGGTACTGCGACCGTGCTCTATCGGAAAATGGGTAAGCCCGAGGAGTATGGTTACCGCCTATGGTTCCAAGACGCTGTCCTAGCCCTCCGTTGGCTGCGACATCAACCCGGCATCGATGATAGATTCGGGTTCTTCGGCTCCAGCCAAGGTGGAGGCGCCGCGTTGATCCTAGCCAGCATCCTCGCAGGCGAGGGCTTTGTAGGATCTGTAGCCGCCGATGTACCATTCCTAACGAATTTCCCCATGGTGTACCCGAGAAAGAGCAAGGGGGCATACGAAATCGTCTTCTCCCGCTTACCTAAGGAGGAGAAGCAGTTTCAACGATGCTTCCGCACACTAGGTTTCATCGATACTGTTGTCCACGCGCCGCGTATGAGGTACCCCGTCCTCCTAACCGCATGTGAACGAGATGAGGCATGCCCAAGTGATACAATCCACTCTTTGTATGGAATGCTACCTGATACTCGATGTATAGTTGAGTTCCATGGACAAGCCCACGGCTACACGCCGAACTTCCCATCGCTGGCTGAGACATGGTTTAACCTATACGTGTAACGCTTTAATGACGATAAGCTTGGGTTATAGACTAGGGCTTTTACTGAATACACTCTGCCACAACGGCTGCGTATAAAGTGGTTACGCTGTATGGAGCCTTTACTCCCCTTCCATCCCTTCTCAGTTTAAGGTGGGTTGCTGAGGTTGCGTAGGAGGCTGGGAGAGGCTGAGGCTTCTCTTCATCCTCGTTGATCTACGCGATCCCTAGGTTTTTCAAGGTTAAGAGCTGGAGGCTCGGTGGCTTCTTGGTGATTTCAGCCATCCTACATCCAACGATAACCTTTACGTTCCGCTCACCTGCGATGTCTACAAGCCTTTGAGTGATGATCCCGTCGAAGACAACGGTGTGGATGTTCTCAAGCTCGGGGAGTCTTTCAGCCAGTTGACTGACAGGTATCCTTAAAATGGTCTCCATCTTATCGTTTAACAGCACAGCTTCAAGCGTATCTTTTAAACTCATACAGACCTCAGCGACCTCTTTCTGGACAGGAGCCTCTTTTGGAACAGGGGCTTCTTTTTGTACAGAAACCTGTGCTTTCTCAAGGGGTTTAAGCGGTGTTTTCTCCTCCAGTATCTTTATAACATCCTTGGGTGTAAGCTCCTCAACTTCCTTACCCTGGGGAGCTCTAGCCACGTAGTCTACTTTCGCCACCTGAAGAAGTTCCTTCAGTATGAGGTCTCCTCCGCGGTCTCCGTCGAGGAAAGCCGTAACCTCCTTCTTCTCCTTCGTAAGCCTTATGATGGTCTCAGGGATGTTCACGCCTTCCACCCCGATGACGTTCTTTATCCCGCATCTGAGGAGGTTTATGACATCCGCGCGGCCTTCCACGATGATGAGTGAACTCGATGAGTTAACCTCAGGGCCGGCGGGTAGGTCGTCGGGTCCGTATTCTTTAACGTCTAGGGGACGGGCGCCCTCAGAGATCTCCTTCATGATGTTCTCAACGCTCGTCATGGCTTCGATGTCCCAGCTTTTCAGGATGGTCTTAGCCCTGTCCACTATGGCTTTCCTCCGCGTCTCCCTTACATCCTCGATTCCCTCGAGGGTTACCTTCGCGTTGCAGGGACCTACACGGTCAATGCTTTCAACCGCGGCGGCTATGATGGCGACGGATACACGGTCTAGGGTTGAGGGAATGTTAATCGAGCCCGTTGTCCTATCATGCTTGGATACAAGGTCGATCTCGATCCTGCCTATTCTACCGGTTTTCTGAAGCTCCCTCAGGTCGAGTTCAGGGCCGAAGAGGCCCTCGGTTTGACCGAAGATCGCTCCGATCACATCGGATTTCTCCACAACGCCTTCAATCTCAAACTTGGCTTGGATAACATACTTGGCTACTGCAGGTATAGAGTGCGTCATAGAATCACCTCCAATCTTTCTAAGCAAGTTCTTTAGGTTTAAACCACAACTGTTTTTTCTGCCTTCGCCCTAGTATGCCATCCGCAGTAAATATACTTTTCCTTCAACGTTTTCTGTTAACGGTGTAGAATAAAAAAACGTTAATGCAGGGTTTAAACAGGCGTTCTTCCTTCAACCTCGAAGTGAGACTTCTGTCTTAGGTAGATAACGGGTACGCCTTTAACCCTCAGCTTCTTCCTTAACTCTTTGTCGTTTGTGGCTACAGCGCAGCTGCATTCCTTGGCAGCCCTGACGATGAGGTCGTCTGTTTTTTCATGAGGCTGAGCTTTTACGGGTAGAACCGTGCATTGCTCAGCGAGCTTTAAAGCCGTCCTCGCTTCTTTAACCGTTTTCAACTGGCGGCTCTGGGCTAAACCCTTTAACTCTGATAGAGTTTGAGGTAGTATAAAGGCTTCAACCCTTGTGTTTAACACGTCTTCCACGCCGCTGAAGATGTCTACTTTAAACTGGATCTGAGCGAAGAGGATGTTTGAGTCGAAGAGAACCTTTACAGGCAATCACGCTACCTCATAATACCGTATCCGATGAGCCTCCACCGTTCAGCGATGCGTCTGCTAACCGCGACCCTCTGTCCCTTAGGGGCGCATACAGGCCATTTCAGGTTAACGGAGACCGTGCCGGCTTTCACTGAGTTCACGGTTCCAGATGCGACGGCGGCGGCTACGTTGAGTAGGAGGGTTTCACCGGGTTTAACGGCTTCAACCCGCGCTAGGTCCATGGTTCCCACAGCCCTCTCGAAGAGTTTCAAGTCTAGTTTTAGCTCCGTCCACACCTCGGGGAGGGTTCCGGGTTTACCTAGGACGTTTCCGACGAGGTGGTCGGCTTTGGTAATCGACGGGTCGAGTTTCGTGCCGATGCCGACGAGTCCCCCGCATGTAGCCTCCGTCACAGCTCTTCCACCGTAGTGGAGGCTTTCAACCGTTGTGGAGACGGGTTCATACACGTTCTTCTTTTCAAGCCTCATCCCAGGTTTTACCTCAACCATTTCCCCAAGCTTCAGCGTCCCCTGAGTTATGGCTCCGCCTAGCACCCCGCCTACCATGTCCTCCGGCTTCGTTCCAGGCTTGTTCACGTCGAATGACCTTATGATGTGCATGCTGAGAGGCTTCGCCGGGTCCCTTAAGGGGGTGGGGATGTGCTCCTCTAAGGCTTGGATGAGGTAGTCGATGTTAACACCGTGCTGGGCGGATATGGGGATCACGGGAGCGTTCTCCGCTATGGTTCCCCTGAGGAAATCCTTGATCTGGTTATAGTTCTCCTTAGCCTTGGACTCATCGACGATGTCGATTTTACTCTGAACCACAACGAGGTTCCTGATCCCGACGACTTCAACGGCTGCGAGGTGTTCCCGCGTCTGAGGCTGGGGGCAGGTCTCATCCGCGGCTATGACCAGGATGGCGCCGTCCATGACGGCGGCGCCTGAAAGCATGGTAGCCATGAGGATCTCATGCCCCGGGGCATCGACGAAGCTTACGGTTCTAAGGAAGACCGTGGGTGAGCCGCAGACTGGGCAGGTGGGCTTCGTTGAGTGGTTCCGATGAGGCGGGCATACGGGGCATCTGTAGAAAGCGGCGTCCGCGTAGCCGAGTTTAATGGTGATGCCTCTGCGCAGCTCCTCGCTGTGCTTACTCGCCCAAACCCCTGTAAGGCTTTCAACAAGCGTCGTCTTCCCATGGTCCACATGCCCTATGGTGCCTATGTTGGCTTCAGGCGGCTTCGGAAACCGTGCGCTCATCAACCTCCCCGCTTTAGCTCCATCCTCATCTAAGGTATTCAGGTTAAGAGTGAACTCCCACCTATAAATAATATCGGCTTCCCTGTGATGGAAAGTGATGCGTGAAACGTGGGTGGGCGCTTATAAGAAACGTTTTAGGTCTATTTCACTTCTGGGCTTTAGCAACCTTCAAGTTAATCTGCACTACCTCATCCGTGATGGTGTTACCCCTCACAGTCTTCCTCTTCTTCAAACCCCTAACCCTGGGGTTATAGCCGACACCGCCGCTGAGCAACGTCTGCTTCTTCACCCCGCCGCGGACGTTGGGACGCAGTGGGAAACCGTCCTTGTCGCTGGCCCCCGTGATCACCAGGGTTAAACCTGAGAGTTCGATGACGGAGCCTTCAACGGTTTCACCGATCCGTTTCCCGATGAAGGGGACAGCCTTCACACCCTCAACCTCAAGGCTCTTCGACTTCCCGCTTTCAGGCTCTGAGACCGTGAGTTTAAACTTCGGCAAACAGGATTCCCATCCGAGCGAATACAGTGCTTATCAGATGAACCATTTAAACCTTCCTACTAGGGAGGAATGCGTGGAATAGTTCTCGTTTATCCGCATCACATACAGCCTACATTTAACCCGTAAGATCTAAACTACGGAAGAAACGGGTTCGAAAACTCGAAGCAGCTTAGATAGTCAACTGACCAGCTCTTTAGAAACGTTTAAGAAGTGTTTAGAGGTCTGTGTGCTCGGTAGCCCGGTGGTGTAGCGGTCAAGCATAGCGGGAAACTTTGGGCGAGAAAGTTTCCTATAAGGCTCTGGATCCCGTGAAGGGAAGGGAACCCCGCCGA
>Ga0209314_10001286_pt1 | contig 11168 bp, 9 predicted proteins | sample I19B2metaG_FD_184146 | JGI IMG/M metagenome (GOLD analysis project Ga0209314, IMG submission 184146) | Lake sediment bacterial and archeal communities from Gulf of Boni, Indonesia to study Microbial Dark Matter (Phase II) - ​I19B2 metaG... | ecosystem: Environmental > Aquatic > Freshwater > Lake...
GAAATGGCTATAGAAACAAGGTGTAGTGGAAAATGTTAAAACTTATAGGCTCAATTTTTATTCCTTTTTGTATGGCTCTAATTTTTTTCGCTGTTATAGGCTTTCATCAGCCTGATATTAAACTGAAATTAAATGAAAATCAGTTATCCCTCTCGGGTTTCAAGCCCATAATAGTCGCAGACAGCAATATCTCCAGTGTTTTGGTGCCGGCAGACTTGATTGCGGAAGATATGGGAGCAACTGTGAAAATGAACCAGAACCCTTCCTCACTTACAATTAAAAAGAGTGCAGATACTCTCGTATTCTACCCTGATAAAAATACAGCCCTTGTCAATGGCAGGGAAAAGCAAATGTTCACAGAGGCAATCAGAAAAGACGGACATTATTACATACCTGTAAGATTCCTGGGTGAAAACCTCGGAAAATCGGTTTTTTGGGAGGCAAAATCCAGTACGTATTATTTCGTTGATTCAATCGGAACCAGTATCCCGGCAGATAAAGATGCAAAGGATTATATTTCAATTAATCACTTCAATGTCAAATATAATAAACTGTATTTCAAAACTGATAACGAAAACGGTTTAAACGCAGGATATACCCTGGATGAAAAGCTCAACCCCTCCATTAACAAGCAAATTCATGAACTGATCAAGGTTCTTACAAACAAAAGCTACTATCTGGATACCAGTTATCATTCCGGAAGTGAAGCCAATGAGACCGAATCTTTCCCATACGTTTCCGTAAGTCTGTCGGCTACCAGGGCAGACATTCTTCAAGGCAGCAGCATGTTCAGATTTACATTTTACGAGAAGTCACCTGTCAATGTCAGAAAAATGTGGAAGCAAAAAGGACTAAGCACCAAGGCGAAGATCAAGCTTGAGCTCAATGCTCTTATTGAACCTGATGACACGTCCGATGACAGGATTGACGAATTCTATTCAAACAAGCTGAAGCTTGCCTTTATTTCATTGTTTAATGAAAGTACGGGCCTTAACATATGTGACTTCATATTGGGTGAATACTCCAATATAATGGAAGCAGATGATGACGAATATAACGATGTGAAAAAAACGAGAACCTTTGATAATGTGAAGGTCGATTTTATTAGCGGCAGCACTCCGGAAAAGGGTAAAGGGGCATTGACCTTTTACTTTACCTTCTGATTTTCTCCGGCAGCCGGAAACTTTTCACACCTAAAAAGTGTTTCGTTTATTATTCAAGCTGTAAAGGAGTACATGGTAGTGAAACTGGGCAAACTTTTCAAGCACGCTGATTTCAAGTATCTTTTACCCATTATTTCAATTTCAATTATTACCAGGGTATGTTACTTTCTTTGGCGGCTGATAGTAGAACAAGGTGTCCCAAAGACACAGGACTCTCACTGGTATCTGGATCATGCAGGTGATTTGCTGTCCGGAGCAAGATTCCACATTGATTTCAATGGGATATTGTACTTTGGATACTACGGCCTTTTAGCCGTCTTTCTGGCAATTTTCAAAAGCGAAACCGTTTTTGTACTGCTGCAGGTCCTGGTCAACGCATTAAGTGTGATTTTTGTATATAAAATCTCCGAAATGCTTTTAAACAAGCGTACTGCCGTTATAGCAAGCCTCATATACGCTTTGACGTATGAGCTTATTTACTGGTCGGCTTTTCTTTTGACAGACAGCCTGTTTGTAAGCGTGCTGCTTATGACCGTATATTTCCTGCTGAAGTCCTTCAATACAAAAAGAAAGGCGGATATTTTCATTTTTTCCGCAGGAGTGGCATACATGTGTTTCATAAGACCTTCCGGTATTGTAACTATAGCTTTTATCTTTGTTTACATATTTATCAACATGGACTTGAAAAAAATCACAAGCCTGATCATAAGCTACAGGCGCTACATATTGGTGTGTACGGTAATATCGGCTTCTCTGGGTTTTATAATTATATACAGGGGATTTTTGAATCCATTTGTTTCATCATTGTATTGGAATCTTAGATGGCTTCTGCTGGATAATTATTCTTCGGGACGGATATTTGATGTAAAAACCCCATACGACCACGTATACAATGCGGTAAAGGAAAACAGCCATCTGAATAATTTCGTCATTAGCTTCTTTATAGACAATTGGAAGCACATTCTTATCCTTTACGGGAAAAGGCTATTAGGCTTTTGGGGCACATGGATGTGGAATTATAACCTCACAAGCCCTGCAGGAATAATAAAATTTGTTGTAAGGCTTTCTCCGGTTATTGCCATGCTGACAGGAATCCTCCGCATTATCAGGCAAAAGATATATGACAGGACCTCGATATTGATTTTAATGATTGTATCGACTCAGCTGTTCTGCACGATATTCTTTATAGACTCAGCCTGGAGATACAGGCTTCCAAGTCTTGCGTTCGTAGGAATATTGACGGGCTATGGTATCGACTGGCTTTTATGTGTATTTGAAAGGCATTTCAATCAAAAGCTCTCTTTTGGTTTTGTAAGCGATAAAATACTGAATATAATGAACATTAAAAGCTGATAAAAACAAGAAAGCTCCCTGCAGAATAGATCCAGGGAGCTTTCTTGTTTTTAAGTTAAATCTGTGCATACTTTTTAGGACCTATCTCGTAAAGGTTGTTTCCTTTTGTATCAATAGCAACTATCAGAGGAAACTCTTCAACTTCAAGACGATAAATGGCCTCTGTTCCAAGATCCTCAAAATCAACCAGTTCCGCTTTCTTAACACATGCTGAAGTAAGGGCACCTGCTCCTCCAACACCGGCCAGATATGCGGCTTTGTTCTTTATTATGGAGTCTACGACAGACTGTGCACGCGGACCCTTGCCAATCATTACCTTAAGCCCGAGATCAAGAAGTGTTGGTGCATAAGCATCCATGCGATAGCTGCTGGTAGGACCACAGGACCCTATCACTTGACCGGGTTTTGCAGGACAAGGGCCAACGTAAAATATAACCTGATCCTTGACATTTATGGGAAGCGGCTTGTTTTCCTTCAATAATTGAACCAACCGTTTATGTGCAGCATCGCGTCCTGTATATATAACACCGCTAAGATAAACTATATCCCCTGCGTTTAAAGCTTCCAATTCCTCTGCAATTATTGGGGCATGCAATATTTTTTTATCTTTCATTAAATTGACCTCCAATCCATTTCTTCCAAAATTATTTTGTAATACTTTATGCCAAGCCTAAATTGATGCTGTGACAAGTAGCAAATGCCGCCTAAAGTATTGCTTCCTTGTGGCGTGCTGCATGGCACTGGAGATTTACAGCAATTGGCAACTCCGCTATGTGGGTCGGATAAGCGTCAATATGTACAGCCATTGCTGTTGATCTGCCTCCCAACCCTTGAGGTCCGATTCCGGTTTTATTTATCTTTTCCAGCATTTCTTCCTCAAGTTTGGCTATGCTTGGGTCTGCATTGTGTTCTCCGGCTTTGCGTATGAGGGATTTCTTCGCCATATAGGCTGCCTTTTCCATGGTTCCACCTATTCCCACCCCTAATATTATGGGAGGACACGGGCATCCGCCTGCCAGTGTAACAGTTTCCATGATAAAATCCTTTATACCATCCAGTCCCTGGGAGGGAGTAAGCATCTTCAGCCTGCTCATGTTCTCACTGCCTGCACCCTTGGGAGCTACCGTTATTTTCAATTGTTCACCGGGAACTATCTCGGTATGAATAACTGCAGGGGTATTGTCCTTGGTGTTTATGCGTTCTATCGGTGTTAAAACGGACTTCCTCAAATAACCGTTTTTATATCCACGGCGTACGCCCTCATTAATCGCGTCCTGGAGATTACCACCCACAATGTGGGCATCCTGTCCTATTTCAAGAAAAACCACTGTCATACCGGTATCCTGACACATGGGAACATTATTATCCCTGGAAATCTTGATATTATCCAATAACTGGTCCATTATGCTTTGACCGAAATCAGACACCTCATCCTCTCTGGCCTTTTTCATCAGCTTTGTCACATCGTCTCCCAAATAGTAACAGGCATCTATGCACAGCTTTTCAACTGCGTCAACAATTTTGTCTACATGAATTTCTCTCATTTTTATCCTCCTTCTTTGAATGGATTTATATAAACATTGCTAAAAATATATCGCTAAAAGCTCTGTTTCATCATCTTAAGAAATACGCCACAATGACTACAGCTCCCAGGACAAGCCTGTACAGTGCAAATATTCCGAAGCCTTTGGTTCTTAAATAGTTTAACAGAAATTTTATACTTAACAATCCAACTACTGCAGATGTAATCACTGCTACCGCGAAAGACAGTTTATCTACAGGAACATTCTTCAGACCCTTGATATGGTATAATCCGTCTGCAAGAATAATCGGGGTAGAAAGCAGAAAAGAAAACCTCGCTATACTTTCGCGGGTTATCCCAAGAAAACGTCCCGTTGCCATCGTAATACCCGAGCGTGATACCCCGGGTATGATGGCGAGTGCCTGGGAAATACCCACCAGAATACTTCTTGAAAGCCCTATCTCCTTGATCCGGATGTCATTGCGGCCGATTATATCTGCAACATACAGGACAAAACCTATAATAATAAGCATTATCCCTATAAGGAGAGGATTCTTGAAATCCTCCATATATTTATCCAACAATACACCTGCAATGCCTCCAGGTATTGTTGCCAGCACAAGCAGCCAAAAAAGTTTGCCATCTGCGGTTTTCCTGTGGAATAAACCGGCATTCAATAAATTTATCCAATCTTTATAGAAAAAGAGAATAACAGCCACCGCTGTTCCAAGATGCAGAGCCACATCAAAAGCCGTACCAGGGTCTTTCCATCCGAAAAACCAGGGGGCCAGAACAATATGAGCGGTACTGGAAATAGGAAGAAACTCCCCAATACCCTGGATAATACCATAAACCAGTGCTTGAATTATATCCATATATCTACCTCGAAAAAATATTAAAATCAGCTGTTTTCAGTTAATTCTACACACAGCATCCTTCCGATATATTTTAATTCATAACCCTCATTTTTTCAATATCAACTTTATGTTTATGCTTTCACAATATATATATTTGAAATTGCCTGTCAAAATACCTGCTTCGCAAGCTGTATCCTAAAAAAGGCTTTAATGTGCTGCCATTTTCCCAAATCTCATTTCCTTCTCGCAAAACCGTGACTGCCGAGCTTTTCCCCCAATGCCCAGTAATTTCCCGTTACATATACCAAAAGACCGGGTCTTCCCAGGTTAAGTCCGCCCTGTTCATCTATCATATCATCCTCTGCATGCACAGCCATGACTTCTCCCAGAATCAGATCATGATCTCCGACGGTCTGGATTCCCGCTACCCTGCATTCGATATTGACGGGGCACTCTTTTATTATTGGCGGTTTTACGAAGGATGACGCTTCAGGAGTAAGTCCGAATTCCGCAAACTTATCTATGCCGTTTCTTCCGGAGACACTTCCGCAAAGGTCAACCTTTTCTACCAGACTCGAAGTTGTGAGGTTTATGACATATTCACCCGTCTTTTTAATGAGATAATGTGAATATGTCGCCGGACGTATGGCTATACCCATTATGACCGGCTGCTTTATGCTTACATTGAACACCTCCCCGAGGGTTATGATATTGGGCTTCCCCTTCTCGTCCACAGAGGTTATAAGAGCTGCCGGCGAAGGATTTACCGGCCTGTACATGTTATTAAGAAGTCTTTTCATATGAACATCCTCTTTCCAAATTAATTTCATATGTTTATATTCTATACGCCAGGATGAATTCCTGCATAATAATATTTTATTAGTTTGTAATTATTATTGAATCCGGACAAAAATAATTATGTTATATATAAATATTACGAATCGCAGATCTTCACATAATCCTGCCTTAATTCATATATTAAAGCCAAACAGGTGAATTTCCCGAAGATAACGTCACACAAACAATTCAAGCTTCATACCATATATATATGTTATGTCAATTTATAAAAGCTTATCCCACATACGATAGGGGGCTCCTTGACATGTCTACTTTTACGCGGCTTGATAGAGTATTGAATGCATCCGACGAAATTCTTATAGATGACACCTCCAGATTGGTTTTTTTGAGCGATTGCCACAGGGGAGACAACTCCAAGGCTGATGATTTCGCCAGCAACAGCTCCATCTATTGTTATGCGTTGGAATACTATTATAAACGAGGTTATACATATGTTGAAATCGGTGATGGTGATGAACTGTGGGAAAATGACTACTTTTCCAGCCTCCTGCAAGCCCATGGAAATGTTTATCTGCAGATGAGGAAATTCCATCAGGAAGGCCGCCTTTATATGATATGGGGTAACCATGATATATTCAAAAGCAGAAGCAGGTATGTAAAGAAAAACCTCTATGAATACTATGACCCCGTTACCCAGAAATCCGAGCCGCTCTTCGACAATATTAAAGTCCACGAGGGCTTGATACTAAGATACCGGGATACCAATCACAAAATTCTTATAGTACACGGCCATCAGGGAGACCTTTTAAATGACTGCTTATGGCCGCTTTCCCGGTTCCTTGTCAGGTATATATGGAGGCACTTTGAGCTCCTGCGCTGCAGAAACCCAATAAGTCCGGCCAGAAACGCTTCACGGACGAATACAATAGAATCAAACATAATTCGCTGGATTAAAGCAAACAATCAAATAGTAATCGCCGGCCATACCCATCATGCAGCATTTGCCAGGCCCGGCGAGGCACCTTACTTTAATGATGGCTGCTGTGTGAATAATGACTATATAACCGGGATAGAGATACAAAACGGTGAAATAATGCTGGTTGAATGGTATAAAAAGCTGTCAGACAGGGGACTTCCTGAAATATCCCGGAAGATATCGGCAGGCCCGGAAAAAATCAATGCTTTCTTTTTACATGATTCATGATTTATGCCTTCTCGTTGTAATACAAAAACCCTGCAACAGAACCAACTCTATTACAGGGTTTTATCTTTATAGTTCAATTGGACTTATTTCAAGTATTCCTGCAGTGTCTTTCTTACTGAATCTTTTCCTTCCAGCATCCTGCCGGCAAGCTTTTCCAGTTCAGCTCCCAGTCCGCCTTCGTGATACAGATTCTCACCCATAACGCTCTTGTCGGAAATCATCGGCTCAAAGAACTTGGCCGAAGCAGCATCTCCAACCTTAACTTTCTTGCCGCACTCAATGAACAAATCTTTTAACGGGTCTGTCTCCAGTTCATATTTTTCACCCTTGTCGTCTATTCCCAGGGTATATCTTAGGAAGCCTGCCACAGGCAGGAGGATTACCTTAAGCCTGTCTTCGGAAATGCCCTTCTGTCTTCCTTCAAAGAAGGTCTCCATAAACCTTGGCAAAACCTTGGTTGAAGCATTGACAGCTATACGCATCGGATCATCAGGAATATTCGGATTGATGAGACGCTCAATTGCATTCTTCGCAAAGTCTCTGGAATTCAGTTTTTTAGGTGAATCTATGGTGTCTATGACAATAGAGATTATCTTGTTTATTATATCGACTATTTCCTTGTCCTGCATGGCCTTGTAAATTCCGTAATTGCCTCTGTAACCCAGCAGAACGCCAAGTCCGGCTATAACAGAATGGCTCATGTTCAGGATACGAAGCTTCATGTCTTCATACTGCTTTACTTCTTCAAAGCTTTCACACATGAATACTCCCTTTGCCAGTTCAAAGGCAGGCCTTCCGTTGGGGAATACATCCTCTACCGCCCAATAACGGGTCTCTTCGGTAACAACTACGCTTGAATTGATTCCAAGTGCATTCAAAGTTTCAAAGGTTTTGGCATCCGGATTAACTGCAATTCTGTCTATCATACAGTTGGGAAAGCTGAACTGCTTGGGGTCCATAAGGTAGCTGACAAAACCTTTGGGAGCAAATCCCTTTTCTTCCCAGGCCTTTGCTATCGTCCTCACAGTAGCGCCTGTAAAGTAACCGTTTTTCGAAAAGTTTGTGCAGCTTACCAGTGCAAATTTCAAACCGGCTTTATATCTCTCCAGGGCAAATCTTGTCCACTTTGCAGGATCGGAATTAACTGTCCCCTGCTCCATATCGCCCTTGACCACCTGGCTTACAGGTTCTGCAAAATCTCCGCCGTGATAAACCATTCCATATGCTCCTTCCGGGGCATTGATGGTTGCATACTGAACTTTCGGATCCCTTGCAAAATCAAGAAGTCTGTTCCAGGCAAGGGTTTTTTCATTATTATTTATAAACAGGATTGTACCAAAAGCACCCTGTATTTTAGGTGTTACAACATCTTTTTCATCCCCGTATATCATTTGAGTTCCAAGCCAGTCAGAAGCGGCAAGGGTATTGTAATAATCCTGTGAAAAAGTCTCTATACCCGCAATCAGGCCAGCCGGAGCGCCCTGGTCCAGGATATCCTGAACTATATCGCCCAAATGGCCGAAGCCCATTCTTCCGGGAGAAAAGCAAAGGCCCGTTATTTCGGTTTTCTGCCTGTCATACTTAGGTAACAAAACATTTTTCCCTTTCCAGAAATCACTATTGTTCAATAGCTTTTGAGATAAAGTTTTTTGTGCCATTATGTATACCTCCAGAAATTATTTATTAGCTGTGCTTACAGAATTCTTCACTTTCTAAAATATTATAGCAAAGATTTCTTTTAATGTAAAACAATACAGCCAATATCGCATATTTGTTTTCCGCTAAAAATATTTACAAGGGTACAAAGTCATATTCTGCACCCTGTAAAGTTCCATGACAATATTAATTTTTAAGAAAATAATTATACCTGTTCCATATAGCTTTTGTTTGGAAAAAACTATTTTCCCAGCTCTGAAACAAATACCAGTTGGATGTTTTGATTTCTAAATTCCGGTATCATTTCTCCGATTGCTTCTGCGGTGGTTTTACCACCCTCTATACCTACATGTCCTATCGCTATGGCTTTTCCCTTTTTCAGTGCAATTCTTCCGGCTTCATTCAGCCGTTGTTTTACAAAGCCTTTTGATTGCTGCCCATCCAGGAATACATCCCTGTCGTAACATATCACTCCCTTTTTGTCGGCAATTTTCTTGGCTACCGGGTGGTCAGCAGTTCTGCTGTCTACGAAGTACAGATCTCTTTCCTTAAGGACCTCCAGGACTGCAGATATTATGCTTTTATCCCCACTTGCCTTAGAACCCATATGAATATTCGCTCCAACTGCATGGGGGATACTCTCGAATGAATCAATCACAATCCGCTGTACTTCACTTATCTCCATGCTGGCCAGTATGGGTTTTGGCCCCAGCCAGCTTTTCCTTCCGTAGTTTGGTTCCATCGGCAGGTGCACAATAACCTCATATCCTTTCTCATGTGCTTCTTCAGCATCTTTCTCCGAATATCTGCAAAAAGGCATGATAGCAAAAGTCAAATGGGCATTTGTTGACATCATTTCCTGTACACCATTTCTGCTTGAACCGAAATCATCAATAATAATTGCCAATTTCCCGCCGTCTTTTGAAATATTCGGATCTACCGGGCCAATACCGCTTGAGAAAATAGCCGAAACATCAAAAAAGCTGCCGGATTCACTCAAAAAATATACCGCGCAGATTGCCATTGAGATAAGAAACACCATTATTAATAAATTCTTCAGAGATTTTTTTCTTAATACTATGAAATAAAGCTTAGCCATGCTTAAAAAAATACCTCTTAATCTTTCATTTAATATATTACTATTCAAACATGGCATTTTTATGATAGTTCCGGAACATAAGAGAGATAAAAGAAGACATTGATGAATTAACAGGCAGTTATAATTAATTGATGAATGCTTTCAATATCTGAGTTTGCTGTAGAATTTCATATTGTTTTATTCTTATATCTAGTTATTTTTATATTTAGATATTGAAATATAGTGCCAAAAAGTTTAAAATAAAATCATATGTTAACAATTTGTCATGCATCTGTCCGGTTATTATTGTGAGGATAGTTATTATTCAGCAATCTCAAGGGGGAATATCAGTGTCAAAAGTAATGGAATTAAGCCGGGATTCTCTGGCAGAGCTCAAAAGCATCCGGGAGTTAAGAGTCAACTCAGACTTGAGGGAGCGTCACCTCTATGAGAATGACGTGGGTGAACTTCCATCCATCCCGAAAGCCCTGGTAGGTGAAACTACACCGGCTGTCATTGTCCAGCCCCAAACAGAAGAACAGATTATTCAAATAGTCAAGTGGTCCGCTAAATACAAGATACCGGTTGTTCCGCGTGCCGCTGCCACTTCAGGGTATGGAGGGGTTATACCGGTAAATGGCGGCGTTGTAATTGAACTCATTCATTTCAACAGGATCATAGATGTCAATAAGGATAAAAATCTGGTTACAGTTGAACCAGGTATTGTATGGAAGGACCTTGAATTCAAACTTCAATCTGAAGGCCTGGCTGCAAGAATTGTACCGACAAGTTCCCCCGGCTCAACCGTTGGAGGGTGGCTTGCTCAAAGTGGCGCCGGAATCGGAAGCTATCAATACGGATGGCTTGAAGAGAATGTCGAATCAGCTGTTATGATAAGCCCCGATGGATCAAAGAAAATCCTGAATGCCGGGGAATTATCATTGGTCAGCGGCGCAATGGGGACGACAGGAATCATCACAAACATCACACTGCGGCTGCGCAAATATGAAAACCAGGCAGTTTTCGGTATAGAAGCCGGCACGGCGGCAGTAGTCCAGGAAATACTTGATCAGGTGCTGAAAAGCGGACTTCCTTTGTGGCATGCAGGGTTTATCAACCCTACCGCCGCAGGTTTAAAAAATAAAATCCCCCCGAAAACCCACCATGGCCATCCACATCCAAGGCCTGTACTTCCGGAAAGCTTCATAATGCTTCTGGCATGTCCGGAATCAGTCTCCTATGATGTCCAGAATAAGCTTAAGTCCATCGTTGCAGCAGCTGGTGCCAAAATGCTTTTGCAAAGCCTTGCTGAACATGAATGGGAAGAACGCTTTACCCCAATGAAAATCAAGAGGATCGGGCCTTCTCTGGTTCCTGCAGAAGTTGTCATTCCGCTTGAAAATATCTCAAAGGTTTTCGGAGAAATGGAAAAAATGCTGAAGCCTCCTGTATTGGTTGAGGCAACCGTTGTAAAGGGTAAAGAGGTGGTATTGCTCTGCCTTATACCCCATGATGTAAGGAAATTTACTTTTAATCT
>Ga0209314_10001287_pt1 | contig 11166 bp, 11 predicted proteins | sample I19B2metaG_FD_184146 | JGI IMG/M metagenome (GOLD analysis project Ga0209314, IMG submission 184146) | Lake sediment bacterial and archeal communities from Gulf of Boni, Indonesia to study Microbial Dark Matter (Phase II) - ​I19B2 metaG... | ecosystem: Environmental > Aquatic > Freshwater >...
ACCTAGACTTGGAACTGATGTATGCCTGCACCAAGCTTCTCAGAGACGTACTGAACGTGAGGCAGAACGAAAATGTTGTAATCTACGCCGATACTGCGAGCGACCAGAGAGTCGTGAAGGCCACCGGACAGGCGGCTCACACCCTTGGTGCAGTGCCGACAATGCTGTACTATGAGACTCGTCCAACGGCCCTCATGGAACCTCCAAAACCGGTTGCAGCCGCGATGAAAGCGGCCGACGTTCTTGTCGAATACGCAGTCGCCTACACGCTCTACACGAAGGCTTACTCGGAAGCCGTTGCTTCTGGTGCCCGATATATCTGTCTGGCTGGCATGGACGTTGACATGGCTGTAAGGTGCATTGGAAAGGTCAACTACCCTAAGATGATCGAACTCGGAGAGAAGTTGGTGGAACTGACAAAGCATTCAAAAAAGGTTGAGATCCGTTCACCTGCAGGCTCATCTTTCGGTGCGGAGATCGACGTTTCAAGGGTGTCGCAGTCTGGCAGAATCATATCCAAGCCCGGGGAGGTTGCCATGCTTGGAGGTCAGGTTTCTTTTGCGCCAGTCTTCGAGACCGTTAACGGAAGAATCGTCTTCGATGGAGCGCTGTGGCCCCCCTTCGAACTGGGTGTACTCAGAGAGCCGATATCGCTTGAGGTAGAGGAAGGAAAGATCCGCGAGATTGCAGGCGGAAGCGAGGCGAAGACATTCCAAAGATGGCTGCAGAGTTTCGATGACAAGAACATGTTTAATATTGCACACTTCTCGTATGGCTTCAATCCAGGAGCGGCACGACCTACTGGAAAGATAGTTGAGGACGAAAGGATCTTTGGTTCGATCGAGATTGGAGTAGGCCATTACAGAAATAGACCTGCAAAATCCCATAGCGACGGCATAGTGCTCAACCCCACCATAAAGCTCGACGACAATCTCGTCGAAGTGGAAGGAGGATACCTTCACCCTGATCTCGCCGAGATATGTCGCGAGCTGGGTCGAGCATAGCAGCACCCTCACCTGACCAAAGCCAACCTTCAACTTCACGCCGTATTAAACATCATAAGGTGATCTGGCGCGTCCTCGAAAGTTGGCTGCAGCTCAACGGCTCCGGACGACATCAAACCACCACATCGTTGGCAAACAATGAGAATTCAGTAATCAGCGGAGGCAGTAAGTCTTCACGACAAACGCCAAAGACTTATCTCCACCGAGACCGAACTCAATCAGCCGAATGGTGAGCCACCCATGAAGACTATTGAAAAGGAAATCACATACTTCAGTGACCCGGGACCCGATGCTACGGCTGGCGTACTCACCGCTGTGCAGAAAAGGCTCAAGGAGGGCGACATTAAGATGGTCGTAGTGGCGAGCACGACCGGAAAGACAGGCGTCCTCTTTGCGAAAGCCCTGAAAGGAAAATCTCACGTTCTTGCAATCTCGTGGAAGAAGATGGACCCGACATTGAAGAAGGAGATAAAGGCAAATGGTGCTGAGGCGGTGGAGGTCGAAGATCTGCCTCTCGAATCAAAGGACATGGAACTCGCAAGGAAGGCCTACTATGCCCTCGGTCAAGGATTCAAGGTTGTCATAGAGGACGTGCTCATAGCGGCGGATCATAAACTGGTCGAACCGTACATCGACGTGATCAGCGCTGCCGGCTCAGACGTGGGCGCTGATACGGCTGTTGTCATAAGAACGACGAGAACCAAAGACATCTTCTCCGAAGAAAAGACGAAGAAGCTCGAGATTCGCGAAGTTCTTGCCATGCCCCTTAAGAAAATGTGGTATTAGGAAGGCTTCGAACTTTACCGCCACATAGTCTTGTTTGCATCATTTCAAATTCTTCTCAGCATCAATTGATTGCCACAAATCCGCCCTCAAATCCGGGCGCAGCACACGCCTCGCCAGCGATATCTGGTGACTTGTTTGCCAAAAAGTTCGGAAAGCGTCGGAATCCATGCCAAAGGGCAGATTAGTCTACCCCATCTTCTTGAGATCTTGAAACGAAACACCGATTTTCGCGAAGCTGGCGCCATCGCCACTTTCACGGGCGTCGTTAGAGGAGTCACCTCGGAAGGCAGGACCGTCACCAAACTGGAATACCAAGTTCTTGAAGAAGAAGCCCTGCAGAGCCTGGAGAAGATTAGGGCTGATCTTTTAGCGATGCCTGGAATAGCTGAAGTCATGATTCACCATCTCATCGGATCTTTCTCTGTTGGAGAGGAGGTTGTATACGTCATTGTGGCCGGGCGATCGCGAGCGGAAGTCTTTCCAGTTTTGGAAAAAGCTATCGAGCGTCTCAAGCTTGAGACTCCAATCTGGAAGAAAGAGTACACGACCGATGAGTCATACTGGGTCGCAGAAAGAACGAGGCAGATGGTCGAACATTAGGATGGACCGCGGATGGATCTGGGACCCAAACTTGAAACTTTGAGGGGTAGCAGCAAGGTAATGAGGGCTCCCACGAACTTGGGCATCCATTTAGATGGAAAGACTGTCGTGGTCATCGATACCGGCTTAGGAGAAGACAAGGTCAGAACGCTCTGCCGTATTCTAGAACGTGAAGGTCTCACACCAGTTGCCATCGTCAACACCCATTGTCACGCAGACCACTGCGGCGGCAACGCCTTCATGTCAAGAAGAACCCGGTCGAAGATCTATGCCCCTTCACTTGAAGTCGGCTTCATCGAAGATAGTGAACTGCACATCAGAACGCTCTTTTCTCAAGCTGTGCCGCCCACGGATCCGTCGATGAGACTTCTGAAGGCGGAACGCTGCAAAGTCGACCGCCAAGTAACCTTAGGCGAGACTTCCGTCGAAGAACATCATTTCTCCGTGATGGATCTTAAGGGTCACTCGATCGGACAGATCGGCCTACTCTCCGATGACAAGGTGCTCTACGCAGGAGACGCCATATTCAACAAATTGGTGTTGGAGAAACATCCAGTGCCGTTCTACGTTGATCCAGATGAAGCAAGAGAATCGATCGACCGAGTCCTGTCCAGCAGAGCTGAAACTATAGTTCTAGGACACGGTGAACCATTGACGATGGCTGAGACAAGGGAACATGCGAAGAACTTTCGTGACTGCATAGACCAGACCGATAAGCAAATACTAGATCTGCTCGATCAGCCGAGAACCACTGAAGAAGTGGTCTCTACGATCTGTACGCAAAGGGGAGCGGGCGAGACTCTCGTCCAACTCCTTCTGGCTGAGACGACAATCAAAGGTCATCTATCAAGCTTGGCGAGAAAGAACATGTTGAAATTCTGGCAGAAGAATCACAGAACGTACTGGTCAAGGTAAGCCAATGCCGTCATAGTTTGGGAAGACGTACCTAGGCTTTCTCTACCTACCAGTTTCAATTTTGCACCAAGATGTGTGCAAGTTTGTCGCAAGTTCTCAGTCACTATTCTGACAGCCGCAAGGTCTGGTCGTCCCCTCTTCGAGTCGCTCTACGGAGAAGTTGCAGAGCCGATTTACGATACCAATTTATCTGTTCGGACAAGCAATGTGCTAGCGTGGAAAGAGGGAAGTTGACAACGGACAAACCGCGGAGAAGCACAGACATACTAACGGCAGGGATTATGGTCGTCGTAGTCGGCATCGCAATCCTTCTCTTCGCCATTGGAACAATTTCCCTCGCGCAGACCATTCCGATCATGGCCATCGGTGTCGGACTTTGGATTCTCGCGATAGGACTCATGAAGGGAGAGAAGACCTCTCCTCATGAGAGATCAAAGGTGCAGACGCTCTTGTGGTCTGCATTGATAGTAGTGGGCGGTGTTGTTTGGTTGGTGTCAACAGTGGTACCGGAGTTGGGGCTGGTCTGGCTCTCTGTGTTCCTCATCTCTAGTGGATTGATCATAGTTGCAAGCTACATTCTAGGCAAAGCCGGTGGATACAAGTAGAAAACAAATCTGTCTTAGAGTTTAGGCTAGTTCTCTGGAAACGAACTTCCATCCGGGTTGCGGGATGAAACTGGTTCTCCGACTGGAATCTGTGAGAGTTCCATTCCCGCATTTTGTCCGCGTCTTCTCTCGTATTCCGTCCACACCAAGAAGACGATCAGAATTCCACCAAAGATCGACGTGAAAGGGTCGAGAAACTGGTTCAGCTGATACATGGCTGAGCCGTAGACTTTGCCTCCTAGATAGAAGGCGTATCCGTAGTAGTTGTAGAACCAGTGAAGTAGAATTGGAAAGTGAACGCCGTAGACCAAGTATCCGAGTGCCATCAAGAATCCAACCAGAGAAGCAGAAGAGATCTTCCCAACCTCCCATCCGCTGCCTGAAAAGTAATGAGCGAGTCCGAACGCCAACGAGGTCAAGAGCGTCAAGATCCACTCGCCGACAGTTATCCCTCTGAAGCCACTATCTCTGAAAACCTTCAGACCGAGTCTGTGTTTTGCACTCTCTGGGTGAACCATAGACAGGGCAAGAACTGCCGCGCCTTTCCAGAAGGACTCCTTGAACATTTGTGTGCCTCTCTTCACAAGCACGTAAGCTAGAAGGTATAGGCCGACCGGGGTCACTCTGAAGCCGATCTCCTCGATGACAGATGCGTACGACACCGAGAGGAAGCCTTCGAACTCGTTCGGGAAAGATATATCCCCGGTCGGGATTCCCCGACTCTCCTGAACGCCCTGAATCACATTTACAAGAAAAAGTGAGAAACAACCGAATATCGCCAAAGCAATCAGGGGGTTGCCAAGGAGACCTTGAGGCTTTCCAGATATTGCTTCTCGGACGGCTCGCCCAACACCCTTGGAGGGACCCTTCAAAGCGACGGCAAAACAGACTGCAAAGATGACCCAAACGACCAAGAACAGCTCATTCAGTCCGACCCACCATGGTATTTTCACCGTGAACAGAATCAGAAAATATATCGGCAGATCTATCGCGTACCTTCCAGCAACTTCAGCCCCTTGGTCCGTGAAGTAAAAGAGAGCTATTCCTAGGGGCATGGATAGCAGGAACGTGGCCACTATGAGGAGGGAGGAAATAATGACAAAGATGATTGAAGCATACTCAAAGACTTGGATACTGCGTCGGTTCAAGTCCGAATCTCTCATTCTCTGCGTCGAGTCATGTTGAGAGCCTGCTCAGGAATAGAGCTTCATCGTGATCCATCTTGATTTACGGTTTCCGCCGAAGAAGGCCAGCTGCAAGGCTTCAGCCGCTCAATGGCGTTAGGTCGCTGATTCCTTCGTCTGTAAGTGCAAAATAGGCGAGAGCTTCAGATTCGGGGCGAACAGGCTTCTCGAGATGGCAGGACCTTACGCCGGTGCGGCTTGTCGTTTTCACGTTGAGTATCACACGTGCCCAGTGCCTAAGTACCCTATGCGCAACCGGTTCAAGTCGGTTCAGGCCTCTCTCGTTCACGATCTTCTCCGAGACTTGACTTGTGACTATGACCGCCATTCTTGAGGATGCCGCAAACTCGCTGAGCGTCGCCATCATTCTGTTGAGGTCTCTGTTCAAGCGGAAGGCATCCCTCTCGTTGCTCAGACCCAGCCTATAGAGTGAAGTCAGACCGTCGATGGCCACCAGCGCCATCTGATTGGTTTGGTAATCGGCAAGGTTCTCGACCAACCCGCATAGCTCCGTGAAATTGCGCGGCTGCAAGAGAAAGATGTGTTTCGAAAGTTCTCGAGATTCGTCACCTGCAATCTGAGAAAACCTAGTTGCGGAGAACGATTTGTCTGGATCGATATAGAGCGTATCTCTGCCATCTTTTCCGATCTGAACTGCGCACTGAATCACGAAGGAGCTTTTCCCGGTACCAAATTCTCCGTAGATCAAAGTTACTTTGCTCGGAGCGACACCTCCTCCAAGAATTTTGTCGACAGACCTGCACCCAGTTGGAATGAACTTGTCCAAACTCAGATCCTCGGAGTAGACACGAGGGTAGATAGCGGTAGTACAGTTAATATCCTGTGCCTCTTGTATGTCAGGCCTTCGAGTGAACACGGATGGCGGTCGAGATCGCCGTCGCCACGCTCAACAGCAGACTCTACTTTGAGGTTGTCTCAGAACTGAAGAAGAGGGGGCTACAGTTTCACAGCTTAAAGCCGACGGATGACATTCCAACCGAAGTACGCGTGGTCATTACATCACCTGAAGAGAGTGGGCTGATAAGGCACGACATCATTCTTGCGCACCAAGGGAGAACCGAAGAGACCGTGGATAGAGCGATCCGACTCGCCTCCGGCAAACAGACGTACGATAAACTTAGCATAGGGATAGATCCCGGACTGACCTATGGTGTTGTAGCCGTCGGAGACGGTAAGACACTTCGATCAAGGATATGTGTTTCGCCGAAAGAAGTCGTTCAAGAGGTGTCGGGGACTCTTGATAGATTCGAGGCGAGAGCCAGAGCCGTAAGGATTGGTCGTGGATCGGATTCTTCGCAGACCGAATTGATCAGGCAGATCAAGAAGAGACTTCCTTTCGACGTTTCCCTAGAACTCGTCGACGAGCAGAGAACCAGCGTTGTGGGGCGCAGTCCGTTCCGGACTGGCCCCAGAGATGTCGAGTCAGCGTTTCGAATCGCTTTGCGGAAGGGAAGGAGGGTTCTGGGGTAGTAACAATGTATGAGCTCGGCCCTGAAGAGACCGCTTTGGTTATAGGACCGGCCTCCGTGGTACTGTGCAACGGGTCTGCTGAGATAGTCGGCGCCCTGCTAAAAACTGGCCAGCGGGTAATCATAAGGAGCGGCAAACTCCTGCCCATAGAGGCGACCGAACGCGTTGACCTCGATATAAGGCTAGGACAGGGCGCTTCGATCGAGAAAATTCTGGGATCATCGATACCTCAGTCTTGGCGAATCGCAGCAGAGGATATCCTAGCCTCAAAGATGAGTATTGTGATGAATCTGGGTGGAATCGACTCCGGCAAGTCCACCCTCGCGACATTCATCGCAAACAGGGCCGTCAGAGCGGGAACCACGGTGCAGATGATAGATGCTGACTTGGGACAGAGCGAACTAGGCCCACCAGGGAGCATCGCACACTGTCAAGTGACCAGACCCACAACGGATCTGTTCCGACTCAACCCTCAATCAATGTACTTTGTGGGAGATACCAGTCCGAGCTGCGTTGCTGAGGACGTGATCAAGGGCATTAGGACCATACTTGATGGCGTTAGACAGCTTCCAGGGATGAAGATCATCAACACAGACGGTTGGATCGACGGAGAAGCGGCTAGGGACTTCAAAACCGAGCTTGCATGCGTTGTAGCGCCGGACATTATTTGTGCACTCGAAGCTCAGACCGAGCTGGACAACGTCATCGAAGCGCTTGAGGCTCACCGAATGCGCGTACGGAGATTAGAAGTTCCAACCGTCGTGAAAAAGAGAGACCGAGAGCATAGAAGGGATCTCAGAGAACAGGTCTATCGCAAGTTCATTGGAAACGCAACTATCAGAACCCTCCAGTTTGACTGGGTCAAAGTCGAGGATAGATTCTACGGCACCACAAGTGGACTGGAATCGGGAGACATCCTCCTGCGTCTCAGAGGCTTTGAAGGACTTCTCGTGGGTCTAGCGGACGAAGAAGGAAAGTTCCTGGGGGTAGGGCTCCTCAAGAACATCGAAAAAGGGAGAAGGGTCGCCAGAATTCGAACCCCGGTTCGAGAGGCTATCAGAAGGATGAAGTTGGGAAGAATCAGGCTGGACGAGTATGGGAGGGAATTGGAGATCTTGAGGGATGAAAGCCGTTCTTCAACAACTGAAATAGAACCTAATTCTCGGTAAGCTCATTTTCTTCCATGAACTTCGTGACTTCATCGAGCTTCGACATAGCTCGTGCTCCAATTCTTGTGCAACACAATGCCGCGCATGCATTAGCGAATCTTCCAACTTTCTCTAGATCCCATCCCATCAAGACGCCGTAGCTGAGTCCGCCGTGAAAGGCGTCTCCCGCGCCTGTGGTGTCAACGACTTTAACCCTATAGCCAGGGACCTTGACAACCCTGTCGACAGTCGCAAGCACACATCCTTTCTCGCCAACAGTGATCGCGACAATCATCGGACCCATTGACAGCAGTTTCTCAGCCATCTCGACAGGATCTAATTTTCCTGTGATCTCTCTGGCTGCGTCCTTGCAAGGCGCAAGGATGTCGGCGAGACGAATTGCGGTTAGCAGTTCATCTCTTGTCCCCAACTTGGCAACGTCAACAAAGTAGGTGGGATCGACATCGAGGTCGAAGAGGCTCGTAACTCCGGCTTCTTTTGCGATCTCGCAGGCACACAATACTGGTTTAAGTGGTAACTGAGAGGCTTCGGTGTGGAGAGCCCTAGCATTCTCGATGTAGTCCCGGTGAAGGCCTTCGATCTCTTCGGGTGTTATTTCGGCCGTGACGTTTGGGAACATGTAGATTGCCCTCGATCCTCTCGGGTCGAGGGGAATCCAAGTGAATGATGAACGTCGGCCTTTCACAATTGTAGCGTGGCTTGTGTCGATTTCATCTTTCTCGAACTGCTCTAGAAGGAACTTGCCGTTATCGTCGTCTCCCATCTTGCCGAACCAACCGGCTTTCATACCCAAGCGCGCGATCTGCGTGAGATTGTTGGCGGTAACCCCTCCGGGATGGATTTCCAAGTTCTGGACGTTAATCTTCTCTTCGGCTGAGAGGATCTTCGGGACAGTGGCTATGTAATCCACTGCACAGCTGCCTAGGCCCACAACTTCGACCCTGTCCAAGTAGTCTCAACCACCGTTTCAGAATCGCTGGTTAGGTGAAAGTAGATAGACGATTTCTCTCTGTTCTTATTTCTTTGTCATCGTCGCGGCGAGCTTGACGGCCTCTATCATACTTTGAGGTGAAGCCGTTCCTCTCCAAGCTCTCCGATAGGCGGTTCCATGATCCACAGACGTTCTGACGATCGGCAATCCCACCGTCACATTTACACCACTTTCGAAACCGATGAGTTTGACCGGGATGTGTCCCTGGTCATGATACATGGCAACGACTAAGTCGAACTCGCCCCGCACGGCAGCCCGATAGAAGACCGTGTCACTCGGGATGGGACCTTCAACACTGATCCCACCCCTCCTTGCTGACTCGATTGCAGGGGTTATCTCCTCTATTTCTTCTCTACCAAATAATCCGCCTTCGCCCGAATGAGGATTCAAGGCAGCAACCCCGATCTTTGGGTCTGGGATCCCGAGAGATTGTGCCGCCCTGAAGGCCAGTCTGATAGCTCTCTCCACGCGATCCCTCCTAACGAGGTGACAAGCCTCGGCAAGGGACGTGTGGGTCGTGACATGGATCACTCGCAGGTTCTTTGCCACGAGAAGCATTGCGTAATCTTTGGAATTGGTAAGGTGAGCCAAGAGCTCTGTGTGTCCCGCGAAGTCGTAGCCCGCTTTGTTTATCGCTTCTTTGCTTATGGGAGCCGTGACTATCGCTTGGATCTTATTCGACAGGGCCAACTCCACAGCCTTCTGGACGTATTCCACTGAAGCTCTGCCGCAATGTTCTTGGACTTGACCCGGTGCCACCGTTTCAGGGTCCAGATTATGAAGATCGAATACGTCTAACGTCCCTAACTTATGGAGCCCATTTGCAGGATCTTCAATCAAATTCAATTGCGCTTGAACGCCGAAGGATCTAAGCGCTTTTCTGATGATTCGTGCATCGCCAATTACCAGCGGCCGGCAACAGTCAAAAATCTCTTGCGTGGAGAGTGCTTTTACGATGATTTCCGGCCCCACTCCCGCCGCGTCGCCCATCGTTATCGCGATCAGGGGACGAGAGTCACTCAATTCGGATCGCTTCCAGTTCTCAAGTATCTAATAGCGTCGACGATCGAATAATCATCGCCGAATCCACCTGCCTTGGTGACAACGTTCAAACCAGCGAATTTGCCCCCTTGCAACTTCACCACCGGTATGCCGGGTGATATCTCTTTGATGATCTCGGTGCCTTCGGCTTGCAGTGCTTTCAGTATATGGACAGCTGTCTCTCCTCCTGTGACAAAGAGTCCGGAGACAGGCGACTCCTCGATGACCGTTATCACGATTTTCGATAGACTCTGCGCGACTCTTGTACGGACTTCGGTCTCAGTAAGGCCTTTCCTCAGACCAGCGGACAGAGGGGCATCTAGGTCTGCCTCCGATCTTGCTGACGATAGTACTGAATCGACTTTCCTTTTCAGGTAGTTTGCAAGTTGGTCAGTCACGCGTTCGGCTTCCACTGCACTGGTCTTCTTTCCCAAGAAGAGCTTTGATGCGTCTAGATTCACTGCAGCGACATTCGGCGTTCTACTCGCTTCATTCAGCTGCTTGATTGAGGTCGGGCTGGGGCTTCCGACCACCGCCAAAACAGGTCCCACACTCTTGACGAGACCGTATGCGTATGGAATCTCTTCGGCGAGGCCAGCCGAACCACATATGAATCTCATTCCCAGCTTATGGGCGGCCCAAGCGATCTCTGCCAGATCACTCCGGGAGCTGGCATCGATGGTGAAGATGCCGCCATCGGCAGAGATTTTTTGGGCTATTTCGCTCGCGATCCTCTTGCCACCCCGTAAAACCGTTTCGATGTCTACGTGGGTGGATGGACGAGTGATCGATGCGCCTAGGAGCGTCTGTAGGCTTTGTGGGCCGGCAGAAATCTCTGTTGAATACTCCGTTTCTTCGAGAGGAACGCCATGGACGAGAAGGTGGCCTCTCATGACTACTCGGCCACGTGCGGGGTATGCTGGTGTCAGAATCGTTGTGTTTACTCCGAGTGCATCCATGATTGCTTCGATCTCGACTCCGATGTTTCCGCGCATGGTCGAATCTATCTTCTTATAGAACAATCTGGCCCCCATATCCTTCAGTGCTGTTGCTGCTTGGCTTGCCAGTCTTCGTGCCTCATCTCGCGGCTTATTCCTTGACTCTGTGTCTAGAACGATCGCATCAGCTTCTGGAGGTGTCTCGCGCTTTGGGATGCCCACAAGGCAAATTGTGGTGAGGCCACTTTTTCTGAACTGGACTCCGGTATCATTTGCCCCAGTTAGATCGTCGGCTATGACGCCGATCTTGAGAAACTTGTCTCTGAGATTTCTCAAAAGTCATGCCTCCGGCCCATTTCCGTCCAATCGGAGTGCAAGGCCTTTCCGCCTTGAATATTTAGACAATGGGGAAATATGCATTGAGAGGTTTGTAACAAAGGGT
>Ga0209314_10001289_pt1 | contig 11157 bp, 12 predicted proteins | sample I19B2metaG_FD_184146 | JGI IMG/M metagenome (GOLD analysis project Ga0209314, IMG submission 184146) | Lake sediment bacterial and archeal communities from Gulf of Boni, Indonesia to study Microbial Dark Matter (Phase II) - ​I19B2 metaG... | ecosystem: Environmental > Aquatic > Freshwater >...
GATGCCCATCTCCACTGCCACTCGAACTACCATCTCGATCTCCTCGTAGCTAAGGAGAGCAGAGCGAGGCATCAGATGAATGCCCTCAGGAGGCATGCAATAGATGCAGCGCAGGTTGCAGCGGTCAGTAACCGAGATACGCAAGTAACTTATGGGACGCTGAAAGGAGTCAGAAATACCACTCATAGTATAAATCCCCTTGCTGATCAGGAATCTGAGGATACCCTCTGATCAAGCTCTCTTCTTTATAGGGAACTGCGCCTCTGTTATTAGCTCATCCTCCGGGGTAACCATGGGGTCATTATGGAAGATGTTGATGGGCGGGCCGGCAACTATGTATCCATTTTCCATAATCCACTGCACCATCCTCTGGAAAGTTTCACCTACTTTGCCATACGACCCCTTATGAATAGCATAGGCTACTTCCATTGGTTCGGTCTTCTTAATCCTTACTTCACCACTCTTGGCCATTTTTAACAGTTCCCTAGGCACCTTTATGGCTTTTAATTTCTCCTTAAGTTCCTCAAACTCTTGTTCTTGCACTGTCTTCACTCCTATGCCGGTTTTCTAGTTTCCACCCACAGGTATTCCAAAAACTGAAGTGCCTTTTGGGCTGCCTTGCCTCTATGGCTTACTCGATTCTTCTCCTCTAGAGAGAGCTCAGCCATCGTCTTATCTAGCTCTGGCAGATAGAAGACAGGGTCATAACCAAAACCTTGATCACCCTTAGGTTCGAAGGCGATAACTCCACTACACTCACCCTCACATAGCCCGACTAGTCTTGAACTCAAAGCAATAGCTATGACGCATCTAAAACGAGCAGAGCGTTTCTCCCAAGGCACCCCCTGGAGACGAGATAAAAGGAGCGTAATCTTTTCCTTATCAGAAGCACCCTTACCACCATAGCGAGCAGATAATGAGCCAGGCCCACCACCTAAAGCATCTACCTCAAGCCCAGAGTCATCAGCTATCACCAGGAATTGATTACCAGTGGCGTAGGCAATGGCTTTAAGCCGGGCATTCTCCTCCAGAGTATGCTCGGTTTCGCCTACCTCCATATTTATGCCCTCCTCGGCCAGGGTGGTTAGCTGAAAAGGAACACCCTGGAAAAGCGAGGAATACTCTCGCACCTTACCCGGATTTCTGGTAGCTAAGAGAAGCTTGGGGCTCACAGGTCCACAAATCTTTCCTCTAGCTTCTTCATCACCTGCGGCATAGTAGTGTATTCCATCTCCTCCAGGGGAAGGCGATGAGGCTCGAAGGGACCATGTCGCCGCAGGTACTCCGCAGCCTGATTTGCCCACCGGCGTGGCTCGTCAAAGGCCGGGTCATCAAACATGTCTCGAGGCCCTACCAGCATACCACTGGAAAGCTGGAAACCCAAAGAAATCACCCTGGGGGGACCATCAAAGCGAGAGGGATTGGCCTGCTTTTGAGCCACAGGCATAAGAGGACCATGATGCGAGCCACGCATCCAGCCCTGCACCAACTGGGGCATAGTAAAAGGTTCAAGGATCTCACCTACCGCAGGAAATTGCCCCTGAGACCTCACAATACAGACCGGGTCATCCTTTCCCACATATCTACCGGCGATTAATGCCAGACGCTGCGTGGAAGAAACAGACGCTATATCACCCGTTTCCCGGTGATAAACTGCCTTAACTGCATAGTGTGATGGAGCCCCTAGAAAGACCAACATGTCGTATAACTCATCAGGGGCGTTGAAGGTAATCTTCTTATGCTCCTTAACATCGTGCACCTCGAAGGAGAAACCTGAATGCATATTAGGAGCAATGACCAATCCAATAGTATTAAAGGGGTCAGCAAACATTTTATAAAGGGGCATGTTCCATGCCCCGGCTGAGGTTTTATCCGCCATAAATATTATCACGGTTTCCGCCTGGCGCTCCTCAAATTGCATTTCAGCTACCCCGGGACCCATCCCTTTAACATTGCCCGAGAAAGCATCGGCCAGAAGGTCCTGCCCTGCTCCATGAAGTTTCAACTTTCTGGCAATGGTGGTGCCTTCTATGAAAGTATCCCAGGCAAGCTTATGGATTCGCTCATTATCCACCCCTTGCTGATGGGTCATAATCAGCTCCAAGTCATCACCGCAATTGGTAACATGAAAGTCCATAAGCAATCTGTCCTTTTTAGCCGCCTGTAAACATTCCCTGGCTTTATTTAGAATATCAGGATGGGAACTGGAGTGACCAACATAGCCACCGATGTCCGCCTTAATCACACTCAGAGTAATTCTCATCTCTCCTCCTTATATAAAGATTGAGCTACGTGCTAGTATTCGATTCCTCTTCGAGCTGATATCCCCTTTTCATAAGGATGCTTGATTTCCTTCATCTCTGTTACCAAATCAGCCAGCTCAATAAGCTTTTCATCGGCGTAGCGCCCGGTGAGGATAAGCTCCACCTTCTTCGGCTTCTGCTTAATCAACTCAATGACATCCTTTACATCCACCAGATTCCAAGCTGCGGCGATGTTCACCTCGTCCAGCACCACCAGGTCGTATTCACCACTGAGCACTGCCCTTCGAGCTTCCTCTAGCGCTTGCCTCGCCTGCTCCCTTTCCTCCGGTTTAATATCTGCCGGATCAACAAAACCTTCCTGCCCAAATCTAGCGAAGCTGATATTTGGCAGTTGAGATAGAGCCTTCTGCTCACCGTAGGGGTAACCACCTTTCATAAAGTAGACAATATGAGCTCGCAAACCATGCCCTAAGGCTCGCAGCACCACTCCCAGTGCCGCTGAAGTCTTGCCTTTGCCATTGCCGGTAAAGACCTCTACAAGCCCCGTCATAGAGCTAACCAAAGCTTACCAATAGTACCTTCTCCTGTCAAGGAAGAAGCAAAGAGGGCCACCGGGTCTCCGGTAGCCCTCTGTCTATGTCGTCGTGGGTCTAATTCTTAAGGCTTTCTAGAAATCTGGCGACGCAAGCCAAGCGGCCGACGCGCATAGGATGGTGTTTCTAGTTCGGTCTCATCTAAACCCTTGATAAGACGGCGAAACTCTTCATCCCTCCGTGCTGCCTCTACTGCTTCGGTAGAGGTAAAACCCGTAGCCACCAGGGTGATCCTCACCGCGTTATTCATACTAGGATCAAAGGTTACCCCAAAAATAATATTGGCTTCAGGGTCTACAGCCTGCTTAATGACCTCTGCTGCTTGGCTCACTTCAGAGAGGGTGAGATTAGCTGCCCCGGTGACAACGTACAGGACACCCTTTGACCCTTCAATAGATACCTCCAGTAAGGGGCTGGCAATAGCTGATTGAGCAGCTTCCACGCATCGGTTCGGACCAGTGCTGTGACCAATGGATAGCCAGGCTGGACCTGCTTCTTTCATAACGGACCTTACATCAGCGAAATCAAGGTTTATTAGTCCAGGTGAAACAATGACTTCGCTAATAGCCCGAACCCCCGTCATCAGCACCTCGTCTGCCATCTTGAAAGCATTATCAACTGTTTCTTTCTCCCCTGCGAGGGGCAGTAGACGTTCGTTAGGGATGACAATTACAGAATCCAACTTCTCCATGAGCTGGCTAATACCATCATAAGCTACCTGCGCCCGCCGCACCCCCTCAAAGTTAAAGGGTCTGGTAACTATAGCAATGGTAAGAGCCCCACTCTCCCTAGCTAGCTCAGCGATGACGGGACAAGCGCCTGTGCCTGTGCCTCCCCCCATGCCAGTAGCTATAAAGACCATATCAGTGCCACTTATGAGCTGGCGTAGCTCCTCCCGGCTCTCCTCCGCTGCCCTTCGACCCTTCACCGGGTCACCACCTGAGCCTAAACCACCGGTTGTCTTCTCCCCAATTTGAACCCGAATCGGGGCCTCGTTCAGCATTAAATGCTGGACATCAGTGTTTACCGCAATAAATTCCACCCCTTGAATTCCTGCCCCCACCATGCGGTTAAGGGCATTACAGCCTCCTCCCCCCACTCCTATGGCTTTAATCCTACATGGTGTATGTACCAACATGGTCTTTGCCATATTTTTCGCCCTCCTCTGTCAATGATTTTTCACTATCTCTCAAGCATGTTAAAGCATAATCCTCAGAGGCAGCCCAAGACTACGCATTATAGAAGAGAAACCTCCTCCCCCACCGACTGAGATGATACGTTCGTCTTTCAGCCCCGCTCCCCAAAGCAAAAGACCCATACTGGCAGCATAAGCCGGATCATTCAGACCTGCTTCAGCTCCCAGTGCACCTTCAGGTTTCCCCACTCGCACTTTAATCCCCAGCGCCTCCTGGGCAAACTCCTCTATACCAGCCAATTTTGCCATGCCACCAGTCAGCACCATAGAACTCGGCGTATACCCCGCCGGCAACTCTAAGAGAATCATCCTCAAGATTTCCTCCATCCTGGCTCTAATGATATAGCACAGCTCCTCACGAGAAACTTTATAACCTTCCTTTTCCACCCGAACCTCGCCTTGAGAAGACAGACCTCCATCTTCTATCTTGAGCCTCTCTGCTACATTAAAGGGGAGGCCCAAACCAGCAGCTATGTCTTTGGATACTTGACTGCCTCCTATAGGTAATACTGAGGTGTGCCAAAGACTTCCTTCTCTAAATACTGCGATATCCGTAGTACCTCCACCAATATCAGCTAAAACAACCCCTGCCTCCTTATCTTCTGGCGTTAGCACCGCCTCGCTAGCAGCTATGTGATTGACTATCATACCCCCTACCGACACACCAGCCTGCCGCACGCAAGTCTCTAAGTTCCGAAGATAAGCCTCTCCAGCCGTAATAATATGAGCCTCTACATCCAGTCGAAAGCCGTGCATCCCCACTGGATTCTTGATACTTATGCCATCCAGGAAGTATTGCCTTAGAATGGGGGGAAGCATTCTTCGGTCTTGAGGGAAGTTGAGCTTTTGCACAGCTATAACACCTCGTCTAAGGGCAGCGGAGGTGACCAGATGCTTGGGATGATCGATAGTTACTGGCACCCGATTATTAAGAGACCTGATGTGCCTTCCGCTAAAGCCTATCCAGGCCCGCTCCACTTTCGGTGCAGTGTACTCTGCCTTTGTCACCGACTCTTTAATTGCTTGCGTGGCCTGAGAGAGATCAGCGATGACCCCCTTTTCTACCCCCACAGAAGGAACAACGCCTACTCCAATAACCTTAGTAATATTCTTTTCCCTTACACTAGCGACTAAGGCACAAATCTTAGTGCTACCTATATCGATACAACAAATATTGCCAACCGCCATTTCCCCTCCTTTTTCAAAAGACTTAGCCTATTTTACAACCCATATTTACTTTTGTAAATATGTCAAACTATCTTTGGCACAAATTCTAAATAATGTTTATAGTCCTGTCAATAGTACTGGAATGCTTCTCACCTTCAAGAATTCATAATAATCTGCTCGCCATCCTGGGTAATGTAGCCCAACCTATGATATAAATAAGATGCCAAGCTTTGTTATACTATAAGTAGGAAATTTGTGACTTGTCAAGCACCAGTGGTTCTTGTGGCAACCCTTGTCTAACCGTGGTTGAGTAGTGTATACTTTAGCCCAGGCTTTGGTATAAGGGGGTGTGTTATGAAGTTATCTTGTCTTCAAGAAAACCTGAGTAAAGGTCTTGGTATTGTGGGGAAAGCCGTAGCCACCAGAACAACCTTGCCCATCACCAATAATATCCTCCTGGCTACAGAGCAGTCTCGCCTTAAGCTTGCCGCCACTAATCTGGAGATGGCTATCAGTTATTGGCTCGGTGCTATAGTAGAGCAAGAGGGTGCTATTACTATCCCGGCAAGGCTTCTCACCGAGTTTATTAACTCTCTGCCCAGCGAAAAAATCGATCTTAACCTCTCCCACCATACCTTAGAGTTAAAGTGTGCCAGATTCGAAGCACGTATTAGTGGAATAGATGCTGAGGACTTTCCCCCCATTCCCCAAATTAGCGATGGCATGCGTTACCAAATTGAGCCAGAGGCTCTTCGATTAGCCATCAGCCAAGTGGTATTCGCTACCGCCTCCGAGGATACTCGACCAGTACTTACTGGTGTTTGCGCCGAATTTGAAGGGGATATCTTCACCTTGGCTGCCGCTGACGGCTTCAGGTTAGCAGTACATAAAGCGCCTCTAGCTACCCCAGCAGCAGAGAGGGTAGAAATCATCATCCCAGGTCGTTCTCTTTCGGAGCTAAATCGCCTCCTGGCTGATCAAGAGGAATCGGTAGAAGTAGCCATTAATCCCAATAAGAGCCAGGTGCTCTTTAGGTTGAAGGATGTGGAGATGGTGTCCCAACTAATACAAGGCACCTTTCCCAACTATAGACAGCTCATCCCTCAAAGCTATAGTACTCGAGCAGTAGTTAGCACTTTGGAGCTCCTCAGAGCTACCAGAACCGCCTCTATATTTGCTCGGGATGGCAGTGGCATTGTCCGCCTCCAGATAACCCCTGGGGAGGAACTTGTGCCAGGAAGGATGAGCATCTCAGCACGTTCGGAACAGGTTGGGGATAATGTCGGGGAAATCGATGCCCAAGTTGTGGGTGAAGCAGCTAAAATTGCCTTCAATGGGAAGTATCTCACAGAGGTGCTCAATGTAATTCACGAAGGGCAAGTAGCTTTAGAGACCACTACACCCTCAAGCCCAGGAGTCATTCGCCCTATAGGTTCAGATAACTACGTGCATATAATCATGCCCATGTTTGTGCAGTGGTGAGTTTCTTGGGCGGTAACACCGGTGAAGTTCAGCAAATTGGTCAGACTTCTGGAGCGAAATGGATTTGAGCTTATACGCGAAAAAGGTTCTATACGTTATTATGCCAAGCCAGGAGTTAGACAAGTTGATTAGGATTGATTATCATGGTTCTAAAGAAGTCCCGACCGGGACTTGCGAAGCCATCCTGAAAGCCGCTGGTTTGAAGCAGAAGGGCAGGAAATAGCATGATAGACTTGAAATATTCTTTAGTAATAGAAGCAACAGATGATCCGACCTTTTTTGGCTTCTATTCTCCAGACCTGGAAGGCTTTACTGGCGTGGGGCATTCGATAGAAGACTGTCTCTATAAAGCAAAGTGGGGTATGGAGGAGTACCTTGCTCTCCTGAAAGAGAGAGGACTGCCAGTTCCCAAAGCCAGTCCTAATCCCACCATTGTAATCCAGAATGAGAAACGGTTGGCGGCAATTAGCTAGAATAGCTTTGCCAGCGTTAAACAGAAGGGAACCGAAGCTACGCTAGAATTTAATGAACATCCGCATGTTTGTCCAATGGTAGGAGAGGCCTAGATGAAAAGGCGCCGGGAAGAATCAATTAAAATTTATAAGGAGCCCAAACTCATCAAGCCCTCTCTAGTAGCTGCTTGGCCTGGTATTGCCAACGTCGCCCTTGGAGCAACAGATTACCTGAGGAAAAAGCTGGGGGCTGAAGAATTTGCTGAGATTGAGCCCTTGTCCTTCTTTGACCTTAACGGAGTTTTTGTCGAGGAAAATCTAATACAGTCACCCAGGTTCCCCCAGAGTAAATTCTATTACTGGAAAAGAAAGGAAACAGAAGGCGACCTGATAATCTTTGTCGGTGAGGCACAGCCTACCTCCCAAAGCTATGAATTTGCCAAAATAATTTTAGACCTGGCTCAAAGACTTGGGGTTAGAGAGGTATATACCTTCGCCGCTGCTCTCGTGCCTCAATTTGCGGAAAAACCACGGGTATGGGCAGCCGCTACAGATAGCCAACTCCTGAGCGAGCTAGAGGAGCGCGGTTTAGTGCTAAAGAATGACTTCTATATTGCTGGCATGAATGGTTTGCTCCTCTCAGTGGCTAAGGAAAGGGATATGAAAGGCATTTGTTTGCTGGGGGAGACGCCCCGTTACCTTGGCGAAATGGGGAACCCAGCAGCCTCTCAAGCAGTGCTCCAGGTTTTAACTAAGATACTGGAGATTAAGATTGACATGACGGAACTAGAGGATACGGTTCAGCAAGCCCGCCAAGAGATAGAGAAGGTGATTAAGGAGAGCCGCCGCGAGTTCATCGATCACTTCACCGTGCCTCTCTGGGAGCGCACTGAAGAAGAGGAGAACGACTAGTTCATCTTAGGATATGACCCGGCTCTCTCACTGGCACTTCATGGTCATCATCGGAAAAGAAGCATCTTACCTTGTTCTGCACTTAAAAGGCGAAGTACCCTCAGGGATTCGCCCTCCTATCTAAAGCGAGGAGGTCTGCACCAAATTTCTGTGGCGCTCCGACCTGTGGGAGCCTTTTAGCTTGTCTCAAGACCCGCACTACATTACTGGCAATTAACCTCAGCTTGATACCTTGGGGGAATAGGCCTAAAATTGGCTCATCATGCTAACACTCAAGAAAGGAGAGCCAGCTTTGAATTATTTCCTTAATGAACAACAAAAGACGATAAAGGGCCTAGCTCGCAGAATTGCCGAAGAGCGGATACTGCCAGTGAGAGCAGAGCTGGATGAAAAAGAGGAGTTCCCCTGGGGCATAATGAAAGAGTTAGCTGATGCCGACATGTTCCGCATCTTTATACCGGTAGAATACCAAGGACTGGGAGGAGGGTGCCTTGACCTTTGCCTGGTGATAGAAGAGCTATCTCGAGCCTGTGGCAGTGTGGCTATCAGCTACGCTGCCGATGCCCTGGGATGCCTTCCCTTGCTGCAATACGGCAGCCAAGAACAAAAGAAAAGGTATCTCCCCGATATCGCCAGCGGGAAGAAACTGACCGCCTTTGCGCTCACTGAGGCAACCGCTGGCAGCGATGCCAGCGGCATAAGGACCTCCGCCAGCCATCAGGGAGGATACTATGTGCTCAACGGCACCAAGCAGTTTATCACCAATGGCGGGGAGGCGGAGATATATACGGTCATTGCCATGACCGACCCAACGAGGGGCAGCCGAGGCGCCAGTGCCTTTGTGGTCGAGAAGGGCACACCCGGCTTCTCTTTCGGCAAGAAGGAGAAGAAGATGGGTATCCGCTCCTCCGCTACCCGAGAGCTAATCTTCCGAGATTGCCGAGTGCCTGAAGAAAATCTAATTGGTAGAGAGGGCACAGGCTTTATCATTGCCATGAGAACCGTAGACCGCTCCCGTCCCGGCGTAGGAGCACAGGCAGTAGGCATTGCTCAAGGGGCTCTGGAGGCAGCAGTGGACTATGCCCGCCAGCGCATCCAGTTTGGTCACCCCATCTCCTCTTTCCAAGCGGTGCAGCACATGCTAGCCAATATGGCCATCGAGCTGGAGGCAGCCCGGGCCCTGGTCTATGCCGTAGCCAGAACGATTGATGCCGGGGCAAAAGACTTTAGTGAAGAAGCCGCTATGGCTAAGGTCTTCGCCACGGACATGGCGATGAGGGTAACCACCGACGCAGTGCAGATTTTCGGCGGTGTCGGCTATATGCAGGACTATCCCATCGAGAAGATGATGAGGGATGCCAAAATCACCCAGATATATGAGGGCACCAATCAGGTGCTGAGAAATGAGATTGCCCTGGAGCTGCTGAAAAGAAAGGCCAGACGAGAATGAAGGTCGACAATCCTTCCCTTGGAAGGATTCGAGTGGTGGTTTGTATAAAGCAGGTGCCGGGCACAACCGAGTTCAAAATCAACCCGCAAACCAACACCTTAATCAAGGAAGGGACGGAGAGCATTGTCAACCCCCTCGATATGTATGCCCTGGAGGAAGGTCTTCAGCTAAAGGAACAATACCAGGGCAAGGTCGCCGCTATTACTATGGGTCTGCCTCAAGCAGCAGAAGCATTAAAGGAAGCCATTGCCCTTGGCGTAGACGAAGCTATTCTACTGAGCGACCCTGCTTTTGAGGGCTCCGATACCCTGGCTACCTCCTATATCCTGGCTAAGGCAATCGCCAAGCTGGGGCAATTCGACCTCATAATCTGCGGCAGGCAGACAATGGACAGTGACACTGGACAGGTAGCTCCACAGCTTGCTGAGCAACTGGGGTTGCCCTTCGTCTCCTATGTGAGCCAGATTGAGGAGATAAGAGAGGGGTACATGCGGGTGCAGCGGATGGTGGAGGAAGGTCACCAGGTAGTAGAGATGCCTCTGCCCGGGGTAATCAGCGTGGTGAAAGAGATAAATGTCCCCCGCCTGCCCTCCCTCCGTGGACTGATGAAGTCAAAGCAGGCGCGGATTCCCGTCTGGACCGCCCAAGAACTAGGCATCGATATGAGCAAGGTGGGACTATCTGGCTCTCCCACCCGAATAATTAAGCTTTTCTATCCCCAAAGGGCAAGGGGGGGTGAGCTGCTCCAGGGCAGCCCGGAAAGCCAAGTGAACCAACTGGTGGAGAGGCTAAGGGAGACGAAAATAATCTAGAAGGAAGGGTAGGTCGCCCGACGTCGGGCAACTCGAAGAGTCTTGTCGACCTACCCAAGGGGAACAAGTAGCAAGATGTAGCGTGAGGCTTTAGCCTCCGGCCGAAAACCAGGGGTAGGTTGGAGCATCCGCTCCAACCTCGCCTAGAGCAGATGCTCCAGGCTACCCGTTTCGGTAAGTCTTCGTTCATCCTCTAATGGGTCGCGCTACAAGATAATGAGATAATTTAAGAGGGTGAGAGGTTATGAAGTCTGAAGTCTGGGTGTTTGCTGAGCAGCAAGGTGGCAAGATAAAAGGCATAGCCTACGAATTGGCATGCGAGGGGCGGAAGCTAGCCAATGCCTTGGGGACACAGCTTTGTGCCATATGTTTTGGTCATAGTGTCAAAGGGATAGAGCAACTGATTGCCCATGGAGCTGACAAGGTCTACTTAGTAGATGACCCTGCCTTAGCTAACCAAGAAGAGGATTTATACACCAAGGCGCTGGTTGACTTAATTCGCCAGCATAGACCGGAGATACTCCTGGCCGGCGCTACCTCACTGGGTCGTTCCTTTATCCCCAGAGTAGCCGCTATGTTAGAGACAGGGCTGACGGCTAACTGCACCGCCCTGGAAATCGACCCCGAGAGGAGACTCCTGGTACAAACACGCCCCACCTATGGTGGCAACCTGATGGCCACCCTCATCTGCCCGGAGAAAAGACCCCAGATAGCCACTGTCCGTCCCCACGCCTTCAAGAAAGGCGAACCGGAGGAATCACGCCAAGGAGACATAATACGGGTGGACTTTGACAAAGAGTCTGTCACCTCAAGAACCAAGGTACTCCACC
>Ga0209314_10001291_pt1 | contig 11148 bp, 13 predicted proteins | sample I19B2metaG_FD_184146 | JGI IMG/M metagenome (GOLD analysis project Ga0209314, IMG submission 184146) | Lake sediment bacterial and archeal communities from Gulf of Boni, Indonesia to study Microbial Dark Matter (Phase II) - ​I19B2 metaG... | ecosystem: Environmental > Aquatic > Freshwater >...
CTGGCCGGCAGGTGTGTCCCGGAGAATGCGTGATGCAGAAGCGCATTAACGATGCAGTAAGGCATCGGATTGCGTATCAGACAGCGCCGGCCAGGTTAAGGGCGAGAGCGTCCGTGTGAAACTCATAACCACTGATAAACAGGGATATTCCCATGCTCGGGATGACATGATGGTTGCATTGGTACGGTTATTGCCAACCCATAGAAAAGTTCATCCAGTTGATGTTTGCAATGAATGGCGATTGTGCCGTTGCGTGCCGTTACAAATTCTGCAAGGAGTTAACCTAAGTATGAGAACGAATGAAGAGTTGTCACAGCTGCTCAAGAAGCATGTTCCCCCGGGCCTCACGGTAGCCACCCCCTCTTTTGTCAAGCATGCCCGGGGCGCCATCATCACGGACGCGAATGGTCGCGAACTGATCGACTTTGCCGGGGGGATCGGCGTGATCAACGTCGGACACTGTCACGCCAAGGTGGTGGATGCCATCAAGACCCAAGCGGAGAAGTACCTCCACACCTGCTTTCACATCGTCCCCTATGACCTTTATGTGGATATGGCCGCCAGGCTGAACGAACTGGCTCCGGGCAGTTTCGACAAGATGACGATGTTCCTCAACTCCGGCGCGGAGGCTGTGGAAAATGCGGTCAAGATCGCCCGGCACGCCACCGATCGGCAAGCGGTGATCTCGTTTGCCAACGCCTTCCATGGTCGCACCAACATGGGGATGAGCCTGACCAGCAAGATCAAGCCCTACAAGCTCGGCTACGGCCCCTTTGCCGCCGAAACCTATCGCATGCCCTATGCCTACTGCTACCGCTGTCCCCTGGGGCTCAAGCACCCCGAGTGCAAGGCTGCCTGCGCAGATCAACTGGAGGAGTTTTTCATCAACTACGTGGCGGCGGAGAAGACGGCGGCCGTGATTGCGGAGCCGGTCCAGGGCGAGGGTGGCTTCGTCACTCCCCCCCCCGAGTACTTCCCCCGTCTGCAGGAGATCTGCAACAAGTACGGCATCCTGCTGATCATCGACGAAGTGCAGACCGGCATGGGACGGACCGGCAAGATCTTTGCCATCGATCACTGGGATGTTGCCCCGGATATCATCTGCACGGCGAAGAGCATTGCCGGCGGCATGCCGCTGAGTGCGGTGACCGGGCGCTCCGAGGTGATGAGCACCTCCCATGTCGGCGGGCTGGGGAGCACCTACGGCGGGAACCCGGTGGCCCTGGCCGCTGCCCAGGCGGTGCTCGACGTCATGATCAACGATGGCCTGCTTCAGCGGGGCGAGGAACTGGGCGAGCGGATGCTGAGCCGTTTCCGGGAGATGCAGCAGCGGCACGAGCTCATCGGCGAGGTGCGGGGCAAGGGGCCGATGCTGGCCTTGGAGCTGGTGCGCGACCGCGAAACCAAGGAGCCGGCAACGGACGAGGCGAAAAAGCTGGTCAGTCTCTGTTACGAGAAGGGGCTGATCGTGCTGGCATGCGGCAATTACGGCAACGTGATCCGCACCCTGATGCCGCTGGTGATAACCGATGAAGAGCTGGAGCGGGGGATGCAGATCATCGAATCCGCCCTGGGGGAACTCAGGAGATAGGGTCCGTCCGGAAACTTGCGGACATTGAGAAAGCGACCCGTCCATGGCGGGTCGCTTTTAGTTTGTGGTGGCAATCCACCGGAAACCGGGTGAAATGATGAATGCTGACAGATTACGCTTTGCACCAAGCCCGACCGGGCATCTGCATATAGGCGGTGCGCGCACGGCGCTGTTCAACTGGCTGCTGGCACGCAAGCACGGGACGACCCTGGTGCTGCGCATCGAGGATACGGACGTCGCCCGCTCGACCCGGCAGTCGATCGACGCGATTCTGGATGCCATGGAGTGGCTCGGACTCGATTACGACGAGGGGCCGATCTACCAGACCGACCGCTTCGACATGTACAGGGAGTATGTGGCCAAGCTGCTCAGCGAGGGGAAGGCCTATCGCTGCTACTGCTCCGGCGAAACCCTGGAGGCGAAGCGCGAACAGGCGCTGGCCAGCGGCGCCAAGCCCAAGTACGACGGCACCTGCAGGCAGCTGCAGGAGGCGGATGAGAGCAGACCGTACGTGGTCCGCTTCCATGCCCCCCAGGGCGGGCAGACGCTGTTCAACGACCTGATCAAGGGGCCGGTTGCCTTCGAAAATGCGGAGTTGGACGACCTGATCATCCAGCGTTCCGATGGCACCCCCACCTACAACTTCGTGGTGGTCGTCGATGACGCGACCATGGGGATCACGACGGTCATCCGTGGTGATGACCACGTCAACAACACCCCGCGACAGATCCTCCTCTACCAGGCGCTCGGCTTCCCGCTGCCGCAGTTCGCCCATGTGCCGATGATCCTGGGGGCCGACAAGACGCGGCTCTCCAAGCGTCACGGCGCGACCGGGGTCATGGCCTACCGGGATATGGGGATTCTGCCTGAGGCGATGATCAACTATCTGGTGCGGCTCGGCTGGAGCCACGGCGATCAGGAGATTTTCAGCCGGGAAGAGCTGGTACGGCTCTTCTCCATCGAGCAGGTTGGTCGTTCGGCCGGAGTCTTCAACCCCGACAAGCTGATCTGGCTGAACAGCCATTACATCAGGTGCGGAGACCCGGAACGCATCGCCGGGCTGCTGGTGCCGTTCCTGACCGCAAAGGGGGTGTCGGCAACCCCTGGTCCCTATCTGCATGCAGTGGTGAGATCCCTGCAGGAGCGGGCAAGGACGCTGGTGGAGATGGCCGACATGGCGCGTTTCTATTTCCTGGATGGGGTGGACTTGGCTGACGATGTTGTGGAAAAACATGTAGGCAGCGAAATGCTTTCCCCTGTGGAAATGCTGGCGGGACGCCTGGAGACGCTGGAGCTGTTCGATGCTGAGCATCTCGAGCGTCTTTTCAAGGGGTACTGCGACGAAACCGGCATCAAGCTGGCAAAGGTTGGGCCCCTCGTCAGGCTGGCACTGACCGGGGCAGCGTCGTCGCCGGGGATCTTCGAGGTGATGGCGATCCTGGGGAGGGAGCGGTCCGTTGAGCGGCTCCGCAGGGCGATTAAGGAACTCGGGTCAACTGTCGCTCCGCAATAGCCGCGCTCCAGCTAAGCTAGTCAATCAGGCTGGATGCCGCAACGGGATGAAAAAGGCGATGGCGATCTCCGGCGCGCCGTAACGCTTCGCCAGTCGCGCCACACCGATGGGCGCTTTCCCCGTGACTTTACTTGTCATGGATATCCCCGGAATTCCGCAAGTCTTTGGTACTGCTTGCAGGCGCCATATTGCCGCGAATCCCAAGCGGGCAGGCAAAAGGTCCTCCCCGGGGAGGGCAGGCAGATGAGGTTTCCCGGCGATTTGTGAGAAAGCGGCAAGTCTGATAGTTGACAACCGCATCGCAGTGGAAGACAATCGGGGTCCTGGCAGATCGACTGCTCAGGCGCTTTGATTTTTCACCTTCTTCCCGAGAGTTGCCATGTCCAGAATCCCCGGAAAATTCCGCCTTGCCATCAACGGCTACGGCCGCATCGGTCAGAGCGTCCTGAGGGCGCTCTATGTCGATCATCGTCGCAGCGATCTTCAGGTGGTGGCCATAAATGAACTGTCCGATCTCGATACCCTGACCTACCTGACCCGCTACGATACCACCCACGGCCGCTTCCCCGTGGAAGTGCGCAACGACGGCACCCACCTGCTGATCAACGGCGACCGCATCCGGGCCCTGAACGAGAAGGACCCCGACAACCTGCCCTGGAAAGAGCTGGATGTGGATCTGGTTCTCGAGTGTACCGGCAGCTTTACCGACCGCGCCACCGCCGAACGCCACCTGACCCGGGGAGCGGGTCGACTGCTCCTTTCCCAGCCCGCCGATGCGGATGTGGACGCCACTATCGTCCACGGCTTCAACAGCGGTGACCTCAGGCCCGGGCACAGGGTGGTCTCCTGCGGCTCCTGCACCACCAACTGCATCGTCCCCATCCTGCACCTGCTCGACCGGGAGTACGGCATCGAAAACGGGGTCACCACCACCATCCACTCGGCCATGAACGATCAGCCGGTGATCGACAGCTATCACCACACGGACCTGCGGCTGACCCGCAGCGCCATGCAGTCCATGGTGCCCGTCGATACCGGTCTCAGTCAGGGGATCGGCAAGATGATGCCGGCGCTAGGTGGCCGCTTCCAATGCCTTCACCTGCGCGTGCCCACCATCAATGTCTCGCTGATGGACCTGGCCGTAAACCTGCGGCGCCCCACCGATGCCGCCTCGGTCAACGCCCTCTTCCGCGAAGCCTCCGATGGCCCGATGCAGGGGCTTATGGGGTACACCGAAGAGCCCCACGCTTCGGTGGATTTCAATACCGACCCGCGTTCGGCGATCATCGACGGCACCCAGACCCGGGTGAGCGTCGGCAAGTTGCTCAAACTCATGGCATGGTTTGACAACGAGTGGAGTTACGCCAACCGCATGCTCGACGTGGCGCAGACCTGGCTGAACCTGGACAGGGAATAGGCCTCTGGGTGCTGCGTAAAATCGGCAAGTGTCACTGATTTTGGGCGCGGAAAACCGGGGAGATCCATGGCAAGTGAAGTCAAGGCGGTATGCCGCATGGTCTGCCCACAAGGAGGATTCATGAATAGCGCCAGCGATGACCGCGGCGTCACCCCCCTGGACCGGGCCCTTGCCAGGGTGTGCGAGTGCTGCCCGGTCTGCCTCCATGCCCGTTACCACCAGAAGGGTATTGTCCATGCCTTCGTGCAGAAGGTGGAGGTGGAGATCTGCCCGTTCTGCAGGGCATACGAGCGGGTCCACGGCCGGAAGGCCCATGAGAGGAGGGGAAAATGTCAAAAGTAACCGTTGTCGCCAGGCTTACGGTGCGGGCCGATGCAGTGGAAACCGTCCGGCCCGAGCTGCTAGGTCTGATAGCCCCGACCAGGAGCGAAGAGGGGTGTCTGGAGTACCGGCTGCATCAGGATCTGGACGACCCGACCGTCTTCGTCTTCTACGAGAACTGGGAGAGCATGGCCTGCCTGCAGAGGCACCTGGGCTCCGACCATTACAGGAGATATGCGGCTGCCGTGGGCGATTTGATAACCGCCAAGAGCGTGCTGAAGATGAACGAGATCGGCTAGGGCACTGCGCTCTAGTCGCATTCGGCAAAAAAAGGCCTCCCGACGGATATCGGGAGGCCTTTTCACGTTGATCTGCGGCTGATGGGCTACTTAAAGGTCTTGAGGATGTAGTCGGCGACAGCCTTGGCGTCCTTGTCCGGCAGGGTGTTCTTGTCGAACCTGGCCATCCCCGGCCCAGGGTTGCGCATGCTCTTCACCAGGGAGCTTGCGTCCTTCATGCCGTGCTTTTCCCGGTCCTTCCTGGAGAGGCTCTTCTTCGGGTTTACCACGTTACCCCCGTCCGGATGGCAGGCGGAGCAGTGCTTCTTGAAGAGCTCTTCGCCGCTGGCGGCAAAGAGGGAGGTGGCGGTGAGGGTGGCGACAAAGGTGGCTGTTATGGCGAGATGTTTTTTCATGGGGCCTACTCCTTGTGGTGTACTGGCTGCAGCGGTTAAGGGCTGGAGCAAAGCTGCCGTTAGTATAACACGTTTTTTTGCAACCGCTCCTTTTCAGATCAACCAGATGCGCCGCTGATTGTCCCGCAGATCACGGCGATGAGGAGGATGGTCATGTAGGCAAGGGAGAGGTTGAACCCCAGGCGGTAGCCTCTCTTCCGGTAGAGGAGATGGTAGCTGCAGAGGGAGAAGGAGATGGCGAGGCCAAGGTAAAATGCGGTGATCCCGTGGCCATGACCGGCAACGAGGCAGAAGATGCCGCTAACTGGGATGAGCGCCAGGGATGCGCCGAGGGTGAGCCTGCGGGTGGCCTCCACTCCGTGGGTTGCCGGGAGTACCGGGATGCCGGCAAGGAGGTACTGGTTCCGGCAGTGCAGTGCCAGGAAGAGGAAGTGGGGGAGCTGCCAGAGGTAGATGATGAGTGCCAGGAGAAACGCTGCCGTTGTCAGGCCCCACCCGACCGCCGCGGCGCCGATCAGCGGCGGCAGCGCGCCGGGGATGCCGCCGGCAAGGAGGCTCCAGGGGGTTCTCCGTTTCAGCCAGCCGGTGTAGATGGCGATGTAGATCGATGAAGCCGCCAGGAGGAGCATGGTTGCCAGCGGGGTGAAGTAGAGAAGGGCGATGGCGGCGGCTGCCAGGGTGAAAAGCGCTGCAAGGCAGAATACCAGCCCCCTGCCGGCCACCTCCAGGGCACGGCACCTGCGGGCGAGGCGCTGCATCCTTTTGTCGGACTCCTCCTCCATCAGGCAGTTTGCCATTGCTGCTCCCCCCGCACCTAGGGCGAGCAGCAGGAGCAGCAGGCAGAGGTCCGCCGCTGATGCGGACGGAGAGGCGAGGAGCGCCCCCGCCACCCCTGCCAGCATCTCGGCGGCGACGATGCCGGGCTTGGCAAGGAGCAGTAGCGCCATCGGCATGGTGAGCGGTTCGGCAGTGGGGGGGACGCATGCCTGCGCACCGGAGAGGGGGAGGATCTCTGTTTCGTGGGGGCTCATTTCAGCCCCCCGAGGAGTTCCAGCAGCGCCTCCAGCTCGGCCGGGGAGAGGGCGGGGTAGGGGGGCATTACCGGCTGGAACCCCTTGACCACATCCGCGGAGGGTTGCAGGATGGATCGCCGCAGATACTCCCTGTCCACGGTGATGCTCCGCTCCTTGCCGCCGGTGAGGACGACTTCACTGCGACCCATGATCCCCTTGAAGCTGGGCCCCACCTTTGGGGAGCCGTCGAGGGAGTGGCACCCCAGGCACCCCTTCGCTTCAGCCAGCTTCCTGCCATCGGCCGCAGCGCTGGCCTCCCCTCTGCCGCCATCCGCCAGCCACTCCTCGAATTCCTTCGCCGGTAGCGCCTCCACGGTGGTGACCATGGCCGAGTGGCCGGTGCCGCAGTAGGAGGAGCAGAACAGGTCGTAACTCCCTTTTTTCTCGGCAACGAACCAGGCATCCCCCTTCATCCCCGGCACCACGTCCCGTTTCACCCTGAAGGCGGGTATGAAGAAGCCGTGGATGACGTCTGCCGACTCCAGCGTGATCTTCACCGGCCTCCCCACCGGCACGTACAGCTTCGGGCTCGTCCTGCCGCCGGGATAGGCGAAGCTCCACGACCACATACGTGCCGTGGCGGTCACCTCCATGGCGCCTGGCGGCACTCTGCGCAGCCCCAGGTACCCCTGCCAGCCGTACCAGAACATGGCCAGCACCAGGATGGTCGGGAGCATAGTCCAGAGGATCTCCAGCCAGATGTTGGCCGCAACGGCTGAGGTAGGCTCCGGGAATTTGGAGCGGCGGTAGCGGATGACGAAGAAGATCATCGCCGCGGCAATGGCGATGAAGAGGATGAGGCTGGCGCCGAAGATGAAGTAGAACGCCGGGTCGACGGCCTGGCCGGTTGTCATGAACTGCGTCCGGTTCACGGAGTCTCCTCTAGCGGTAGAGTACGTCAAAGAAGGTGAAGCCGATGAAGATAGCCAGGGTGACGACGGCGATGAGCAGGAAGAGGCGCAGAAGCCCCCCCTCGGACTTCATCTGCATGAAGAAGGCGATCACCAGCCCCCCCTTGAGGGAGGCGACCACCAGTGCCCCAAGCACCCTGTACCCCCCCAACTCCAGGCGGGTTATCCCCACCGTCAGGGCGGTGAGGAGCAGGAGGGCGACCCAGACTGCAGTCAGCGTGCCGTAGCCGATGATGGTGTGCCGTTGTCCGTCCATGACAGCTCCTTCAGAGCACCAGGTAGTAGAGGGGGAAGATGAAGATCCAGACCAGGTCCACCAAGTGCCAGTAGAGGGTGCCGTTCTCCAGGAGAATAAGGTTGTCGGCCGGGATCTTTCCAAACCCCACTCTCACGGAGATCCAGGCAAGTAGCCCGGCGCCGATGATGACGTGCAGTCCGTGGATGCCGGTGGTCATGTAGTAGAGGGAGAAGAAGATCGACTCCCCCGCCGGGCCGCTTTTCAGGCGTTCCGAGCCGGGGTAGACGCCGTGGCCGATCTTGGCGCTCCACTCGAAGTATTTTATTGCCAGGAAGCCGGCGGCGCAGAGGATCGTGGCGCAGAGCAGCCCCACCGCCCGGCGGCTTTCGTCCCGCTGCAGGGCGGTCACCCCCATGGCGGCGCAGAGGCTGCTGGTGAGGAGGATGACCGAGTTGGCTGTGCCGAGCATCCAGTCGAGCTGTCTCCCCCCCATGGCGAACTCTGCCGGGTAGCGCCGCAGGTAGACGGCATAGAGGAGGAACAGCCCGCCGAAGAGGAGTATCTCGGTGAAGAGGAAGAGCCACATCCCCAGTTTTGCGGCGAAGCCGTCCCGGTGCCCGCCATGCTCCATCATCGCCTCCCCGCAGCGGTGAAGTCGTACGGCCCGTGAGTCACCACCGGCTCTTCCGCAAAGTTTTCCGTGGGGGGTGGGGTCGCCACGCTCCACTCCAGGGTGGCCCCCCCCCAGGGGTTGCCGGTGAATGGCTCGCCCCTGAGGAGGCCGCTCACCAGGTTGACGAACATCATTGCCACCCCCAGGGCCAGTATCCAGCTCCCCACAGTGGCCGCTAGGTTCAGGTCGGCGAACTCGGGGAGGTAGTCGTAGTAGCGGCGTGGCATCCCTCTCATCCCCAGGATCTTCATGGAGAAGTAGAGGATGTTGAAGCCGGTGAACATCAACCCCCAGGCGATGATTGCCGGCTTCTCCCGATAGCGGCGGCCGAAGAACTTTGGGAGCCAGTAGTGCATGGCGGCGAAGAAGGCGAAGCCGGTGCCGCCGAACATGACGTAATGGAAGTGGCCGACGACGAACTGGGTGTCGTGCACGTGTACGTCCGTGGCCGCGGCCCCCAGTATCAGGCCTGCCAGGCCGCCGATGGAGAAGAGGAGGATGAACGAGAGGGCGAAGAGCATGGGGGCCTCCAGGGAGATGGACCCCTTGTAGAGGGTGGAGACCCAGTTGAAGACCTTGATGGCCGAGGGGATGGCGACGATGAAGGTGAGGAGGGAGAATACCAGCACCGCCCGGTCGCTCATGCCGCTGGTGAACATGTGGTGCCCCCAGACTAGCGACCCCGCGGCGGCGATGGCGACGCTGGAGAAGGCGATCATCTTGTAGCCGAAGACCGGCTTGCGGGAGAAGACCGGGATGATGTCCGAGATCGCCCCCATGGCGGGGAGGATCATGATGTAGACCGCCGGGTGGGAGTAGATCCAGAAGAGGTGCTGGTACATGAGGGGGTCCCCCCCCCGGCCGGGGTCGAACAGGCCGGTTCCCAGGAGCCGTTCGGCCATGACCAGCAGCAGGGTGATGGCCAGGATAGGTGTGGCGAGGATCTGCACCCAGGCGGTGGCGTAGAGGGACCAGGTGAAGAGGGGGAGCCGCCCCCAGGTCATCCCCTTTGCCCTGAGGCGGTGGATGGTGGTGATGAAGTTCATGCCGGTGAGGATGGCGGAGAAACCGATGACGAAGACCCCGAAAACTGCCAGGGTGACGTTGGTTCCGGTGCGGGTGCTGAAGGGGACGTAGAAGGTCCAGCCCGTGTCCGGCGGGCCCCCTCCGGTGAAGAGGGAGCTGAGGGCGATCAGGGCGCCGGCCATGTAGAGCCACCAGGAGAGGAGGTTCAGGCGGGGGAAGGCAACGTCGCTGGCGCCGATCTGGATCGGCATCACCAGGTTGCCGAAGGCACCGGGGAAGCCGGGGAGGATGAAGAGGAAGATCATGGTCACCCCGTGAAGGGTGAAGAGGGCGTTGTAGGTCCTGGGATCCATGATGGTCCGGCCGGGGGCCATCAGCTCGATGCGCAGGATGAGGCCGAGGATGACCCCGGCGAGGAAGAAACCCGTGGTGGAGTAGAGGTAGAGGAGGCCGATCCGCTTGTGGTCGGTGGAGAAGATCCAGGCAGTGAGCCCGCTTCTGCCAGTGTCGTTCCAGAAACTGTTTTGTGCCGTTGCTGCCTTGTCCATCCAACCTCCGGAAAAGGAAGCCGTCCCGCGCGGGTCAGGCTTCAGGCCGCTCCTTGCGGCGCTTCTTGCCGCCAAACAGGAGGAAAGCCATGAAAGCCGCCAGGGTGATGATGACCACCGTGGCGCTGACACGAAGCAGGTTGAAGACGTAGGTCCTCCCCGCCGGGTCGTAGGTGAAGCAGAAATCCACCATCTTGCGCAGCGGTGCGCCGATGATGCCGCTCCTGGCCTCGCCGATCGCCAGGGAGAGATCCTTGGGGAGGATGGTGATGCCGTAGAGGTAGCGGACGATGGTGCCGTCACCGGAGACGACTATGCTGGCCACCGGGTGGATGAACTCCCCCCCCTGGCGCCTGATACCGAAGCCGATGGCCTCAAGGAGCGGCCGGATGCTGGCGGCATCACCGGTGAGGAAACGCCACCCCTCGGGGGGGAAACCCTCCCCCAGGGGGGTAAGGTGCATTTTTTTGCTCCGGCTGGCCAGCTCCGCCCCTTCCGTCTCGTCGAAGCTGATGGAGATGATCCGGTAATCCCTGACAGGGGTTTTCTCCAGCTTCCCCACGGTTTCCGCCATCCGCGCCTGCTGGAAGCTGCAGACGTTGGTGCAGCGGTAGTAGCCGGGGATGATGACCGTCGGCCCGCTGATCAGCTCTCCCAGGCGGACGGCTTTGCCGGACTCGTCGCGGAAGATAAGCCCCAGAGGGACCCTGCTCCCCAACCGTTCGCTGACCTCAAGCGGTTCCCCCTTCTCCTCGTGGGCAACATGGGCCGAGGCCGGCTGCCACCGGGAAGTGGCCACGAAGAGGGAGAGGACCGCCATTGTAAGAGCCATGGCAGGCCGGATCTTTCCCCGTTTTTGCGTGGATCTGCCGCTGGGATGCATCTCTCTCACACCTTTTGCCCGGCTCTGGTGAGGATACGGTGGCGATTGGCTCACGAATGTAGTTCTATACCACATAATGCCGGCGTTTCAACCTCGCCGCCCCTTGCAATGCTGCCGCTACAGGCTATAAATAGTCAAGCGACATCCATGCAGCGGAGGTTATATGGAGAGTGCCGGCAGGCGAAAATTTCTCATTACGTTTCTGGCTGGTGGCGCCGCCGCTGCTGCCGCGGCAGCACTCTGGCCGATCTACCGCTATC
>Ga0209314_10001292_pt1 | contig 11133 bp, 9 predicted proteins | sample I19B2metaG_FD_184146 | JGI IMG/M metagenome (GOLD analysis project Ga0209314, IMG submission 184146) | Lake sediment bacterial and archeal communities from Gulf of Boni, Indonesia to study Microbial Dark Matter (Phase II) - ​I19B2 metaG... | ecosystem: Environmental > Aquatic > Freshwater > Lake...
CTGGCGGCTTGGTTCCCGATCTCCTCCTTCACCGCGTCCTCCGATTCATGCGTGTCCTTGCCCCAGACCTTGCTGGCGTCCCGAATCTCGGATTCACCGTTCTGAATCCACAGGTAGATGGGGCTTTCAGAGGCGCCTGTTACTATAAGGCCGTCATACCCTGCGAACTTCAGCTTGGCACCCCAGAACCCGTGGGAATGGGAGCGCCCGACAGTGAAGCCTGTGTCAGCGTTCAGCGTTGTTATAGTCGTGTTGCTGCTTGAAGGCACCTGCGGAACCCCTGTCAGCGGTCCAGTCATGAATATCAGGGGATTCTCAGGGTCCAGTGGAGAGAACCCGGGAAGAAATTCTGAGTAGAATAACTTCAAGCCTAGGCCGAAGCCTCCCACGTACTTCCTGAGAGCATCTTCCCCGGGTAGCCCTTCCTCAGCCACCTTGCCCCTGGTGAGATCGACCCTGAGGATCTTTCCGACGTATCCGCCCAACTCGATCACCGCCGCCGCGCCAGTCCCATCAGAACAAGAAAAAGCTTGCCCGAGCCCGCAAGCCTCCGACCAGCATCCCTCAATCGACCGATCGTTACCGAACACTTCATATGCGCTGACGCAGCGGGCCTGGAGCCGAGGCGGCGAAGAGGAGGGAGATGGTTGCAGATCGAGGCCGTTGAGACCATCATGCTTCAGGCCGAGTTGCAGGAGCCCTTAACCATCGCTGGAGTTTCTCCGTTCACGGTGAGACAGTCGAACCTGGTCCGAATCAAGACCGATGAGGGAATAGACGGCGTCGGAGAAATCATCGTGAGGGCGGCTCCCGAAGCCACGGAAGCCATAGTGCGAACGATACTCAAACCTATACTGATCGGAAGCGATCCCTTCGACGTTGAACTCCTCTGGCAGAGGATGTTCTCAGCGATGAGCACTAGGGGCCACTCCAAGGGCTTCATGATAGAAGCCATCAGCGGTGTCGACATCGCCCTTTGGGACATAATAGGGAAGGCGACCAAGCTTCCCCTTTACAGACTCCTGGGCGGGCGTCAAGCAAAACAGCTCAGAGCCTACGCCACAGCCCTTACCTTCAAAGACAAGAAGGAACTTGTGAAGGACGCGGAGAGATTCCTCGAGATGGACTTCGAGGCTATGAAGCTCAAGATCGGGAGGGGACCCAGAGTTGATGTGGAGAACATGAAGACAGTCAGGGAGTCAGTTGGGGACGAGGTTCTTGTCATGACGGATGCCAACTCGGGTTACGACGCCACAACGGCGATCAAGGTGGGAAGGCAGATCGAAAGGTGTGGAGCCTACTGGCTTGAGGAGCCGGTTCCACCACACGACATCGATGGATACGTCTCTGTGAGGAAAGCGCTCGATATGCCTGTGGCAGGCGGTGAGTCGGAGTTCACCAGGTTCGGGTTCAGAGACCTGATTTCTAGGGGTGCTGTAGACATAGTTCAGCCGGACGTAACGAGGGCCGGAGGTTTCTCTGAGGTCAAGAAGATCCTCGCATTGGCTGAAGCCTACAACCTCCCCTATGCGCCTCACAACTTCGGCTCCGCCGTGTGTTTGGCTGCCTCCATACAGATGGCCGCGTCAGCACCCAACTTCCTAGTATTGGAGTACGACGCCACTCCAAACCCCCTAAGGGAGGATCTTCCCGCGACGCCGCTGCCGGAGGTCAGAAACGGATCGGTGGAGGCGCCGCCGGCCCCAGGACTGGGGCTGGAAATCGACGAAGATGCGCTTGCACGCTACACAATAAAGCGGGGGCAATAGCCCGATAGCAGACGTCTCAGTCGATTGATTATCGATGTGGGTCGATCGTGTGCCGACCAGACACCATCCCCTTGAAAGAGTGCTCAGCCAGATCTATCGAGTTGTACCTCAGCGTTCCGCGGATCCGATTTCGTATCTCACGCTGACGCGCTCCGGTTTGCTTGAGGAGTTGAGCAACAGCAGGTAGTGAAAATCCTCGAGTTCCGAGGTGTAAGATATTTCTCCTTTGCTAGTCTTTGAGTTCGCGTAGCTTTCGAGTATCTTCCGCGAGACAGGTTTTCCTGACCACTGCAGCTTCGCGTAGGCCTCACGGGTGAAGATCATGGCCGAGATCGGACTGACCAGGTGGTGCTTAAGAGGCGTGAAGCGAATTCCAATCAAGTCTCCTCTCCGCAGCCAGATCGGAACAAGCTGGCTTGCTTTTTCGGGAACGTCAACGAGAAGTTCGCGTCCCTGTTTCTGAATCGGTCTCTGCAGTGGGGCACGCAATTCTGGTGGCGGAGGCGTTGAAGCCATCTCTGTCCGCACCTCGCCTATCACGGTCACCTCGGGCGCTGCCTCAGTTTCGACCGGAGGCTGGATCTCCACTTCGGCTTCAGAGAACAGGGCCTCTACAGCTTTTCCCCTACTTCCCTCTTTCTCTTGAACAGCTTCAATGCGGCTCTCCAGCTTGAATAAGTCAGGGTATCTCGTGCACAGCGCTTTGTACTTCCCGTCGATCTCCACGCATTCCTCCAAGTCCTTCAAACCCAGTTTCAACCGCTTGATCTCCTTCTCAGTCTCCTCGAGGCTGGACCTCAGGGCCGCCAACTCCTCTTCATAGGCGTCGGAGGGAAGTCCTTCGGTCTCGCGTCGACGCTCCAGTTCTGCCACCGATATCTGTAGCTCGACCCTGTTGGTCTCAAGCTCGTCAAGCTCAAGCAAACCTTCATCCAGCTTACTCTGCAACTCGGCGCGGAACGCCTCGAGGGATCGAAGGACATCACGTGACAGGCTTGCATAGGTGTCGGAACCCAAGTCGAATCCACGGAGCATTCTACCCAGCTCCAAAATCTTGTTGAACCGCCTGTAGTACTCCTCCGCAAGCCGCGTCAGCGGACCTTGGTTTTCCGTCTTCCGACTTTCCTCGGTTGGTTCTGGTGAAACTGGGGCTTCAGCGACTCCGCCAGCCTCAGGGACCGGAGCTTCCTCCTCCGGTTCGGGATGAGGCGCAGGAGCTGGAGGTGAACCTGTGGCCCCCTCTGGCGCCACGGCTGATGGAGGGGGCAGCGCTATCTCCTCCTCAGGCATGGCTTCGACCTCGGGAACATCTCCTATCGGAGGCTCTGACGTCGGTCTCGAAAACAGCTCCTCTTGAGGCGTGGATGCACGAGGATGCCCACACAGAGGACAGAAATTGGCGAGCTGCGGTATGGGATTCCCGCACACCGCACAGGGCACCTCGCCCTCATTCTTCTCTCGCCCTCTCTTCCTCATGCGGTTGGCTTCGCTCAGCAGCATCACCCCATAAGGCCGGATCGATTGTACTTAATCAAGGGAGACTTCCTCTATTAAAGGTGTCCCCGACTAATATACTCGCTTCCCTTTGCTCTACGTCAATCGATCTCGTAAGTATTGAAGGGGATTAGGTCCCTTAAATCGCTTGATATTGTTTTGTTTTCTTCATGGAAAACCATAGATTTCATGGACATATCTACGCTTCGATCGATCGAAACAACTTACTTAGCCTTTGAAATGAATTCAATCATGGCAGAAACCAGATTCTCGAGATAGATCTTTCCATGGTTGCGACTCGCTTTGACGGGAGATCCAACGACTCCAATTGGGGAAAGAGCACCAATTCCTTCTTCCCAGATTTTGGCTACCTCTTTTTCAGTGAATTTTCCAAGGTACCCTGTGGCCTCCGGAATTTTATCTGTCCTAACCAAGACCCCTCGGATCCAGAGCATCAGTGAAACTTCGGATTCCCCCGCGTGGGCACCGGATTCTTCTTTCGAGACCCCAAGTTTTGCACTCGTTTCCTGCAAGATCGCCATGAATTCCTGAAGATCTGTGTAAGAAATGATCTGGACACTCGGATGGGCCTTGTGGAGTTCATCCTTGATTTCTGCAAGCGGGCCAAAGTTCCCACCATGTGTTGGGAGGATCACCATCCGGCGGAAGCCGCGGTTTGCTAGACTCGCACAGTAATCCCTGATCACATTTTGGAGGGTCTCTCTTCGCATCGAAATGGTTCCCGCGAACTTCATGTGATGATCTGAGCAGCCTAGAGTTATCGTAGGGCCTTTCAGTGCGTTGCCCAGTTTCTTGGCAACAAGATATGCTAATTTGTCTGCTATCGCTGCATCCGTAAACACTGGAAGACAAGGACCATGTTGCTCATTACTTCCAACCCCAAAAACGACAGTATCCATACCGCCTTCGATAGCAGCCCTGATATCCGGGGAGGTCATTTCTTCTAGGTTTATGTTTGCGGTCAATTCAAATCACTCTGACGAAGTCCAAGATGAGCCCATCGGAGATTAAAATGTTTGGATCTATCCCTTTGGCCGAGAATAGGTGTCAGATTCATCATGTTCTACGAGAAGGGGTCGATCGATCGTATTGGCACTCCTAGCCATATCTGTCCTGCGTCCAGGGGTCCGCTGTATTGCTGTAACCGCGCTCTTCCCAGTAGCCGGGCTCCTGTGTGGCGGTGAACTTCACCGCGTTCACCCATTTGGCGCTCTTGTAGGCGTACTTCGTGGGCACGACGAGCCTTAGGGGGGCGCCGTGCTCCGGTGGCAGTTCTTGATCGTCGAGCCGGTAGGCGAGGAGTACGTCGTCTCTCATAAGGTCTTCGAGGGGCAGAGACGTTGTGTAACCGACCTCGCATTCGATCGTGGCGAACCTAGCTTGGGGAATCGGTTTCGTCATCTCAACGACGGTTCGGAAGAGCACGCCTTCCCACCTGTTGTTCAGCTTGCTCCAACCGGTTACACAATGAAAGTCGCTGGTCACGATCGCCCGTCGGAGGCTGCGAACCTCCTTGAGGGTCAGCTCCATGGGGTTCTCCACAAGTCCGTAGACGCGAAGCCTCCAGGAATCGTCATCAATAGGGGGAACGCCGTCGATGTGAAGCACCTGCAGCTTATCCGCCTCGTACTGTCCCGGTGGGACCCTATTGCGAGAAATCGTCGTTGCTCCAGGCGAAGGCTCCGCGGCTTGGCGGCGGAGAACGTAGTAGACAACGCCACCGAGTCCAATGGCCCCTACCAAGCCACCCAGATACTTGACGAATCGCCGCCTGCTCACCTTCTCCCCCATCACTTGATTCACCTCTCCTCCCTTCGTCAAAAACCCGCAGCGGGAAGCCTCGGCCGAGGGTAGAGAGATATAGCAGTTTACCCCACAGCTTCGATCGATCACACATAGAACGTGACACTGAGCACGTAGAAGTAGACGAAGGTAACGATCCCCACCGCGAGGATTAGACCTTCAAGCACCTCCGGTCTGCGCATCTTGATTCGTCTGCCCTCGATGACCAACTTGGGAAACACGTGCAACCAGGTGAAGACCATGAAGAGCAGCGGCGTCCACACGATGTGGAGATCGTACGAGAAAGCCCTGTCCATGAGGCCAAAGGTCAGCCTGTACGTGACTAGAGGATTATTCAGACCGAAACCCGAGATCAAAGACACAAAGGTGACTACAAGCAGTCCAGCCGCGCTCCAACGCGACACCTTCCTGTAGTAGGTGAAGCGACTCATCGCAGCGAAGTTTCGGCGGATATTCTTAAACATTCTCCGGAATTCTCCAACGCCAGTCGACTTGAACCCATTGAACTTGAGGATAGTCTTAAGTCACCACCGACTAACCCATCCGGTGAACTGATATGTGGGCACTGGCAAAGCCGGGCAGACTTTTCAAAGGCGTGTACATGATAGACGCCGCCGGGTACCGGTCTCAGAAGACTACATCGATATTCGTTCTGGAGGGATCGCGGAGAACGGCGATCCTGGACACCGGCAGCAAGAGTTCGGCAGAACCCATCCTGCGCGGCCTCCGAGAGATGAAGGGCGATCCAGATCATGTCGGATACCTGCTTGTGAGCCACAGGCACACCGATCACGCAGGAGGCGCCGCCCCGCTCCTTAGGGGTCTCCCAAGATCCGTGGCTTGCGGGCACCGGTACACAATCGATGCTCTGAGAGATCCTGCCAAGATCAACGCAGCGGCGGCCGCTATGTTCGGGGAGTACGGAGAACCAATGGATCCGATCACTAACCCGTCTCGACTCTTGGCCTTGGAGCCTGGGCAACTCGTCGATCTCGGTGATCTTGAGGTCGAGGCCATCCACACACCGGGGCATACGTCTGACCACTATTGCTTCTACGAAAAGAAGAACAAGCTCCTGTTCTGCGGAGACGCCGCCGGCCTGCTGGGCTCCACCACCCTATCGACAACCCCAACGACCTTCCTACCAAGCTTCAAGTATGAGCCGTACCTATCATCGCTCAGGAAACTGCTTCGATACGATGTAGAGACAGTGGCTTTCGCCCACTTCGGTGCGGTGAGTGGCGAGGACGCGGGTCAGATAATTCACAAGAGCATCGCAACACTGGAGGAGTGGAGGGAAATCGCCGAAAGCGAACAGCGCGATCCCGATGCTCTTTCAGAGAAACTTTGGATGGAACACGGGGCCAGGCTCGAGGTGTTTCCCATCGAGTTTCGGCGGCTGGCCTTCGGCATGTTGGCGATGGGTCTCCTTAACGGTCTCCCGGGGGCCGGAGACTGAAACCTATCCCGTCGATCGATGGAGGGTTCCCGCTTGCCGTGAATCTAGGTTCGCATGCATGCACGAGACCGCTGGCGACGGCCGGGAAGTTCGGAACCCACGGAGGTGCCGCAGGTTTCTGGTGTGAGCCTTGGGCCGTCCTACTTCACGGGGGGCTTTACGCCCGGGGGATACTTGGCTTTGAGTTCGTTGATGAAGTTGACGAGCCACTCGACGGCTGCGTTGACTATCTCCTCTCCCTTCTTGGCTGTTCCCTTGGTTGCGTGGCCCACGACTCCGTATTTGAGGTGTTTGTATTCTGGTTCAGCAAATGTGGCTGCAAACCAAGGCATCCTATCCTTTATGATAGTTCCGGGCCCTCCGTACCACCTCTTGTCTATCAGGTTGGGCAGGGTCTCGTCACGGGCCTTGCTCATGTCCACCAGCTCTGGCACGAGATAAAGTCCAAGGGACGTCTCGGCCTCATCGGCGTGCATGAAAGTTGTCTCCATCACAACGTTGATCTTCTCCTTCGTTATGTCCCAGAGCGTCGGCGCCGCAACGAAGAATCCCTCGAGCCCCAGTTGATGGACCGCAACTGGAACCGCCCATTCCTGTCCGTGGCAGTTGAAGATGATGAACTTGTTGAATCCTGTGTAGGAAGCTCCCCTCACCACGTCGATCAGCAGGTTCACGAAAGTCTCTGTTCGAAGAGGTATGGTGCCGGCGTAGTACCAGTGGTGGTATGGATGCGCCCCGTACCACGGTGGGGGAAGGAGCATCACACCCGTCTTCCTTGCAACTCTTTCCGCGATCCCTGTTGCGTGCCATGTGTCTTCTCCGGTGGATAGGTGCTCGCCGTGCTGCTCGATGGATCCTATCGGGAAGAGGGCTATGTCGTTCTTCTTTGCGTAGGCGACCAGTTCGGGCCTGGTGTACTGCTGCCACCAGAGTCTCTCCTCCGACTTCCGTTTACTCATCTCCACAGATTCTCCTCCTGGTTGAGCTGCAACGGAGGATCCTTTTGATATAAACATATGCCATGTGAATATCGAGTCAGTACTCGGCCTGGAGGTTGTGTAGTTGCTTGGAGATTTGTGAGGTCTGTCTCTGAAGCCCTAGGTATATTTTGAAGATCTCATCGTAGCGTCGGTGCCTCTCTGGGTCGGGCTCCAGCGTCTCACCTATCCTCACACATGTGTCGCAGGCCTCTTCGATGTTCTTGAATATGCCGACACCCACTCCCCCGAGAAGAGCCGCTCCGTACGACGCGTCGCCTCCCAGCGGCTTCAGCAGACGTGTTCCAAGGACGTCGCAGACGATCTGCGCCCAGACCTTGCTCTCGGAGCCTCCTCCGATCAACCTCACTTCACTGGTTGACATGTGCAGGTCTTCGAAGACCGACAGGCCATCTCTTAGGGAGAAGGCTACACCCTCCAGCACAGCCCTGTAGAAGTGTTCTCTTCGATGCCTCAGCGTCACCCCGAAGAAGCTTCCCTTCAGGTATGGGTCCCAGTACGGTGAGCCCTCGCCGATCAGGTATGGGTGGAAGACCAATCCCCCGGAGCCAAGCGGGACCTTGGCAGCCATCTCATCCATCAGGTCGTAGGCTCTTCGACTCGTCTTCGTTGCGAGCTCGATCTCTTCCTTACAGAAGATGTCTCTGAACCACCTAACCGAGGAGCCGGAGGAGAGGGTGCTTGTCTTTGTGAACCACCTATCTGCGGTTTTGCTCGTGGTCGGCAGACAGTAGGTCACAGCTCGGCCATGCAGGTCAGGGTGAGGCTTCGCCGTTGTGAAGGAGACCACGCCTGCAGTGGCTAGCTTGATGAAGGATTGGCCGGGGCGAACAACACCGGCCGCAAGGTTCTCCACGCAAGGGTCATGAGCCCCCATGACCACCGGAACACCGGCTTCGAGACCTGTCTCCCTCGAGGCTCTGTCTGTGATGTAGCCGATCTCCTCCGCAGACGGAGCGACGTACGGGAGCTTGTCGACGGGCATATCGAACGCCTCACATATCTCCTCCGACCACGTGAACTTCCTCGCATCGTACATGAGGGTTCCGATGGCGTCTGAGTGGTCCGTCAGCCAATCGCAGTCGGAGATTCTCTTCCGCACATAGTCCTTGGCGATCTGAACCTTGAACGTTCTTTTCCATACGTCAGGTTCCCTCTCCGCGACCCACATTAGCTGTGGAAGCGTGAAGGCGGTCGTCGCTGGATTGCAGGTTATCTCAAAAACCCTTTGTCCCAGCTTCTCCCTTATCCTATCCACCTGCGCCGCGCTTCTTGTGTCTGTCCAGGGAATCGCCGGCCTAAGTATCTCCATGTCTTCGTTCAAGAAGACGGGTGTGTGCGGTTGACCGTCAACGCAAACCGAACGGATGCCTCCGTGTTTCTTGGCTTCGCTGGCAGCATGACTGACCACCAGACAGAATGCGGAGTACCAGTCTTCCGGGTTCTGCTCAGCCCACCCGGTCGCCGGATAGCTGGTCGAGTACTCCTTGCTTGCGGTTGAAATGATTCGCCCTTCTGAGTCAACGACAACAGCCTTGCATCCACCTGTTCCCACATCCACGCCCAACATGCAGCTGTCTTCGCTATGACCCAAGCTCGGCTCGCACCATGAGAACGACGGCGCCCTCTATTAATGGTTGACGACCTGACCGAACCATGGGTGCGGGTTTAGATGACCCAGCCTCTCATTCTCGTCGCAGTCAATTGTTAGCAGTCGTGAATCACATGTCCACGATCGATCAATCGATCGACGGATCAGCGTTCCTCTATCCCTGGGATTTGCCTGGCTTTCTTATCTGGACGAGCGCGCCTCTCTTGATCAGGAAGGAGATCCCTTCTCTCTCAACCGTTGTTCCGAGATCGGTGACCACGTCTCTGATGACGGGGTTTGTTGTGAGAGGTTCAATTAGAACCGTCTCACCCGGCTTCACGAGGGTTGAGCAGGTCCTAACGGTCTTTCCGTTCACTTTCGCTTCACACGTAACGCATATGCCTTTGTAGCAAATGTGATCTCTGTAGGCAAGGGTGCGATCCTTCTCCTCGTGGACCCTCTTCAGGATCGTCAGAACTGTGGTCGGCCCTTCAACGGCGACCTTGTAAGTTCTGTAATAGGGAGCACGGTCTCTCGCCGGATCGAATCGGAAGATTTTCGCCGTGATTGCCTCAGTCATTTCATTTCACCGCCACTGGTTTTATCTTGGTGTAGATCACGGGGCGTGTTGTATAGAATGGTTTTCCGGCCTTCATCCTCACCGCGTTGTGTTTCAGCCAGTTTCTGTCATCACTCTGAGGATAGTCTTCCCTAAAGTGATGGCCCCTTGACTCGGTTCTCCTCAGCGCGCAGCCGATCGCAAGCTCCGCTGTGTCCAGCATCAGCATCCCCTCAATTGCCTCGGCCCACTCAACGTTGTATGTTCCCACATCTGGCACGTGCACCTTGGGCAGAACTTTAGCTCTGATCTTGAGGATTTCCGCCAAACCTTTCTCAAGGGTTGTCCTGCTCCTTATGGGCGCCATGTGTCTGCTCATTGTCTTTCGAACCTTGTCCTTTAGTCCGTGCCCGGCTGCTTCGCGTTCCTTTGGTTTGAAGAACGAGTTCGCCCTCTTAACCCAGTATTCTACCTGACTCTTGTCGAGCTTCGCAGACCTCTTCTCTGCGTACATGGCTGCTTGTTTTCCTGCTTGCGCACCCAGGGTTATCGCGGCGCACAGCCCCATGCCTGCGACCCTGTTTCCTCCTTGGAAGTTGGAAGAACACTCTCCAGCGGCGTAGAGACCGGGAAGCGTGGATTCGCATCTTTCGTTGATCGATACACCTCCGGACTGATAGTGTGTTGCGGGAGCAACCTCGAGCGGCTCTTCCACAAGATCGATTCCCGCCGCTTCCTTTATGAAATTGTAGTGCTTGGGTGTCATGTCCTCGTAGATCTTCCTGATCTCATCCCTACTCTTCGTGGTCTTTGTGACGTCGTACCAGACTCCTCCATGAGGTGTGCCTCTCCCCTGCCTGATCTCATCGTAAATCAGTCTTAGAGCTTCGTCGCGGACAGGCAGTGGCTTTGGGAATATGGCTTTGCCCTCTGAATTATACAGGTTCCCATCGGTGAACTGCTCGGCGAGGAGCTCGTAGAGAACCACGGTTCCCCTCACGCTTGGCGGCCACACCACATCGGTCCCGTAGAAGTCGCAGAACTGCAGATCGATGAGGTCAGCGCCTGCCCGATACGCCATGGCGAGAGAGTCACCTGTGAGGTTCGGAGGATTATCCGTGAAGTCCCACATCGCGGTGTAGCCCCCGGTCGCCAGGACGGTCGCCTTGGCCCTGACGGCCACGGGCTGACCCTCACCCATGTCCAGCCCAAGCACGCCAACAGCTCTGCCTCGATTCGTCAGGATCGCGAAGGCGCTGAAGTCGTTCACCGCCCAGACGTTAGGGGTCCTCTGGGCTTCCCTCGCCAAGGCCATCGACATGGCGTGGCCGTCCTCAGGTACGAAGACAGACCTCGGATAGGTCTGACCTGGAAAGGGCGTCTGGTAGAACCTGCCATCCTCAAGCTTCCTGAACTTGAGCCCGTAGCTTTCGAGATCT
>Ga0209314_10001293_pt1 | contig 11132 bp, 10 predicted proteins | sample I19B2metaG_FD_184146 | JGI IMG/M metagenome (GOLD analysis project Ga0209314, IMG submission 184146) | Lake sediment bacterial and archeal communities from Gulf of Boni, Indonesia to study Microbial Dark Matter (Phase II) - ​I19B2 metaG... | ecosystem: Environmental > Aquatic > Freshwater >...
CGTGGTTATACCTGATGTGGGAGAAGAACCATTATTTCTGAATAAGACAGGCTCACGGATGAAAAGAAGTGGTATTTCTTTCCTGTGTGTTCCCATCAAATTTAAGGGAGAATCAATAGGTGTTTTGAGTGCTGACAGAATCTTTAAGGATAGGGATATAACTATTGACGAAGACATCAGGGTCTTAGAGATAGTAGCATCCATCATTGCCCAGTATGTCATCCTCTGGGAACATTACAGGGAATCAGAACAGGAACGGGAAAACCTGAGACTCGAACTGAAAGGCAGATACAGTCTGCCAAATGTTATTGGCTGTTCAGACAAGATGCAGGAGGTATTTGAGGCTGTTCATCGCGTTGCCAATTCAAAGGCAACAGTTCTTTTATATGGAGAAAGTGGTACCGGAAAAGAGTTAATAGCAAAGGCTATTCACTATATGAGTCCAAGGGCAAAAGGACCCTTCATGAGATTTAATTGTGCTTCTATACCTGAGGGATTACTTGAATCAGAGCTTTTCGGGCACGAGAAAGGAGCATTCACTGGTGCTATAACAGCAAGAAAAGGAAGATTTGAACTTGCAAATGGAGGGACAATACTTCTTGATGAAGTGGGAGATCTGCCTATTAATCTTCAGCCAAAGATATTGCGTGTGCTTCAGGAAAGGGAGTTTGAGCGCGTAGGTGGAGAAAGGACAATCAAGGTTGATGTAAGACTTATTGCTGCAACGAGCAGGAATCTTGAGGAGCTCGTTTTAAAAGGTAAATTCAGAGAGGATTTATATTACAGGCTCAATGTTGTACCGATATGTATGCCTGCTCTCAGAGAGAGGAAAGAGGATATTCTTCCTTTAACGGAGCATTTCCTCAAACGTATCAATGATGAAAATAAGAAGGATGTATCTCTATCACCGAAAACGCTCAGGTTATTGATGAACTATATCTGGCCTGGTAATATCAGAGAACTTGAAAACACGATAGAGAGGTTAGTAGTGATGTGCAATGGGAAAACCATCGAACCTTCTGACCTTCCCATAAATCTTAAATTACTTTCTTCCAGAGAGGTTCTACAAAAAGAATCTTTAATAGCAGGAATCGAAGACATGGAGAAATCAAGTATCCTTCATGCCCTTGAGGAGAGTAGCTGGATTCAGGCAAAGGCGGCGAGAATGCTTGGCATTACATCGAGGCAGATCGGGTATAAGATGAAGAAGTATGCGATTATGCCTTCTCAATCTGCCTGAGTTGTAGTTTCCGAGATAATGCAGAGTTTTGGAGGGTCGTTACTCAATACAGACAAGTCTTACCCGGATCTATTTCAGGGCTGAATTGTAAAGTATCCATTACTTTTATCAATGCCTACTATATTTCCATTTACATCCAAAAACACTACTTTCACCTTGCATTGCGCAGATGAAACATAAGGTACCGTCCAGGGATAACGTCCAGGATTTCCCGGGATGACATCTATTTTATTCCAGTTAGTTTCATTGGTTTCATCACCGGTTTCATCACCGTTTTCTTCATCGCAGGTGTACTTCACTATGGTTTTTGCTACGGGACTCATCGTCATATTGGTCAGCCATTGTATAATCCATGTGCTGCCTGATACAAGTATCTCTTCCTTCTTTGGTGATATTACTTTCGCTACTTGTACAGTAAATGTCATATCTGATGTATCCTCACCTATTTTGGTACCGTAAGAATCGTATCCCGTGACTCTGACGAGACATCCATATTTATTCCTTGATGGTATAGGCACCTGCCAATTGTAGTTTGTATCTCTTAGGTTACATGCTATTGGCAACCATACTACTCCATTGTCCATTGAATACACGAGATCGAATTTTGTCGCAATAGGAAATGCATCCCATTCTACAAGGTATGTTGAACCAGAAGGTATGATTTCCCTTCCGTTAGGAGAGGTAAGGATGACCATTGGGTTCATCGCATCAAAATTGGCTGTTATGGTTGTGTTTGCATTGAGTGTTAATACACATTGTCCATTCCCTGCACAACCGTTTCCTAACCAACCGGTAAATAGTGAACCTGCATCGGGTGTAGCTGTAAGTGTCACCACAGTGCCATTTTTGTATGACTCTTTACAATCAGAACCACAATCTATTCCTGCAGGTGATGAGGTTACCATCCCGTTGCCAGTGCCTCCTTTGTTAGTGGTAAGAACATATTGCTCTATACTCACCTCATTGGAGAAATTACTTTCGTTCCCCGACGTATCATATGCAGTCACTGCAAAATAATAGGTAACCCCTGATACAAGGTTAGTTATCGTATATGTTGTGACATTACCCACATCAATATCCTGGGAATAATTATGCGACGAAGTCCCATAGTAGACCCTGTATCCCTCAAGATCAGTAAGGAGCGTCCCATCAGCATTCGTGGTTGGAGCGTTCCAGGAGAGTGTGGCAACGTAAGCAAACGTAAAAGAGGCATCCATGGAGATGAGCACAATAAGAACTATCTTCAGGAAGACCTTAGTAATCATCATATCCTTGATAAATGTGGTTATACAAAGCAAAAAGCCGATCTTACCAAAGGTTCACCCTCTGGCAATTCGGCTCACCTCCAATTGATTAGACCCTCCGCCTTCCGCCCCTTTCTTACAGAAGGGTTACGTTTGATAGGCATACTATATTTATAATCTCAAATAACATAAAATTTTTCAACTGCTTACCAATTATTATCTTCCCATTGTCCTACAAAATTGTAGTAATTACAAAATTGTAGCAATTTTTCTGATTAAGAATCCTTAGTAATCAACAACTTACACCTGGCATGGTTTTGGATTAATAAATGATGGTATTAAGGATAAACTCTCTGAAAGATAAGGTCGAGAACATGGAGAGGGAGAGATAATAAATGCCCTTAAGGAAAGTAACTGGGTTATGGCAAGAGCAGCAAAAAGACTCGGCATCACCGAGAGGATGATTGGCTACAAGATGGAAAAATACAGGATAAAAAGGGAGAAGAAAGAGAGATGAAAATAAGAGGATTCAGATTTAGCTTATTGTTTCTTTTCATTTTTGTCTTTGTTGCAAGTGCAAGGGCTGAGGAAAAGAAAGCTTACGGTATAACTGTAGAGGATATAAAGAAGGCCATTGGTTTGAGGTCATTGAGGCAAGGGATAATCCCAATTACTCCCGTTCATTTCTTTTTAATTTCGCAATCCCCTTTACACACACTAGACTGATGATAAGTTATCCCTTTTCTGATGCATTGAGTGGAAATATTCATATCGTGAATGGCTGGGATAATAGTGATGATAACAACAACGGAAAAACATTCGGGCTCAGTTTCGGTTATACACCAATGGAACAGCTCTCGATGAATTTTAACCTAATATATGGACCTGAGAAAGATGATAACAATTCACACAACAGGATTCTCTTTGACTGGGTTGGAACTATTAAGCCTGTAAAAAACTTAGCCTTGATACTAAATACAGATTATGCAACAGAGGAAAACTCTGCTCCTGATGGCAATGATGCAAAATGGTATGGTATTGCCGGCATCATAAGGTATGACTTTACTGGCATATTTAGTCTATCTCTGAGGGCTGAATATTTTAAAGACCAGGCGTGAGGACAGGTACTGCTCAGGCTTTAAAAGAGATGACTATCACACCTGAAATCAGGTTGGCTCAAGGGCTGATCATTAGGCCTGAGTACAGACATGACTGGTCGGATGAGAGAGTATTCGATTCCGGGAATGAAAAAACACAAGATACCATTGCCCTCGGGATAATGTACACATGGTAATCATAGGGTAAATACAACACATAAAAATGAGGTGAACATGAAAAGATTTTTAAGCATATTCATAATAATTGGTTTACTGAGTTTTGCAGGGATATTGTTTGCTGAAGAACAGCATGCTACTCCCCCTATTTCCTCAGTGGCTGTAGCTGCGGAAACGCCAAAGATAGACACCGGGGACACTGCATGGATGATAGTTGCTACTGCATTTGTCATGCTCATGACACTTCCTGGCCTTGCCTTATTCTACGGGGGATTGGCAAAACGTAAAGACAGTCTCAACACCATGGCAATGTCCTTCGTGACATACTGTATTGTGAGTTTTCTGTGGGTTCTCTATGGATTCTCCTTTGCCTTTGGAACAGATATTGGTGGGATCATTGGAAGCGCAGAAAAGCTGCTTCTCTCAGGAGTTGGCACTAACAGTGTCAATGATCTCGCAAAAACAATTCCTGAGTATGTATATATTGTCTACCAGCTTACTTTTGCAGCCATCACTTTAGCCCTTGCAAGTGGCGCATATATTGAGAGGATGAAATTCTCAGCATGGGTACTCTTCTCAGTCCTGTGGATGACCTTTGTATATATCCCTGTAGCTCATTGGGTTTGGGGTGGCGGTTTCCTCGCAAAGCTTGGAGCATTAGACTTTGCAGGGGGAACAGTAGTGCATGTTAATGCTGGTATCGCAGCTCTTGTGGGAGCATTAGTTCTTGGTAGAAGGCATGAAGCATCACTGAAGCCCAGCAATTTGACCCTTGTTGTAACCGGTGCTGGTCTTCTGTGGTTTGGGTGGTTTGGATTCAATGCAGGTTCAGCAGTAGCTGCAAATGGACTTGCAGGAGCAGCCTTTATCAATACGAACACTGCAGCTGCCCTCGCTGCAATATCATGGATGCTCACTGAATGGATGCATACGAAAAAACCAACTGTGTTAGGTCTTGCTTCAGGTGCAGTTGCAGGACTTGTGGCTATAACCCCTGCTGCAGGATTTGTGAATATCAAAGGTGCGATTATTATAGGAATCCTGGCCGGTATAATCCCCTATTTTGCAGTTGCAAGTATCAAAGCAAAACTTGGCTATGATGATTGTCTTGATGCCTTTGGCATTCATGGCGTAGGTGGAACTTTAGGTGCAATTCTCACTGGGGTATTTGCAGACCCGTCGATCAATGAGGTTGGTAAGGGCATTCTCTTTGGAAATCCAGGGCAACTCTTTATCCAGCTTGCAGCTGTTGGAGTGACAATGATTTTTAGTGCTGTTGTCACCTTTGTCATTTTCATGCTTCTCAAGACATTTGTCGGTCTTAGAGTTGAAGCTGAACACGAAATTAATGGACTTGATGAAAGCCAGCACGGAGAAAAGGCATACGGCTTTTAAATGAGCTTGACATTACAGTATGCAACCCCTCCCTTGATGGGAGGGGATTATGGGGAAGGTGAAAATAACACTGCTGAATCACCCCCTCCTAACCTCCCCCATTAAGATGGAGGAATATAAGGATTAAAAAGGAGGAACCATGAAAAAGGTAGAAGCAATAATAAAACCCTTCAAACTCGATGAGGTAAAGAGTGCATTAAATGCAATTGGAATAAAGGGGATGACTGTTACAGAGGTGAAGGGTTTCGGGAGACAGAAAGGGCATGTGGAAGTATATAGAGGAACAGAATACGAGGTCAACTTTTTGCCCAAAATAAAACTGGAGATTGTTGTACCTGACTCCATCATAGATAAAGTGATTTCCACCATTATTGAAAACGCAAGAACAGGAAATATTGGCGATGGAAAGATATTCATTTACTCCCTTGAGGATGTCATAAGAATAAGGACTGGAGAAAAAGGAGAGGCAGCGATATAAATGAGAAATGAAGGGAGGGAGCATGGGAAAATTACTTGGCATTTTACTCATCTTTGTATTCCTTTGCACGCCAGTAGTTGTTTTTGGCAAAGGACAGTCTCCTCAAACGGCAGAAGCAGCTTTAACGACTCCGTCAAAGATTAACTCAGGTGACACAGCGTGGATTTTAATCTCTACCGCACTTGTGATGTTGATGACATTTGGACTTGCACTCTTTTACGGAGGAATGGTGAGAGGAAAAAACGTGCTCGGAACGATCATGCAAAATTTTATTGCTATTGCGATTATCAGTGTGCAGTGGATATTGATCGGTTATAGTCTTTCTTTTGGTCCGGACATAAACGGAATAATTGGAAGTCTTGATTGGGTAGGTTTACAAAGGGTGGGAATTGAGCCCAATCCAGATTACGCCCCGACAATCCCTCATATTGCGTTTATGATGTATCAGGCCATGTTTGCTGTTATTACACCAGCATTGATTACCGGTGCCTTTGCAGAAAGAATGAAATTCTCATCATACTTTCTCTTCACGCTCTTATGGTCAACATTAGTCTACGATCCTGTAGCTCATTGGGTATGGGGTGCTGGCGGATGGCTTAAAGCAATGGGCACGTTAGATTTTGCAGGCGGCATTGTGGTGCATCTTATATCAGGAATATCTGCACTCGCCTCTGCATTAATTATTGGCAAGAGAAAAGGCTATTTACAGGAGGCGATCTATCCGCACAACCTTCCCATGACTGTACTTGGTGCAGGGCTTCTCTGGTTTGGATGGTTTGGTTTTAACGCAGGGAGTGCCCTTTCCGCTGGAACATTAAGCACCATGGCTTTTGTAGCTACTCATACATCTGCAGTGGTAGCGACTTTGATATGGGTGATTATTGAATGGTTGCACAGGGGTAAGCCAACGATGTTTGGCGCTGCAACAGGTTCAATTGCTGGACTTGCAACGATCACTCCTGCATCCGGGTTTGTAGGACCCATGTCTGCATTAATCATAGGATTGACAGCCGGATCTGCATGCTATGCTGCCTTGAATATGAAAGGCAGACTTGGATATGATGATTCCCTTGATGCATTCGGGGTTCACGGAGTTGGCGGAATTTTAGGAACCTTTGCCACAGGACTCTTTGCCCAAACACTTATTAACCCTTCAGGTAACAACGGCTTATTTTTTGGCAATCATAAATTACTGATCTCCCAGATGCTTGCCATACTCATCACAGCAGCTTATTCATTCATCATGACGGCGATTATATTAAAGGCCATTGATAAAACCCTTGGATTGAGGGTTGACGAAGAATCAGAGGTAAGCGGTCTCGATATATCCCAGCACGGAGAAAGTGGATATTCTTTTTAACCTATTTATTTTTGACAGGAGGTGAGAGGAAAGAAAATAAACCGAGGCTATTGAGAGGGAAATTCACATTTCAAACAATAAAATGAACAGGAGGTAAATATGGAAAGACCGAAAGACAAAAAAGATGTAATGGAGTTAGTAAAAAGACATGATGTGAAATTCATCAGGCTCTGGTTTGCTGATATTCATGGTCAACTCAAGAGCTTTGCTGTTCCTGTTGAAGAACTTGAATATGCCTTTGACGAGGGAATGGGCTTTGATGGCTCATCTATCAAAGGATTTGCGAGGATCGATGAGAGCGACATGATTGCAAGACCTGACACAAGTACCTTTGCAATCCTTCCATGGAGACCTAAGGAGAGAGCAGTTGCAAGGATGTTCTGCGATATCTATGAGCCAGATGGTTCTCCCTACAAAGGGGATCCGAGATATGTCTTAAAGATGAATCTTGAGAGAGCCAAAAAGAAAGGGTTTACCTTTTATCTTGGTCCTGAGCTCGAATACTTCTATTTTAAAACCGACAGGGGCACAGAAATTCTTGATGAAGGTGGCTATTTTGATTATCCCATGGATGCAGCAGAAGACCTCCGCCGTGACACTATTCTTGCCCTCGAATCCATGGGCATAAAGGTAGAGTATTCCCATCATGAGGTTGCCCATTCACAGCATGAGATAGATTTAAGATATGAAGATGCCTTGACTATGGCAGATATCGTTATGACCCACAGGATTGTAGTGAAGGAGATAGCTAAGCAATATAACGTCTACGCTACTTTTATGCCTAAACCCATATTCGGACAGAATGGAAGCGGAATGCATACTCACCAATCCCTGTTCAAAGGTAATCAGAATGCCTTCTTTGACCCAAAGGATCAATACTACCTTTCAGATATGGGAAAGAAATATATTGCAGGAATCCTTACCCACATAAAAGAGATCACCCTTGTGTTAAATCAATGGGTTAACTCTTACAAGAGACTTGTTCCGGGCTATGAGGCACCAGTGTATATCTGCTGGGCAAGGAGAAACAGGTCAGCCCTTGTCAGGGTTCCTCTCTACAAGCCAGGAAAGGAAAAGGCAACGCGCATAGAGCTCCGCTCTCCTGACCCAGCCTGTAATCCCTATCTTGCCTTTGCCTGTATGCTGAATGCAGGGTTCAAGGGAATAGAAAAGGAGTACAAACTTCCTGGTCCAACAGAGATAGATGTATATCATCTTTCTGAGGAGGATCGGGCTAAAATGGGGATAGACCAGTTACCAGGAAGTCTCGTAGAAGCAATGGAATATGCAGAAAGGAGCGAGCTCTTAAGGGAGACTCTCGGTGATCATATTTTTGAACAACTCATGGCAAGCAAAAAGGTGGAATGGGATGATTATCGGATAAAGGTTCACCCTTCCGAAATAGAACAATATCTGCCGGTTCTTTAAAAATATAAAAGTAATTGACTATTTCTTTGTAATGGGGCAATCTCTCAAAGAAATTGCCCCATTCTCTTGAGCATTGAGATCCAAAGAAGGTTTTAAGAAAATACTTTGGTGATTTATGATATACCTATAACAATACTGTAAACTTAACCTTATTCAAAAATGGCAGTTTTAATAATCAAAAACTATCACACAGAAGGTCCAGGAACAATAGGAGATTTCCTGAGGAAAGAGGATATTTCTTCCAGTATTGTAGAGCTTTCTTCCGGAGAAATACCACCTCCCTTAGATGATTTTGACACCCTTGTGGTAATGGGTGGGCCTATGGGTGTATATGAGATGGAGAGATACCCGCACCTCAGGATCGGATCACGTCTCATACGGGAAGCGATAAACAGGGGCATGAAGATTCTTGGAGTATGTCTCGGTGCTCAGATGGTTGCTTATTGCCTTGGCTCAGAGGTTTATCCAGGACCCGAAAAAGAAATAGGATGGCACAGTATAGAACTCACCGGGGATGGCTTAAAAGATCCCCTCATGAGGAAGCTCGCAATTCATCCCCGTGTCGGAGATTTCTGGAGGAAGTTCAAGGTCTTCCACTGGCATGGCGACACCTTCGACCTGCCACTTGGAGCTGTCTTATTAGCAAGTTCCAAGCTCTATAAAAACCAGACCTTCAGATATGGTAACAATGTCTATGGATTTCAGTTTCACATTGAGGTCACAAAGGACATGCTCCGTGAATGGTTTGAGGACAGACCTGACATAAACTCCATAATGAAAGAAACAGAAAGGATATATGAAGAATACACAGGGAGGGCAATGAATTTTTATAAAGCATTTTTCCGAAAGGGGTGATATAGTATTTTGTTCAAAATGGAGATAATGAACTGCCCCGCAGCAGAGCTGCGAGGTATCGACTCTGTTATTCCGGCTTGTCCGGAATCTTTCTCTATCTCAGTATCGAAAGAAGGATTCCCGACAAGCGGGAATGACAAACGTAACAAAAATATCATTTAACCCTGATGCAGAGCTTCGAGAAATTCTTTGATTAGAATTTAGGATTTTATACAAGGAGGTTGAAGATGGCAAAACCAAGAAGCAAAAAGATTATAGAAAAACCAAAAAGTAAAAAAGCAGTTGCGAAACCAAAAGACAAAAAGGATGTGATGGAACTGTTAAAGAAGCATGATGTGAAGTTTGTCAGGCTCTGGTTTGCTGATATCCATGGACAGCTAAAGAGTTTTGCTATTCCGATTGATGAACTCGGATTTGCCTTTGATGAAGGAATGGGATTTGACGGTTCATCCATCAAGGGCTTTGCCAGAATTGACGAGAGTGACATGATTGCAAGGCCAGACCCAAACACCTTTGCGATCCTTCCATGGAGGCCAAAGGAAAAAGCAGTTGCAAGGATGTTCTGCGATATCTATGAGCCAGACGGTTCTCCGTATAAGGGAGATCCAAGGTATATTCTCAAAGTAAATCTCGAGAAGGCTAAGAAGAAGGGGTTTACCTTTTATGTCGGTCCTGAACTCGAATACTTCTATTTTAAAACTGACAGGAATACAGAGACCCTCGATGAAGGTGGCTATTTTGATTATCCTCTGGATGCTGCTGAAGATCTCCGCCGTGACACTATTCTTGCCCTCGAATCCATGGGCATAAAGGTGGAGTATTCCCATCATGAGGTTGCCCATTCACAGCACGAGATAGATTTAAGATATGAAGATGCCTTAACTATGGCAGATATCGTAATGACTCACAGGATCATTGTGAAAGAGGTCGCCAAGCAATACAATTTCTATGCTACTTTTATGCCCAAACCCATATTCGGTCAAAATGGAAGCGGAATGCACACTCACCAGTCCCTGTTCAAAGGTAATCAGAATGCCTTCTTTGACCCAAAGGACCAATACTTCCTTTCAGATATGGGAAAGAAATATATTGCAGGTATCCTTACCCACATAAAAGAGATTACCATAGTGTTAAATCAATGGGTTAACTCCTACAAGAGACTCGTCCCGGGATATGAGGCACCTGTGTATATCTGCTGGGCAAGAAGAAACAGGTCAACCCTTGTCAGGGTTCCTCTCTACAAGCCAGGAAAGGAGAAGGCAACGCGCATAGAGCTCCGCTCACCTGACCCATCCTGTAATCCTTATCTCGCCTTTGCCTGTATGCTGAATGCAGGACTAAAAGGGATAGAGAAAGGTTATCAGCTCCCTGAACCCATGGAGATGGATGTCTATCATCTCTCTGAGGAAGAGAGGATAAAGTACAACATAGACTGCCTGCCAGGAAGCCTTAACAGAGCATTAGAGTTTGCAGAAGATAGCGAACTCCTTCGAGAGACCCTCGGCGACCATATCTTTGAACAATTCATAACCAGCAAGAAAGTTGAATGGGATGAATATGCAATACAGATTCATCCTTATGAAATAGAGAGATATCTTCCAATTCTTTAGACAAGTGAAGTTCTCTGCATTCTCTATAAGCGGCAAATCTATCGAGGGATGATAAAAAATCCTTTCCAATCCCCCTTTTCTAAAGGGGACTCAGGGGGATTACTAAGGATTATGCATTTTCACGCTTCCTTTTACTAATAAGACCATATGTAAAGTCACATCCCTATAACTATATCTGTCATGCTGGCTTGTCCAGCATCCTTCTTTAGATTCCCAACAAGTGGGAAGGATTCCAGACAAGCTGGAAT
>Ga0209314_10001294_pt1 | contig 11125 bp, 9 predicted proteins | sample I19B2metaG_FD_184146 | JGI IMG/M metagenome (GOLD analysis project Ga0209314, IMG submission 184146) | Lake sediment bacterial and archeal communities from Gulf of Boni, Indonesia to study Microbial Dark Matter (Phase II) - ​I19B2 metaG... | ecosystem: Environmental > Aquatic > Freshwater > Lake...
CGATGGAGATCGTCGTCTGCATCAAGCAGGTCCCAGAGATAACCGAGGTCAAGATAGATCCGGAAACCCGGACGCTTGTGCGCGCCGGCGTCCCGAGCATAGTCAACCCATTTGATGAGATCGCTGTCGAGGAGGCGGTGCGGATCAAGGAACGAGTTGGAGCTACCGTCACTGTTCTCACCATGGGGCCGCCCCAGGCAAGGGACGCGCTCCTCAAGTGTCTAGCGATGGGCGCCGACAAAGCAGTCCTGGTCACGGACAGAGCATTTGCGGGAGCAGACACCTGGGCCACCGCCTACACGCTTTCCCAAGTGATCAAGAAGATTCCCTACGACATCGTCCTCTGCGGAAAGCAAGCCATCGATGGCGACACCGCGCAGGTCGGGCCCGAGCTGGCCGAGCTGCTGGGAATTCCACACATCACGTATGTCAGAAAGGTGGAGCTACACCAAGACCTGAAGGGGGTGACGGCGCACCGGGAGACTGATGAGGGGTACGATGTCGTCGAGTGCAAGCTGCCAGCCCTGCTCACAGCCATCAAGGGTTTGAACGAGCCCAGGCTGCCTAGCCTGATGAACATATTGGCCGCCAACCGAAAGGAGATCAAGACCGTTGCGCTCGCCGACCTTGACGGCAACGCTGAACAGTACGGTCTCGCCGGCTCGTTGACACAAGTTGTCGAGGTCTTTACACCGGAACCGCGTGGAAAAGGAATCAAGATAGATGGATCGAACGCGGAGGAAGCTGCGAGAAAGCTCGTCCAGTTCCTTCTCGAGAAGAACGCTCTCTAGAGCGCAGGCGAGATGAAGTGATAGAGATCGACCTGGAAAAATGCATGGGATGCGGGCTGTGCGTCAAGGCCTGTCCGTTCGCGGCTGTCCTACTGAAAGACAAGAAGGCGGTTGTCATGGAAAACTGCACCCTCTGCGGAGCATGCGTCACCATCTGCCCCGTCGAGGCCATAACCATCGAAAGAAAACGCGTTGACACCTCCAAGCTCGCTGACTATAAAGGGGTCTGGGTGTACGCAGAGCAGGCCGATGGGAGCCTCAGGACCGTCGCCCTGGAGCTGCTGGGCAAGGGCCGAGCCCTAGCAGACAAACTGGGAGAACCCCTCAGCGCCGTGCTGCTTGGAAACCATGTGGCAGAGCTAGCCCGCGAGCTGGCCGCCCACGGCGCAGACAAAGTCTATCTCGCTGAGCATCCAGCCCTGGAGAGATACACGACCGACGCCTACACCAACGTGCTCTCAGGTGTGATCCTCCAACACAGCCCCAACACAGTCCTTTTCGGAGCCACGACCAACGGCCGCGATCTTGCACCGAGGGTTGCAGCTCGCCTGCACGCAGGCCTCACAGCTGACTGCACCGGTCTCGACATCGACGACAAGAGGCAGCTGGTTCAAACCCGGCCTGCCTTCGGGGGAAACATCATGGCTTCCATCCTCACCCCCTACACAAGGCCTCAGATGGCCACGGTTCGACCGAACGTCTTCAAGCCCCCGAAGCCAGACTACTCGAAGGAGGCGGTCATGGAAGAATTGAAGATAAACGTGGATCCCCGGGCCATCAGGACGAAGACAGTGCAGACGGTGAAGGAGGTTTCCGCTGAGGCCACCAGCGTGGAAGAAGCCGACCTAATAGTCAGCTGCGGACGGGGGCTCAAGTCACCGGACAACCTGGAGCTCGTCAAACAACTCGCTGAGACACTTCAAGCCACCGTCGGAGGCTCGAGGCCGATAGTCGACGCGGGCTGGATGCCCCATCACCAGCAGGTCGGACAGTCCGGAAAAACAGTTTCTCCCAAGCTCTACATCGCCTGCGGGATCTCCGGCGCAATACAGCACATAGTCGGCATGCGAACCTCAGACGTCATCGTCGCCGTCAACAGCGACCCCGAAGCCCCCATCTTCAACGTAGCCGACTTCGGAATCGTCGGAGACCTCTTCAAGATCATCCCAGCCCTCACCGAAGAGATAAAACGCGTCAAAGTGGAGCGAAAATAGAGACAGCATCCGACCCATCAACAAATATCGTTGATGAGCATTCGCAGGCAAACGCTTAATACACCAACACGAAGATCGACGACCAAACATAGATCTGGAGTGGATTGATGAATGGACTTCGAGTTCTCAGAGCAAGAGGAACTGTTCAGGAAGACCGTCAGAGAATTTGCGCAGAAGGAGATAAAGCCAAAGGTTCGAGAGATGGACACCAAGGGAGAGATCCCCCCTGAAATACTGAAGGGCATGGCGAACCTCGGCCTGCTCGGCATAACAGTCCCCGAGAAGTACGGCGGCCCAGGCGGAAACTTCACCCTCGCCTGCATCGGCGCCGAGGAGCTGGCTCGAGCAGACATCAGCATAGCCATCCCGGTCATGTACTTGGTCGAGGCATCTTGGGCCAGCGTTTTCGCACGCCACGGCACCGAAGAGGCCTGCCAAGAGATCCTCCCCAGGGTCTGCAGGGGCGAGTACTTCTTCGGCATTGCGACAACAGAACCAGGCGGCGGCAGCGACATCGTCGGTGCCACTCGAACCGAGATCGCCAAGAGAGGCGGCAAATACGTGGTCAACGGTGAGAAGGTCTACATAAGCGGCGTCAAGGAGTCCACCACGCGCATGAAGGGTCGCTACTTCACCAGCGCCTACATCGACAAGAACGCCAAACCCAAACACCGCGGCATCGCCGCCTTCATCTGCCCGATCGAGAAGGGCATCCCCGGCCTCACCCCCACCCTCTTCGAGGACATGGGTCGAATGGGCATCTCGACGGGAGGTTTCGCCCTCGAGAACGTCGAGATCCCAGAACACTGGATCATCGGAGACCCCACCAAAGGCTTCTACTACTTGATGGAAGGCTTCAGCGCCGCCCGCGTCCTCATCGGAGCAACATGCCTCGGAGCAGCTGAAGCCGGCCTCCAAACAGGAATGGACTACATAAGACAACGCAAAGCCTTCGGTAAACCCCTCGCCCGATACGAAGGCATCTCGTTCCCCTTGGCTGAGGCATGGTGCAAAGTCTCCGGCAACAGGCTCCTGACCTACCAAGCCGCATGGATGATGGACAAGATGTACGCCGGCGACCCAAAGTACGACCACCACAAAGTCGCCCTCGCCTGCGCCATAACCAAACTCCGCAGCCCCATCGACGCAGTCGACATACTCAACGAGGTGGCCGATTGGCATGGAGCCTTCGGCTACACAAAGGAATGCGACATCGAGATGGGGATACGAGGCGTCCGCAGCTACAGCATAGGCGCAGAAGGCGGCATGAACATCATGCGCATCATCATTGCCCGCGAGCTACTAGGCCCGGAATATGTGCCGTACGACAGAGCTGACTAGAGCGGCTCTCCTCGCTCTCCCTGCCCTCTGTCGATCGATCTCGGATTCATTGTTGCTCGGCTTCTTGAGCTGTTGGTCCTTGAAACGTTAAAATCAATCGCTCTATTCTGCGATGTGGATCAGAATGAAGATAGGATTCTACACAGCGGCACTAGGAGAGCTGGAAATAGACAAGGTATTAGAATGGGCCAGCCAAGCTGGCTTCAAGTCACTTGAAATCTCAGCGTGGCCTGAATCAAAGCACCTAAACCTGAGAAAACCCTCAAGCCTAGAAGACATCAGAAGACGAGCAGAAACCCGGGGGATGACCGTTTCGAGCCTAGGCTACTACGCCAACAACTTGGACGCGGATAGAGCCAAGAGGGCTCGACATATCAGCCACCTCAAGGACTTGATGGTCGCTGCGGGAGAATCGGCGATAGGAATCGTTTCCACGTTCGCCGGCGCCAACCTTCAACTTGACTTCGATCAGAACATTCACGAGTTCGTCGAAGTGTTCGGGCCCATTGCAGATCTGGCTAGACAGCATGATGTGAAGATAGCGATAGAGAACTGCCCGATGCTAGACGATCGATCGGCGCCCACAAACATAGCGTTCTCCCCACAGAACTGGTCGATCATGTTCAAGGAGCTGGGCGCCAGCAACGTCGGCCTGGAGCTAGATCCGTCCCACCTGGTATGGCAGTTCATAGACCCAGTAAACGCCACCAGCAAGTTCTCCCAAAAGGTGTTCGTAGTGCATCTCAAGGACACCGAAATATTCAGGGAAAGACTGAACGAAATCGGGATAATGGGACAGGGTTGGTGGCGCTACAGGTTGCCTGGCTTTGGACAAATCGACTGGCCGAAGTTCTTCAAGTCATTGGCAGATGGCGGATTCGACGGATGCATGAACATAGAGCATGAGGATCCAGTCTGGTCAGGCACAGAAGAAAAAATCAAAGAAGGGCTCACAAGGTCGCTAGCATATCTAGAGAGACGTGTTGGATGAGGCGTGGACGAGATCAGGATAGGTATCATATGAGCAGGTGCCATGGGGCTGAACGCCCAAAGATATTTGAACAACAGACACGCGAGGATGATCTGGATTGCAGATGAAATCGAGGAAACTGCGAAGGAAATCGATCAAACGAGCGCATTTTCTCCAAGGCAACGAGGCTTGCGCTGAAGGCGCCATCGTCGCCGGCTGCAGGTTCTACGCCGCATACCCCATAACCCCCGCAACCGAGATAGCGGAGCACCTGGCTCGACGGCTCCCGCCTCTGGACGGCATCGCGATCCAGATGGAGGACGAGATGGCCAGCATGGCCGCCGTTCTAGGAGCCAGCTGGGCCGGGGCCAAAGCCATGACGGCCACCTCCGGGCCCGGGTTCAGCCTCATGCAGGAGAACCTCGGCCTCGCCTTCATGACAGAAACACCATGCGTTGTAGTGGACGTTCAACGAGCCGGCCCCAGCACAGGCCAAGCCACTAAGTGCGGCCAAGGAGACATCATGCAGGCACGGTGGGGAAGCCACGGGGACTACAACACAATAGCTCTCCTTCCGAACTCCGTGCAAGAGATGTCCGATCTCACGATCAGAGCATTCAACCTCGCCGAAGCATACCGCACCCCCGTCGTAGTCTTGGCCGACGAGATCATCGCACACATGACCGAGAGGGCAAACATACCTAGCCCCAATGATGTAGAGATCATCAACAGAAGGAAGCCAAAGCCAGGTGACAAGCTGTTCTTCGGAGGCGAGGACATCCCTCCCATGCCGGCGATGGGTGAGGGCTTCAACGTAGCCGTCACAGGCTCAACCCATGACGAGCGGGGATTCCGCGTCACCGCAGACCCGATGACCCACAGGCGCCTTGTGAGGAGGCTGCACAGAAAGATAGAGCAAGACCAGGAGAAGATAGCTGAATACGAATTAGACAACGCGGAAAACAGTGACATAGGAGTTGTTTCCTACGGCTGCACCTCACGCGCAGCCTACGAAGCCGTCGAGAGAGCCCGTGAAGACGGATTGGCGGTCGGCCACATCAGGCTGAAAACGATGTGGCCCTTCCCGCACTGGGCCGTCCGAACCATGGCAGAGTCCGCGAAGACCATCATAGTCCCCGAGATGAACCTCGGGCAGGCCCTCTACGAGGTCCAAAGGGCGGTCGAGGGAAAAGCCTCCATCACTGCCCTAAACAAGATCGGAGGAGACGAGATGATAACCCCTGAAGAGATCCTCGCCAAGATAGCGGAGGTTTCCTGAAATGTCCTCAAGCGCTTTCTCCAGCCGACAATACCTGAGGGAGATGCGTTTCCCCTTCTGCCCGGGATGCGGAGACTACACCATCGCCAACACATTCTTACAAGCCGTCCACGAACTAGGGTTCCAAGACCTCAAGAGGTTCGCCTTCTGCAGCGGAATAGGATGCGCCTCATGGATCCCCTCACCCTACTTCAAAGCAGACTCCATACACACAACCCACGGCAGAAGCATCCCCGTAGCCCTAGGCGTCAAGCTGATACGACCCGACCTCAACGTCGTCGTCTTCGGCGGAGACGGAGACCTCGTCGGAATAGGCCTCAGCCACCTAATCCATGCAGCCCGAAGAAACCTCGACATCACCGCCATCATGTCAAACAACATGATCTACGGCATGACAGGAGCGCAGGTCGCACCCACCACACCCATCTCAACCAAGACCACAACCACACCCTACGGCAGCTTCGAACGACCGATCGACGCCGCACGCGTAGTAGCCGCTGGAGGAGCCAACTACTCAGCCCGATGGACAACGCACCACACAGGACCCCTAAAAGACGCCGTGAAGACCGCACTTCAAACCAAGGGCTTCGCCTTCATAGAGGTCATCAGCCAATGTCCCACAGCCTACGGCAGACAGGTCGGACTCAAAACCTCGAAAGACATCCTACAATGGTTCGAGAAGAACTCAGTCGCCCTCAAAGACGCTGAAAGAATGAGGGAAGAAGAGCTCGAAGGAAAGATAGTCGTCGGAGAGTTCGCAAAACGCAGCGCCCCCGGCCTAGTGCAGAACATCCAGGGCATGCTCGAGGAGGCACGGAAAGTTGCCCACTGAAAGAAAGGAGATAAGGATCACCGGAAAAGGAGGACAGGGCATCGTCCTAGCCGGAAAAATCATGGGCAAAGCAGCCGTCTACGACGGCAGATACGCCATCCAAACCGCCAGCTACGGAGCCGAGGCACGAGGAACCACCGCCAGAAGCGACATCATAATCTCAGACAGAAACATCGCCTTCCCCCAAGTCAGAAGCTGCAACATCCTCATCGCAATGAGCCAGACCGCCCTCCAAACCCACCTCAAATCCCTAGGACAAGACGGATCCCTACTCGTAGACCCCGACCTCATCAAAGAGACCCCGACATTCCCGGGAAAGACCTTCAACATCCCAGCCAACCGCACCTCAGAGGGAGAGCTTGGATCCCCCCTCTACGCAAACATGGTGATGCTCGGAGCCCTCACAAAGATCACCCGCATAGTCACACCGGAAGCCGTAGAGAAAGCAATCGCCGACTACGTGCGGCCAGACGACCTTCAGAACAACCTGAAGGCGTTCAAGCTAGGCCTAAGCCTCCCGATCCATCGATAAGTGAAAAGCTTTTTATCAAAACCGGAGGCCGTCCACGAAGAGGATAAGAGATATGGAATACAAGACCATAACCTACGGCAGAGAAGGAAGCTTTCTATCCCCAGAGGAAAACATAGCCGTAATAAAACTCAACAAACCCGAATCGCTCAACGCCTTCAGCCCCGAAATGCTGACCGAACTGGAGAACGTCCTCGACGAGATAAGCAAAGACGACACCATCCGATCAGTCATCATAACCGGCGCAGGAGAAAGAGCCTTCAGCTCAGGCGCAGACCTCAAGACAGCCAGCTCCCTAGACGAAGCAGGCGTCAGAAAATACATGGACCAAGGACAGCGGCTCTTCAGGAAGATAGAGGACCTAAACAAACCCGTCATAGCCGCCATCAACGGCTGGGCCCTGGGCGGAGGACTCGAACTAGCAGCCGCCTGCGACATCAGGATAGCATCAGAAGAAGCCAAGCTCGGAAGCCCAGAAGTCAGGATCGGACTCATACCAGGATGGGGAGGAACACAAAGAATATCCAAGATAATAGGCGTCGGAAGAGCCGAAGAACTCATACTAACAGGAGGACAAATCGGCGCAAAAGACGCCGAAAGAATAGGGCTCGTAAACAAAGTGGTCTCCAAAGACGAACTCATGTCCACAGCCAACTGGACGGCAGGCCAAATCGCCGCAAACGCACCCATAGCCGTACGCGTAGCCAAGAAACTCGTCAAGAAGTCACCCGAACTGAACATCCTAGACGGAAACAAACTCGAACTAGACGGAATCATACAGTGCTTCAGAACCGAAGACCTTAGAGAAGGAGTCCAATCAGTCTTCGAGAAAAGAAGCCCGCAATTCAAAGGCAAATAACCACAAACAACCCCGCTGACAAACCACACACCCGCAGATCGATCGATAGAGGCCCCCCTAAGTAACGCTGGAATGTCTTTCTACTCGATCGAGCAACGCTCTCGGCAGAAAGCCCAGAAAAGTGTCTCAGGCAGAAGAGTGATCAAGACTTCACACATTCTACACGTGAAAGCTGCTGCCATGATCCCATCCTCATCTTTCTCGATCGAAGCCACTGAAGAAGCAACCCAAACCATACCGGATTACTCGCGCCATCCCCCCCGTTCCCGAGAACTTGCCATCCCATCGGCCGGGAAAAGCCTTATCAACCCCACAAAACACAAAGCCCGACCATGAGAAAAGTTGCAGTAGTAGGAATAGGCCACTCAAAATTCGGAAAAAGAAAAGGAGTCACAATAAAAGAACTATCACACGAAGCAATAACACCAGCGCTGCAAGACGCAGGCATCACCGCAAAAGACGTAGACGCAGGAGTCATAGCCATAGCAGGAGAAGAATTCGCAGCCCAAGGATGCCCAGCAGCGGCAATAGGAGACTACGTCGGCCTCACAGGAAAACCAGTCTACAGAGTAGAAGCAGCCTGCGCGTCCGGATCAGCAGCGGTAAGAACAGCATGGACACAAATAGCCTCAGGACTAGCAGACATCGCACTAGCAGCCGGCGTAGAAACAATGACACACATGTCCACAGAAAGAGCAACAGAACTAATGGCAAGAGCAGGAGACGCCCTATGGGAATACCCCTACGGCGTATCCTTCCCAGCATTCTACGCCCTAACAGCAACAGCCCACATGGCACAATACGGAACAACAAGAGAACAACTCTCAACCGTATCAGTTAAAAACCACAAATACGGAGCGCTAAACCCCTACGCACACTTCTACCAAAAACCCGTCGACCTACAAACAGCAATGAAAAGCGTCATGATCTCACACCCACTAAACCTATTCGACTGCTGCCCCATATCAGACGGAGCAGCCGCAGTCATCCTCGCATCAGAAGAAAAAGCCAAACAACTAACAGACACACCCATATGGATAATCGGACTAGGAGGAGGATCGGACACGATGCAAATCTCAGAAAGACAAAGCCTAACAGGACTACTAGGAACCAGAAGAGCAGCAGAACAAGCATTCAAAATGGCAAAACTCGAACCAAAAGACATACAAGGAATGAACGTACACGACTGCTTCACCATCGCAGAAATAATGGCCTACGAAGACCTAGGATTCTGCAAAAAAGGCGAAGGAGGAAAATTCGCACAAGAAGGACAAACAGACATAGGAGGAAAAATCCCCACAAACATCGACGGAGGACTCAAAGCAAAAGGACACCCCATCGCAGCAACAGGCGTCTCCATGACATACGAAGCAACAAAACAACTAAGAGGACAAGCAGAAAAAGGCAGACAAATCCCCAACCTAGAACACTTCCTCACGATGAATTGCGGCATGACGGGTCAATTTATGTTCGTGCATATATATAGTCGTTGAGAATGAGCGGAACGTATGGGAGAAGTAAAAGGAGAAAGAAAGAGGAGAGGGTGAGGACTTTTGTCCTCACTCTTGTCGTCTGAGCCGGAGTTGCTTAGCTTGGGCGGCGAATGTCTTGACTTCGTCATTTATCTGGTGTCTTAGGTGTTTGACATCGGGTGCTATGTCTTTCCATTGAACTTCGCAGAGTCTCTTGTTGCGGAATGTCTTGACGATCAACGTGAGTTTCCTAGTTTTTTCGGAATGTCGCAACGGCAGGTTTTGCGCCAAGTGAAGGATCTCTGTTCTTCTGTAGATTGCGAGGCTCCAGCAGGCTGCCTTCTGAGGCCCATAGGAAGTGCTGGTTCCTTTTTGCGATTGTACCCGCATCCTGGGATGCAAGCCCATTCTCTTCAGCGCTTCGGCGGCGTCTTGGAGGATGTCTTTGTCGTAGGTAGCGATTCGGAGCTCGATCCTCGCTGGATCCTTGTTATGCGTGAGAACAACGGTTCCTTCAGCGTCGAAGTATCCTGCCAGGTAGGATAGGAAGCACTCAGCGTCTTGAAGGACCCATCTCGGTATCCGCTTCGGATTCTCGATGAGGAAACTGAAGGAGTTGTCGAGCCAGGCTAGTATGTCATATACGAACCTTTGGCTTCGCTTGTCGAAGTATGGTCGGGGTACGACAGTGCCGTATTTGCCGAAGACGCTTTCCATGAGCGTTTGCATCGCTGCATGGGTTGTCCCCACTTTGACCTTTATGGTGAAGCATGAGTTTCTTTGCACGTCGAGGTCGCCCGCTCTTAGTCCGATCATGTAGCTCTTCTCTTGGTCGTCGCCCGTGAAGGGGTATCTTGGGTATCTTAGGTTGGCGAGTACTGTGGCCGTGAACTTGTCTCGGATTGGGATTTTGTGTTTCCTAAGCCAGTAGTTGACTGTATTGTCACTGTGCACACCTGCGAGTCTGGCGACTTTCTTTGTAGACAATTTGAGGACCGTGTATAGGTGGTTGAGGTATTGTGGGTTGTGGAGGTTTTCCTTTCCTCTCCGTTTTATGGTGCTCTCAAGCTCCTTGGGGATGGGGTGCTTTTTGGTCGGTGAGAGCTCCGACACCTCTTTGTGACTTGTGTCACGTGAGGTTTTGTTGGCCTCGGTCTTCTTCGTGTCGTAACCCCCCGTGTGGGTTTTGGGGAGGGGTTCGACCTGTGCGGTCGAGGATGGGTGGCCGAGGCCTGCCGGAGCTCTCTCGGTGAGTGAGTGGTCAGCTGATCAGTGGGTTCTGTGTTTTCTGCAAGGTCATCGCTGTCTTGGTTGTTCGATCGATCGGTTGTGCATTGGTGCAGGTTCTCCTCCCTTTTTCCCACTTTGTGGTGAGCCTGATGAGCGCGGAGGGGGAGGTTCTGCCTGCGTACTCCTCAATGGATCGATCGTTGTCCGGCTTGGTTCCTCTTTCTTTTCCTTTGGTGGCACCTGTCTGTTTCGTCTGCCGCCCTCTTCCTGAGCGTGTTTTGCTCGGGGGAGATGCTGCGCCTTTTCATCGGGCGGGTGTTTCGGACGTGGCAGGTGCTTATCGGCCTGGTGGGGTCGATGTCGGCGTTTGGGACCTTTGGTCCTTGCTGCATCTCCTTTCCCGGCTTCGGGCTTTGTCCGCCCTGTCTTCATTATGACTTGTCTCCGAGGCGTCTTCTTGCTCGCTGTGTCAGGTGGGGTTGTTTGAAAATGGTTTTAAAGGTTGTCGTATTTTTTGCGCAATAAATTCAATTTATTCGGGTGGACATGCGTGGTTGACCGTCCGGGGTGCCTCGATCGATTGGCGATGCCGGCCTTCTTGTGCGTAC